>LXOW01441464.1_pt1 | contig 51803 bp, 15 predicted proteins | sample 1368591 | NCBI WGS metagenome assembly LXOW01 (sample SAMN04884650, study PRJNA319009) | bovine gut metagenome | isolation source: Cow rumen | host: Bos taurus | place: Italy: Legnaro (PD) | collected 2014-07-09
AGGTTAAAATATAACCCCGCCACCGCCGGAAGACCGGAAGCATATCCCCCAAGAACGGATTTCAAAAGATCCATCACGATCATCCCGCCCAGCATATTGCCGAACAACCGGCAAGCCAGGGAAACCGGGACCGCCACGTCGCTCAGGATCTTCATAGGCAAAATGATCGGCGTCGGGGAAACCAGCGATTTGGCTCTGCCGGCGAACCCCTTTTTCTTCACGCCGTAATAATTGATCAGCGCGAAGGTGATCAATCCGAGTGCCAGCGTCACGGGCAGATCCGCGGTGGGCGGCCGGAAGCCGAGCAATTCAAAGACTTCCGAAAACATCAAAAATACTGCCACCGTGAACATATAAGGTGAAAGCGCGGCACCGTAGTCCGAAACCGCTCCGGCGGTGAGTTTTTCCATAAACTCCACGGACAGTTCCATCACATTTTGAAAGCCCTTCGGCCGGTCCGGGGAAAACCGCGGGAAAAGGAAGAACCGGAAAATCAGCGAAAGCGCCAATACGGCGGCGGTGATGATCCACATCATCACGCTGGTCTGTGCGAAACTGACGCCGAACAGATCGACCCGATCGCTCAAAAGTTGAAATTCAAACGCTAATCCGCCGGCGGCGTGGCTGACGGAACTGATCGCCGTTCCGACAAAAAACCACGCGGCGATGATCATCAGCGCGAAAAAGAGTTTCGATCGTATCTTTAACGTTTTATTCTCTCCGTCGATTCGCCGCTTTGACCGAATAAAACAATATCCCGCCAGTCCCGCGGCAAACAGAAGGGCGGAAACCGCAAATTCAAGGATGGTTACGGTCTTCGTGATCATCATCTCCCGAAATATTCTGTTTCCCGAAAAAAGTGCGATAAGCGAACGACCCCATCACCATCACGGGAAACCCAAGAGCGTACCCGACCGCCGCGCCGGGCAGAAAAGCAGAGAACCGCAGGATCAGCACCGCTAAAGCGGCGGCGTAAAGAGCAAATTTTGCCGAAAACATAACGATTGCCTTTTCGGGCGATCCCCCGGTAACAAAAAGCAGCGTTTTCTTTAACAAAAAAGCCTGCAAAATCCCGAAAAAGAAGGAAAAAAACCCGCTGATCCACATACAAAACGCCCTCCGATATTCTATTATTTTACTCTTCTTTTCCGCAAATGTCAATCCTTTTGGATCGGATTTTCGCTCTTCGTTTTGCAGACTTAAAAACCCGTTTTTTTGAAAGAGGCAGCGCTATTTACTAAGCAACAAAAAAGGCAGAGCCTTCGCTCCGCCGGATAAAAAACTTTCATTTTTAAGATTTCAACAGCCGATGCACATACGAATAAAGTCGTGGGGAGACCATGAGGATCNNCGTATTCGGGACGATTTTGTGTCAAAAAAGCATTATAAGAATGAATAAATTTCTCCAGATAAGCGCGTTTTGCAGTCTCTTCATAATCAGTTCCGATGGCGTCTTCATAAATGATGCGTTTGACCTTAAGCCGATCGAGCGTATCGCTTTTTTTGAACCCGGACATCGTTGCCGAACCTTCTCTTTTCACGTAATGATAAAGGCAGACATCTTTGAAAACCGACGACTCTGCTTCTTTGAAAAGATAGTAATTCATCAAAACATCTTCGTTCATTTTGATGGAATAGTCCATCACATTGCCCTGCAACAAATTACTAAACAGGCTTTGTTTATACAATTTGTTCCCCAATCCGGGTTCAAAATCACCCGACACCAGAGATACGATCCCTTCCGTTTTGTTTTGCCGGACAAGGCGACCCGTATTATAAAAGAATTCGTGGCTGCCGTCTGGATGATCAATGACATATCCGCAATGAGAAATATCGGTTTGGTACTTCTTGAGATTGACATACAATCGCTCATACATATCCGGCTCCAGAATGTCGTCCGCATCCACAAACCCGATATATTCCCCCTGCGCATGTTCAATGCCAAATTGTCTTGCTTTGGTCACGCCCGCATTTTCCTTGTGCAGACATTTGATTCTGCCGTCTTTTTTAGCCAACGCTTGCAAAACGTCCAACGTATGATCTTTTGATCCATCATCGACGCAAATGATTTCAATGTTTTGATAAGTCTGGCTTAAAAGAGATTCTATAGTTTTTTGGACATGATTTTCCACATTATAGGCAGGAACGATAATAGAAATCAACTCTGTTTTCATCAATGACAAATCCTTTAAACCGATTGTTTTTAAATCTTTTTAAACTTGCGGATCAATTTCCAAAAAGCCCTGTAAAACGCCCATTTTTTATATTTGAAATCGATCACTTCCCATTGGCTGCTGAAATTGTAAGTATGGATTCCCGAAAGATGCTCAACTTCCTTGACCCGCACATCGTCTGCCGTGATCTTCTTTTCCGGGCGATAGGACAGTGTCCCGTCCTCTTCCACCGAAAAAGAAAGGATATTCAATGCCGTTCCGTAATCTTTTTCGCAATCCTGCGTCACCATATAAGTTTGCCCGCCTAACGCGTAAACGTGACCGCCCGGACGGGAAATGCTGACGTCGTCGGTAACGATCTTGGCATCCGTTACTTTCCACGTATCGGGATCGATCCGCAAAAGCATCATAGGATCTTGCGGCGTATCGTTCTTCTTCGTAATAGCATACATGCTCCCGTGATCGAAAAACGGTGTGGTGTCCACAAGCCGGATATCATCCATCAGCACCGCGTGTTTTTCCCATTCCTCCGGGAACTTTACGGCTTTATAGACATACAGCGCATGGGATTCGTTGGCTTCCGGCATCATATAGATTTCACGATTGTGCATGAACACCAACGGATAAGACAGGTGATAATCCTCCCGGATGATTTCGTGAAACTTGCCGAACGTGCCGATTGCCGGATCAAATTTTGCATAAGCGATGGTTCCGCGCCTGCGCCGGAAACTCACATACTCGGCAAACAGGTAAGTGTCTCCCTCCCATTCAAATAAAAACGGATCGGCATAACAGCCTTTAAAAGTCATCGGAAGCATTTGAAAACTGCTGTTATCTTTCCACAGTTCCTCGCACTTTTTTCTGAACGCGATCGCCCAGATATCAACCTTTAACCCCATCATATCCTCCTGTTTTTGAGCAATTTACTACCCCTGCCGACAATCAATAGCCCCGGGCGCGCAAATCTTCCCGATACTGCCGGTAAAACGCGTCCGCACCGGTACTGCTCATGTGATCGCTGTTGCTGTAAAACTCCGGGGTGTTAATAAATCTTTCGTCTTTTGAATAATCCAAGTAGAGAACACCGGTCGCTTCAACGACCTGATCAACACACGAAAAATAGTAGTTCTGCAATTCTTCTTCTGAAAAAGCGTCGGTCAAAGCGGAAAACACCGGAATGGTAAGCAAAACCGTATCCCTTGCATGCGTTGATCATTTTGATCAGGAGCGCCGTGTTTTCTTCTTTATATTTTCCCCCTAATACCATCCGGCCGGAACGCCAACTTTCCGCACGCGTGACGGCGTGCTGTTTTAATTCCTGCTTCCAGTCGGTATCGACCGTCTCCTGCTGTTCGTCAAGCGCGGTCTCGCCGTTTCTTTCTTGGCCGTCCGCACTTTCATCTTCTTCCATAACAGGATCATCCATAAAATTTTCAACATTGATTTCCTGATCGCCGATCAAATCTTTGAACAAATACTCAATGCTTCGCAAAACCGGAATATACTTGGAATTGATCAGCGTTTCCACGCTGAAATCCCGTAAATATTTTTTGTCAAGATAGGTGTAATACCTTTTCTGAGAGGGTTCTTCGGTAGAGAGACAAAAAGAAAAATAATCAACCGGAACGGTTACCAAACAGCCTTTTTCCAAATGATCCGAAAACTGCCTGAGAGTTTGGAAATCGTGATAAATGTCTTCTCCGGACAGCGCAAAATTAAAACAGGAAGTTTCCTCCGGCGCATACCGGAAAGTCGCCAATCCGTGACTGGTGCCGAAGTTTGCGAAGGTGATATGATACGGAACATCCTGAAACTTCTCCACCTCGCCGTAAACATCCCGATAATAATACCCGTTCACATATTGATGGTTCAATATCCCGATGATCAAGGCAACAACACACAGGATCGCACCGAATTTTATAAAAAATCGTTTGAGATTACTCATTTTCAACTCCTATTTTTCTCAGTCAAACAGGAAATACGGTTAAAACTGGAAATAGATGAAATCCTGGATATCGGCTCGTGCCGCCAACAGGATATACACCACGATCGCCACATAAATCACAAAACGGATCACGCTGTTCTGCTTGGTTATCAACTTGTTGAGAGACCATTTCCGGTCGATAAAAGAAGCGATAACAAAAACAGGAAAGGTCAGAAACAGCCGGTAAACCTCCGCTCTGGTTTCAAACATCAGTTTCAGCGTCGTGTAGAGTGCGCCAAAAGAAATACTTTTGAAACGGAACAGATGACTGATCACCTAACCCGCATCGCCAATGGTGTTTGCGCGGAAGAAGATCCAACCGAAGCAAATCAGACAAAAGGTGAAACAAATTTTGAAAACGCGCCTGCATGTCGGCAGTTTCTCCAGGCGAGTCAGGTGTGCAAGTTTTTCAAAAAAGTTTTTGGTATATCGTTCCAGAATTTGAAGGACGGCATGGAACCCGCCCCAAAGAAGAAACGTCCAGTTGGCGCCGTGCCATAAGCCGCTGACCAAAAAGGTGATCAAAAGGTTAAGATTGGTTCTGCTTTTCCCTTTTCGGTTGCCACCCAAGGGAATATACACATAATCTTTAAACCAGGTGGATAAAGAAATATGCCACCGCCGCCAAAACTCTTTGATGGACGATGAAAAATACGGATGATCAAAGTTGCGCATGAGCCGGAATCCCATGATTCTGGCACATCCGCGCGCAATATCGCTGTAACCGGAAAAATCACAAAAGATCTGAACGGTAAAAAGTACGGTCGCGAAGATCAAAGCAAAGCCCTGAAAGGATTCCAAATTGTTATAAACCCGGTTAACGCCCAGACAGACCGTGTCGGCGATCACGACTTTTTTAAAAAAGCCCCATAGCATCAATTTCAAGCCGGATGCCGTTCGTTCAGGAGAAAAAGAGTGCTTTTCTTCAAACTGAGGCAACAGTGTATAACTGCGCTCGATCGGACCTGCGACCAGTTGCGGAAAAAAGGAAACAAACAGTGCGTATTTTCCGAAATGGTGTTGAACCGGTGTCTGTTTGCGATAAACATCAATGCAATATCCAATCGCCTGAAAGGTGTAAAAAGAAATGCCGACCGGAAGGATCAGTGAAAACTGTATTTGCGTATAAGGGATTTTGAGCGATGATAAAACGCCATACAGCGTGTCCATAAAGAAATTGAAGTATTTGAAAACAAATAAGATGCTGAGATTGACCGTGATGCCAACCGCTAAAAACGCTTTTTTTCGAAACGGCCGGTCGCTCTTATCGNNTTCCAGCACATATAGAATATGTAACTTGCCGCCAATAACCATCCCCACCTGAATTTTTGCGGGATCAAAAAATACCCCAGACAAACAAGTGGGAAAAAACATAAAAATTCAAGAGAATTAAAAAGCATGAATTTCCCTCACAATAAAAAACATCCGTCAACATTATATAACGCCCACCCAAGAAAATCAACTACTTTTGACAGGAGTGTCTGTAAATATGTACTGCAAAGACAAATGTCATTATGCAAAAAGCCCGGCTCTTCGGAAATCCGAAAGAGTCTGGCTTTATTTTCAATCAAGATATCAACTCAGATATCTTTCCGCCGACTTATCTTGAAGCAGCAGACACTTAAAGCGATCGATCCATCCAATCCTTTATGGTATGAGACAAGTCGATACTATACGGAAAATCGTAATCCACTTCCGCATTCGGGTTTGCCCCGTGATCCAGTAGCCATTGGAATAAACGTTCCGCGTGGCAAAGAAAAGCACGGAAAAGCGGCGGTTCAGCCATTTCATCAACACCGATCAAATTGACATTGGCGCCACATTGATAAAGATATTCCAGATACTTTTCATCATCTTCTGTAATATCTGATGTTCCGTTGTTGATTATTAGATGTTCAAGCAGGAGTGAAAAGGCTGTGTCGCCGGAAGGAGATATTTCATTGATCGAAAAGCCGCTTTCGATCAGTTTCGTTATTGTATTTTTGTCGCCTGCACTTGCTGCTTCAAACAATGCGTGATTTCGTGGTTCTAAGGCTTGATATGCGGCTCTTTGATTACCTAAAATCATCATTTTCTCATCAAACGTCTTGAAATACTGTTTGCATTCATCGTAGGAAAAAGAAACGTTCCTCCTTTGTCTTACTTCCAGAGGTTCTCCGTACCTTGTATGGTAAAACACCCGCTCCAAATCCTCCCGGGAACACTCTATCACCCCTCGATAGCACAGTTCTCTTCTTCCCTGGCTTTCCGTGATTTTCTGAATCAGATACTCGTTGATAGAAAAACCGCTGTCAATCAGGTTATTCATAATCCAGCATTGTTTTTCCGCAATTTCTTCAATGCTGTATGGAAACACAATAGGATAAACGCCTTCTTCATTTTGCATTTCAAATTGAATGTCGGTTAAATGAGGAAATTCTTTCAGGATGATCTCGACTGATCTTTCCCACAAAGATTTCGCAAAATAAACCGGGGAAGGGCAAATGACGACTTCTTTGCAAAGTTCTACACCGTTTTCATAGCGACCAACCGAGGAAAATCGATCGTATATGCCAGAATGTCCTGCAAATCCATGATGATAAAACCTTATTGGAAGGAGTGCCCACGCTGAGTTTTTACTGATTTCTTCAGAATATTCAGTCTCATTTCCCATCATCCAACNNCGTCAGATGTTGCGACCATGTTTCACCATGTTTGATACTCATTTTCACTTTACCTTTTCATGCTTTTTTCAAAATCCCCTCCGCCGGATGCGACGAAGGGGATTTTTCTTAGATATACAGCGCTGCTTTTACGTCCTTCCACTTATGCACACGGTGCTTGGTGGAGTCGGCGTACAGATATTTCTGTGCGTCGGCTCCCGAGAGCGTAAATCCAGCGAATTTGAAGGGCTTGGAACTTATTTCCTGCCGTCCTTGATAGCAGCCTGAGCGGCGGCGAGACGAGCGATCGGCACACGGAAGGGTGAGCAGGAAACATAATCCAATCCAATTTCGTGGCAGAACTCGACAGAAGTCGGATCGCCGCCATGTTCGCCGCAGATACCGCAATGCAGTTTTGCGTTGGCGGGTTTGCCCAGATCCAGAGCCATCTTCATCAATTTGCCGACGCCGTTCTGATCGAGTTTCGCAAACGGATCGTTTTCGAAAATCTTGGTGTCATAGTAAGCGTTCAGGAATTTGCCCGCATCGTCACGGCTGAAGCCGAAGGTCATCTGGGTCAAATCGTTGGTGCCGAAGCAGAAGAAATCGGCTTCCTTAGCAATTTCATCCGCTGTTAAAGCGGCGCGCGGGATTTCAATCATGGTGCCGACTTCATAGGCAAGATCGGCACCGGCGGCGGCAATTTCCGCGTCTGCGGTTTCAACCACGATTTTCTTGACAAACTTAAATTCTTTGACTTCGCCTACCAGCGGGATCATGATTTCGGGTTTCATGTTCCAATCCGGATGATTCTTCTTGACGTTAATCGCGGCGCGGATCACAGCGGTGGTCTGCATTTTCGCGATTTCCGGATAGGTAACGGTCAGACGGCAACCGCGGTGACCCATCATCGGGTTGAACTCATGCAAAGACGAAATGATGGCTTTGATGGTTTCGACGCTCTTGCCCTGTGCTTTCGCCAACGCTTCGATATCTTCTTCCTCGGTGGGAACGAACTCATGCAGCGGCGGATCCAAGAAACGAATGGTAACCGGATTGCCTTCCAGCGCCTCGTAAAGTTGTTCGAAGTCGTTCTGCTGATACGGCATAATTTTGGCCAAAGCGGCTTCTCTTTCTTCTACGGTATCGGCGCAGATCATTTCGCGGAACGCGGCGATACGATCCGCCTCAAAGAACATATGCTCGGTACGGCAGAGACCGATTCCCTCAGCGCCCAGTTCGCGAGCCTTTTTGGCGTCGCGCGGCGTATCGGCGTTGGTGCGAACTTTCAACGTTCTGTATTTATCCGCCCAAGCCATAATGCGACCGAATTCGCCGGCGATGGAAGCGTCCACCGTGGGGATGATGCCGTCATAGATATTACCGGTCGAACCGTCGATGGAGATATAGTCGCCCTCGTGATAGGTTTTTCCGCCCAGTTCAAACTTCTTGTTTTCTTCGTCCATGTTGATTTCGGAGCAACCCGAAACACAGCAGGTACCCATACCGCGCGCAACCACCGCCGCGTGGGAGGTCATGCCGCCGCGAACGGTCAGGATGCCCTGCGACGCTTTCATGCCGGTGATGTCTTCGGGAGAAGTCTCCAAACGAACCAAAACGACTTTTTCGCCTTTGGCTTTCCAGGCTTCGGCGTCATCCGCGGTAAAGACGACCTTGCCGCAAGCGGCTCCGGGCGAAGCACCCAAGCCTTTGCCGACCGGGGTGGCGGCCTTTAACGCTTTGGCGTCAAACTGCGGGTGAAGCAGGGTATCGAGGTTACGCGGATCGATCATCAAAACCGCTTCTTCCTCGGTGCGCATGCCTTCGTCCACCAAATCGCAGGCGATTTTCAGCGCGGCTTGCGCAGTTCTCTTCCCGTTACGGGTCTGGAGCATGAAGAGTTTACCGTGTTCGACGGTAAATTCCATATCCTGCATGTCGCGATAGTGATTTTCCAAAGTTTCGCAAACTTTTTTGAATTCCGCAAACGCTTCAGGGAATTTCTGTTCCATTTCCGCGATCTTCATCGGGGTGCGCACGCCGGCAACCACGTCTTCGCCTTGTGCGTTGGTCAGGAATTCACCGAACAAGCCTTTAGCACCGGTAGCCGGGTCGCGGGTGAAAGCAACGCCGGTACCGCAGTCATCGCCCATGTTACCAAACGCCATCGACTGCACGTTGACAGCGGTTCCCCAGGAATACGGGATATCATTGTCGCGGCGATAAACGTTGGCGCGGGGGTTGTCCCACGAACGGAAGACCGCTTTGATCGCGCCCATGAGTTGTTCTTTCGGATCAGACGGGAAATCCGAGCCGATTTTGGCTTTGTATTCCGCCTTGAACTGAGAAGCCAGTTCTTTGAGATCGTCCGCATCCAGTTCCACGTCTTGCGTGACGCCCTTCTTTTCTTTCATTTGATCGATCAGTTGTTCAAAGTACTTTTTGCCGACTTCCATCACAACATCGGAATACATTTGGATAAAGCGGCGATAGCAGTCCCAAGCCCAGCGGGGATTGCCGGATTTCGCGGCGATGACGTCAACGACTTCCTCGTTCAAGCCGAGGTTCAAAATGGTATCCATCATGCCGGGCATGGAAGCACGCGCACCGGAACGAACCGAAACGAGGAGCGGGTTTTCTTTGTCCCCGAATTTTTTGCCGGTGATCTCCTCCATTTTCACAATATATTCCATGATTTGCGCCTGGATCTCATCGTTGATTTTCTGGCCGTCTTCGTAATACTGTGTGCAGGCCTCGGTGGAAATGGTAAAGCCCTGCGGAACCGGAAGACCGATCTTGGTCATTTCGGCCAGGTTGGCACCCTTTCCGCCCAAAAGTTCACGCATGTTGGCGTCGCCCTCGCTGAAGAGGTAAACGTACTTATGACTCATTCTGAATCAACCTCCTGATTTTTATTAAAATACTAACTTCCATTATACCCATTTCACATAGGTATCCAAATCATTATAACAATTTTTCGCCAAAAAAGAAACCGATTTTTTAGGTTTTTAAAAAATCGGTTTATCTTCCACAAATTCTCATTTTATTTTCGGGTTTCTTTTATGAATTCCGTAACATTTTTACCTTGGAAAAACAAAAAAATCCGCCATTTTCTATTCTGAACGATCAATCTGACGTTTCCCTTCTTTTTTTCTGCGTTGAAACAGAGGAAAACCGAAATTGACTTTTCCTTTTTTGGCTACAAAAGATACGGTTTTTTCCCGGCTTGCAGATCTTGCCAAACCGGGGACATGGAACGCAGATATGTCACGACCTGAGGCACCTGTTCCAGAATATGCTCCACATCTTCTTCGGTATTTTCGCGTCCGAGCGAGATGCGCAAAGAGCCGTGCGCGACCTCATGGGGCAACCCCAGTGCCAACAGGACATGACTGGGATCCAACGATCCCGACGTACAGGCCGAGCCGGAAGAAGCACAAATGCCGCGATCATCTAAGAGCAGTAAAAGCGATTCCCCTTCGATCCCCTCAAAACAGAGGTTGACCGTGCCGGGAAGACCGCGGGAAGGATCTCCGTTGATTTTAGCGTGCGGAATACGGGACAACCCTTCCGCCACCCGGTCGCGCAGTGCCGCCACCCGGCGGCTGATAACATTCATCTCGTCGCACGCCTCTTTGAGAGCCGCCGCCATGCCGACAATGCCGGCCGTGTTTTGTGTGCCGGCGCGTTTTCCGCGCTCCTGCGCGCCGCCCTCGATCAGGGTATACAGCGGGATCCCGCGCCGTGCATAGAGTGCCCCCACACCTTTGGGTCCGTGAAACTTATGAGCCGACAAAGATAGCATATCAATGTTTTGCGCGACCACGTCGATCGGCACATGTCCGGCCGCCTGCACCGCATCGGTATGGAACAAAACGCCTTTTTCCCGACAAATAGCGCCGATTTCGGCAATCGGCTGGATGGTTCCGATCTCGTTATTGGCAAACATGATGGTGACGAGCGCCGTATCCTCCCGCAAAGCGTTACGGAGTTCCTCGGGGCGAACAAAACCGTCCTCATGCACGGGTAGCAGAGTGATTTCAAAACCTTGTTTTTCGAGTTTTTTCAACGTATGCAACACTGCGTGATGTTCAAACACCGAGGAAATCAGATGCTTTTTCCCTGCCTTTTCCCCTAAATACGCGGCGGTCAGGATCGCCTGATTGTCGGCTTCACTTCCGCCGGAAGTAAAGGTGATTTCCCGCGGGTCGCCGCCAAGCGCCTGCGCAACGGTCTGCCGCGCGTCAAACAGCGCCTCTTCCGCCTGTTGACCGAGACGGTAAAGACTTGACGGATTTCCGTATTCCTCTTTCAAAAAAGGCATCATGGCGGCCAGCGCCGTTTCGCTCAGTTTCGTCGTAGCGGCATGATCCGCATAAACCGTTTTCAAAAAGGGTCATCCTTTCTGTACACTTTTTAACCAGTATATCATTAAAAACCTATCAAGTCAATAGGTTTTTGCCGCTTTCCATTCGCAAAACCGAAAAAGCTTCAAAAAGATGTCCGGGAAAACCCGCCGAAACAATCCGTTTCGGGCGATCTTCCCGGACGTTGTCCTCTCCTCTGTTGTCAACAGAAAGGGTACGCTTTTTTTATGAAACGCTGTTTACCATCAGATTCTTTAAATGGACCAGATCACGAATATCGGTAGCACCGTCTCCGTTGAGGTCAGCATCGCCGCCGGACATCAGGATCTGCTTCATGATAACCACGTCGGTCGCGGTTAGTTGATCGTCACCATCTAAATCTCCTTTGATTTGGGGTTCTTCGACCGTGATCAGTTTCTTCAAAGCGACCAGATCCGCCACGTTGATGATGCCGTCCTGATTCAGATCCGCCGCGGGATCGTACCCTCCTGATGCGATCAGTTTTCTCATGAGGGCCATATCGGTTTGATCCGGAACCCCGTCGTGATTCAAATCCCCTTCTATAACGGGTTCTTCGACCGTAATCAGTTTCTTCAAAGCAACCAGATCTGCCACGTTGATGACGCCGTCCTGATTCAGATCCGCCGCGGGATCATACTTCCCGGACGCGATCTGTTCTTTCATGAGGACCATATCCATTTGATCCGGAACGCCGTCGCCGTTCAAATCGCCTTTTATACCCGGATTAGCAGCCGCAACCAGTTTCTTTAAGCAAACCAGGTCGACAATATTGAGGATGCCGTCGTCGTTCAAATCGGCAAACCGGTCGTATCCACCGGACGCGATCAAATTCCGCATGAACGCCATATCGGTTTCGGTCAGAGCATCGTCGCCGTTCAAATCGCCCGGTATCCCTGTCGATTCTACTTCGATGTTGACCGTGACATCCCGATCCGTGACTGAGAACACAGCGTCTTCCGCTTCGATGTCTTCGCCGATGATCCTGATCGTATAGTTGCCGGGGACGATATCGTGGAAGCCGTAGGCGCCGCTATTGCCGGAAATTTCCAAGGCGGTTTGCGCGGTTTCTTGGCTATTGCCATCCAGAAGTTTGACGATCAAACCGGTCAAATCGACTTTTCCGTCCGCGCCGGTTACGGTACCGGTGACGTCGAAGGCACTGCGCTGAACGCCCGTAATATTGAGCGTGACATCCTGATCCACGATCCAAAGCACCGTATCCTTCGGCAGGATCTTCTCACCGATGATCCGTACGGTATAGGCACCGATCGGGATATTAATAAATCCGTAAACCGGATAGTCGCCGGAAGTATCCAGTGCGGTCTCCGCGATTTCCTTGCCGTCGCCGTCAAGGAGTTTGACTGTCGCGCCTTGGAAACTCGCTTTTGCATCGACGCCGGTTACGGTACCGGTGACGTCGAAGACATTCCGTTTAACATCGATATCCCTTACGACATTCGCCTGACCCACCGTGATCAGAACCGGATCCGCCTTGATTGTTTGAACGGTGTTGTCAAGGCTTGCCACATAGGTTCCCGACAGAACATCGGTAAAGGTGTAGGCCGCGACGCCGCCCGTCACCTGAACCACAGCCGTGTAGGTGATGGTGTTGTCGGTCGTGTTGGTCAGAATGAGTTTCGCGCCGGTGAAGTCAGCCTTTGCGTCGTCGGGGTTCAGGTTACCCGAAACGGTAAAGCCGGGGACTTCTTCCATGCTCACAGCCACGCCGCCCTGTTTTAAGACTGTGTTGCGGGTGCCGGTGACGACCATTTTGCCGTCTTCGTCCGCGGCGTAAACATTTTCGCGTACGATCTGGACGACTTGGATATACTGTCCGTCCCGAACATTCTTCACCGTGAAACTCGAACCCGTTCCGGCGCTGATCCAACCGGTGGTATCCAGTTCGGCGTTTGCCGGATAAAGGGATGTGGGCTGACTGTTAAGAACCCGGTAAAGGAGTTCGCCGGTGAGGGTAAGCCCGGTGATTTGAGCGCCGGACACCGTGACCGTGACATCCCGCTTGCCGCTTATCTGCGCCGCCGTTACCGCGGCAAAGGCGTCGGCTTCGGTTTCGGTTTCATCTTCGGTTTCGACATATCCGGAAACCGCACTTCTCGTGCTCAACGAAGTGCCGCCCGCGGCGTTGACCGCCATGGCGGAAATGCCGGCGTTCTGTTCCGGCTTGGAAAGCGTAATTTGGAAATCGCCGTTTTCGTCAGGACTGATCACCGCGGCAACCGTTCTGGAAGTGTAGGTTTCCAAAACGCCTTCATCGTTTTCGTCCTGATAGTCGGTGTCGTAAGTCAGAAGTACCAACATCGCGTCTGCCGCGTTTCCTGAAACCTCAACGGTTCCCGGTTTTTCGCCGTCGGTCACCTGAATGGTCGGCAGAACGGGAACAGCCAAATCGACCGTGACCTGAACCGTTGCGGTATAGATCACCTTGTCGCCGCTGATGATCCAGCGGTCGGCGTCGTCACCGGAAGAAGCGAGGGACAGGAAGACCGGATCGCAGGTCGCCGCGTCAAAGGCCACTCTCAACGTGCCTTGGTAAACGTCGGACGGTGTATTCGGGTTCGCCTTGATCACAAATCCGCCGTTCAGAGCGCCGCCTGCATGCAGGACAAAATCGTCAAAGCCTGTAGGCGTTGCTTTGAGGTTTTCGTCTTCAAAGGTCAGGGTCGCTTGAACGATCCCGGCGTCAAGCCCCGCGCTTTCGCCCACGGAAACGCCGACGGTGCTGTAATAGGTGCCGTCGTCCAGAACCTTGTTGCAGTTGATCATCGTCTCTTTTTCAAAGTGAACAGCGGTGATCGCTTTGTCATAGGACGAAACCACGCCTTCTACCGTGATGCGGTTATCAAAGCCTTCCGGCGTTGTGACGCGCACGGTGTAAGTGCCGGCTTGCGTTTGTCGGATGATCACATAGTCGCCGTCGTTGATAAAGGACTCGGCCGCGACTTTCTCACCCGACGGGGAGAAGACCTCGATCGTAAGTTCCCCGTTGGCGGGAGCCGCCGCGAAGATTCTGAGGTTTTGACCCTCTTTGACGGTGATATTGCCGGTCAGTGTTTCCGCGCCGGTCACCCAACCGGAAACGATCGTTCCGGCGTTGACTTTGTTTCTCATCGAGGCGATCTGCCGTTCGGTACCCGCAAAGAAGTGGAGTACAAACGGCCCTTGTTCGGCGGCGATGGAAACGGTTGAGGGTTCGCTTGCCGCGTAATTCAGCACCGCGGTATAGCCCGTGCTGTCAAAGAGGACCGAGGGGTTGACGGTAAAGGTGCCGGTAAACTCGACGGTTTCTCCTGCCGGGATCAAAACGCTGTTGTTGCTGAAGTCGACCGCGGTCACTTTGCCGTCCGCCGTGTAGAGGGAGACATTCGGGGTAATCGCAACCGTTTTGTCGCCGTCGTTGCGGAAGGTAACAAGGACTTCCCCTGTGCCGGCGGCTTCGCCGTCCGGGATCACGACATCCTTGATGGAATAGGTGACCAGTTCGGTATCCAGCGGCGGGTCAAAGACGATGGCTTTATCGAGCGCCGCGATCAGATCATAGATGCCGGTCGCGACATCGGCTTCCTTCATGACGGTCGATCCCATAATGAGCGCCAATTCCGCCAAGGCTTTCGCGGTCATGTTCGACCGGGTTTTCCACGCGTCGTCGAGTTTTGTGAAGATCTGCTCGGAAACGCTGTCATAAGCGTCGGTCACCGCCGCGCCGATCGCGCCGGAGATCGCGTTGGGACTCATGGTCACCACCATCAATGCCGAACGCATGATGAGGTCATACACGCCCGCCGTCATATAATCGACGACCACCATGAGGTTTTCGGCGTTGATCATATCCACATTCAGAAGCGCTTTCTGATACTCTCGGTAATTCAGCGTGTAATTGGTTCTGATTTCCAGTTTGGTGCCGCTGAGCGAATCGATTTGCCAAACCGTCAGATCCTTATAGCGACGGGTGACCGTCTGCTCGATGTTGGTCGAAGCGTTCATCTTCTGGACAAGGTCTTCCAGATAACGGATGATCTCTTTGACCGGGTAAGACGAATTCTGTGCGAGCGTCGTGCTGTAATGCCGTACGATGGTCTGCGCTTCTTCTAATTTGCTGACCGCCGCCTGCCGGATATCGCGGAAGGTTTTCTTTTCCAAGGTGGTATCCAGATATCCGTTGAGCGATTTCTTCTTCGCATCGACTTTATCGGCGTTCTGCATAAACTCGAGGAACTTCTCGGGCGTCGCCTGATCGGTGATCGCCTGCACGTAAACCTGCTCGAAGAGCGCCGCCATGACCGCGCTGATATGCGCTTTCATCCAGTTGGATTCGGTGTCTTCACTGCGCGGATATTTGGCGCGCTGAACGTTCAGATATTCGACAAGATAGGTTCTGATGGCTTCCCTGTCGGAACTGGTCGTCGGCTTGAACGCGCCGGGTGCTTTCTCGTTGGAAAGAGCGATCGCTTCATTGATAAGCCCCATCAGTTCGAGGATGAGCGGGGAAGTTTTGGTCAAGGCGCCGGTAGAGTGGTCATCTCTGACCGCTTGGTAGGTATGACTGGTGAGTCGAAGCGTCGCGTCGCCGAAGGCGCCCATCGCCTTGGACATCTCGTCTTTTTCGTTGGCGAGTTGCACCAGTTTCATGGTGTTGTCGATAAATTCGGCGTAGGGTTTGGTGAGTTCAAACTCTTTGGCGAGTGCGACCCCTTCCTTACCGAGAACCGCGACCGTGGCGGCAAAGCCCTGATCCGAAGCGGTGCCGAGCGCCGTTCCGAAATCTTTGACCAAGCCTTTGATCTTGCGGAACCGCTCTTTGGCCTCATAAACCTCTTTGAGTTTATCAATGGTATCGACCTCGTCTTTAAACATGGTTTTGAGGTAGTTATCCTTGATGTCCTCGTTATCATAAGAGGCCTTCATCGCTTCCCAGGTAAGTTCCAGTTTATGATCCTTGACATACTTGTCAAAGTCCGCGTCATAACCGCCGCGCAGATAATGGTTGAGGTTGATGTGTCCTTGTACCAGCGAAACGGTATAACTCATGTCGACAACCGAAGAATAGGTCTTTGACAAAATATCGCTGAGTTTCAAAACCTTCGCGATGACCGCGTCATAGTTATCGGCGTTGTTCACGTCTTCCGCCTGATAGGTCGTCGCGTTCCAGCGGATCTGCTGGATCATGAAATAGATTTCGCCGTATTTGCTTAGTACCTCGCCGCTCGTGGTTTCCCAATCTTTGACCAGCGCGTTCATATTGGCTTCGAGTTGCGGAAGATTTTCCGCTCCCGTGCCTGCCTGCGCGACCAAAGAATCGTAAATGTTGAGTGCGCGGCTTGCCGTTTCGACAAATTCGCTGACCTTGGAATCCAACTCGGTGAGTTGACCGATCATTTCGGCATAGACTCTGCCGTTCGGTTTCACACTGCCCAAGCCGTTTACTTGCCGAAGCATGCTTTCGACCTGGCTTTCCTTGGCTTTCCCGGTTTTGATGGAGTTCATAAACGGCTGGATATGACCGATGATGTCGTCTGTCATATCAAACACCGCGCCGAGAAGCAGGGTGCCGGTGAACATCTGATCGATCAGGGATTTTTCGTCGTCATCGTTATCGTCGGCAAGAGAAGCCTTTTGCGTTGTATGCGCGCCGAAGGTGCCGAGAACAGCGTTCACGACGGTAGAGATATAACTTAAGTATCTCTGGACACCGACGATCACTTTAGCCGCCTGCATCTTTTTGGCGTTGGTGTAAGCATCGCTTAGCCGGACGCCGTAGTCCCCGACTGTCGAGTACATCAAAATAGACAAACTGTCAGCGATCTGGTCGATCAAGTCGGCGATTCTTGCCGGATTCGCCGCGTTTTCGCCATCCGTTTCTTCAGGCGTGCAGCTGCCGATCGGCTTGCCGTCAACGATGACTTTGATTCTGATTTTCTCGGGGCCTTCGGGCGGTTCGGGCAGGGGAATCGGATGCGGTTCGAGCGTTGTCGGAACGCCGCCGTCCGATTTGCCGATCACATCGATTTTATAAATGATGTAAATGCTTTCGCCCGAAGCGATCGGATCGATCTTGATCTCCGCCGGAACAGGGTTATCCAGCCAACTGCGATACCACGCCGCCAGTTCTTCGGGGGTGGCGTCTTCGCCCGGATAATCCCTCATGTTGCCGACACTGTAAGAGGAGAGTCGGTATCTCGCGCCGTTGAGCGAGGGGATCTCGGGCGGAGACAGAAGGATTTCATCCGATGTGCCGAAGCCGGAATTGGTGATGACCACCGCCGCGTAATAGACGCCGGAATCCGGATCGAGTTGGAAGACTTCCTGGTAAGAAGTCAGGTCGGCCGGCAGTTGGATCTTCTGCATGACCGGTTGTGTGCTGCCGGAAACGGTTCTGCCGTTTCTCTTGAAACTGTATTCCACCCAGGCGTAGTTGGTTCCCGCCGAGGCTCTCAAATGGTCGGCGACCTCGATCGCCTGTTCGATCGTCATATAGCCGTTGTCGATCAAATAGGTGAACATGTCGTTGCTGTAAAGGTTGGCTACCGGTTCGAGTTCGAAGTCGAGCGTGAAACTGCCGCCCGCGAGAAGCGTTCCGACGTCGATGCCGTTGCTGGTGCCGAATTTGCCGAGGATCTGCTCTTCACTGAGATTTTCCCAGCCTTTGACGCCGCTGGCTTTGACGATGGACGGCGAAACATAGAAACTCGCGTTATTCAGCGACGCGCCGGCCGCCAGTTTGCCGTTTTCATCCGGCATCATATCCGAAATGATCACCTTAAATTCCAGTTCTTCGATCGATTCGGAACTGCTCGGATTTTCAAATTCGACGGTCAGTTTGGAGTAGTCTTCGCTCGTGACGATATCCTGCGAGAAGCCGACCGTAAATCCGTCGTTGCTCCTGGCGGCGCCGGAGGAAGCGGTCGTGGTGGCAGCGCCGGCGTTCGAGAGGAACTTCTTACTGAAAATCTTGGATCTCGCGTTCGAGCCGGTCGAGAAAGCGCCTTCCAAACGCTCGGTCGTGTACATGGAATCGCAGGTATCTTCCAGATAGTAGCCGTTGGGGATAAAGTCGATCTGGACGGGGATCGTCCGGGTGATCTTCTTCATCTCGGTGATACTGCCCTCGGCGAATTCGAGCGCGCTTCTGCCCTCCACGATGATATCAAACTTATAAAGTTTGGGAACATCTTTGGTGTAAAGCGGCACTCTGCCGTCGGGCGCGCCGGTGTCTTCTTCCGCCGGGGTGACGGTCAGGACTCTGCCGTCCTCGGAGATCGACACTTTGTTATAGTGACGCTTCGTCAGATAAGCGTTGGAGTCGATCCCGGTGTTTTCGCGTTCCCACGCGGTGTAATAGGTATCCCAACTGTATCCTTCCGGCAAAGTCAGGGTGTAATTGACGCCGTCCTGCTCGACCGCCGCTTCGATATACAAAGCGGAAAGGTCAAGATTCCAGACAAAGTCAAAGGTTTCCTGCGGAGTCAGCGTGCCGACCGTAAGGGTATCGGTGAGACCCTCCGCGCTTCTGAATTTGATATACTGCGACGGAATATCCCGCGATTCGATCCGGATGGTGACGTCGGTGACGTTATGGGTTTCGTTCCCGACCGTCAAATCGGAGTTCATGATCGCCAGTCGGCTGGAGATCTTGCCGTTGTTATAGGTGATTTCCATTTCGTCGATCGGATAGTCCGGCAAAAGGTCGGGTTTTTCCGATTCGTAGGCGCCGCCGAACTGCAACTGATACATGGCGTCGTCATACGCGTCGTTCTTGGCGGTAAAGGAGTCGATCCGTTTTTGGGTGGAGGAAGAAGCACGAATCACGAAGAGTTGCTGTTCCACCGCGATTTTTTCCGGAACCATATCAATGATCGGGAGAACCTCGATTTGCGTGGTGAGCGCTTTGAGTCCGTTACCGGTCACGCTGACCTGATAGGTTCCCGACGGGATATTGGTAAACTGTACCGTGCCGCCGGCGGACAGGTTGCTGCCTACCGTCACGGCGCCGCTGATTTCGCCGGTATAGGACTTCGGATCGATCGGCTGTGAACTGTACGCGGAGGAAACCGGCCCGTAAAGGGTCACTTTGCCGTCGGTGATGACCGTTCCGTCGGCGGTGACGACCTTGATCACCTTGGTGCCGATGGCGTGCGCCGAAACATATACCGTCACGGGGATCTCGACCGTTTCCACATCGTCGGCGCGGACTCTCAAAGTCAGTTCGTATTTGCTCGCCGATACCTGTTCCTGCGGCGCGAAGGTGACCGAAATGCGCGCGGCGCCTTCGGCGGTTCCGATGTCATAGCCCTTGAAGTAGGGGTACACCGTGGTGGAAAGGCCGTCTTCGGCGGGAACGCCGCCCACCAGGACAAGACTTGCCCAGGGAACAGAATCACCGTTCTTATCGACCAGTTCGGCGGTAAGCCCCGTCAGATTGCCCGTGCCGAGATTGACCACCCGGTAACTGAAGGTCTTGGTTTCTCCCGGTGCGGCGGAGGTTTTGATTTCGAGCGGATTCCAATCCGGGGTTTCTTCTTCGAGATCGTTGGCAAGGTTCAGGTTGGTGATATCCATGATCGCCTTGGGAACCAAAACCGTAACGCTGATCGGTTTGGTGAGCGTATACGCGCCCTTCGCGGTGCCGGCCGTGACGGTGAGAAGGATCTCATAGTCGCCCGGCAGACAACCCGAAGCGTCGATCTGCATGGTCGCGTCGAGCGCGTTATACTCGATTCCTCTGCCGTTGATCGCAACGCCTTCGGTCACCGCTTCCAATAGGTTGGCGCTCTTTTCGGAGAGAACAAACGCATGGCCGCCCGACATAAACCGGACTGTCGGCAAAACGGTTTGATGGGCGTCGGTGCTTCTGGCCGTCGCCCGAACCGTGACGTTTTGCAGATCGAGATAGCCGATGTTTTCCACCGCACCTTTGACGGTGATTTGATCGCCCGCGGTCATGGTGACGGTGTTGCCGGTGGTGAAGTAGACGCCGTACACATAAACATTGGTGCTGGCGGTACGGTTCGCGCCGGCGTATTTCACGGTTGCGGCGATTCTCATCGCGCCGCCCGCGTTAGCGGGAAGAGCGATCTCGCGGCTGTAATGGCCGTCTTCGTCGACGGTTGCCGTGTATCTCCAAATCTGCTCACCGGTGATGGCGATTTCGATGCTGTCGCCGGTTTGGAGTCCTTCGGTCGTGCCGCTGACGGTGACCGTATCGCCGGTTTGATAGACCGCCGCGTCGGTGCCGATGGTGACCGCGATGGCAGGAACCACTCTGGCAATCGCGGTGCAGGTATCGCTCATGCCGTTCCACTCGGCGACGGCGATGATCCCGTGTTCGCCAAGATCCACGTTTGAAAGGTCAACGTCGGCGATATAGCGGTCGGTGGAGGCGTCATAAACAGCGGTGGAAACGATTTCCGTGCCGGCTACCATGACTCTGACGACCGCGCCCGCGCTGTTGGATTTTCCGTCAGACCGGGTCAGTTTGACGCGAACCTTGTTGTCGTTGTTGCGCGTCAGGGTTGCGGCGTCGCTTTCGAAGGAAATGCTGATGCCGTCGGACACCGCAAGGGTCGCGTCGGATCTCACACCCGCGCGGGAGGACATGACGATGTTATATTCCGAATCCGCCAAAGCCGTCAGCGTATAGTCGCCGGTCGGCAGGATGTTGGCGATCCAGTTGACGGTCGTTTCGGCAATCGCGCCGGGCAGGATCGAACGGTTGATGACCGACTCGCCCACCAAAACGCCCTGTGCGAAGAGCGACACCTTAAACGCGCCGACAGACTCGCCGTTGCCGGTGTTTTTCAGGGTGATCTTCGTGGTCATTTCCGCGCCGAAGGAAGCGTCGCCGCCGGTGGTCATCTTGGTGATCTGGAGCGCCGGCATAGCACGGCCTTCCAGCACGTTGCCTTCCACGGCCGAATCGGTATAGGTGTTGTTCAGTTCATCCGATTCTTCCACGGTGGACATCGCGTCGCAAACCACGGTGATCCTGTTGGCCGCTTCGTAATTCTTCCAGGTGAATTTCACTTCTTTGGATTCACCCGCCAGGATCGAGCCGACCAAAGCCGCGCCGATATACCGTTCATCGGCGTAATAGGTCACGGTCGAGCCGTTTTCGGCATCCGCGGCGCCGATATTCTTCACGACCGCGGTGATCACAGCGTCGGCTCCGTCGGCGGTGATGGTCACATCCCCGATGGTGAGATCGGCTTTTTCGAGGGTGATGGTTCCGGCGTTGTAGGTCCAGGTATTGTCCGCGCGGTCGGTGTCGAGCGTGCGCGGATACGGACCGTCCGCCGTAAAGGTGATGATCTGTGATTCGCCGCCCTCGGGCACGAAACTCATGGTGACCGTCACCGATTGACCGGGCGCGATGGAGGAAATTGTCTGGCTTGCCGCCCACTTGCCGCCAATCCGCGCGGTCAGCGGGAACTCGCCGGTCTCGTCGTTGCCCGAATTTTTGAGGGTGATGTTAAAGGAAATAGCCTTTCCGGAAGCGATGCTCAACCCCTTGACCGCGGTCGCGCCGTTGACAAGCGATTTTCCTTCGAAGGTGACGGCAGTGATGCCGATGTTCTGGAAAACGGTGCGTCCGGAGGCGCCGTAGACGATTTGGCTCCGCTGATTGTTGAACATATCCGCTTCTTCAAAAGCGATGGCGACGTCGTTGGCTCTCACCGTGTACACATGGGATTTGTTGTCGGTCGCCACATCGGTGAACTGAATATCCGCGCACTGAACGGTGCGGGTCTCGCCGCCGATGGTATAGGTTTTTTCATAGACGCCGGTCACTCTCTGATAGCCGAAGTAAACGTCGTCTTTATAAAGGCTGACGGTGAAGGTAGACGGAATCGGATTTTCCGGTTTGTCGTTCATGATCCGGGCGAAAATGACGATTTCTTCCCCTTCGTCCACGGTGTTGGTTTTGGAAACCGGCTCGCCGCCGACGGTGATTTCCAGCCCCTTCCCGATCGATTCAGAAAGAACTTCCGGAACGATGATCAGGTCGGGTCGATCATCGACGATCGTGATCATGACGTTATGAATGGCATACGAGTCCGTCGGGGTTCCCTCTTCGGTATACCCCTTGGTATCACGCGCGTTTTCGGTGCCGTTGTCATCGGTGACCGTGAGGGTCGCGATATAGGTGCCCGACGCGGTATACACGTGGGTCGGCGCGATGCCCCAACCGGAAGAACCGTCGCCAAACTCCCACAGGAAGGTCTTGATCTGACCGTCGGGATCGTAACTGCGTGAGCCGTCGAACACGACCGTCTTGTTTACGGTGCCGGTGAAGTCCACTCCCCCATTGGCGATGGGAAGCGCGTTGATGACGGTCTGCGTGCTGACCTCGTAATTCTCGGGGTTGGCGGAAGTGCCCGCGCGGAATTCATACACGCCCGCCGGCATTTCGGCGTTGGCGTAAAGGTCAAGATAGAAATACACGAACTGCGTATTGTAGGAGTTGACCGTGACCGCCTTTTTATCCACCAGGACAAAATTGCCGGTTTTTCCGCTGGTGACAGGCGCGCGGAAGAGGTAAACCATGACGCTTTCGGGGTTCTTGCCGGAATTGTACACGGTAGTCTGAACGCCGAGCGAAACGGTGTCGTCTTCATCGTGGAACTTGCCGGTGTCATAAAAGACGGCGCAACGTTCCAGTTTATCGTCCTTGACAAGATAGGTGATCTTGCTGGTTTTGATTTCGGTGAGCGCCGTCGCCGAACCGTACACCACCTGATAATAGCGTGGCAGGATGCTGCCGTTTTCATCGCGGAGGATCTCATCCGCCACATAAAGCAGATCTTTTTCTTCGCCGTCGACGGTATAAGTGTCTTTCCAGTAATTCGAAAACGCCAGCGAAACCGGTTCGTCGCTTCTGTCGGCGGTGGCATAGCGGTAAACCGCCGCGATGTTTTCCTTGGCGAAATCTTCCGATTCGCCGAGCATCAGGATCTGATAGCGGAGATTCTTGTTTTCGTCGCTCTTGGCGGCGGGTTCGATCGGCGCAGTAAAGACGTAACTGTCTTCCCCGCTCTTGTTACCGCTCAATCCCTCGGGCACAAAGACCCCGACGCTGACGTTGGTCTCGGTATTGCGGATGGATTCGGGCAATCCGTTCGAGCCGACAATGACCGACATCGAATCGACATACTCGCCCGTGGTGTCGTCGAGAATCTTAACGCTGTCACGCGCGACGATATGGGTATTGACTTCGCTGATCAGCGAATCCAGTTCCACGCCCTCATACGGTTTATGGGTAATGGTGGCGGTAAAGTTGTTGATGACGCCGTAAACATCTTTGAGGTAATCTTCTTCAAGTTCGGGCATGGTCCAGAGGATGGTGAAATAGCCCCAAACGGTGTTGGGAAGATCGCTGCCGTCATCCGCGAGACCGTTGCCAACACCCGGAATATCGCCGAGTACCAAACGGAAGGAATTGGCGTTATAGGAGCCAAAGGAAGAACTGACGATTTCCCAAACGGATCTGAGTCCCGACGTGTTGGACACGATATCCAACTGGCTGGAGTCAAGGATGACATTCTTGGCGGTACCCGAACCTTCGTTGGTCACGGACACGCCCAGCCGGAAACTGGAATTCGGATAAATCTTATGCGGCAGGTAATAGTCCACTTTGAGTTGCGGCTGCGGATTGACGCTGATTTCCACCGCGTCGGTCGAAGTGGTGACCAGTTTGCCGTTGACCATATAGGTAATGCGGGCAAACACCTGATAGGTTCTGCCGCTTTCGCCGCCCATGCCGATTCCGGGGATGATCTTCCATTTGCCGGTGTAAGTCGCACCCGAGGCAATACTCGAAGCGGACGCGCCCTGCGTTTGGATGATATAGACGTTATCGGTGATGAAGGTTACTTCATGCGTTTTAGGATCGGTATACTGGATCACGACCTCGGTCGTCAGACTTTCCAAGGCGTAATTCGGATAGTTGTTGGTGATTTTCAGTTCCGCGTCAAACGCCTGGCGTTCCAAGGAAGCGGTTTGGGAAAGCGAAAGTTTGACCACTTCATAAACGCCGCCCGAAGCCGACTCGTCTTTTTTGATCCGTTCGCCGGTTTCGTTCTGGAAGATAAAGTAATCGAGTTCCTCAAGGCCGCTGTCATCCGGCATTTGGAGTTCCTGTTCTTCCTTTTTGCCGTTCGAAGTAACGACTTCCATGTTGACCTTTTGTTTGCCGGGGTTATAGATCGGAACGCGAACCTGCGTGGTTTTGGCGGGGTATACGGGCAGTCCCGTATCCTCATCGTAACTGACGTAACTGCCGGTGACGCGAAGCGCGACTTTCAGCGAGGAGGGATCACTGCCGCCAAAGGTCGGCAGATCATAGAATCCCGGCTGTACCAGCAACTGCACCGTCACGTTCGACATGGCGGGGATCGTTCCGAGATAGCCGCCGCCCACGACCGAAATACCGCTGACATTGCCGTCGATGACCGCCACGGCGTCGATAACATCGATCAGACTGTTGTTGACGATCTTGGTTTCGAGCACGCCGGCACTCTGCATATTTTTGGCAATGGTGAACCAGGGCATCGTGCTTCCGAGTTTCGGCTCGGGGATTCTGACGCCCAAATCGACGGTTAATTCGATTTCGTATTCATCCACAATCGAGGTTTCGGTGACCGTCCAACTGATTTCGACCGGGTTGGTGGTCATCACGACTTCCTCATAGACCGGTTGGGTCATCGGCATGACCGTGAATTCACCGGTATAGGTTTGTTTTCCGCTTGCCGACACGGTGAAGTCGTACACGCCGATCGGTTTATCGGAAAGGGTGGCGGTGCCGGTCGCGTCGGTGGTCAGGGAATAATTGAGATAATAGACCGTTTCTTTTCCGTTGACATATTGAATATACGGATCTCTGCCGTAGAGGGTGATCACGGCGCCCGAAACGTCTTCGCCGAAATCGTCACGGATCTTGAACTGCGCGGAACCGTATTCGAGCGCGGTCACTTCCAGACCGACCGGAATGGCAAGGGTTGTCACGCCGTTGGTGACGGTAACGGTATCCTGATATTTGCCGTACTGAACCGAAGAGGTCGGCGCCATGACGATATCGACCGTTAACGTCTCACCGGGGGCGAGGGTGGTTTTGCTGGGTTCGCCCGCTTTGATGAAGCCGAGGCTGCCGTTTTCCACCACGATGTTTCGCATGGTGGCGATTCCCTTGTTGGTGACCGTAACGGTTTTGGTCACGGTCATGCCGGGATTGGCGGCGGCGGTGATCGCCTTCGAATCGGCGTACAGTTTCGGAACGCCCGGTCGCATACTCAGTTGAACCGTAGCGGTTGCCGAAGCGCCTTCGATCGAAGAGAACTGAATGACATATTCCGCGCTGTCCGCGCAGTCTTCGTCGGTGAAGAAGTTGAGGGTTACCGGGAAGAACTCGCCGGCGGACAAAGTCGATTTGACGGTGGAAGTATCCAAAATCGCGGTGATCCCGTCATAATCGTTGCCGTTGAGCAATACGGCGGAAACGCCGGTCAAATCGCCGTCGTCGCCGTCCCAGGCGCTGTTGTACAGATTGATTTTGGCGCTGAAATCGGTATTCTTCGCCGCGGTAACGGTAGTCGCGGTGGGTTTGGTTTCCATGCCGTAGATGGTAATTTCGTTGCCTCTGATCCCGCTTCCGAACAACTTTTCAAACGCGTAGGCGTTGATGGTCCATTTCCCCGCTTCGCGGTTGGTGGCTTTGAAGGAATAGGAGAAATTCCCGTTTTCATCGGCGGTCAGGAAGATGATCTTTTCGCCGCGCCAGAAACTCTCGTACTGATCCGGGACCTCTCCGTTTACCTCCGCGCCGTCAGGCAGACGGTCGCCGTAGTAGGGGGCGAGGTTCATATCCAGCACGATGGTGCCGGTGTAAGGCGTATTGCCCACGCCCGCGTTACCCGAAATGGTCACCACTTCGCCGGCGAAATAACTGTCCATCGGTGTGCTGACCGTACCCACGATATCATCAATAAACATGATCTGGGTTTCATACTCCGCGACATAGGAAGCGCCTTGCGCGAAGTATTTGAGGGTATACATGCCGCTTGCGAGTCCCTCAGTCAGGATGGCGCCGGTGAATTTGCCGGTACCCCGGTCGGTGAGGACGGCCTCGCGGAAGACGCTGCTGTCCGAATTGTATTCCAAACGAACCGAGATCATCGCGCCGTCGCCCACGCTGGTCAGCAGGGTGTTGGGTTTTGACGCCAGGGTCATTTCACCGGTCACATCGATGGAATAACTCGAACCGACAAAGATATTCGCGCCGAAATCTTCGTCTTCCCCGGTTTTGTTCGGGTTCACCGTCAGGGTCAAACCGTCCTGAACGGTGAATTCATAACTGTAAACATAACTTCCGAACGCCGTGTCGGCGGTTTCCCAGTCAAGCGGCGTGTAATAGGTGGTATCGAAATCGGCGCCGTTGCCCTTTTCGAGGGTGATCATCAGACGCCAGCTGCCCGAAGAAGAGGGTTTCCAGTTGAGGATCTGCACCGAAGTGCTGTTGCCCTGGATCCCGTTGTAGTTTCCGGAACTGACAACCGTCCAGCGGGTGGGTTCGCCGTCGGAATCCAGTTTATTCGCCCACAGTTTTAAGACATAGGGCTGATAGAGCGTCGCCACGCTTCTGTTGGATACCCGGACGAGGAAACTCGCGCTGTTCCCCCATTCCACGGTGTCCGCGGGCGCCCACGAAACATCCGAAAGCCAGAGATCCGGCTTGATAACGGTGATGTTTTCGCTCTCTTTGCTGTCTTCGGACGCGGTTTCCAAAACCGCGAGGTCGGCGTCGGTCACCACACGGATGGTGTGAACGCCGTCGCTTACCACCCATTTGGCGGTAAGCCCGGTAGAATACGGAACGCCTTTTTTCAGCGTATCCGCCCCGACCCGGATGGTTTTGATGATAGTGCCGTCGATATAGAAGCGGACATTGATCGCTTTGGCGATATCCGCGTTCGGCGTCAGGGTGGCGGTCAGGGTGAGGGTGCCGCCCTGCGCGATTCTGCCGCCGGTCATGCCGACGGGGTATTCGACGGTCAGTTCGGTGGCGATTTCGGCTTTATCGACTGTGAACGCGGGCGTTTCAAACGAAACCGCGTTATCGGAGGAATCGGTTTCAATAAGCAGCGGATCGTCCGCCGCGATCATGACCACATGGCGGCCGGAGGTGGGCGTCGCGTAGAAATTGACGACTCTCGAAGCGCCGGACGACAGTGTGACCGAAACGGTATCGGCGAGGACGCCGTCCAAATAGAGCGACAAGTTGAATTTCGCGCCCGCTTTGCCGGAGTTTGCCACATTGACCGAATAGATCACCGTTTCCTCGGAGGTGAGGGTCGCGGTTTTGTCGAGCGTGGTGCCGTTGCGCCAATCGCCGTTTGTGACCGCGATTTCCGCGAAATCGGTCTGTTCGGCGTTATAACTTTCGGTTTTGCTGTTGTTTTGTTTGTTGGATTCTTTGAGGGTATCCAACAGGTCGTTTGCCACGATCTTGATGATCTGTGCGCCGGTTTCGGCGGTGTAGGTAAAGGAAACGGTTTTGGCGCCGCCGACGGTCACGCCGCCGCTGACGGTTTGATAGCCGCGATAGACGCCGTTCAGGTAGAACCCGACCAGGAACGCCATGTCGGCGGGAACTTCGCCGTAAGCCGACGCGCTGTTGCTGACGGTCGCGTCGATCCGCACGGTATCGTTTTCGAGGATGGTGTTCTCAGCGGTTACCAGCGTAAAGTCGCTGTCCATCGCGCCTTTTCTGTAAACCGCGATCGAGGAGATCAGCAGATCGGGACGTTTGTCGATGACCCGGATGGACTTGGTGACCGAAGCGGACGCGCCTCTTTGGTCGGTCGCCGTCAGGGTGATGGTATAGTTACCGGGGGTCAAATACCGGTAGGAAATGCTCTTGCCGTTTTTGACTGTGCCGTCGCCCATGTTCCAGACAAAGGTGAGGTTTTCGGTTTCGCCCTCGTCGCTGTCGGTCGAGCCTTCCGCGCCGAAAGTTTCGGTATCGGAAGAATCCACCGAGGCTTTTGCCGTGATGACCGGACGCGGCGCGTGGTTGACGGCATAAGCGCTCGTCACGATGTCTTTCGCGCAGGCTTCGGCGGTAAAGGTCAGTGCCGTCGCGTTTTCGGGGACTGTGAAATCAAAGGTATAGGAATGATTGCCGGGGGCAAGGCCGGTGAAGGCCTTGGAACCGACCGTCAGGACTTCGGAGCCGGTGTTCACGCGGAGAACCAGCGTACCTGCCGCCTTGGCGGGGCCGTTGTTGGTAAAGTTGACCGTGATCTTCATCGGNNCCGCCACATCGGTCATGACCGACTTAAACTCGATCGAGAAGACCGAGGTCGGGACAGCGCTGACGCCGCCCACAGGCGCGGAAATGTTGCCGGCCCGGTCGACTGACTCGAACCAGTAATAATATCTGACGCCGTCGGTCAGACCCGTATCCGAGAAACTGCCCGAAGCGGTTTCCCCGACGCTTTCAAGCGTCGACGGATCAGCATCCGGATCGGTGGAGCGCAGAACGCGGGTGTAATAGACGTCGGTGGACGGCATTTTGAAACTCAGCGTGATACAGCCGCCGCTCATCGCGTCGACCGCTTTCAATTCGGTGGGAGCCTCAGGCGGTATGGAATCGTATTTGTATTTGGCGTAATACCAGGAGGACGCGTAGGGTGCGCCGCCGTTGTTTTCGGCGTTCACACGCACGGCGAACCAAGCCCCTTCTTCGAGTCCGGCAAGGGCTGAAAAATCAATGACGGTGACCGCCTGGAAAGCGCTGTGTCCAATGCCTGCCAGTACGGTTTCATCCACTTCGATCCGCTCGATGCCTTCGGTGATGACCGCGGCGGGTTGCCAGGTCAATTCGTCGTTCGGTTCGAGGGCGGAACTGGTTCCGAGATAGGCGTATTCAAAGGTAAACCGTTTGATGGCGATACGATCCGACGCCACCGCGGTAATGGTCAAATCGCCGTTGAAACTGGAAGTCCGTAAGGGATCAAGATACAGAACGGTCGGGGGCGTTTTCTGCTCGCCCGGAAGCGCGGTGACCGTGTTTGAGAACGCGCCTTCGGTATCACCCGACAACGCGCAGACTTTGTACCGGTACGCCACGGTGGGATCGAGGTCGTCGTCCACATAAACGCCGTCGCTCGACAGGACATCGGTGAGGAATTCGAACGCGCCGCTGCCTTCCGCCCGGTAAATGCGGTAACCGGTCACATCCAGACGCAAAACCGACTGCCAGCCGAGCGCGATCTTGCGCTCGCCGGGTTCGGCGATCAAGGACGCCGGCGCGGCTAAGGTTTCGCCAAAGGCGTAGACGTTGGTTCTCCACTCGCTCTTATTGCCGGCGGGGTCGAGAACGCGGAAGCGAACAAAGATGTTCTGCGAAGCGCCCGGATGCACCTTGGTGAAGTCCACCGTGACATCCGTTCCGTTGAAGGCGCCGTTATACAGTTCGGCATAAATGGCGTTGACATCGTCGTAACTCTTCCATTCCACGACCACGGACGAAACTTTGACGTTATCGTATGCCGAAATCTTAAAGGTTTGGGAAGTGGTGATGTGTGCTTTTTCGTTCGGGGTGACCGAGTAAATGGTCGGCGCCGAAGCGTCCCGGATCATGGAGACGGCGGTCGTTGTAACAGCCGCTTCGCTGGTAATCTCCTGCCCGAAAGCGCTTGAAACCGCTACGACCGCGTAGTAATACGGAACGCCGACATCCGCTAAGATATCGTTGTAGGAACGCGACGTGGTTTCGTCGATCAGATTTGCCGGATTGACGATCCCTTCGGCGGTCGTGCTTCTGTAAATGCGGTATTTTTCGGTGTTGGCGACACTGCCCCAGCGAATGCTGATCTTTCCGACTTCGGAAGAAGAAGTAATGTAGTCGGGGCGGAACAGTTTGAGCCCGATTTCCAGTTCCATGAGGTCACTGCCGAAGTTGGCGTTGCTGTAATACTCCGCATAGAAGGACTGCGTGCCGATCCAGTCCGCATTGGTCGAGGAGATGGTGTAGGTGACCGTCGCCGTACCGTCCGCCCCGAATTTCCCTTCGGCAAACCAGTAGCGGTAGTTGCCCACCACGCGGTAAAGCCGTAAGACAACGCCCGGTTTGGCAACAGACGATGTCGCCGTGAAGGTGAGTTGATCGCCGAGCATAATGCTGTCGAATTCGGACGAGCCGTTGACCTTGACCGAAAGTTCGTATTTCGGCACACCGGCGAACAAGATATCGCTGGCGAGGAATTCACTGCGGTTGCCCGCCATATCGACGGCGCTGACAAGGTAGACATAGTATCTGCCCGACGAGAGGCCGTTTTCGATGGTTCTCGCCGTCGGATCGGTCGAGATCGTACTATAATAATACTGGCTGGCATAGGCAGCCGGATCCGCAAAGAGGTTTTGCGCGTTTGCAAGTTCGGAGAACTCATAGCGGCGAACCTCGACCGCGCTCAATTCTTCGCCGACTTCCGGGATCGACCAATCGACATTGGCGACCAGCCGCTCGTAACTGTAACGGGAATCGGGTCCGTTGACCGACAAAGCCGCCGTGACGGTGCCGCTCGAAATATCGGGCGCGGAATTGTCGATTCTGATCTCGGTTTCATAAAATGAGGTCAGGTCGACAAAATCCGTGACGGTCAGGGTAAGGCGATAGACGCCGTCCGGAATGTAGAACTTGCCGTCCGCGTCGGTCAGCGCCGCCGCGCCTGCCGCGGCACCGAGATCCAGCGTATTGATCGAACCGGATTCTCCGCAAGCGGCGCCGATATAATTGTTCGCATAGTTATAGTAATAACTCCAGTAATAAGACGCGTTTACGGTTTCATAAGTCCAGGTGGCGTAAATGTTGCCCGAAGCGTCCTCGACACGGACGAGAAGCGTCTTGATATAGTTGTTATCAAGCGCGTCTACCTGGAAATTGATCTTGCCGTTCGTATTGGTGCCGGCAAGGGTGGTCAGGCTGTCGGTAAAGGTGCCGGTCGGCGGTGTGATGTCCTCCATCGGCGTGATGTTTGCCGAGGCGTTGGTTTGATCGCCCAAACCGCCGGTCGAGGTCAAAACCGCCACTTTAAAGTAGTATTGACCGGTGTATTTGACGACATCCAGCGGAATTTCGACCGAAGTCACGCCGGGCGCAACATCGGTTTCAGAGAAGCGGGAGTTGTCGGAGGCTTTATACGCGTACACGCGGTATCCGTATTCGGGCGTACCGGCGAGAACGCCGTCGGGGAGATTTGCTTTATCCCAACTGACCGTGGCGCTCGCGTTGCCTGCCGTGACGGTAAGGCCGGTCGGCGGGTCAATTTTTAAGTAGGTATAGGTAGCGGTTTTGACAAGCGATTTGTTGCCGTGCTCGTCGATCGCGTAGGCGGCGATCTCCACGATGTCGCCGTTTTGCAGGTCGATCCCGCGGTACTCGGTGTTGTAGTCGTTGCTGTTGTTGTTATAGCGCATCCAACTGACATTGACCGAAGCGGTGACCGCGGAGATCCGGTCGGATTCATAAGCGCTCAACGCGTACGCGCCGTTATGATAATAGGTATCGGAATTGGCTTTCAGCCAACTGATGCCGTTGACGCGGTATTCGATCACCACTTCTTTGAGCAGTTGATCGTCGGTCGCGTTGACCGAAATGACCGAGGAATTATCCACATTATAGGCGCCGGAAGTGTTGATGATATCGCTGACCTCGGGCGCGCCGGCGTCGTCAAGCAGTTTGATAGGCGCCGAACCCACCGAAGAGATCCAAACGATATCGCTGCCGTCGAACATATCGCTCTGCCATCTGGTCATTTCTTTGGAATCGTCTTTGACCAACCGGACATAGAAGCAGTAATATCTGTCGGGATACAGGTGCCAGTAATTATGGTTGAAATTGCCGGAAAGGGGTAACTTGTTGTTTTGATCAAAATAATAGGTATACTCGCCGTCTGCGATCTTATCGGTAATATTGGTGTCACAGTCCCCGGTGGTGCGGATATACCAATATTCCAATTTGGCATAATCCATGATATTGTCGAGGAATTCATTGATCATTTCCTCGGTAAGATCCGGATAGGTGCTTTTCCAATAGGAAATATAGGATTGACAGATTTGTTCTCTCGTCTCACTGTCGAAGGTCGGCTCGTAAGGTTCGATATAGAAACGGTCGGTGCCCGCCGTAACGGTCGGTGCCGCCAAGGGCGTTCTGGCCACATCGCTCGCGTAGACCGTAAATTCGCGGTAGATCCACTCGGAAGTGTTGCCCGCCGTATCGGTCACCCGGACGCCGAGATAGTATTTGCCCGGCACGGCTTGTGTGCAATCATAATGCGCGCGGTACCACAAACCGCCGTTGAACGGTACATCCGCGGTCGAATAATAGCATCTGGTCAATTCCGGCAGACCCGCGGCGGGGGTGTAGACATAATTGCCCTCTTCGCCCGAACGGGTATAATAGCCGATTTCAATGTAATCCAGCCGTCCGTCATCCCTGGCGTAAATGTTGCTCTGACGGTTGGCGTAACTGCCCCTGCTGGAATCATACGGGCGAATATCGGTGATGACCGGCGCTTCGGTGTCCGCGCCGACCGACTGTTCGTATTGATATGTATAGTCTAAATCAACGCTGTAATTGCGGATGGCGCGCTGATACTGCCGGATGGTAAAGGTGGGATATTTGATCGGGTCGATATAGACTCTCAAATGTCCGTTGTCAGAAGAAGTGCTGTCGTAATCGTACCAGTATCCACAATAGATACGCTCCCAGTCACCAACATAGAAATCATAGGAGAAACTGTAATCCTTCTTGGGCGTCCAGGTGATGAGAACGCTGGAAGATTCTTTTGTAACAGTAAATTCCTGCTGAACGGGTTTATCCTCGGCGACCGCCGTGAAGGTTTTCACATCGGTGTTGCCGTTGGCGTCGGTCACGGTATAGCGGAAGGTGTATTCCTTCCCGGCTTCCAGCGTGCAGTAGCCGTTCACCGTTCTGTTATAGACAAACTCTTTTGTCGAAGCACTGCCGGTCTGCATATTCCGGTATGCCTCGTCCCCTTCGGAGGACAACTTATACTGTAACTGATAGGATCGTACTCTCTGATTATCGGTGGCTTTGGTAAAGATGGTGCAGGCAGTGGAAATCTTATCTACTTCCAAGTCGCCTGCTTGCAGGAAGTAGAATTCGGTAATGACCGGGGGCTCGTCATCCTCGGGAAGTACGTAAAGCGGGTCGGAGACCTCGGTGCGGAACCAGCCGTAATTTCCGTGACGGTCAAAGGCGTTGTAGTACCATGTCCCCCAATCGGATTTTAAATAAATCTCCGCCATATACACGTATTCGGTATTGGCTTCGAGATTGTCGCTTAAATCGGTCCACTGCCAGTTATCCGACGCCCTGATGTCGCGGCTGGGGGTGTTGGAACTGTTTCTGGCTCTGCGATAAATGCGGATATAATCATAATTGCTGTTGTCTTCCAAAAACGCGCGGATCACCGCTTTGGCGTCCGCCGCCGTCGCGTCCGCCGATCCCGTAATATCCGCGATCGTCTTACCCTTGTTTACGGTAATATAGGTATAGAGTTCCTCTACCGTCTGGTCGGGAATGGTGATATTACTCGCGTCAACCTCCATACCGTACATTTTCGGCGTGACTTGCAGTCCGCCGAGGCGCGGATAGGAATAATCGTCCGCGTTGGTTTCACGGCGCATATAGAAGTAAACGATCGCCTTTTGCCCCGTCGAAGAACCGGACGACGCCGTAAAGGTGATGCGCCAACTGCCCGCCGTCAGGAACGGACCGGCATCATACCAGAGACTGTCGCTGTACGGAAGATTATACCATGTTTCGTCCACGGTAACGTACGAACCGTTCACCAACTTCTGTAAACTCGCCGTAACCGGACATTCAGAAGTAAAGCCGTCCTGATTGATGGTACGCAGCCGCTGGAACTGATACTTGTAGCCGGACGGTACCGTCACATCGACCGATTGCGACATGACGCCCGCCAGCACCGGGATATAGTATTCCTGGCTGTATTCACCGGTAATTTCAGGCACGGCAAATGCTTCCACAGCGGTCGATTCGATCCACTGCATTTCCTTTGCGGAAATACCGTACAGCAGTCCACCGGAATTGACGCTTCCTTCCCATACCGCAAGGGCGGTGAAGGTAAGGTTGCGGTCAAAGGTGATCGGTTCCGTATATTCGGTAAAACTACCGCTCGGGGAGTAGCCGTAAGGCGGATGGTAACTGAAAGAATAATACAGTTTCGTATCTTCGGAAACGGTGGAAAGGGTAATTTCCGATCCTTTTACCGTGATCTCGGGTTTCGCCGGCATACTGCGAAGGGTCGGGCAATTATTGGAGCGGAAGGTATAGACCNNGGTATAGACCTTGCCGTCTACCGTAACGCGCGCGCCCGCCTGCATATAAAACTCCCAGTTCCGCTGATAATTCTCTACACCGGATGCGGCGGCAATATCCGCCAGTTTTACTTCGCCCGGCTCATACTTCTGCGCCTTTGTATGAAGGTTTCCCTGACTGTCAAAAACCTCCGCGTACCAGTCATTCGGGACGTAGTAATATTCGACTTCGACCTCGGAATCGGGATAAAGCGCGGCGAAATCGACCGAACCGATATAAAGCGACCCGGTCTTGTCATAAATCACGTTATAATCTTTTCCGTTCGGATCAGACCATGAAACGGTCGTTTTATTGCCGTTTTCGTCCACACCGACCATATCGAAATCACCCACATAGGTGAAATCACCGGTATAGATACGCCCGAGCGTGCCGGTTTCGGGATCATAGACCGCGGCTTTGATTTTAGCCGCCTTCTTTTCGTCACCCAGATAGAAAATACTGTTGCCCGAATTGACGGTGGCGGAAGAAAGGGTCGGGTCTTCGGGCACCGACCCGTCGGTGGTATAGGTGTAATAGATCACCCGGTTGCTCCCGACCGCACGCAGTGTGATATAATTTTTGCGGTCGAGAAGGTACTTTTCACCCATATCCCTGACGGGACCGGAGAAGAAAATCTTATCCGCGTGGTCGACCCTGATATTTTTCACTCTCGCGTAATTTGCTTGATCGGAATCCGCAAAGAAGGTCAGCGTATACTCGCCCGCGGGAAGAACAGTATCACTGTAATAATGCTGATAGCCGACAATGTCATACCGACTAAATTCAAGATTGATACTGCCGTCGGCATTCTTCACAAAGGGTCTGTAAATCCAATAGGTATAGCCGCCTAATATGCTTTGATAGTAATAGTCAAAAGAAAGCAGTCCCGGTTCGGTCAGCGTGAAGGTGATCTCCTGCCGATTATCCTCTTGGTTATTCTTATTCCGCAATTTGCTGACGTAGAATTCGATCGGCTCTTCGCCCGTCGAATAAGGCAGCGTAAGACTACCGAGATCATAAGCGCCCGCGTCTAAATATGCCTCGGCAACGGCGGAATACTTTTCATTTTTGTAAGTGGTCGCACGAATATGATGATTCAAGCCCCCAAGCGAAACGGGAGCCGTATACTCCAACCGAGTGGCGGAAGAAACAGGATCGCTGCCGTCGGTCGTGTAATAGATAACGCCGTCTTCGGCGGTAAGAGTCAAGACGCCGTCCTTCACCGAAACGGTCGGCGCAAAACTGGCAACGGTGATCTGGGTTTCCGCCGTCTTACCGTAAATCGTATTGGAGCCGTTTGAAAGGATCGAATACGCCGATACGGTGAGCACGTCGCCCTTGGCAAAGTTAGCAACGCTGATGGGTTTCGTATACTCCTCACTGTATGACGAACCGTCGGAGGTGCTGATCGTGTAAGTAATCTCCGCCGTATATCCTTCCGGTACGCCCGTGGTTTCCAGTGTAATTTCACCAACCGCGACATTCTCGGTATCGCCGTCGCCCTTAATCACGGTATCGCCCGCGCGGATGATCGGTTTCTCAAAGATCACAAACGAGCCGTCTTCATTACTGTAAACCTTATCATTTTCACTGTCGTACAAAATGGCGTAAAGCGCTACGTCACCGGCGTCAAGTTCGCCGCTGACTTCAAAGTCCCACCGGTACGCTTCGGTCCATCCATACAGAGATTCGGTATCCCCTATCTGACCGATGCTGTAATACACCTTGTTATAATCCCCGGCGTAAACTGCTTTCGCGGTCACCCAGCACGGATAATACACGACCTCGGAATTGTCATAATAATTGGTAAAGATCACAGAGGGCGAAAGCTCCAAATTGCAGGAGCCTTCCAATACAGGCGAGGTATACATCACGTCACCGTACCAACCGTAATCACGGTAAACGTAAACGCCCTTGTAATGCAAGGTCACGTTTCCGGAAAGTTCATCAAGCAATTCGTTAAGATACCCGGGCTCACAGTCCGAAAGCTCAAAATCATGCTCGGATTCTGTCGGGATTTCAGGCTCCCCGTCCACCGAAACGTTGATATAACACTCCTGATAGATATTGGTATCTGTCGCGCCCGAAAGGTTGAAATAATCGGTCATACGGACGTTGTACCGTCCCGCGGTACCGTAAACGCCAAGCCAACGGTCGCCATCCAGTTCCCAGAAGTTGGTGCTGATAAAGGTGTTTTTGATCGCCTTTCCGGCGGCGTCGGTCATTACGGCACCTACCCGCGCGTAATGATCCGAAAACGTTATTGTCAACTGATCCGCATATTCGGTCCAGCCGCTGTTTTCGGCGGTGAAATCAAACGCGGGATCGGCTTTGTACGCGTCGATCGCGGCATTCGAGTCGGTGTAATACACCTTGGCGCCTTCCGGCTCGTTATAATAATTTATGTATGCCGTATCGTCCGGCTTCAGATAATACTCGTTGGCAAGTTCGCTGTTGCCCCAGCGCGCGTAAAGACCGCTCGCGGTGTCGAAATAAATCCGGGGCGCGTAATAATCGTCCTCATCAATATCGGTCTCCGGTTCTACGGAAACATCGTCTTTCGGTTTATTCGGATTCACGGGAGTGGTGCTGTCCCCCGTGACCGTAACGGTATCGTCCCTCGTTCCGGGCGCGTCAAGCGTCGGCTCCCCCGGAACCGAGCGTTGCGGAGAAACCGTTTTGACAACCGTCTGTTTGGGCGCCGGCTGTTCGGGCGCATCCGTTTGAACGGTCGGTTCGGCAATCGTTTCCCCGCTGTCAGCCGTTTGACCGCTTTCTTGTTTTTCCGTATTCTCTGAAACGGTCTCCTCACCGGAAACCGCCGTTTCCGACGGTGGCGAATCCGCCGCCAACGGGACGTTGAAGCACGCTCCCGCCGTAAGCGCTATGGCAAGCAGGAACGCCATTCCCTTACTGATGAATTTTTTCGTCTTAAACATAACAGCACCTCAAAAATACTTTTATACAACTATCGTGTTTATAAAACCGATTGTCCGTCTTCTGTGTGAGTAGGAATTTTGGGAATAAAAAGCATCGTGTTCATCTTTCTGTTTCAAGAGAATATTTTTAAAAAGCGCGCTCAAAAAATTATTATTTGTTTAATTCACTGTGTAGATACTCAAAAACGCCCGCTGTCCATCCCATCATCTGCGGCGTTTCGTACTCATCGGTAATCGCTACGCTGGCATCAGATGCATTATACTTTTCCCAAAGACCGCCGGTTGATTGAAATACGCTTTCAACTGTATGAATATATTTTTCCGCAATGCGTTTTGCATCGGTTTCCAACCCGGTATTCATAAGCGCCACATAAGCAAAATAAACATTGCTCGGCCACATGGACGGATAATCCCATTGCAGATATTTTTCCTTTTCTCCCCGATATTCGCATGTCGCCAATCCATGATCCAGTTCTAATCTGCAAAGCACCTCTTTAACCGCTTTCTGATCATGAGACAATCCCACCGCAAACGGATAAAACGACGCCGCGCTCACAACAGAAGAAAACTCTTGCTTAACAAAATTGTAATCGTAAAAAATACCGTCCTTAGAACAACACATATATCGTTCCATAAGCGTTTTGCGGTTTTGTGCGAAGTTGTCATACTCTTTTTCCGTGGAGTAATCACCTGCCCATTTCGCCATCTCCGCAATTTTAATCTCCATGTCATACAGCAGACAGTTCAGATCAAGATGTATAAACTCCCTTGCGGCAAAACGCCGTTCTCCGGTATTAAAACGAGGCGTGAAATCCCATCCGCTTTCGGCTATGGTCATAAGATCCCGTGTCAGTTCAAGTTTTTCCTCATTCGTTTCCCGCTCTTCACCCACACGGTCGGCAAGAATCGGATAACTTTCAAGCATCACGCTGTCTAAACAGTTTTGCCCATACTGATTCAGACCCGTTCGAGTCATGCGATCAGCCATAAAAAAACGATGTTCGCTAATCAAAAAAGGCAGAAAGTCTTTTACAATTTTTCGATCCCCGGTAAACTGAATAAAATCATATACCCCTCGCGTAAACAGCGGGGGTTGTGAACGGTCAAGAAGATGATTGGAGTTGGGTATAAACCCCATGTTCTCAACAAAAAACGCCATAACAGACAAATTATTTTTTGCCTGTTCTGTATAGCCGTCTCTCATAAGTCCCAGATTGGCAAAATAGGTGTCCCAATAATAAAAATCGGAAAACATATCCGTTATATGCGCACACGGCACACTGTACGGCAACGGCATCCGAACAATGCCTCTGCTTTTCTCATCGGGCGAATGAATCGTATCTTTCCATTTGCTTTTGATGTAATCACTGACAGTCAACATGAAAAACATTCCTTTACCCTTCAAATAGTTCTGATCCTATTAAATGTATACATACCTCTTTTGGGGAATCAATTCTGCTCCTGACCGTACCGTTTTCGTTTCTTTCGTGAAAAATCTTCACGAAAGAAACGGCGTGGGAAATGTTCCTCTGACCCATTTCAATCCTGAGAGTTGCGGCCTGATTTCTAACGTGCGACATCCGGGTTCGACAATTCTTACACCCATGACCTGTTCCGTTAAATACGGTACCGCTCCGGACGCCCAACCATGACAAAGACTATGCCGAAATCCTTTATAACAGTAATCCCCGCCGTAAACCACCTTTGCGTTCAGCCAGCAAGGATAATATACGACCTCGGAACCGTCATAATAATTGGTAAAGATAACGGAGGGCGTAAGATTCAGATCACAGGAACCTTCCAATACCGGCGAAGTATACAAAATGTCGCCGTACCAGCCGTAATCACGGTAAACGTAAACGCCATGGCAAGCAGGAACGCCATTCCCTTACCGATGGATTTTTTCGTCTTAAACATAACAGAACCTCAAAAATACTTTTATACAACTATCGTGTTTATAAAACCGATTTTGCTTAGGCTGACGAGAGCCGAACTCCGTCAGCCTAAGCCATTCAAGAAACCATGTGTTTTAAAAAACTGCTTTTGGTAATGAAATGGCCGTGTTTTGGCATATAGAAACACTTTCCCCATTTTGATATTTTCATTGTATCATAAACGATTTTACTTTGCAACCATTTTATAAATGCNNGACTGGCAATCCGCCGGGGCGGATCTCATATAGTATACAAAGAAAGGACCGGGTGATACTATGTTTTTGGAATATGTTTTAAAAATCGCTTCCTGTCTGTACTATTTTGCCCTGCACGTCACCAAAGCAGGCTCGTTTCCGCCGCCGCTTTCGGCGAAACGGGAGGCCGAATTGCTGGAAAAAAGTAAAAACGGCGACGAAAGCGCCCGCAACACGCTGATCGAACACAATTTACGTCTGGTTGCGCATGTCGTCAAAAAATATTATCATACCGGCGCGGATCAGGACGACCTGATTTCAATCGGCACGATCGGGCTGATCAAAGCGGTCTCCACCTTTAATAACAGCAAAGGGATCCGGCTGGCGACCTATGCGGCACGTTGTATTGAAAATGCGATCCTCTCACCAATGCGTTTATGACCCCTGCCGGAAAAATGCGCGCTCATGGTTTTTCAGACTGTTTTTTTCGTTCGGTTTTTATCTGTTCTTTGGTATCTTGGATCATGGCACGGAGCAGTCTTTCCTTTTCGGATATCGAGCAGTCTAATTTGGAAATGCTGCTTAGTACTGCGTCTGCGTGAACGACAGCAACCCGCCGTTTTAATTCGCGCCATCCTTCCTGTGTTGAAGGTTCGTGGACCGTCACGCAAATCGGTGCAAAGTTCTTCATGCCGTGTACCTCCCTGTACGTCGGATTTTGTCCGCTAAAATCGTTGGCATTATCGCGCTATGCTTAAACCTATGCGCCGGGTTTTGTCCGCTATTCCTTACCGCTTAGAAAACCGAATTGACCGTTGTCTATAAAATGTCTGCGCCCGCCAAAATCGCTGATTTTGGCAGAAAAAGCGTTTATAAACGCTTTTTCATAAATGCCGACGGCGTGTCGGCATTTATTCAGTAGACATTATAAAAATACCGCCGCGATAATCTGTAAATTCCCTTACAAGACTACTCGCGACGGTATTCGTGTGTGATCGGTACTGCTGTTCATGTCACGCTTGAAACTGCTGTGAGGATCAGGAGAGCAGATCCGGATTTTGCCGTTTCGTTATCGCTTTGAACGTTTTTTATAAAGAATGACGCCTGCTTCGGCAAAAACAACAACCAAGCCGGCCAAACTGAACAGAATATATTTCCAATCAGACGGTTTATCCTGATCCTTATTTTGAATTGGCTTGACGTTACCGTTTAAGGAGGCGGGATCTGCCGCCAATGTCTTAAAGGTTGCGACCAACGTGACCGGAGCGTTCACCGGTGTTTGCATATCATATTCGCCGCCGTCAGTGTTCAGCCACTTGTCGAACTCATAGCCGTTTTTGGTTGGCGTATCAAAGATTTGGACATATTCGCCCGCCGAAACTTGAAGCCGCTTATACAAAACATCGTCCACCATCAGTAAAACGGGGTATGTGCGCTTTTGAAACCTGGCTTTCAAGACGGTATCCAAATATACGCAGTCAACATCAAAATTCCATTCTTCACCATACTGGGTAAACCAACCCTTGAAAAGCCGGTCGCCTTGATCGGCAAGTTTTCCGTAAGACTTTACCCGCTCGCCGCGTAAGATCCTGACCGAAGACAACGGTTTATCCCCCGTGTAGAACGATACGGTTTTGTAAATATTTACATTACGGAAAACGCCGGTGTTCGGCAATCCCTGGAAGAAGACAATATCTTCCTCCAGATTGGTCCCGTTATCGAACTCTTCAAAAATCAGTTTGCCGTTCAGATAGACGGTCAGCACCTTCACGCCCCGGTACCCCTTGTTGTTGAGGACGCGCACGCCGATCTCAAACGGATACTCTTTTCCGCCGGTCAGATCATAGTCGAGTGTCAGGGTCGGCAGACCGCCGTCGATACCGCTGGAATACACATACAGTTTATCGTATTTCGTAAAGTAGAGTTTGGAATAATAGTTTTCATCCCATTTCGGAGAAAAACTTACCTGCGGTCCGTTCATCATGTTTTTGGTCGGAACATAGATTGCCTTAAAAACTCTGCCGCCGGTCTTGGCCGCTTTATAGTAGTGATACGGCGCGGTGTTTCGTTCACCGAACACGGCAAAATCAAGGTCTTTATAAATTCCTAAATCCCGTAGACTGATCTCGTCGTAATCATCAAAACTGTACGGTTCAAATCCGGCGGTGACCTGCATGGCCTTGGTTACGGTTCCGGTAAACGGTTTGCCGTTTACTTCCCAACCCGTAAAGACATTGCCGGACTTCTGCGGTTTCGGCAGTTCGTCGAGCGTTTTGCCGACTTCCACACGGTAAGTATAGGTCTTTCCCTCAACCGTTGCCGTGATCACTCTGACATTGGCAAAACGGGCGTAAAGGTTCATGTTGTCCAATACGACGTCCGCGTTTTCATCCCAGAGGGTTCCGCCCGTTTTCGCGGTATACCAGCCCGCAAAGGGTAACCCGTTTTTCGGCGCCGGTTCTTTTACTTTGGGCAAAAGGCCGCAGCGTTCCACCCGATAGGTGCCGATCAGAGTATCGCCGTTATAGCATTTCACGGTTTTATAAACCGGTTTGTTGATCAGATAAGCAGAACCCGTGCCGCCATGGAAGTAGATCAGATTGTCGCTGAGGTCTGCCTTGCAATCGATATATTGCACCAGCAATTCGCCGTTTACGGTCACTTCAAAGATTTTTTTGCGTTCATATCCCTTGTTCTTCATGATCCGAACAGCAAACTGAATGTTATATTGCTTGCCCGCTTCCAAAGAGGTCATTTTGGAAATATCGGGTCCGTTACCGAGCACGCCGCTGGTATAAATCTGCGACATATCGTTGGTCTGGAACCATACTCTGGCAAAACTGTTCTGCGACCAGTCGTTGGTCAAAGCCAACTGCGGTCCGTCACCGCCGTTCATATCGCCGATCGGTTCCAGAATAAACTGCAACAACCGTCCCCCACTCTCGGCGGTTTTGTCATAGGTATAGACCGTATTGGTCTGATTGAGGATTTTATTCTTGGTGACCCCTAAATCTTTGAGCGAAATGGTATCGTACGGTTCAAAGCGGATATCCTCAAATCGAGCGGTCAGATTTAAGTCGCTCTTCGCATAACCGGTATATTTTGTCTTACCGTTATAAAACCCTGCGAACAGTTTCCCCATCACTTTGGGGGTATCGGGCATGAAGTAGATGCCGTCAAACGCCTGATAGGTATACTTTTTACCCTCGACATCGACCGTGATCTTATACGGCTTATCGTTCGGGGTCGGGTTTTCATCCAGCAGGATGTTTTTGATCGCATCAAGGTCGGAACTGCTGACGCCGATAGTATTCATCAGGAAGTTACGGACTGCCGTTTGCAGATTTCCCGTACCGTCGCCGTACTGTTCGAGCATCCCTTCGTGGGTTTGATCCAAAGACTGCCCTTTGTAATAATCGTTGCCGGGGCGCAGTCCTATCGCGCTGAAAGAAGTCAGTTCGTATTCGGGACGGATATCGTCATAGGAAACACCTAAAAGTCCGTACAGCAGATAAGCAAACGTACCGGTTCTGTCCGCACCGGCGGAGCAGTGGAAATAGAACGGATAATTGTTTTTATCCGCCATGGCTTCAAAGGTGGCTTTATACTGCGCTTTCTGTTCGGAATCCAAAGACAGGATCTCCTGATACATCGCGCCCGTAATATAATGCACGTTCGGGTTGTTTTCGTCCCAACCGGTGGTATCGTGCTGTTTGCCGCCGCGCAGTTCGATCTCGGATTGCATTCCTAAGTATTCGAACACACCGCGGGCGGTATCGTCGATATGGGAAGTGTATTCATCCAACGCGGCGCCGCGGTAAACCAGTTCATACCGCACCTTGCCGCCGTTTTTGCTGACCTGTCCGCCCAGATCGCGCATGTTGATCACATCGCCCGCCGTGATGTAACGGATAGGCGTATTCACGATTTTGAAACTGTCCACCGCGCTGCATTTTCCGGTGGTGTTGCCGCAGACGAACCAATAGTAAGTCTTGCCCGGAACAAAGATACCCGCTTTGTTGACCAGAGAAGTTTTGGCGGTGGTCACGATATAGGCGTCTTTGAAATTTTTATTGTCGGCAAAGTAAACGGTGTATTGACTGTTTTTGCCGCTGTCACTCCACTTGAATGCGGTGTTCTGATAATCCTGATAATCCCGTCTTGTCGCGCAAAATTCTCTGACAAAGGCGGTTTGCTTTGCCTTGCTGTCGGTAGAAAGATAATCATGAACGGTATCGGTATTGAGGTAGACCTTACTGCCCGAATAGGTCGTCAGTTTGATCGCCGTCGTGGAGGCGGGAACCTTAACGGTATAATCAGCATTGACCGTCATGTTTCCCGTAAGCGCGCTGACGCTATGACTTTCCCACGCGCCCGTCGTATTCGGAATGGCGGGAACGGCGGGTTCTTTGCCGCTGACGGTGGGATTGCTCAGGACAAACGGAACTTTTTTAACCAGTTTGCCGCCCGCGTAATAACTGACAAAGTATTCTTTTTCCTGATACTGTGCAACGAAAGAAGCGTTTTTGCTTAATCGCTCGGTATTGAAATCAACTATTTTTCCGGTGGCAGTATTCTTCCAGCCTACAAACACATACTCGTAATGACCGTCGGAATAGGCAGGCGCCGCGGGCGTTTTGACCAGACACCCTTTTCCGGAAGTCACATCCGTAGCCGCGCTCCCGTTGGCGGGATCAAAGGTCGCCGTGACCGTTTCGGTCGTGAAACGCGCATAGAGATTGAGATTGGCGTTCAGTTTGGTGTTTGCAAAATCAAACAGGGTGCCGCCGGTTTTGGCGGTGTACCAGCCCACAAAATAACTGCCGCTTTTTTTGGGATCGGCGGGTTGTTTTGCCGGATAGCCTTTTTGCGCGATCTGATCCAGATACAGTTCATCATCCACATAGTATTTCGCGCGAAGTTCTTGATAACCGACGATCTGGAAATGCTCGGTCGCTTCCACATAGATCTGATCGCCGAGAAGCGGTCTTGACTGGGGGTTGGCGTAGAAGGAACTGACGATTTCACCGTCGATTTTCAGATAAACATAGTCCTTGCCTTTATTGGCGCCGGAGGTGACGCGCAATCTGCCTTGCTCAAAAGCATACCAACTGTTGCTCTTGATGGCATAACTTTTCGTTCCGCTGGTACATCCCTCGATTTCCCAGCCGAACATGATACTTTTTTTATTCCCGGAAGAAATGTAGGAACGGCAGAAACCGCAGTTGCCGCCGATATCGACCACCATCACCGAACCGTCATAGGGTTCGTTATCAAAATTGCCGGTCTTCAGCACAAATTTCACAACGGTGGAATTGGTTTTGGAGTTCAGTTCACACGGATATGTATATCCCAGATAGATATCATGGATGGAATCCTTCACCACGCCGCCGGGAACGATGCTCCCGATATTGACATAATCGATATCGGAAACAAATTGATCCGGTTTTGCAAATCCGGAAAACTTTTGCTTGGACACGCCGTCATTGACGAAACAAACGGTATAAGAAGGATCGGTGATTTTTTCATTGTATGCGACATAACCGCCCTTGGTCTGATAATAATCGGTGTACTGTGCCGCTTTTACTTCTCCGTCTATTTTCAAGAAAACGTAATCCTTGCCGGTATTCGGACCTCCTACGACGCGAAGCCGACCGAATTCAACGTCGTGCCTGCCGCTTGTGACCGGATCCGCCTTGACCTGCAGTTCTCTGAAATCCCCTGTTCCCGGACAGAAATAGATCTTATCCGGTCGGAACCAGACCATACAATTCGCATTCCAATACGTATCGAGTGCCAGTTTCCAGTCGATACTGTCAGTGATGGTGGCTTCCCACCCAAATTTTACAATGACCGATTTTGTTTCGGATTTTCCGTTGTACGTATAGGTGCCGCTGACAACGGAATCTTTATAATTCGTACCCGCTATTCCTAAATCGGCAAGCGTCACGGTATCGGTGTCCTCGACAAACGCTTCGGGGAGTGCACAAACATCAACGCCTATGCTGATATGGTTGATTTTAGACCCGGTCGGGAAGGTACTTGCCACACGGATCCGTGTGACAGATCGCTCCGACTGCGCATCCGTATGAGGAATCGTGGCAAAGGGCAGGATATAATGATACCAACCGTCGCCGAGTTCTTCGGTGGTCATGCTCAGCCCGTTTTCTCCGTCCCACAAAAGGAATTCGCCCGAAACCTGCGTTGAACCGTCATAGAGTCTCAACTTGCAATTATCGCTCTCGGCGATCCGGAAATTCAGGTCAAATTCCAGCGTTTTCCCCGAAGAAACATAGTTTTCCACCGTTTGCGGTAAATCATAATAGGAACCGCGTTTTACCTCTTGCGCACCGTCAGAATCATAAGCAAACGCCTGTTGCAACGGAGCGATCAAAACGCCTGCCACCACAGCAAAAGCGAGCAGAACTCCCACCATCATTTTTGCTTTTTTTCCTTTCCAGATCGTCATAGCGATTCTCCCTTTATCGTGACAGATTTTACAGAGCGACATAAGTATCGCCCTACCGTTCATAGCATCGGAACAAAGATAATCCCGTTATCTTCATTCCGCCGTTATGACCCTGTTTTTTCCCCGCAAAGGGGGGATCCGCCCCTTGGGGCGGCAAAGCCGCCCCAAAAGACATTTGCATGATTTTTTGTTACCCGGCGTATCTTGCGACAAGCGCATCGAGTGCGGAATAGTCGGTCGAACCGTTATGGAAGAAACTGTAAACCGTCTTGGCGATCGGTTTTGCTTCGTAAGGGTAATCCAGATCGTCTCCCGCATAAAAGAGTCCGTAAGCGGTTTCCACATAGGTTGCACCGTAATCGGTCGAAATATCGGCAAGTTTGTAGAAGATCACGGTATCAATGAAGGTCAGATCGTTGTTGATCTTATTCAGGTACAGATTGGCAAGATTTGCCCCTGCCTCTAAATCACGGGCGGTGCCGTTGCCGTGGAGCGAAGAAACGCCCGTTTCGGTCAGCCACACGCGGGCGCCGCCGTCGTTATGCGCCTGCATGACGGTATAGATCGCGTTGATATCCGCCGCGGATTCATTGACCTTGGTCTGTTGTGTGTTGTCTTCCGTATACGCCGGATAATTGTGGATATTCACGATGGTAAAGTAGTTATCCACACGCACATCGCCGACTGTCTTGCCGGTCGGACACTGTCCGGACTCGATCGTGTTATAGAGGGTATTGAGGAACGATCCTTCAATGGTCGAAGTTTTTGAACCGACGCAAACAGAAGGCGTTGTCACCTGATTAGCGGGGTTGACCGCTTTAACCGCCTCGGAAATGTAATAGCAAAGGTCAGCCGCGATGCGGGCTTTTTCAGCAACAGTGAATTTATATTGTGCCTGAACTTCCGAGGTGGAGTTCCATGCGCAGCCGGATTTTTCCATTCTGGTGGTGGTCAGGTTGATCTCGTTGAAGGGTTCAAAATAGTGGATCTCCGGACACAATTCGGCAACCGCCGCGAATCCGCGCGCGTTGATCTCCAACCACGCCTGATAGTCTTCCGGCTCGGTGACAGGATCGGGAACGGTGATGCCATGCCGGATTTCGGGATCCTCGTACCCGTAAGGCAGGATGAACGAATCGGCAACAAAGAGGATCTCGGTGATGCCCTGCGCTTTGAGTGCTGCGACCTGTGCTTTGAGGTTGTTCAGATTGGTGTTGTTATACACTCTCAATTCATTCTCGGCGTTCTTGGCTTTATAGTACATACCGGGCGTCATGCTCAATCGGTAAATGCCGGCACCCAGCGCCGCGGAAGCCTCGGCAATATAATCAGCCGATTTGGTGGTATCCGTGAAATCGCCGTTCTTTTCCAGGAGATGTTCCTGCGTACCGAGAACGAGATCGCCTGATTTTGCATAGGAGTTGACCGGCGCAAGATACTTTTTGAAAGCGACCAGGTCGCGAATATCGACAGGACCGTCATTATTGAAATCGGCAAGTCCTTGAGGCATTTCGTTGGTGCTTTCAATCCCTAACAGGATTCTTCTGAGAATGACCAGGTCGATCGAATCTAAGATGCCGTCGTCATCAAAATCGCCTTTTATCCCTTCGTTTTCGTTGAGGACGGGTTCCTTGTAGGCGCTGATCATATTACCTTCACTGCCCCAGTGCGCAAAGAAGATCTCGCCGGAGGTGACATTGCAGGTAACAGAGCCCGGATTGGAAACATAATCGCCGACGCTGTCCACGACACCTACCGCCACATAATCTTCCGCGATCAGCGTGTCATCGATCTTGATATAAACGTAATATTTTCCCTTGTTCGGACCGCTTACGACTTTCAAACGTGCAAATTCCATATTATAGGAACCGCCCGGTTGCAGTTGATACGGCATATCGACCTGCGGTCCGCTACCCGGTCTCAACCACATCCTGCCGTTATCAAATCCGGCGTCCGCGCCGGGTTCGGACAGCCACGCGCCGAACATATACGCCATCGCGTTGCTGGCGGTTTTTTCAAACGATAACTGGACCTTTGCCTTGCTGCCGACTTTCCAGCGATATTTGAAGATCGCGGACCCCGAAGCAGAAGTACGGGCGTAATTGTATACCGTGCCGCCCGAAACCGTTGTTCCGGTGGAAGAAAGCAATTTGCCGCCGCTGATCAGATCGCCATAGCCGATCTCATCATAATCATCGTAGACATCAACCATCGGCGGGTTGGTGATGGTTGAGCCGCTGCCGCCCCAGAAGGTGATATACATCTCGTTGGAGAGGGTGCAGAGGACATCTCCCGGTTTGGAGGTGTAATCGCCCTGACTGTCCACCACGCCCAGCGGGACATAGTCTTCCGCGATCAGCACGTCGTTCAACTTGAAGTACATATAGTACTTGCCCTTATTGGGTCCGGTCTTGACCTTAAGTCTTGCAAACTCAATGTCATAATTGTTGCCGGATGCGATCGGTGTCGGCAATTCCACTTTGGGTCCGTAACCCGGTCTTAACCAGACATAACCGTTCGGGAACTCCGCGGTCGGGGTATACAACTGAATACCAAACATATAGTTGATGGCATTCTCCGAGCCCTTGGTATCAAAGGAGATCTGGAACTGTGACGCCGCATCGGCTTCTTTCCAGCGCAGTTTGAGGATCGCGGATTTGGTAGCGGAAGTCTGGTTATAAGTGTATTTTCTTCCCTGACCGGATCTTTCGGCAGCGACAGGTTGGCCGTCATACAGCAAATCGGAATAATAGACTTCGTCGTACTCTTCATAGGTTTCGGGAACCGGGATAGCGGAGATCACATTCTCGCCGCCGGAAGTGAAGATCACATTGTTGGAAAGGGTGCCGGCACCGCTCTTATAGGTTCCGTCGGATGCCACACCATCGTAATAGTAATAACTGATCAGATCGTCGTCGACCTTCAGATACACATAATATTTATCCTTGTTGGCGCCGGTCTTTACTTTCAGACGGCCGAATTCGATATCGTAGGACTGTCCCGCCGTGATGGGCTCGGTCATCTGTACGATATGCCCGTTTACAGACGGGTCGATGTGCCACGCGCCGTTTTCGCCCGCCGCGGCGCCGAGACCGCCATAGCCCGGTCGTTTCACCGCAAGACAGAAGGGATAACCGCTTGCCGCCCATGCGTCATAATAGAGGACGAAATGCGGATCACTGCTTGCCGTCCAGCGGAATTTAAGGACAGAAGAATAGGTAGGAGAAGTCGCGGTATAGGTGCATCTTTGTGAACTGCCGATCTGCACGCCCGCATTATTTAAGGCACTGCCGTTTACCCGCAGGTCGTTGTAGGTGACTTCGTCATAGTCATAATAGGTTTCCGGCTCGGGGATCGCCATGATCTTGTCGCCGCTGCCGCTCCAGAAGGTCATGTAGATCTCATTGGAAAGCGAGCAGGAGGCGTTGCCCGGATTGGAAGTATAATTGCCGCTTGCATCCACCACATTGGCGGCGACATAACTTTCGGAGATCAAGACATCGTTTATCTTGAAGTACATATAGTACTTGCCCGCGTTATCGCCGGTTTTTACTTTAAGTCGCGCGAATTCAATATCATAATACGCGCCTTCTTCGATATTGGAAGCCAATTCGTTCCAGGCGTGAGCGTCATCCAGTCCCGGTCTTAGACGAATGGAGGTGTTGGTGCGGCCTTCGGAACCCGGTACGTACAACTGTGCGCCGAACATATAGTTGACACCGGAACCCGCCTTATCGAAGGAAATCTGGAACTTAGAGGTTGAACACGCTTTCCAACGGTATTTTAAGATCGCGGAATAGGTCGGCGAAGTGGCGTTATAAGTAAAGGTTTTGCCGCCGCCACCCATCGAGGTTTCTTCACCCACACGGTTGCCGTTCAAAAGCAAATCAGAATAGGTGATCTCATCATAATCTTCATACGGTGATTCGGGGTCTTGCCCGCCGGAGCCGCTGCCGGAGCCGCTGCCGGAGCCGCTGCCGGAACCGCCGCCGGTACCGCCCGATTCGCCGGGAGTCGCGGTGATCATACAACTGTTGGAACCGCTCAGATTCAACTGGATACTGTCATCAAGATCCGTACCACTGATCTGATCGGATGTTACATACCCTTCAAACAGCAGCGTGCCGTTTGCTTTTAAGTAAGTATGATACTTCCCGGCATTGTCACCGGAAGCGATCTTTAATCTTGCCAGTTCAATGTCGATCGTATCGCCCGCGGAGATAGCGGAAACTGTTTGCGTACCCGAATTAGGAGCATACCGTTTTTCCCAGGTCTGATTGTCCTTGAGCCGGTAAGCAAACGGATCGTTCGAGCGATACGCGCCGGGGAACAGTTGGAAATAGATTTCCGATCCCGCTACATAGCGAAGTTTATAGATCGCCGAATGGGTCGCGGAAGTTGCGTCATAGTGGAACAGGTTGTTCTGCGCCGTCAAGGTGGTGCCTTCCGCACTCAAAGAATGGTTGCCGGTATCTTTGAGTTCCGCATAGGTGATGATATCATAGGGCTCGTAATCTTCCGCCGGAGGATCCACATAAGCGGAAATGAGGTTGCCGTTATCGCCTGAAGACCAATCGCCGAAGCGGATCTCGTTGGAAACCGAGCGGAGCAGATTGCCGGTGTTATACTGACCGTCTTCGGAAGTATTGGTGTAGGTTTCCTTAAGCAGGACACCGTTCACCTTCAAGTAAACGTAATACTGCCCGACGTGTACCGGGTCACCGGTCAGCATTTTAAGGCGTCCGATCTCAATATCAAAGGTATCGCCCTGTTGGATCGGAGCCGAAAGATCAACTCGCGTGCTGTCGCCTTTATCCGGCCGCAAATGCCAGGCGCCGTTTGCCCCGGCGTTTGCTTGACTCGGTTTTTTCACCCAAACGCCGAACGGGTTGGCGATATTGCCGTTGTCCCCCACGTCGAACGAGAACTGAATTCCCGTTTCCACACCGGCGGTCCAGCGGAATTTGAAGATCGCCGATTTTGTCGGAGAAGTTGCCGTGTAGGTAAAGGTGTTGCTGCCGTGGATATTGTAACTCGAAGGCAGTGCTTCGCCGTTCTTTCTCAAATCAGCGTAGGTGACTACATCATAATCGTCATAGGTGGTTTCCGCCGGCGTGCCGGCTTCGGCGTCCAGCGTGGTGTTCTTCACGGTATGATAGTCATAATCGGAAAGATCGTTTTCATCCAGTTCGATCACACCGTACCCTCTGACCGCTTCGTTACCGTAGTTGAAATAGGTCATACCGGGAACGGCAGTCATATCGATGCCCTGATAAGTACCGGTAAAGTCGTTTACATGGTCATGACCGGTAAACACGCCCAAAACACCGCCCATGCTTTGCAGGGTGGCAAATTCGCCGGTATTGTTGGCTGCGGGACAGGGATTCGGGAATTCCCCGATGGTACCGCTGGCGTTCGCGTTCAACTGTTTGGTATAGGTCTTATCGCCGTAATTTCTCGTCGGAGAGGTGTTAGACTCTACCAAAAGGTTGTAGATTTCCGGCATCGGGATATGCTGGAACACCAGAGAGTGGATCCCGCTGTCCTGATTTGCCGCCATCCACGCCAACTGATCGGCATGGGGGTTATCATACCCGCCGCTGCCGGTGATCGGATTCTGGTAGGTGTTGGAGTCCACCATCCAGAGGTTGAAAGCGACGTCG
>LXOW01078920.1_pt2 | contig 51760 bp, 35 predicted proteins | sample 1368591 | NCBI WGS metagenome assembly LXOW01 (sample SAMN04884650, study PRJNA319009) | bovine gut metagenome | isolation source: Cow rumen | host: Bos taurus | place: Italy: Legnaro (PD) | collected 2014-07-09
TTTTTGTTATATAATATACTTGAGTTATAATTTGTATATCACCGGAGAAACATATGGAACTGCTATCACTGGCGAAGCTGTCGCGTCTTGCGGCGGGCGAACGGGATGATCTTCCCGTCGCGCGGCTCGGCGTGATCGGCGACTGCGCCACTCAGCATATATCAAAAGCGATACGCGGATGCGCGATATCCCGCGGACTCGATCTTCGCGTCTTCGACGCCGATTACGACCAGATACTCGCGCAGACGTCAGACCCGTCGAGCGAACTTTTCGCCTTTGAGCCGGGGTACGTCTTCATATTGACGTGCACCGAGAAGCTCTACGAGAGATTCGTCGCCTGCCCGGCCGAAGCGAGAGCGGGTTTTGCCGACAGAGAATTCGCTTGGATCCGCGACAGATGGAACAATCTGCAGGGCAAAGCGACGGTGATACAGTCGCTCTTCATCGAATACGACGACCGCACGTCGGGCAGCTTCGCGTCGCGCACGAAAGAATCCTTCATCTTCCAGCTGCGCCGGCTGAATATGCTGATATGCGAAGCGGCGGCGGGCGCCGGAGTCTTCACGCTCGACTTACAGTTTATCGCCGCTGAGACGGGGATGAACGCCTTCCGCTCCAACCGGATGTACGCCGCGGCTAAGATTCCCTTTTCAAACGAGGGCATCGTAAAAATCGCTTACTCCTTCTGCGATCTGCTCCTCGCGCTCCGCGGAAAAACCGTCAAATGCGTCGTTCTCGACCTCGACAACACCCTCTGGGGAGGAGTCGTCGGCGACGACGGAACAGACGGGATCCAGATCGGCGACCTCGGCACAGGACACGCCTTCTCTGCCTTCCAGACCTTCCTGCTCGAACTGCGCCGGCGCGGAATAATCCTCTGCGTCTGCTCGAAAAACGACGAAGACAAGGCGAAGGATCCCTTCATAAACAATCCGGATATGGTGCTTCATCTCGACGATTTCGCGATGTTCACCGCGAACTGGCTGCCGAAGCCCGACAACGTCAGCCACATGCGCGAGGTGCTGAACATCGGCATCGACAGCATGGTCTTCATAGACGACAACAAGTTCGAGCGCGAAGCGGTAAGAACGCTGCTTCCCGGAATCATCGTACCCGAAATGCCCGAAGATCCGGCCGAATACGTCGATTTTCTGCGCGGAGAGGGACTTTTCGAAGCGGTGTCGCACTCGTCGGAAGACGCGCACCGGACAGAGATGTACCGCGCCGAAGCCGGGCGCGCCGAAGCGGCCGCCGCCTCCGGTTCCTACGAGGATTATCTCGCCGGGCTTGAAATGAAAGCCGAATGCGGTCCCTTCACTAAGTTCTGGTTCCCGCGGATCGCGCAGCTCTCGCAGCGTTCCAACCAGTTCAATCTGCGCACCGTCAGATATACCGACGGGCAGATCGCCGAAATTGCCGCAGATCCGGAATGCGTGACGCTCTATTTCACGCTGAAGGACAGATTCGGCGACAGCGGACTCATCAGCGCCGTAATCATGCGGGACGCCGGAGACAAAACGCTCTTCGTCGACACCTGGATAATGAGCTGCCGCGTGCTCAAACGCACGATGGAGGAGTTCATCATAAACAGCGTCATCGAAGCGGCCCGCGAAAAGGGATACGCGAAGGTGATCGGCGAATACCTGAAAACGCCGAAGAACGGAATGGTCGAACGCATTTACGAAAAGATGGGCTTCAAGCCCCTCGGCGACGGCCGCTTCGAAGCCGACGTCGCCTCGTTCAGGCCGCTTGAAACTTTCATAAAAAATGACAATTCGTAACCAATCATACTCGGAAGGAACACTATTATGGCAAAACTCTCACAGGAAGAAATAATCGCAAGACTCAATGAAATATTCTCCTTCGTACTCGATACGGACGTAAATCTGACCCGCGAAACGACCGCGGCCGACGTCGAGGGCTGGGACTCGCTGACGCACGTCACACTCATCGGAGAGGTCGAAGAGGAATTCGGCTTCAAATTCATGATGCGCGAAATCGTCGGCCTCAAAAACGTCGGAGAACTGATAGACATCATCGCGGCAAGAGCGACGAAATAAAACCGCCGGAAGTATTATATGCTCTTCTCCACTCTCTTTTTCGTATACGTCTTCCTTGCCGTGCTGATCGCGGCATACTTTCTGACGCCCGCAAGATACAAAGCGGCGAGGAACGTCATCCTCACCGTCTTTTCGCTGTTCTTCTACGCCTTCGGCGAGCCGGTATACGTGCTTCTGATGATCGGAATGGTGCTCGTCAACTTCCTCTTCGGCCTCGGAGTTTCGGAAGACGGACGCCGGACGGAAGGAACGCGCAAACTTCTGACCGCGGCGGCTGTGATCGTCGACCTCGGCATACTCGGAGTTTTCAAATACACCGATTTCATTATCACGACGATAAACTCGCTGACCGGCGCCTCGATCCCGACTGTCGGTATCACTATGCCGATCGGCATCAGCTTCTTCACTTTCCAGGCGATGTCCTACGTCATCGACACCTACCGCGGAGTGACGAAGCCTCAGAAGTCATTCGTTAATCTCTTGCTCTACGTCTCCTTCTTCCCGCAGCTGATCGCCGGCCCGATAGTCAGATATCAGGACATCGAAGCACAGATCGAGACGCGCGACCACTCGCTCAATCACATTAACGACGGTGTATTCAGATTTTCGCTCGGACTCGCGAAGAAGGTGCTGATCGCCGACAGCTGCGACAAGGTCGTCAAAGGCCTTCTCGGCATGGGCGGCGGAGCGCCGACTCTCGCCTTCTGGGCGGCGGTCATATTCTATTCGATTCAGCTTTATTTCGATTTCTCGGGATACAGCGACATGGCGATCGGACTCGGCAAGATTTTCGGCTTCGATTTCCCCGAAAACTTCAACTATCCCTTCGCCAGCCGGAGCGTCACCGAATACTGGCGCAGATGGCATATCTCCCTCGGCGCCTGGTTCAAGGACTATCTCTTCTACCCCGTCCTGAACTCGAAACCCTGCAAGAAACTGGGCCGGTCGCTGCTCAAGAAGAAAAAACGCACGGCTGCGAAATACCTGCCTACCGTTCTGGCGCTCCTCGTCGTCTGGTCTGCCACAGGACTGTGGCACGGAGCCAGCTGGAACTTCGTACTCTGGGGACTCTATTATTTCGTCCTGCTCGCCGTCGAGATGCTCTGGTTCGACAAGATCAGGAAGAAGCTCGAGGAGAGCGGCTGGGGACGCGTCTTGTCGCGCCTTCTCTTCCTTCTCGCGACCTTCGTCGGAATGGCGATATTCCTCTTTGAAACAAACACTTTTGCAAATCTCGGTCATCTGATCGGGATCGGAACGGGCGGATTTACGAACGACGACGTAAACGCCTATATCGTAAACAATATCTTCCTGCTCGCCGCGGGCGCGGTGCTGTCGGTGCCGACGGTACCCTTCATATATGGGAAGATCAAAGAAGTGCTCGGAATACGGGCGGCGGGCAACAGGATCATTATGACGGCTGCGGCTCTCTTCATGTTCCTCGCGGCGACTGTCAGAATGATCGGACAGACCTACAGCCCGTTCATGTATTTCAGATTCTGAGGGGAGGATGAAGATGACAGACAACGACAATATGCGTCATACTCCGGAATCCGAAAAAGAGCCGCGCCGCCGCGAGGCAAAAAAGCCGGGATTCAAAGTCAATCTCGCCTGCCTTTCGGTATTCGCGGGAATCTTCTTCGCCCTGACGCTTCTTAATCTCCTTCAGCCCGAGCGCCCCGAAAAATCCGAAAAGGAAAACCGCGCGCTCGCGTCAAAACCCGAATTCTCATTCGCTTCTCTCGTCGACGGCTCTTATTTCTCCGGATGGTCGTCCTTCATCTCGGATACGTTCTGGCAGAGAGAATCGCTGATCGATCTGGCGCGCGGAATCGAGAAACTCAGCGGCGTCGCCTACGTCAAGGACGGCGTCGAGTGGATAATCGACGATGGCCGCGATCCTGAGGAAACGACAGAAGAGGAGGAAACCGCCTATATCCCGGATATCACCTGGGACGACGAAACCGAACCGGCGACCGATCCCATCCCCGACGTCACGACCGAAGAAATCACCGAACCCGGCCCCGAACAGACGACGGACGAGGTAACGCCGGACGAATCCACCGAACCCGAGGTCACGACTCCCGAACCATTTGAGGTCCGATCGCTGCGGCTTTCGATGAGCTCAATCGAGATGATCGAAGGCGGCTCGGCGCTGCTGACTGCAACGCTGACAACCGTCGGCGAAGGGACAGCTCCGGATATCGTCTGGTCGGTTTCTAATCCCTCGCTGCTCGATCTGACTCCGAGCGGAACGTCGAGTGTCAGTCTCTACGCGAAAAAGACGGGAACCGCACGCGTTACCGCGTCATGCGCCGGTCTTGTCGCTTCCTGCGAGATTACGGTCAAGGCGAATTCCGGAACCTCTCAGCAGCAGCCCGACGACGTCGAGGTAATCGCCTCGAACACTACCTATTTCGTATATCAGAACGCGATATATCCGACCGTCAAACACGGCGACAGCACTCTCAAGGCGTGGGCTCAGTCATACGGCGGAATGGTGACGCAATACAGGCGACTCTTCCCGAACGCGCGGATTTCGATCATGATAGTTCCCGAGAGCTCTATGCTTCTCGATCCCTCAAAGGTCAGTAAAGCGGGAAGAAACCAGGGCGAAGAGATTGCCGTCATGGCGGCCAACCTCGATCTGACGGCGGTCAACTTCGTACAGATTTATCCCGAGCTTGCCGCTCACGCCGACGAGCATCTCTTCTTCAAATCCGACAACCACTGGTCGGGACTCGGAGCCTACTACGGCTATTCCGGATTTATGAAGTCGATAGGAGAAACTCCCTGTCCGCTCTCCGCCTTTACCAAGAAAACGCTGACAGAAAACTTCAAGGGATACCTCGCGAACAAGTTCAATAAGAGCATATACGACGTTCTCGACGTCTACGTTCCCGTAAAGACCGTCTCGACGAGGATCACCTACGCGCCCGCCGACAAAATCGCTCCAACGACCTACTCGAAGGTCATCTGGGAGGGCCACAAGTCCTATATGGCGTTCCTGTCCGGAGACCGTCCGCTGATCCAGATTAACGTACCGGACAATCCGCAGGACCGGAACATCCTCGTGATCAAGGACTCCTTCGGAGACGCCTTCGCGCCCTATCTGACCATGCATTACGGCAACGTCACGGTAATCGATCCGAGAGAGTATTTCAAGAGCTTCGCCAAAACTCAGACTCTCCAGGTCGCGTTCAAGGATCAGAACTTTACCGATATCATCTTCGTCGCGGACCTGCTCAAAAATCAGTCGAACTGGGTAAAGAATTATCTCTATCCGCTGATCGGAGTCAACTGACGGAGAAAAAACCGCAGGGCGGTACGCCCGAAAAAAACGTTCCGGAGGGAAGCGTGAAAAAGAATAAAAAGAATACGCCCTCCGGGGGCCGTCCCGATTCCGGTGGCAACGAAAAGCGGGCGGTCGAGCTTGTCTGCCTTATAATCCCGGCGGTGATTCTCTTTTCTCTCGCCGCCCTGACTCTCTTCCAACCCTCGCGTCCGACCGTTTCCGAAAAGGAGAACCGCATGCTGACTTCCTTCCCGGAGTTTTCCTGGGAAGCGCTCGCCGACGGATCCTTTTTCGCGGGAGTCTCGGCGTTTATCGGCGACACCTTCTGGCAGCGTGAAAAGCTGATAGACCTGTCGCGCCTGATGGACGGCGCGATGGGAGTCGAATACGTAATCGACGGAGTCGGATACGTAATAGGCGGACCTACCCCCGCCGGAGAAACGACGGACGAGGAAACCGCTTTTATTCCTCTGCCGCCCGCTCCCGAAACGTCGGAACCCGCCGCGGAAACCCGAAACGCCGAAACGACCCCGGGCGATCCTCAGACAACAGATGAAATCACTGACGATATCCTTCCGGGAGACGTCACACAGATTCCGGAAGACAGCCTGACCGAACCCGGGACCGAGCCTGAAACCACCGAGCCGCAGCCCGCCTATCTCTCGGTAGGCGTCTCATGCGGAACGCTCGACGTCAAGCTCGGAGGCAGCGGCATTCTTACCGCGACGGTCGAAACATATAAAATCGACGAGCGCGAACCGGTCGTGTGGTCGGTATCAGATCCACACCTTCTGACGCTGACGCCCGACGGCGACAGCGTAGCTCTTTTCGCTCTGCGCGAGGGGACGGCGGAGGTGACCGCCAGCTGCGGAGGCCTGTCGTCGAGCTGCACCGTCACGGTGGCAAAAGCCGCGGTCCAGACGGTCGAAGATACCGCGAACGCGGAAAACGTCGGCAGCGGAGTCTTTGTTTACAACGGATCGGGATATACGACGATAGACTATAGCGACAAGACGCTCTGCAATATGGCAAAGGCGTATTCGGCCCTTCTGCTCCGTTACCGCGATCTCTTTCCCGGGACGCGTGCGTCGATGGTCGTCGCTCCATACGGAACCATGCGTGTCGACGCAGGGAAGGTGTCGGCGGCAGGCAGAGATCAGCGCGAAATGCTCGCGATAATGGAGCAAAACTACGATCCCGAAATCAATTTCGTAAACAGCTACGACCTGATTTACGCCCACCGGGATGAAAACGTCTATTTCAAATCGGACAACCACTGGACCGGACTCGCCGCCTACTACGCCTGGGTGGCTTATATGGAATCGATCGGCGAGCAACCGTCTCCGCTCACCACATTCAGCCACACCGTGGCGACCGAGCGTATGCTCGGATGGTATTACTCGGCCTACGGAAACAGGATGAAGTTCTACGACCGCCTCGAGTACTGGTCGACGAAAAAGACGCTATCGATGACGATAACCTTCGACTCGTCGCTCGGCTGGAAGCCGCGCACATATTCTTCGATGTTTCTCGACGGCAACAAGCAATACACTATACATCTGCGCGGGGACCAGCCGCTGACCGTCGTCAGAGTCCCCGACAACCCGCAGGACAGAAAGGCTCTCGTCGTGAAAGACTCCTTCGGGAACGCATTCGCACCTTATCTTGCCGAAACCTACGGAACCGTGGTCGTGGTCGATCCGCGCGAATACTTCAAGGCTTTCGGCGAATCGCAGACACTGCAGAACTCTTTCAAAGACTACGGCTTTACTGACATAATATTCGTCGTAAACATTCAAATGGCGAATTCTGCCTACTGGGTAAACCACTGGTTTTACCCGCTGATAGGGATTAACCCGTAACACGATATTCCCGGCGGATGTCAAGATATATCTTGACATCCGCCGGGAATTGTTGTATAATTATTGAAGTATCTCATATTATTGTATGTGTTTTTGTCTCCCCTACGGGGTTGGATTGAACACAGATTATAACATCTATTGCATATTATTTTGCATTATGAAGAATGAAAAAATGCGGAAGAAAGGATGAAAAAATGAATTATATCAGCGTCAGAGACGCGGCGGGAAAGTGGAAAATTCCCGAGCGCCGCGTGACCGAACTCTGCCGGAAAGGACGGATTGAGGGTGCGCGCAAGGAGCACGGACTCTGGATCATACCCGACGTCGCGAAGAAGCCGCTCGACGGCCGGACCGCCGAGTACGCGGAAAGCTTAAAAACCGAGCCGGGCGTATCCTACACCGAATCGGGTTCGCTCGCCAAGGTCACGGCCGCCTTCCGCGACACTTACCGCAAGGAGCCTTACTCCACCGCATTCACGCCATACCGGATCTGCCCGGTCGGAGCGCATTCGGACCACAACCTCGGCAGGATTACCGGATTTGCGATCGACAAGGGAATACACATCGCCTACGGTCCGAAGCAAAACGGCGTAATTGAGATAAAGAGTCTGCAGTTCCCGAAGCGCGCGCAGTGGCACGTCCTCAGCACGCCGCCCGAAAAGCAGAACGACTGGGCTGACCATCTGCGCGGCGCGACGATAGCGCTGGCTTCGAGATTTCCGCTGAGAATCGGCCTCTGCGCCGTCATCGACGGCGAGCTGCCGATCGGGGGACTTTCCTCCTCCGCCGCCGTTATCATCACCTTCCTCTCCGCTCTCTGCGATCTCAACGGCATCAAAATGACGCCGGAAGAACTCATCCGCACTGCGCAGGAAGCAGAAAACGGATACGTCGGCGTCGCATGCGGACGGCTCGACCAGTCCTGCGAGGTTTACTGCAGAAAGGACAGCCTGCTTTACCTCGATCTCAAGGACAACACTATGGAGCTCATCCCGCGTAATCCGTCGATGCCCGATTTCAAAATCGCTATCTTCTTCTCGGGACACGAGCGCTCGCTCGCCGGAAGCAAGTTCAACATGCGCGTCGACGAGCTCCGGAGCGCCGCATACGCAATCGCGGCGTACGCGGGACTTCCATACGGTAAGTTCTCCGAAACGAATATGCGCGATATTCCCTTTGAAATCTATCTGAAATACCGCGACCGGCTGCCCGAGCCCTGGGCGAAGCGCGCCGAGCACTGGGTCACCGAATTCGACAGAGTCGGACGAGCGGCCGAGGCCTGGAGACGGGGCGATATCGCGGAGTTCGGAAAAATCTCATCCGAGAGCGGACGCTCGTCAATCGTCAACTGGGAGACCGGAAGCCCAGAACTTATCCGCCTTTATGAAATAATGACGCACACCGACGGGATATACGGAGGCCGCTTCTCGGGAGCAGGATTCAAGGGCTGCTGCATGGCGGTCATCGATCCCGCCTTCGAGAAAAGCATTCTCGAAAAGGTCGAGAGAGAATATCTCGAATCATTCCCCGCCCTGCGCGGCAAGTTCTCATCGCACGTCTGCGGCACCGCCGACGGAGTCCGCCTCTGAGCGCCAGAGAAAGGATTTTTTACAATGCTGAAAGAAAATATCGATCTCAAAGGAAAAACCGTTCTCGTCACCGGCGCTGCCGGGTTTATCGGCGCGAATCTCGTCAGGACGCTGCTGGAAGACTATCCCGAAACGCGCATAGTAGGTTTCGACAACGTCAACGATTATTACGACGTATCTCTCAAAGAGTTCAGACTTGCACAGCTTCGCGGGCTTGATTCCGACGGAAGATTCACGTTTATCCGCGGGGACCTCGCCGACGCCGAGGCGGTCAATTCGCTTTTTGAAAACTACTCTCCCGACGTCGTCGTGAACCTCGCGGCGCAGGCGGGCGTGCGGTACTCGATAGACCATCCCGAAGCTTATATTTCATCGAATATCATCGGCTTCTTCAATATACTCGAAGCATGCCGCCGCTTCCCCGTCGAGCACCTCGTATACGCCTCGTCCTCTTCGGTTTACGGCGGAAACACGAAGGTTCCCTTCTCGACGTCCGATCGCGTCGACAGCCCTGTGTCGCTCTACGCGGCGACGAAGAAGAGCAACGAACTGATCGCTCACGCCTACGCGAAGCTCTACGACATCCCGTCGACAGGCCTTCGCTTCTTCACCGTCTACGGTCCGGCCGGACGACCCGATATGGCGTACTTCTCTTTCACCCGCAAGCTCGTCGCCGGAGAGCGCATAAAGATATTCAACTACGGAAAGTGCGAACGCGACTTCACGTACGTAGACGATATCGTCGGCGGCATTGCCCGCGTCATGCTCCGCGCTCCCGAAAGGAAGACGGGAGCCGACGGACTGCCGGTGCCTCCCTACCGGATTTACAATATCGGCAACAGCAAACCCGAAAATCTGCTGGAGTTCGTTCGCATACTCGGCGAAGAGCTGATACGCGCCGGCGTGATGCCCGAAGGATTCGATATCGAATCCAAATGCGACCTCGTGCCGATGCAGCCGGGCGACGTTCCGGCGACCTACGCCGACGTCGGGGATCTCGCACGCGACACAGGCTTCTCGCCTTCGACTCCGCTGAGAGAGGGGCTGCGCAGATTCGCAGAATGGTATCGGAGTTATTATTTCGATAACGGAGGGGCAAACATATGAAAATAGCCGTTGCAGGTCTCGGATACGTCGGACTCGCAGTCGCCACGCTTCTCGCGCAGAAGTGCGAGGTCGCGGCCGTCGACGTCGTCCCCGAAAAGGTAAAGATGATCAACGAGCGCCACTCGCCTATAGAGGACGCCGATATCGAGCGTTTCTTCGCCGAAAAGAAGCTCGATCTGACCGCCACGACCGACGGAGCGTCCGCGTACGCCGGCGCCGAATTCGTCGTCATCGCCACGCCTACGAACTACGATGAAAAGAAAAACTATTTCGACACAAGCTCGGTAGAAAAGGTTATTACCGAAGTGATTGCGGTCAATCCCGACGCCGTCATCGTTATCAAATCGACGGTCCCCGTCGGTTTCACCGAATATGCAAGAGAAGAATACTGCTGCGACAACATTCTCTTCTCCCCCGAATTTCTGAGAGAAGGCAGAGCGCTCTACGACAATCTGCACCCGAGCCGGATAATCGTCGGAGTGCCGGTGCGGAACGCGCGTCTGCAGAAGGCGGCGCACACTTTTGCCGCTCTGCTCAGCGAGGGCGCCGAGGAGGAATCGGTCGAAGTCAGATTCATGAACCCGACCGAAGCCGAAGCCGTCAAGCTCTTCGCGAACACCTATCTCGCCCTCCGCGTCGCCTTCTTCAACGAGCTCGACACCTACGCCGACGTGCGCGGACTCGACACCGCGTCGATCATCGACGGCGTCTGCCTCGACCCGAGAATCGGAAGCCACTACAACAATCCCTCTTTCGGATACGGCGGATACTGCCTGCCGAAGGACACGAAGCAGCTGCTTGCCAACTACGACAAGGTGCCGCAGAACATAATATCCGCTATCGTCGCCGCGAACAGCACGCGCAAGGACTATATCGCAGACAGGATAATCGCTATGAACCCGAAGACGGTCGGCGTCTACCGCCTGACTATGAAGGCGGGCAGCGACAATTTCCGCCAGAGTTCGATCCAGGGCGTTATGAAACGCATCAAGGCGAAGGGCATCGAGGTCGTCGTATACGAGCCGGCTCTCAAAGAGGATTCATTCTTCAACAGCCGCGTAATACGCGATCTTGACGAATTCAAGAGAGTATCAGACGTGATACTCGTAAACCGCCGCTCGAAGGAACTCGCCGACGTAGCGGAGAAGATATATACGAGGGACCTTTATTCGAGGAATTGAGGGCTTCGCTGCGCGAAGCCGCGATATACGGCGGCGTACCGCCGCATGAATTGCCGCTGACGCGGCATGAATTGCCGCCGCGCGGCATGAAGGAAACATCTAATGGGGCATACAGCGTAATATTTGTTACGCTGTATGCATCATTGGATCTTGTAGGGGAGGACCTTTACGGTCCTCCCGCTTTATGCGATTTGCCCTCCCGCTTTTTTCTTTACAATCTCTTTTTTGCATCCCGAATGACAAGCATCCAAAGTCTGTATCACTGCAGAAAATGTATTGACAAACAATAACAATAATGATATAATTATCACAGTCCAAGCGTCTTGTTAATCAGCTTTCAATGATTCCGTGCCATCTGGATTTGTTTGGTGGAGTCAATCAATTAATCTTTTGCGCGAGGATACCGCCATGCTTTCAGCAAATTCTAAAACTGTCTCGCCTGTCGGAATAAGGCACGAGACTATCACAATTAAAGAGACCAAAAGTGCCAATATATAATATATATATTGCGCTGTTCTTGTGATTATTTGCAATGAGACCGCTTCCATAAATATTGGTCTCTTTGTTTTGAATAATAATAGTTTCATTCCTGACGATTGTATTTCAAAGTATGGGGCTTCAGAACACCTTGTCTTCTATCGAATCAGCGCATAAGCCGGATGTTTTTCGTCCGTCTTATGCGCTTTTTCTTAATCAGTAATTCAAACCGGATTACGGCCCGTCATACTTTCATAAAAACCCGGGCCAATAGATTTATTAGGAGACAATTGGTGATGGTTAATACAAAAATGCGATTTCATAAAGCTTTATCTGTACTATTATGCCTGATTCTGTTATCAACGTTTATAACAATACTGCCCCTTAAGGCAAATGCCACAAGTATTGATATCGCGGGCATCAATAGCGGTAAAACATATTATATAAAAAATCTTGCGGACGGAAAGTACCTGGACGTTTACAACGGCGTTGACAGGGACGGAACCGACGTTTGGACTTACACTTTTAACGCATCTAATGCCCAAAAATGGAGAGTTGTTCGAAATCCTAACGGTACATATACTTTATTTGCGGTGGTGAGCTCAAATAATAGGGCTTTACATCTTACCGGTTTAAACGCAGATATTCAGACATACGGCAGGTGGTCTAGTTCCCAGCAAGTATTCCAATTCACTCTAGTTCGTGAGACATCAGTTGTATATTGCGGCACTTACAGCATAAAGCAAAATGGATATTATTTAAGTCAAGATTCAATAAATAGAACTGTAAGGCTCTGTTCATGGGATACCGGATTTAACGCGCGCTGGTCATTCGAACCAGTTGATAAGAGTGATGCCGAGATTTATACATCATATTATCAAGACGGAACAAGATTTGGTATTATCCCTACATATTTTGATACGAGAGGAGCCGCCAGTAAATTTGTAAACAAATGTAGCAGTATGGGATATTCTTCTTATCACCATACAAACGATTCTGCAACAAATGCCTATAACAATTTGACAACTGATTCGATATGGGTTTTTCGAGGACATGGTTTGGAAGCAAAGAATACTCATACTCCCAAAGCCGGTATATGCTTTTCCACAAGACTTGGTTCTAACCATGGATTTATAGTAGCTGATTTTTCAATTTCACATTGGGCACAAGATGAAGCAATGACTTCATTGGCCGCAAATTCCCTTGCTGAAGCACGTTGCGTTTTGTTCATTGGTTGTAGCACCGGCATCTCGTATAATGGATTCAACCTTGTGGATGAAACATTCAATAAAGGGGCTCATTTTGTTCTTGGAACCACTGTACCGACATACACACCTCAAACAGATAAATGGACAAAGAAGTTTTTTGAAAAAGCAGACACTGGTGCTACAATTTATGAGTGTATATCTCACGCAAATTATTATCAAAGCATAGGTGCGCTTTACTGCAAAGGCGACACACATGCTAAACTGAAATAAAGGAGAGAAGATAATGAAAAAGAATATTTCTGCAAACAAACCATTCCGTATAGTTGCGGTATCACTCTTGGTTCTGCTTTTGGTTTCCGCCTTAACGGTTGCCGGTGTAGAAATCAAAAAGCGTTCCGATCCCTTCCCTGACGACAGCGACTACGGCTCATACTACGATCAGACTCCCGGAAAGGTGACAGAAAAAAGTATTACAATCGGCTCGCGCGAGATTGCTCTGAGATACGACCGCACGGAAAACCTCAAAGACAAGCCCGTGTCAAAAAGGGCGGACATATACGGTACGTATGACGTCTACATCGACGAAGGCCTGACCGAGTATCTGTATTTGTTTAATACCGACGTTTATTGCGGATTCAAATACGTCGACGTCGGCATGGCAACAGAAGAGAAATTCGCAATCTCACGGGAAAAAGCATTGGAAATCGCAAACGGTTTTCTTGAAGCTAACAGGGAAAATCCCGACGATTACAAACTGGAGTCATGCGAGTACATCGAATGGGCAGGTTATTACGATATTCAGTTTTATCTCACGGTTAAGGGATACAAAACTGACGACGTCCTCAGAATATGGGTGAATGCAGAAGGGAAAGTAACTTCGTTTTCCGAGTTCAATTTCAAAAGATACGATAAACTGTCCATAGACCCTGAGAAATATAAAAAAGCCGAGCAGTCGATAGATAAAAAAATCGAAAAGCAACGGAAAGAAACGGACGTTTCGGTTGTCGATTCATATATCTCAATCGACGATTCGGGTAAAGAAATCCTGACCAAAGTTGTGGATATTATTATTCCGGTTGACGGCGGGAATATAGTTCAAAGAGAACTGCTGGTTCAAAGAATCAAATAATATCAGAGGTTGCCGTGAAAAAAAGCGTTGGATAATAATCTGCATAGGCATAATACTGTTAGTGTTTGCGGCGTTTGTGCTTTTCAAATCCTGCTCCGAGAACCAAAAATACAATATCCGCGGGGAAATCGAATCAGTCAAAGTTGAAGGCCTTGGTTTAAGAAATCCCATTGAGACGTCGGACAAAAACGCAATAGCTGTCCTGCTGAAATGCCTAAAAAAAGTGAAGTTGAATAATCAATATATGCTCGAAATAGATCTGGCGCCGCAGGTGTATGAAATCACTTTCTTTTTCAGCAATGGTAAAACTGAAACGTATCAATACAAAGATTTCCCAGCAAAAAAATATAACGACCCTCTTTTGGATTTTTTTAATCTGTTTCCTGAGTCCCCTTGAACCGCGTGCCTTTGCAATCAGTTTCGTCACAAAACCTGTTGAAAGAATATGCATATTCGCCTGAGATGAGGTAATCGGTTCAAAGTGCGCATCGATCTCAATCCGGCGGGAGGACGACATTTCGCAAAGCGAAATGAAAATGTCCTCCACTACGGCAAAAACAACGCATAGAGCGTAACACCTGTTTCACTCTATGCGCCGTTTTTAATTTTTCACTTTTTTTATTGTCGCAACGCCGTTATCTGGTCCGCTTTTTCTTTATCAGCGCCAGCGCCGCAAGCGGTACGACTGCCGCAACGGCGGACGCCGCAAAGCCTCCGCATCCGCCGAGAGAAATCGTCACCTTAACGGGCTTCTTCTCCGTCGTAGCCTCTTCTTCGGACGTTTCGGGCCCTTCCTCAACCGTCGTTTCAGGAGTTTCCTCTGCCGTCGTCTCGACGGGTTTCGTATCGCGCGCCGGGAATTCGGCAGTCTCTTTTTCACCGCATTTCGTACACTCGCGGGAGGCGACGTATGGCTCCCAGATTGCTCCCTCGGAGACGATTGTCCATTCGCCCCATTCGTGCACGTGCGCAGTCGTCGTTTCGTTCAGTCCGAGCATGCCGGAAAGCAGTTCGAAAATGGCTCCGTGTCCCGCGGCGTTCGGGTGAATATCGTACTGAAGAATATTCGTTCTCGCTACTGCGAGCGAATTGATAACAGACGGAACGTCGGCTATCTCGGCATTATTCCCGCACGCTTCGCTCAGCGCTGCGTTGAGGCTGTCAAAGACTTTTCCGATGGCGTTCCCTGCGGTTTCGGTAACTGCGGGAAGCGTCGTCTCGCCCGTCCCGCCTGAAAGGCCGGGAATGTCCGCCGGAAGCGATCCCGACGACGCGCCGGTCAGAAGATCGATTACCGCCGACAGCGGGTCATACTGAGCAAGGAAAATCAGCCGCACAGACGGGTTGGTCTGTCTGATGAGAGCCACGGCGTCTGCTACGTTCTTTTTATAATTCGCTATGGCGTCTTCGATCATCTTCTTCACGTCGACGCTCCCGAACGCCTGGATTATCGCGTCGGAGCCTGCCGCCAGCAGCGAGGAAAAGGCCTCGGAAACGCTTCCGCTCTGGGAACCTGTGACCTTCTGAGCGATCGTAGTTACGAGCCGCAGAAGATCGTTTCCGCCGATTGAAATGACGATAATACCGGAGTTTTCGACGTTAGTTTTAATCGTCGGAAGCAGGCTGAGCAGATCGGCGCTCGTAGCTCCGTCCTTCGCGCGGTTGATATAGGTCTTCTTCGCTTCGAGGCCGAGAGCCGCGGCGAGGCGGTTCGCGTAGGAGGCGCACTTGTAGGGATCAGACGCAGAATAATCGGGCAGCGCGTAGCCCGTCGTGATCGAATCTCCGAGAACGAGCAGTCCGTTCCCCGCCGCAGAAGCCGGCAGAGCCGGGAGAAGAAGGCAGACGCAGATCAGGACGGCAGCAACCGCCGCAAAGAGCTTTTTCGGTTTTTTATTCATTGAAACAATCTCCTTTTTACAAAGATACCAATCAATTATAGCACAGCCCGGTGTTCCCTGTCAATACGAAGGCAGAAAATGATTGACATACGCCGTCTGTTTGGTGTATAATGTTTATATAGAAATAGTATTTCAGGAGACCTGAAAGATGAAAAAAGCATTTATTTCGCTTCTCGCATTGCTTCTCGTCCTTCCGCTCGCAGTTTCCTGCGCGAGCAACCGGACCGAGGAGACGACGCCAGAGACGACCCCCGCGGTACAGGAGGGCGCAACGTCCGCCGAACTGACCGGGGACACGGCCGCCGCGCTTAACATTCCCGACACCGTAAAATTCGGCGGTACCGAGATTTCCATTCTTTACTGGAAGGACGTTGAGCGTCCCGAGTTTTATATCGAGGATGAAAACGGTGAAAAGGTCAACGACGCCCTCTACACAAAGAATCTCCGTACCGAGGAAATGCTCGACGTGAAATTCGTGTGGGAAGGCGAAAAGGGCAACTTCGACAACCAGACGGTTTTCGTAAACAAGGCCTACAACGGCGCCAATTCGGGCACGCCTTACGACATTCACTGCTGCTACTCGCTCGCCGCGTCGACTTTGACGACGAGAGGACTGACCGAGAACCTCGGCGCCTACGAACAGTATCTCGATTTCACGAAGCCCTGGTGGCCGAAGACGCTCATCGACGCAGTAACGATCCACGACAAGATCTATTTCTGCTCGGGCGACATTTCGTCGAACATGCTCTACTTCATGTACGGCTGCTTCTTCAACAAGGAAATATATGAATCGGTCCACAGCGGAGAGGAAATGCCATACGAAATCGCGGTCCGCGGTGAATGGACGATAGACAAGCTGATCGAACTCTCGCAGGGCGTTTACGAAGACGCCGACGGAGACGGAACCCGCTCCTACGACGACAAATACGGCTTTATGACGATAGACCTGCACTTCGACTGCTTCTACGCTGCCGCCGGACTCAAGACCATCGTCAGAGACGCAAACGGCGATCTTGTAGCGTCGGAAGATCTTTCGAGCGACAAGGCGTACGATCTTCTCTCCAAACTGACCTCTTTCTTCACGACGTCGGGCGACGCCTTCGCGAAGGGCACGACGAAGACCTTCAGCTCCTCCGCTGCTTTCTCAAAGGGGATGGTCCTCTTCACCGTCGACCGCGTCTATCTGCCGACCTTCTCGACCATGAAGGCCTCTGACGTCAAATACGGAATCCTTCCGGTTCCGAAATACGACAAGGATCAGGAATCCTATATCACATGCATGGCCTTCCCCTATACGATCTACTCGGTTGCCAGCTTCTCGAATCACAAGGAAGAGGCGGCGGCCGTACTTCAGGTGCTCGCGTACAACAGCTACGATCTCGTAACTCCCGCTCTCTTCTATGAAACGATGAAGCTCAGATACTCGAGCGAGAGCATGGACTCGATCATGTACGACTATATCCGCGGCGGCGTGTATATCGACATCGGTCGCATCTTCTCCACTCCTCTCAGCGACGTCACCTACAGTATCTGGAGAAGCGGCGTCAAGAGGATGGACGTCACGACCTGGTCTTCTGCGCTCAACTCGGGACTCAGCACGCTTTCAAAAAGACTCGATAAGCTCAACAAGGAACTGAAAAAACTCAACTGATACGGACAATAATACAATGACTCTTTTCGAAGAACTGAAGGCCCGCGGGCTTATCGCGCAGATAACCGACGAGGCCGAAGTAAGCAATATGATTAACGCCGGCAGAGCAAAATTCTACATCGGATTCGACTGCACTGCCGACAGTCTCACGGCAGGCCACTTTATGGCGCTGACGCTGATGAAGCGGCTGCAGAACGGCGGAAACCGTCCCTACGCTCTCATCGGCGGAGGAACGACGATGATCGGAGACCCGTCGGGCCNNGACCCGTCGGGCCGGACCGACATGCGCCGTATGCTCACCAAGGAAGACATCGACCACAACGCCGAATGCTTCCGCCGCCAGATGGAAAAATTCATCAACTTCGGCGAAGGGGGCGCGACGATGGTCAACAACGCCGACTGGCTGTTGAACCTCAACTACGTCGAGCTGCTCCGCGAGGTCGGCGCCTGCTTCTCGGTAAACAATATGCTGAGAGCCGAGTGCTACCGCCAGAGGATGGAAAAGGGACTCTCCTTCCTCGAATTCAACTATATGATAATGCAGTCCTACGACTTCTACTACCTGTTCAGGAACTACGGCTGCAACATGCAGTTCGGCGGCGACGACCAGTGGTCGAATATGCTCGGCGGCACCGAGCTGATCAGACGCAAGCTCGGCGAAGACGCTCACGCGATGACGATCACTCTTCTGACCGACTCGAACGGAAAGAAGATGGGCAAGACTGCCGGCAACGCCGTCTGGCTCGATCCGAACAAGACGTCGCCTTTCGACTTCTACCAGTACTGGCGGAACGTCGGCGACGGCGACGTGATGAAGTGCGTCAGAATGCTGACGTTTTTGCCGCTTGAACAGATCGACGAGATGTCGAAATGGGATGGCGGAGAGCTCAACCGCGCCAAAGAGATACTCGCATACGAGCTCACCTCTCTCGTCCACGGCAAAGAGGAGGCCGAAAAGGCCGCCGCCGGAGCCCGCGCCCTCTTCGGCTCGGGAGCCGAAGCCGAGATTCCTACGACGACTCTCTCCGAGAGCGATCTTGACGCCGAGGGCCGCGTAGACGTCGTCTCGCTGCTTGTAAAGTCGGGACTTGTCACCTCGAGATCCGAGGGCAGACGAGCCGTCGAACAGGGCGGCGTAACGGTCGACGGCGAAAAGGTGTCGGATCCCCGCGCATCCTTCGACGGAGACGCCCTGCACAAGGGCATCGTCATCAGACGCGGCAAAAAGGCGTACAAGAAAATCGTGATCTGACCGCAGGCGTCAGACCGCAATCTGATGATTCTACGGGGACGCCCGGGAGCAACCCCGGGCGTCCCCGATACTATTTATTCCCCGAAAGGAAAAGAAACATGTTCAATTCACTGGCCAGACAGAAGCCGGCGCTGCGGCGCCTGATAGCCGAACTGCGCCGCGATTTCGCCTACGCGTCGGTACTCGCGGTGGCCGACGACAACCGATCCTGGAGGATATCCAGACAGGGCAAATCGATAACGACCGGCTCGAGCATGGGCGGCCGCGGATACGTCGTCCGCGTCTTTGACGAAACCGGATGCTTCGAATACTCCTTCAACGATTTTTCAGGTGAAAAGATCCCGCAAATCGTCGAAGAAATCAAAGAGAACGCGGAGAGACAGCGAGAACTCTGCCCCGCCAAACCGCTTCCGACTCCGCTACCCGAAGACAAACCGGCAAAGCTGACGCGGAAATCCAAATGCCTCGTCGATCCGACTGCCGCCTCTGACGGTGATATTCTCGACCGGCTCGAAAAGCTCAGAGAACGGGGACTTGCGCACGAAGGCGTTCTCGACGTCCACTGCACTACGTCCTACAGAGCTTACAGGAAGATTTTCATCTCGGAAAACCGCGATCTCGATCAGACGGTCGTCTGGACGACAGCCGCCGTTATTGCTCTTGCGGCGCGCGGCGAGGAGATAAAGGACTGTTACAAATCCTTCTCAAACCTCGGCGGACTCGAGGTTCTCGACCGGGTAGGCGACGCAGTAGACGCGGCGGTTTCGGGCGCGCTCGAGCTGCTGGGCAGCGAGCCGATGGTACCCGGCGAGTACGACTGCGTATGCGATCCCGAGGTCACCGGAATGATAGTCCACGAGGCATTCGGACACGGAGTCGAGATGGACATGTTCGTCAAGGACCGCGCTCAGGCGAGCAGGTTCATAGGCGAATACGTAGCGTCTCCCCTGATCACTATGCACGACGGCAGCGCGGTCGACGAGGTCGCCACAGCATTCTTCGACGACGAAGGCAACTTCACGACCGACACCAAGATCATCGACAAGGGAGTGCTGCGGACAGGAATCTGCGACGAACTCAGCGCCTTGCGCCTCGGAGTCGAACCGACCGGAAACGGCCGGCGGGAGAGCTACGAGCGCAAGGTCTACACCCGCATGACGAACACCTACTTCGCGCGCGGAAAATCGACCCGCGAGCAGATGATCAAATCTATAAAATACGGCTTCCTGCTCGAGAGTCCGACGAGCGGCATGGAGGACCCGAAAAACTGGGGGATCCAGTGCATGGTCAGCGTCGCCCGCGAAATAAAGGACGGCAAACTGACAGGGAAAATCTTCTCTCCGATCGTCCTGACCGGCTACGTTCCCGACCTGCTCAAATCGGTCACGATGACCGGAGGCAAAATCGAGCTCGGAGGCGGCGGATACTGCGGCAAGGGCCACAAGGAGTGGGTAAAAGTCTCGGACGGCGGTCCCTATATGAAGGCGCGCATACGCCTCGGCTGAAAGGAGTTTGAAATGAGTCTTATTAACAGAGCAAAATCCGCTCTTGCGAAGCTCGGCGTCGCCGAATGGCGGATCAACGACGTGCTGACAGAGAGTTCGGAATACTTTTTCGTAAAAAAACAGCTTGACACCCGCCGCTCGAAGACCGTCGAAAAGTGCGAAGTCACCGTCTTTGTTACAGAGGACGGAAAGAAGGGCTCGGTGTCGGTTCAGCTGACGCCCGCCATGGCGTCGGGCGAAATAGAGTCGAAAATCTCGGGCGCGCTCTACGCCGCGTCCTTCGCCCTCAACCCCGACTACTCCCTTCCCGATCCGGTACGCGGAAAAAGAAAAGCCGTCGCGACGGTTTTCGGCGAGGGGGAAAGAATCATGATCAACGCCCTTTTCCTGGAGGACAACCGTCCCGATTCCTTCATAAACTCGGCTGAGTTTTTCTTTACCGAATCGAAGAAGAGAGTTATTTCGTCGAACGGAACCGACGTCTCCTGGACGACGTCGTCGGTGCGGGGCGAATACGTCGTTCAGCGCCGCGAGCCGGAGGACGTCGAACTCTTCAACGAGTTCGAATACGACGCGGTCGACGCGGCTTCGCTCAGCGCCAAGGTGAGCGCCGACCTCGATTACGCGAGAGACAGGGCGCGCGCCGAAAGAATACTGAAAAGCGGCGAATACGACGTGATACTCTGCGGCGACCAGCTCCCCGAGCTTCTCTCATATTACGAGGCCCGCTCGGGCGCGCATATGATCTATCCCGGTTATTCCGAATGGAAGCCGGGCGACGCGGTGCAGAAGACGGCGGGCGGCGAAAAACTCACAATCACCCTGCGCGACTCCGAGCCCTTCAGCCGCGAAGGAATAAAGATGAAAGACCTTCCGCTGATCAAAAACGGCGTGCTGAAGGCGATTCACGGTGAAAACCGTTTCTGCCGCTATCTCGGCGTCAGGCCGACCGGAACCTACGAAAAGCTCGTCTGCGAAACCCCCGGGCGCGTCTCGTTTGAAGAAATGAAGAAAAAGCCCTGCCTCTGGACGGTCGCGTATTCGGCCTTCCAGACCGATTCCTTCACCGGAAACTTCGGCGGAGAAATCCGGCTTGCCTATCTGATCGAAAACGGCAAAGTCACGCCGGTCACCGGCGGTTCGATTAACGGAAGACTGCCCGAGGTTCAGGACCGTCTCGAATTCTCGAAAGAGCGCTACCTCTCCTCGGAATATGAAGGCCCGTTCGCGGTCAGAATCCCCGGCGTCGCCGTTGCGGGAACCGAAAACTGAGTTCTGCTCGCTTCGCTCGCTCGATATACTTCGGAGGGGCTCGCGCCAAGTCGCGAACCCCTCCGAAGTTCGATATATACCGCTGCGCGGTATTCGATACGAGGCTGTTAAAAAAGCCGGACTTTTTTAACACCCCGTAATGAAGACGCTGGCGCTTATGAAGACGAGCCGCGAGGCTGCTCTAATGAAGAAATTAATTGCGCCTTCGGCGCATGAATTGCAGGCTTCGCCTGCGTGAATTGCCGCTGCGCGGCATGAATTGCAACTACGCCCGCATGAATTGCGCTGCGGCGCATGGAAGGATGATGCATACAGTGTAATAATTGTTACGCTGTATGCGTCATTTGATACTGTAGGGGCGCCTCATCGGGCGCCCGCCCCGCAGGTGCGCATAATCGATAACAAATACGGAATCGTCTTTATGACGTTGAACTGACGTATATCAGAAAAATACTCAATCTTTGAAAACGTTCCTGCCTCCCCCTCGGGGCGGGCAGCCCGCAACATTTTCTTAGAAAATGTGGCGCCCCTACAGTGTTAGTGATCAAATCAATTAGAAAGCCGATGCGGAGTGCGTATCGATTCTTGCGGGCTGAACCCGTTCCACTCCGCGAACGGGCTTCAGCCCCTACGGGTGGTTTCCAATGATTTGAATTTGTTCTTTGCCTCTTTCCTTGTCCGGCGAAGCCGGACATATCGCGCGGCGCGGAGACTCCGCGCCGCATATCGAATACCGCACAGCGGTATAAATCGAACGCCCGCGTTTGTCCGCAAATCAATTGCGGTCAAACGCGGGCGTATATCGACGCGAGCTGCGTGACGCGAACGCGTCACGCAGCGAAGCTCAGCTTAGTCTTTCATTTTCGCCATCGCTTCGTTGAAGTCGGCAAGCTTTTTCTTGAGCGAGCTCGTGCCCGATCTTACGATCGAACCCGGGGCAGAACCGCTGTTCGACGCCATCGATCTGAGCTGTCCGAGGAAAGCGAAGCTCGAGCTGTAGATGAAGCATCCTTCGATCCTGATGCTGTTGTATATCAGGTCGAGCATCTCCTTCGACTCGGCGTTCTGCAGATATCTGTAGGACAGCGCGCTGTCGTAATACGCCGGGAAGACGCTGACGTAGCTGCGGTATGCGATATCCTGCATAACGGCTCCGAGCATCGCGCGGTTCTCTTCGGGCGCGTTCGAGACGACCGCCATAACTGACAGCTGGTCCTGAACGTGCGTGTAGTACTCTTCCTGATCGGCGTCGTACATCGGAATCGGAACGATGCCGTAGTTGCCGGTAAAACCGCTCGACGTCAGCACGCTCTCGATGCCGTAGATCATCGCGGTCGTCATTGCGCACTTGTCTTCGCTGAACATCTCGAGCGCCTTGGTGGAGTAGGCTCCGTCGACGTCGCCGCCCGACGATCCCTTGTTCCAGGTATCGGGATTGTTGATTATCAGCTCACGGATGACGGTGAGGATGTTCGCCATCTTGTCTGTATTGACGTCAATGCTGAAAACGCCGGTCGATTTGTCAACCTGGAGGATCGGCAGATTGAATCCGACCCAGTAGGGGTCGACCGAGGTGTTCGTGCCGCTGACGAAGCCGTAGAAATCGCCGTCGTCGCGTCTCGAGTCGCCGTTCAGATCGTCGTAAAGTCCGTTGATTATCTCCATCTGTTTGGCGACCGTCCATTCCTTGTTGACGGCGATGGTGTAGAGATCGGGCAGATTTCTCGATTCGAGCGCGGTCTTGTTGTAGAGGGTGACGTACATATTCCGGATCATCGAGAGCGAATATGCGCCGCTCGCCACGTACTGGCGGCTGCCGTTCGACATAATCAGGTTGAATCCCTGCGTCCAGTAGTGCTTGTCGAGATCGAGGTTGTCGATCCGGAGCAGGTTGCAGAAATCGCCCTCAAGCGCATATGAGGTATGCGTGTATCCGGGCATCGTGACTATATCATAGTAATAAGAACCGCCCTTTACGCTCGTGCGGATAGTGTTTCCGACGGCGTAGACGTCTGTAGATGACGCGACCTTGAATTCGAAATTCACACCGAGTTCGGATTCGATTGCAACGTTGCGGTTGTAAACGGCGTCGTTGACGAGCTGACCGTTTATATCTTCCGCCGCAAACTCGTCGGCGGCGAAGCTCTGTCCCTCGACGAGAAATCTGATCGTTTCACCGTCGAAATTCAAAACGGGCAGGTCGTACGACCAGTCGGTATCTACGGCCACGGCTGTCGTCGCCTCTTCCTCGGGCGTCGTCACGGCCGCGACGGATCCTGTCGTCGTCTGCGTCTGTTCGTTTTCATTCTTCGCGCAGGACGCGGATGCAAGCGCCGCCGACAGCGCGGCGGTCAGAGCCAGAAGAAGGCAGATGAATCTTTTCATTTAGTATTCTCCTTCAGATTTTTCCTTTTCTTTTCAAATCCGTACGCTTCGAAAACCGGGTAGAGCGGCTGGATCATAATCAGAATATATCCGCAGACGCGGCTGCCGCAAACCGCCGCGGCAATCATCGCGGCTGACGCCGCAATCAGCGCGGCGCAGGCGACGTCGGACGTCCTGTCAAGCGCGCGTGTCGCGAATCTGTTGAGAAGCAGACTGCAGAGACCGGCCGCCACCGAGACCAGAGCGAAGACAATCGACGCGGCAGAAGTGAAGAGTCCCGAGGCGCTTCCGGAATTTTTGTCGGAAAGCGTGATTATCAGCAGGATAATGCCCGCAAACGAGCAGAGAAACTGCGCTGCGGCAAATATTACGTGAAGGACGCGGGCAAACGCAAGCGCGGCGCGGCGGACCTTCCGGGCTCCGCCGCGGTCAGTCGTTTCTTTCATCCGACGTAATAAGCGACACGGCGTCCCGGACGTTCCCGGCGCGCTCCAGCGCTTCGCGGGCGCGTTCAGCGGTGCAACCCGACAGTGCGATTATCAGTCTTGTCGCGCGCTCGACGAGTTTTTCGTTCGACGGAACGACGTTGACCATGAGATTGCTCATAACACGCCCTGTGTGAATCATGGCGCAGGTCGAAAAAATATTGAGAATCAGCTTCGTAGCGGTCCCGGCTTTCAGGCGCGTCGATCCGGCTATGACCTCGGGCCCGGTGTATGCGGTGACGCATACGTCGCAGACGCCCGGCTTCTCCATCGGAGAACCGGGGTTGCAGTTGACGCCTACCGTCGCGGCGCCGAGCTCTGCAGCCCTCGACAGGGCCCCGAGAACGAAGGGAGCGCGTCCGGAGGCGGATATGCCTACCACGACGTCCTTCGCCGTTACGCCGTCCTCAGAGACGGCCTCGGCGCCTCCCTCGAAGCTGTCCTCGGCCCCTTCGACCGATCTGAACATCGCGCCCTTCCCGCCGGCGATTATTCCGCGGACGAGATCGGGCGACACGCCGAAGGTCGGAGGACATTCGGCTGCGTCGATGACGCCGAGACGGCCGGAAGTTCCGGCGCCGGCGTATATCAGCGAACCGCCCGCCTCAAGACGCGAGTTTATCAGTTCTACCGCTTCGGCAATCTTCTCAGCGGCAGCGTCCATCGCGTCGTCGACGGCGCGGTTTTCGCTGTTGAAGAGGCGCACCGCGTCGAGCGCCGACATCTTGTCTATGTCAACCGTGCGCGGGTTTCTTTTCTCTGTAAGCAGAGAGTCGTAACTGTCTTTCATTTTCCCTGCGGGAGTATTTTCTGGAAGATGCGTATCTGGCCATTGGCAGCCGCGTCGTCGTAATCGTCCTTTGTTTCAACCGTCCAGACGAATACCGGAGAATGATAAATCTTAGAGCAGATCGCCGTAGGAAGGCGCTTTTTCGCCTTTATGCTGCAGGCGATGAAATCTGGCTTCGAGAGGAAGTTGAGCAGCATCGCCGACCCGATAAATGCCGGAAACAGGCCGCTTCCCTTCAGTTCTCCGAAGGTCGCAGTCAGCTGTCCGCGGAGGAATCTCGGGCGGAATTTGCGGAACCAGTTCATAAGCAGCGGGTTGAAGGACTCGACTGCGAAATATCCGTCGTATCCGTCGAGAATCTTCGCTACCTTTTCGCAGAGAGCGACGTCTTTGCCCTTGAGTTCGATGAGCAGAGGCGTGTTCTTGCCGATTCCGGCAAGAACGTCCTCAAAGAGCGGAATGCGGTCGTAAGTCCCGTGCAGATCGACCCAGCTGAGTTCGGACGCCGTCAGCTCGTCTACTCTCTCGGGACGGCCGCACATTCTCTCGAGCGTACCGTCGTGGAAGACGACGATCTCGCCATCCGACGTCAGCTGCAGATCGAGTTCGATTCCGAAGCCCATACGGTCGGCAGCGCGGAAAGCGGACATAGTGTTTTCGACCGCCTCGTCTCTTCCCCAGAGTCCGCGGTGAGCGAAATCGACTTTCAGAGGCTCGAGCGACGTCTTGGGTTCGGGACGCGGGCGGATTGCGAGAAAATACGCGACCGCGAGCACTGCGATAACGCCGAGAATGATCAATACCGGCATCGGTTTACTCCTTAGTCGTCTCCGCCGGCGAGCGCTTCAAGCTTGTCGGCAGGCGGTACCGGTTTCGAGTCTCCGTGGCGTACGAAGAGCATCGTCACGAAGGCAAGTACGACAAATATTGTCGCATACGGGAAGAGCACCGTCATTCCCATGCTGTCCATGAAGATTCCCGAGAGCATCGGCGTGATAACCTGCGCCGCCATGCTCGCTGCGTAGTAGAAGCCGGTGTACTTTCCGATGTTGCCGTTCTTCGAGAGCTCTACGACCATCGGGAAGGAGTTGACGTTTATCGTCGCCCAGCCGATTCCGGCGAGAGCGAACATCAGGTTCATAATGAGCGAGCTCGATCCGACGCGCATAAAGCCCGCGATGAAGAAGGACACTGCCAGCATTGCGACGCCGGCGAGTATCGTCTTCTTGCGTCCGATCTTGGAGGAGACGATGCCTACGGGAATGTAGGACACGACGGCGGCGGCGTTCGCTATGAGAAGCGTCGTGCTGTAGTCGAGGTCAAGCACGTTCGTCGCGTAGACAGAATATTTCGAGGTTACGGCGTTGTAGCCCATGAACCAGAGTGCGACAGATCCGAGTATGAAGAGGAGAGAGACGAGTTCGGGACGGCTGAGTTTGCCGCCGGGCGTCACCTCGGTCTGCGCCGGATCGTCAATCAGATACTGCTCGTTTTCGGCCTCTTCGGTCCATTTCTTTTCATGCACGAAGCGCATGAAGACCGCAAGGGCGGCGCCCATAATCAGCGCTATCACCGCGAAGAAGAGGAAGAAGGGACGGAAGGTGTTCTTTATCGCGCTGTTGTTGAAGGCAAAACCCATTCCGAGCACGAGAACTATGATGCCGCCGAGCGTACCCATCAGGTTGATGACCGCGTTCGCCTTCGAACGCAGCGGTTTGATCGTGACGTCGGGCATCAGCGCGACGGCGGGAGAACGGAAGGTCGCCATCGAAACGAGAAGCACGAGCAAAAGAACTATGAAGAAAATCAGATTGGTGCTGTTTTCTTTCGTCAGACTGTTGATGTACGCCTGACGCGCAGGAGACACGTAATTGGTGTATACGGCGTTGGTCACCTGCTTGAATGCCGGAACGACCGAATCCGCAGTACCCGAGTAAACGGCGGCAAGATCGATTTTGCGGCGATCTACGCCCTCGGCCTCCTGCACGTAAAGGGCGGAAATCTTTTTGTCCTTCAGCGTGTCGTGATCGCGGTGGTAGAAGGCCTTGCCGTCGTCGGTGACGATTATGACTCTGTTTTCCTTCTTGGTGACCGATTTCGCCGTGCCGTCTTCATATTCGACGGTGGTTATGTGCGTGCGGAATCTCGTCTCGTAAATCGAGGAGCGGACGGCGCAGAATTCCTCTTTGCCCGCAAACTGGTCGCCGAGCGTGAACTTTTTACCTTCGGGAGTCGAAAGCTCGTTCGACGAAACGCTGTCGTAGACGGTCGCGAGCGCGTCGGGATCGTCGATAACGGCGGCCGAGCTGATATATTTCAGCTGGCCTGCGTCGGCTGCCGAGAGCAGCATCAGAGCGGCCATCGCGGCGACGGTTCCGTAGAAGATGAAGGGCTTTCTCTTGCCCCATTTGTGCTTGCATTTATCGGAGATTCCTCCGAAGAGAGGCAGCATGAAGAGCGCCAGGATGTTGTCGAGCGCCATGATAACGCCCGACCATCCCTGCGACATACCGAACCTGTCGGTAAGGATTTTCGGGATGACGGTGTCGTAGGCCTGCCAGAAAGCGCAGATCAGGAAGAATGCGAATCCGACAAGAATCGTTCTCTTATAGTTCAGTTTCACGGGCGGATACCTCGCTTTTTTATTGTTAGACAGCTATTATTATACTATATATTCTCCGATGTGTAAAGAAAAAACTGCTTTTTTCGTTCTTGCGGTTGCGGACGGGGCGCGGGAGATGGTATAATAATAGGGAGAGGCGCGCCGGACAGCCGAAGGAGCGCCGGACAGGACGGAAAAATGGATCAGTCAAGAAGCTTGCCGCTCCTCGGAGAAGAGGGGCTTGAAAGACTTGCCCGCGCCCGGGTCGCGGTTTTCGGACTCGGAGGCGTAGGCGGAGCAGCAGCAGAAGCGCTCGCCAGAGCCGGCGTCGGATACCTCACTCTCATCGACGGAGACGTCTTCGACGAATCGAACCTCAACAGGCAGCTGCTCGCCACGCGGGCGACTCTCGGAAGGCAGAAGGCGGAGGTCGCGGATAAACGCGTACTTACGATCAATCCCGATTGCGTCGTGACGCCGATCGCGAAATTCATTACGCCGGAGGACGCCGCGGAATTTCCTTTCGACGAATACGATTTCGTCGCAGAATGCATCGACTCTCTCGCGTCGAAGGCGGCGATCATCGCAGGCGCTTTTCGCGCCGGAACTCCGGTCATATCTTCAGCCGGCATGGGCAACCGCGTTCATCCGGAAATGATAACAATCAAAGACGTCTATTCGACGTCGGGTGATCCGCTCGCGCGTCGCCTGCGCAGCATGCTGCGCGCCGCCGGAGTGACTTCCCTTCCCGTCGTTTTTTCGGACGAAACGCCGCTTGTAAAATCCACGCCGCCCGCCAGCGTGTCCTTCGTTCCCCCCGCCGCCGGAATGATCATGGCCGGGTGGATTGTAAGGCAGATCGCGCTCCCGCAGCAGGAGAAAAATGACTGTTGACTTTTCGGGGAAAAATATGTATAATATTTTAGATATAGATTATTTGCCGGCCTTGTGCGCCGGCATGAAAGGCATATGGTGACAGATGCAGCAGACTGATGAAAAAACCACCGGCGGGACGAACAATCCCAAGGTGGAGTTACTCATATCGCGCAATCCGGAACAGCAGGGGCAGGACGGGACGGTAATCGACCTCGTACGCCTCTTCTCGACTATGAAAAAGCGCAGAGGAATCTATCTCCGCGTCTGCGCGGCGCTCATACTCATCGGAATGGCGGCGGCGCTCTTCGTGAACACCGCGTTTCCGCCTCACCCGGCCGCAAAGGCGATAATTACGCTCAACTACGAAGGAGCCGAGGAGGGCCGCGCGCCCGACGGCGGGCTGCTCGAAACCGACGCGCTGAAAAACACCTACGTAGTATCGACGGCGCTCTCGTCGGTCGAACTGTCGAAGGAGCTTCCTCCGGCGGCGGTCGCGGCCAACCTCAAAATAGAGCGCATCCTTTCCGACGAGACCAAGAAGGAACTCGAGGCCATCTCGGGCATGGACGCGAAGACGAACGACTACTACGAAGCGGTCAAAGCGCTGAAGCTCGTATATACCAACAAAATCGTCGTCACGCTGGACAACGGCTTCACGGTAGGCGAGGATACCCTGACGATCCCCGACTCAGAGCTTGCCACACTGCTCGACAGGATTATCGACGCCTTCCGCGAATGGATGGTCACCGAATACGCCGACGCCACACGTCCCGAAATCTTCCTCGACACCGGGCGCGACGTCGGCAACGACTATCTCGAACAGCTTGAGCGTCTTTCCTCTTTTCTGAATTCACTTCGGACTTTTGCTTCGACACGTTCGAATAATTTCCCGGAATTCCGCTCATCTGCGAACGGACTCTCCTTCGCCGATATCAGAACGATGATCGACCGCGAAGCAAGCGTCGAAACCGACAACATCCAGGCGCACGTTTACCTCAACTCAATATCCGTCGATCCCTCTCTGATTCTCGACACTCTGAATTTTGAACTCGACGAACTGAAAATTCAGCGTTCGGAGAAGCTCGAGGATATAACGACCGTCGAAACTGCGATCGAAACCTTCAAGAACGAGCAGATCGACATCCTGCGCCAGGAGGGGCAGACGTCGATGACCACGACGATCAGCACCGACTACTACAACTCTCTCGTGATCAAGCATACGGATCTTCTCGCCGAACTCTCCGCGGTCAACAGAAAGATAACGCAGATAGAAGACCGGATAGCCGGATACCAATCCGCAGCAGCCGCGACGTCTGCCGAAAAGAATGAAATCGAGAAGAAGATCGAAGCCGCATGCCGCAACTGCAACACGATAGCCGGTCTTCTCAACGATCTCAACGAAGAGCTGATATCATCGGGCGGATTTGCCGCCTCGATGACGAACAGCGTCTCCTCGCTGGTCAAGGACAAAAACTCGCTGATAAAGGCGGTAGGCGTCGGAGTCGGCGCCGGAGCCGCGGCCGGACTTGTCGTCTGGTTTGCGAACGCCCTGATACTTGAGCTCAAGTATTCTTCCGGAAAAGCAAAGGAGGATGAATAATATGGCAACCGATACCGCGTCCCGCCTGTGGAAACGCTACTGCAAAGCTGTAATCGCGACCGCCGTCCTGCTTCTCTTCTCTCTGCTTCTCTCGATTGTCCTCTATCTCGCGTCGCCCGACAGGAGAGACTACGTGACCTCAACCGTCTCGCTCAACTACGACGGCGTCAACAGCGGACTCGATCCCTTCAAATCTGCGCTCAATCTGCCATCCTTCGCAGACGAGGAACTCGTATCCGAAGCGCTCGGCAATCTCGGACTGCTTGAAAAATACGAAGTTTCCGACGTAATGGCCAATCTTTCGGTCTCGGGAAACACCTCGATCGACACGATTGACGCGATAGTCAACGATACGTCGTCGGGCGTATCCCTCTCGAAGTCCGACGCGCCGACCGGATATCATCCTTCGACTTTCACCGTGAGACTCTGGCGAAATTTCGACCGCTCGATATCCGCGAGAAAGATGCGCGCGCTGCTTAACGAGATAACAAGACTGCTCTCAGAGCGTTTCAACGCCGCTTATTCGAGATCCTTCGCGTCCGACGTCATCGGATTGCTCGTTTCTAACGTCACGCACGAGTATCTGCACCGGCTCGAAGTCGACCGCGACACAATAAACGCCATCCGCACCTACGCAAACACTCTGTCGGAAAAATACCCCTATTTCACCTATGAGGGCGTCAACTACCAGACGATCGTCCGCAAATGTTCGAATCTCATAGACGACAAGGTGGTAAAGGTCGAATCGAACATAACGATCAACGGACTGACCAACCGCGCCGCCTGGATCGAGGAGAACTACGAATACAATCTTCTGATTCTCGGATACGATCTCGACACCCTGAACACCAACCTCGAAAACATAGAAAAACAGATCACCGATTTTGAAGTCGACTCGCTGATTTATATGAGCTCGGGAGATTCGATCGTCAAGGTCGAGAGCCGCTCGAAGGAAACCTACGAGGAGCTCGTATCGAGACGCCTCGAGATCAAATCCGACATTGCAGCTCTGAACTCGCAGATCGAATACAACACACAGCGGCTCGAAAAGATCCGCCTGAGCAGCGCTTCCGCGGCGATGCACAACGAGCTTCGCAACGATTTTGAAATCATCGAAAACAAGACGGCCGAGATATCCGAAGAGTTCAACGCTATGATGCAGGCGCAGAACGAGGTTCTGACGAAGGATATGATAACCGTCACGAAAGCCAAGTCGAACTTCCGTTCGCTCTTCTCGGTATCCTTCATAGTATTCGCGGCTAAGCGCACTCTCATCGTATGCCTGCCCGTCCTCGGAATCGTCATACTTGTTTCCGCGGCCAAAAAGGACAAAAAGAGCAAAAAGAAAAAAGAAACTCTGCCGGACAACGCCCCGGCCGGAGCTTAAAAAAAATTCAGCGGGGCTGCGCAGGAATCATTCCGGCAGTCCCGCAGATTTCAGTCAATTGGAGAAAAACAGATAATCATGCACTCCGCAGCCGCCGTCCGCAAGGACGGCACGGGGGTAAGACGCCGCGGCGACGTCGATATGCTGAACGGCCCCGTTTTCAAAAGTCTGTTCATTTATACCGTGCCCCTTCTGCTTTCGGGCATCCTGCAGCTGCTCTACAACGCCGCGGACGTAGCAGTCGTCGGCCGCTTCGCGTCTGACGGCGAGAAGGCGCTCGCGGCCGTAGGATCGACCGGATCGCTTACGAATCTGATAGTCAGTCTGTTTATGGGGCTGTCCGTCGGCACGAACATACTCGTCGCGCACTATCTCGGCGCCGGAAGAGAGCGCGACGTATCCGAAACGGTGCACACCGCCGTTCTTTCGTCGTTTATACTCGGCGGAATACTGACGGTTTTCGGGACCGTTTTCGCCCGTGATTTTCTTACGATCATGGGCAACCCCGACGACGTCATCGACTGGGCGACGCTCTATATCAGAATTTATTTCCTCGGCCTGCCCTTCAATATGGCGTACAACTTCGGCGGCGCCATCCTGCGCGCCAAGGGAAACACACGCTTCCCGCTGATAACGCTTGTGGTATCCGGACTTGTCAACGTCGTTCTGAACCTGATATTCGTAATCCTGCTCCGCCTCGACGTCGCCGGAGTCGCGGTCGCCACGGTGATTTCACAGGCGCTTTCAGCCGCGATGACGCTGATCTATCTCGCCCGTCTGCACGACTGCTGCAGACTCGTTCCGAGGCAGCTTAAGATTCACCGCGACAAACTGCTCAAAATGGCGAGATACGGTGTTCCCGCCGGTCTGCAGGGATCATTCTTCTCGCTTTCCAACGTCGTCGTACAGTCGGCGGTAAACTCGCTCGGACGGATTGCGATGGCGGGAAACACGGCGGCGGCGAACATCGACGGATTCATCTATATAACCGGCAACTCGGTATACCACGGAGCGCTTTCCTTCACCGGACAGAACTTCGGCGCCTGCAAATTCGAGAGGATAAAGAAGATCTACGTCTGTTCTCTCCTGCTCGTCGTTCTCTACACCTTCCTGCTCGGCGCCGGATCGGTGCTGTTCGCAGAACCGCTGCTCAGCATCTACGCGCCGGGAGCCGACAACGCCGACGTCAGGGCGTACGGCCTGCTGCGTCTGTCGATTATGGGACCGACCTACTTCCTCTGCGGTCTTATGGAGGTTGCGACCGGAATGCTCAGAGGCATCGGCACGTCGGTGAGACCGATGGTAATCAGCATGGTCGGAACCGTCGTCGTCAGAATCGGCTGGATCAAACTGCTATTCTACAAAGTCGAGTATTTCCACAGCATGTTCTGGCTCTACTTCTCGTATCCGATATCATGGCTCTTCACATTCGGCCTGCAGCTGCTCGCCTTCGCGATCTTTTACAGGAAAGCGGTTGAGAAGAGGATGGAGGAAGAGGAGCTTCGCGCCGCCGGCGCGAAGCGATAAAAGAGACAAAAAAAGAGAACGTTGCATAGAGTGCAATACCGGTTGCACTCTATGCAACGTTTACTATTCATTTTTACGCACTCGTTGTCAAACGCTCAACTATATTCCGATAATTATTCCAAGCGCCGCAAACGCCGCGACGAGGATCAGGTTGACGATAAACAGCGGTAAGCTCTTCTTTATCCACTTGAAATACTCAAAACCGATCATCGAGAGCGAGATCAGGAGCACCGGAGACGTCGGGAAAATCAGATTGGTATATCCGTCGGCAAAGGTATAAAGAAGCACAAGCATCTGTCCGGACAGCCCTACCTTCGACACGGCGAGTATGCCCATAACGAGGAAGGCCTTCGCCGTCGAAGACGAGATGAAGAATTCGAGGACGAGGATTATCAGATAGAGAACGGCTGCCACCGCGAATGGCGAGCGGCTGTCGGTCATCCGGTTTATCTGCATGACGACTGTCGGAAGCACTCCGCCCTCTTCAAGCACGAATTTGACAGACGACGCGAGCGCGATGAACGCCACGGTGGGCAGCGCCCCGGCAAATCCGCGGCCGAAGCTCGACAGCACCTTTTTGAAACTGCCCGAAACGATAAGCCCCGCCGCGATTCCGAATATCAGGAAATATGCAAGCAATAGTACGACGGTGTAGCTTCTCAGAGCGTCAAGAGACGACGATACGAGTATCAGCGCGAGCGCGGCTGCAAGGAAGACGGCGTAGACAATGCGCCCTTTCTTATTGTCCGCCGGACCTGCGGCCTGTTCGGCCCCGGCTCCCGACGCGCGCAGACGCTCGTCGGCTTCAAGCGTCAGAGACGCCGAAGGATCGCGCTCGATCTTCCTGATATAAAGGAAAATAAATCCGAGCAGCAACAGATACATAACGACAAAGATTATCAGCCGGTACCAGATTATTTCGACCGGATTTACTCCGATGATATCAGACGCGAGCAGCACCGTGAAAGGGTTAGTCACCGCGCTGGCAAAGCCGAAGCCGCAGGCGACGACGCTCGAGAGAAAGCCGGTGAAAGAGTCGTACCCGATGACGACGCAAAGCAGCGTCACGACGGGCAGCATCGTCAGCATCTCCTCAAAGAGGCCGAGGAAGGCTCCGAAGCACATAAAGAGAAGCGTCACGGCAGCGACGAGCAGCCGGCGGCGGGTCCTGAATCTGCCCGACACGCTGCCTACGATCGCGGATATTCCGCCGACGTCGTTCATTACCTGAAAAGCCGCCGAGATGACGAGCAGAAAGAGCGTCAGCATTATCAGCGACAACCCGTCCGACGACGCGAACACGAGCACCGGCGCCAGAAGGCCCCGCCACCAGACGATTCCCCGCCCTTCGGTGTAATTGAAGGATGAGTAATCGGTCGTTCCGTCGTCGGGCTTACCGAACTCTCCGCCCGGGATGACGAAGGTCAGGACGACCGACGCCGCGAGCAGAACGGCAAGCAGTATTACGACTCTTACGAAGGTCCCGGCGGATATGCTGATCAGAGTTCCGCGCTTTGTCTTTTCACTCATTGTAAAGTTCCTCCGCGTATATATCGGCGAGAAGACCCCATCTGACTGTCTGATCGGGATTGCTGTCGGGATAGAAATAATAGAGATCGTCTCCGATATAGAGCTCGAATTCCTCGCCGCATGAGAAGGCGAGCGCCTGCATATTCCCTTTTCCGACGCTGAATTTCAATCCGCCGTCCGAGACGTATGAAAATCCGCCTGCGTCCATCCGGCAGAGGCCTGTCTGCCTCTCGCTTTTGCCGTCGGGCTTGAACACCTTAACGCGCACACGCGTCTCAAGCACGGTATCCTGCGCTTCGCGGCGCTCGATTGCGGCGATTTCCGAATAGAGATCGTTTATCGTCTTACCGTCGTCGAAACGGTAGAACCCATCAAGCGTCCGCGTCTTTCCGCAGGCGGAGCAGCGCACCGTCGTTCCACGCCCTTTCAGCGAATAGAGCTCTCCGCAGTCGGGGCATCTGTAAAGCACCTTTTCGATTCCGTCGGCGAGATCGCGTCTGCGGTAGGGACGGACCGGCAGATCGCCCCCCTTCGACGAGATAGCGTCCCTGATCGCGGCGTCGACCTCTTCGTCGGTCAGTGAAGCGAGTTCTGCGGACTTTATCACGCGCACGACGCGGACGTTGATATCCGACTTGAAGAACTTCCTGCGCCACTTCGGCTTCGAGTAATAGCCGCCCGAAATATGCACGAGGACGAGATCCTTCCCGAGTTTCCTGAAGAATCCGCCCGTTCCCTTTGCGAGCGGGTATGTCGAGCCGTCTATCGACAGCCGTCCCTCGGGGAAAACGGTAACCGAATATCCCCTGCGGAGCATCTTCATGATTCCCGCGACCGATCGGATGTCGGCTGTGAAAAGCTTCTTCGGAATCAGCCCGGTCCTCGCCGCGATACGGCGGAGGAATGGCAGCCGCATATAATACTCGTTGGCGACTATCGCCGTCCGTCTCTGAAGCGGCAGGCGGTCGAGATAGTAAAAATCATAAAAAGAGGGATGGTTCGTCATAAGGACGAAGGGCTCTTCGGCCAGAGCGAGATCGCCCTCGTCAATCGTCAGGCGCTGGCGGCGCGAACGCGTCAGATGCGCGAGCCCGAAGAGCAGCGAATGCACTATAGAATCGGGCGTTCCGTCGTTCTGTTTGAAAAACACTTTTACAAGAAAGAAATAGACAAGCGCAAAAAGCGCGGCGGCGCAGGCGATTATCACGAGGATGAGATAGATTAACGGAATCTTCCTCGCGATGAAGAGCCTTCCGGCGCTGCCCATGAGTATCGACGTCAGTATCGAAGGCACGCAGCCGGTTGACACGGTAAGCATATACTTCCCGTATGACAGCTTCGACATGCTGCCGCGGTAGCAGATCGCTCCGAATGGCACGATCGGCATGAAGAAGAGGAAATACATCAGCGTCATCATGCTTTTATCGGTGTTCAGCGCGCCGGCCGACAGCCGCTCAAGTTTGGCTCTTCTCTTTTCGTAGGCGGAGTTTGTGAACCTGAACGTCCTGACGAGAACGAATATGATCGTCGCGCCGAGACATACGCCGAGATCGCAGAGGATAACGGCGAGCGGCAGCGGGTAGCTGAGTCCTGCGGATATCTGGACGAATTCGGCCGAAATGAATATTACGACCATCTGAAGCGCCTCGATAATCGTAATCGAAAGCGCCCCGAATGCGCCCCGCTCTCTCAGCAGCTCATGCGCGGTGTCGAAATCGCGGTTCAGCTGAGCCCTTACCAGAGGGACGACGATATTACGGAGAAAAAAAAGAAAGAATACGGTGATGATAACCAGAGAGAGAATTATTACGGCTCTCTCGATTTTTTTGTTCATTTTGGTTCGTGGTCCTTAAGGCAATACCGCACAATTCGCGTGCGGAGATTGCCGAGTTATTTTTGTGCCTGTTTTTGCTGAGAAATCGCAGGAAAACAGGCGGTTTTTCAAGGTTTCGACGCAAAAACAGGCGCGTAAAGAGCCGGCAAGATTTGTGCGTCGAATTGTGCGGTATTGCCTTAAATGTTTTGCCTGAACGGCACAGCCCGCGGAGAACCCGGTGAAAGGGTCCTCGCGCGGGCTTATTGATATCAGACGGCGGCCGACGCGAACGTTTCGTCGCAGAGGCCGAGCAGGCGGCCGAGATCCTCGTCGCCGGCGTATACGAGCTCGTGCTTCGAGTTCGGGAAGAATTCCTTCCTTCCCTTTGCTATGCGCGAGACGAACGCTTCCTCGGCGTCGGTTCTCACGACTGTATCGAGTCCGGAGACGGCAACGGTTACGGGGCAGTCGATCCTTTCGGGCGCTCCCTTTTTGAGTATCTTGCGGCTGACAAGCAGCGATTCAAGCGTCCAGCGGTAGGTGCACGAGTAATTCTGATAATCGGTATGCGTCCGCTTGAAATACTCGTATCTTCTGAATCTGTCTTCGCAGGACGAGCAGGCGTCGGAAAACTTCTCTTCTCCGGGATATTCGCCCGAGAGGAATATTCTCTTTTTTGCCTGACCGAAGAGGATCATGAAGCGGCAGATCAGTCTGCCGACGAATGCCGGATAGGCGCCGGTCGAAGGGGCAATCATCGGAGACGACATAACGGCGCCCGCAATTTTGCCCTGATGCGATTCAAGATAGAGAGCAGACACTGCTCCTCCCATCGAATGCGCGAAAATGAAGAGCGGAAGGTCCTTCGGGATTACCTTTTCTATAAACTCGTCGAGGTCGAAAACGTACTTTCCGAATTTGTCGACGTGCGTCAGCGTAAGGTCGGGCACCTGTCTCGAACTCCGGCCGTGACCGCGCTGGTCGTAGATATAGACGGCGCAGCCCGATCTCGCGAGATAAAGCGCAAACTCGTCGTATTTCTGCATTCCCTCGGTATAGCCGTGGACGATGACGACGCGGCGTTCGATCTTCTCCGGCTCGTATACGCGGTATTTCAGCGTCGTTCCGTCGGCAGTGAGGAGATCTCCCTCGCGCATTATCTTTTCAAGCTCGGGCGTACCCGTTTCATTCATATAATCCGCAAGAGACGCGGACGGGATCAGCTGCTCCCGCGCGCTCATTCAGCGTCTCCCGTGTTTTCGCCTTTATCGGCTCCGGCGCGCAGACGCGCGATGCCTCCGAGGACGTCCTTCTCCTTGTAGAGGAAGAACAGGAGAGCTCCTGCAAGGCAGGTAGCGGCGGCGACGGCGGCGACGGTTCTGTACTGCGTCTGAGTGACGATCTCCTCGCCGTCGACCAGTTTCTTAACCGTCAGCGAGGTGTAAACGAGCATCGAAAGCGCCTGACCGAGCTTCATCGCGAAAGTGCGGGCGGCGAAGAACATTCCACTGCGGTCCTCGCCCGTCTGAAGGGTGCTCAGCTCGGAAACGTCGGCGACGCATGCCTGCGGAAGAATTCCGAGGATCGCCATCGGGATACCGGCGGCAACCGCTACGATTATCCCGAAGAAGTGAACCGAGCCGATCGTCGCGCCCGAGGAGAAGGCGGTGATGAGGAATACTCCGGCGTATACGAAGAATCCGATGATTATCAGTTTCTTCTTGCCGGCTTTCGGCGCCAGCTTGTTGACAATCGGATAGAGCGACAGACTGACGACAGTCATAAGAACGGTGAGCAGGAGGGTCTTGTCGGACGAGATACCCATAAGGTTGGTTTCAAAGTCTGCAAGTCCGGTCTGGAAGAGGGTTACTGCGAAGAAGTAGATAACGTCGGAATAGACGAATCTGCGGAACTGCGCGTTGCCGAAGGTCGCTATCAGCGACTTGAAGGCGGGCGTCTTTACCGGATGCGAATCGATGTAGTCCCTCTCCTTGATGAAGAAGGCGGGGACGAGCATGGCAATCGCGGCGAGCGCGCACATGATGCCTATCGCGAGCCGGATGGCGTCGCCCTGATTGCCGGTCACGCCCTCAAGCATTCCGGCGAGGTTCGGCATAGAGGTCGAGATCGAGAATCCGGCGATATAGGTGAAGGAGATGTAGGTCGAAACGTTTATTCTGTGCTCCTGCGTGTCTCCGAGCTCGGCGATCAGCGCGTTGTAGGGCGTGCAGTAGATCGTCATGAAGAGATAGAAGAGCATCAGAAGGACGAATATCAGCGTGTTGTTGACGCCCTGTCCGAAGTAGGAACCCGGGATGCAGAAAACGCCTGCCGTCACGGCGGCGAAGGGGATCGCAACCGCTTTCATGAAGGGAATGCGGCGGCCGCCCTTGAAGTTGGATCTGTCAGACCAGCTTGCGATCAGCGGGTCGGTGACTGCATCGAAAATACGTCCGACGGCGGTGATCAGGCCGAACAGTGTGAGCGAGGCGAGTATCGGGCTTTGAGTGATGAGCGAGCCGAATATGCCGTTCGTCGCGCCCTCCGAGGCGTTGCCGGTGTAGAGGTGGACGAGCCAGGTCGAGATGATTCCCGACAGAAGGCTCCATCCGAACTGTCCCACGGCAAATATCCAGAGGATCTTGTTGGTGATAGGTTTGAGTCTGCGCTCAGTCGAATTCTGCATGATGATCTTCCTCTCAGTTGTTATTCAAAAGTGTTTTTTACGCACAAACGCGGGGATGATTCCGAGAACCGCCGCGAAGGCGGGAGCCGCGAAAGAGCCGCAGCCCTTCTTCTCTTCAGGCGTTTCCGTTGTTACCGGGACAGTCTGCACGGAAGTCGAGGATACCGCTTCCCCGGCGCCGGTGACCTCCTGCTCCGCCGATTCTTCGGCCCCGGTCTCGGCGTCCGTGGAGATCCCGAAGCCGGGCATCCCGACCGTCCGCTGGCTCGAACTCATATAATAGGCTTTTTTGATCGTGGAGTAGTTGCGGATCTGCATCCGGCTCCCGTCCGCCGAGAAATAGAGCATGGTAACTATGCCCGCCGGTCCGATCGAGGAGGCGTCGACGCCCTGCGGATCGGTCAATATCTGCGTTACGACGTTGCCGTTCTTTCCCTCGGTCTGAGTGACTACGACGTCGTCGCAGGGATCGTGCCCCGAAAGAACGAGAAACACGTTCGGGTATACTGACACCAGTTTTTCCCACATCTGATCGCCGTTGTTCGACGATCCGGTGTCCCTGCCCGACTCGTTGGGAGGATAGACGTCTCCGGCGTCAAGCGTGGTCCCGTCCCTGAAAAGATAGCAGTGCGTTGTGATGATCGCTTTGCGTTCTGGATAGGACGAGATAACGCTTCCGGCCCATTTCAGTTCGGAGTCCGACGCCCCGTAATCGAGACAGACGAGAAGAAAATCGACTCCGCCCGCGGAAAAGAGCAGGTAGGCGTTCTCGACCGAGCTTCTCGCCATCCTTCCCGAGAGCGAGCTTGCGTATTCGCTCTCCAGAAACGCGGAATTGAACTCGGCCGATTTGTCGTGATTGCCTCTGACGAGCGAGTACGGGACTTTGCCGTTAAGTTTAAATATCTGTTCCTTCGCGACCTTCCACTCTTCGGCGGTGTTCTTGTCGGTTATGTCGCCGAGTCCGATGACGCAGGCAATCTTTTCTTTTTCAATATTGCCGACTATCCAGTCGTATATCTTCGACAGCTGAGTTGGATAGTTCAGCGTTATCTTCTGCGTGTCCCCGACGAGTGCGAAGGAAAACGCGTATTCCTCAAGTTCGGGAGGATCAGTCACCAGCGCAACTGTCTTTCTGACCGAATATCCGGAATTCCGGGCGGCGATTTCGTCTTTGCCGGTCCCGCCCGACAGATCGAAGGAAAGTAAAGGATCCCCCGAACCCGTCCCGGCGGCGTCGGCGGCGATCTCTGCGGGCGTTCTCGCCTCGGAGTAAAGTGTCACCGAGCCGATCGTTCCCTTGAAATACTGCGCGTTGCCGCTCCGCAGGTCGCCTCCGACCGCCGGAGCCATGACTATCGCCTTCTCTGAGACGGTAAAGCCCTCGAGTTCTCCGGCCTTCGCGCCGTTGATATAGCAGGTCAGGCGCCCCGACGCGGGATCGTTGACTATCGCGAGATGTACGGGAGAGTTTCCGCGCACGTCGACTCCGTCGAAGATCCTGTCGAAGACGGTCTTGCCGTCGTCTACGTAGTAGAGACGTGGTTTGCCGTTTTTATGTATCTCGAAGTTTAAGCACTGCGGGAGGCCCCCGTAGTTGCCGATTATTACGCCGCCCCGCGCCGACTGTGAGGCGGGGAGCGTCAGCGTGCACTCAAAGGTGTGCGGGATCGCGGGCAGAGGCGAGGAAAGTGTGTATCTGTCTTCGGTAAAGGTCATACCGGCCCCCGAGGCGGCAGACGGCGCGGGAAGCAGTACCGACGCGAGGCAGAGCGCGGCGGCGATGGAGAGCAAACGTACGGTGCGCTTCTTCATTTCGTTATTGATTTCCTTTCGCGACGGCGAGCTCGACGAGCTTTTCGCAAAGCTCTCCGTATTCCATTCCGACCGCCGCGGCCTCCTGAGGCAGCAGCGACGTCGGAGTCATTCCGGGCAGCGCGTTGACTTCGAGGCAGTACATGCCTCCGTCCCTCGAGAGTATGAAATCGGCTCTCGCGTATTCTTCCATACGAAGCGCAGAGCAGGCCAGGACGGCCATTTCCTGAATTTCGCGGGTTTCATCGGGCGTGAGAGGGGCCGGGCAGATCTCGGTCGTGGCTCCGGCGCGGTATTTGTTTTCGTAATCGTACCAGCCGGCCTTCGGGATGATTTCGACGGGCGGCAGCGCCTTTCCGTCGAGCACGCCGCAGGTCAGTTCCCTTCCCTCGATCAGCCGCTCGACAATCAGGTACCTCTCGAATGAGGCTGCCGATTTCAGCGCGGCTTCGAGCTCGCGTCCGTCGTAAAGGCGGGAGACTCCGACACTCGATCCGCAGGAGCAGGGCTTGATCACGCAGGGAAATCCGACTTCGTTTTCAATCCTTTTCGGATCGTCCGCGACGGCGTCGAATCTGATTCCCTCGGGCACGCGGACGCCGGCCGCCTTCATCAGCTTCTTTGCGATATCCTTGTCCATCGCCAGAAGGGCGCCGATATACCCGGTGCCGGTGTAATGCGTAATTCCGGCGCATTCGAGTGAGGCCTGGACCATTCCGTTCTCTCCGGCGCCTCCGTGGAGGGCGAGATAGACGGCGTCGGCCATTGCGCAGAGCGGGATTATTCCTCTGCCTATAAACGCCCGGCTGCCTCCGTTCGACGCGATAACCGCGTCGAGATCGGGCTCTCTGCCCGGGATCTTGTGTACCGGCATCTCCTCGCGTTTAAAGAGAGATTCGTCGGGTATATCGGTGCCGATTCCGAGATAGAGATCGGCGAAAGCGACGCTGTGTCCGCGGCGTACGAGCGCGTTTGCTATCATCGTGCCGGAGGTGAGGGAGACGTCCCTCTCGGGGCTGAGCCCGCCGGCAAGTACTGCGATTTTCATATTATGTCCTGTCCTCGGATTTGCGTCAGATGTCCGCGTCCTTCATATAGCGCGCGGCGTTTTCGGCGATAAACTGTTTTCTCGCGGGGAGGTTGTTTCCGAGCAGCACGTCGAACATTTCGGCCGTCTTCAGCGGGTCTGCGGGAGTGACTGCGATCAGTCTCCGCGTCGCCGGGTTCATCGTCGTCTCCCACATCATTTCAGGCTCGTTCTCGCCGAGTCCCTTCGAACGCTGGAGCGAATATTTCGCGTTGCCGAGCTTCTTGAGTATATCGGCCTTTTCCTGCTCGTTGTAGGCGAAGAAGGTTTTGTCGCCCGAGGTTATTTCAAACAGCGGCGACTCTGCGATGAAAACGCGCTTCTCCTGCAAGAGCGTCGGCAGCAGGCGGTAGAAGATCGTCAGAAGCAGCGTTCTGATCTGGAATCCGTCCTCGTCGGCATCGGTACAGATGATAATTTTAGCCCAGCGCAGCGAGGCGAGATCGAAGGTGGAAAGGTCGGAATTCTTGACCTTCGCGCCCTTTTCGAGCTCGACTCCGCAGCCGATGACGCGTAGCAGGTCGACGATTATCTCGCTGTCGAATATCTGTTTGTAATCGCTCTTCATACAGTTGAGCGTCTTGCCTCTTACCGGGATTATCGCCTGGAAATCGGCGTCGCGGCCGAGTTTGCAGGAGGTCAGAGCCGAATCTCCCTCGACTATGTAGAGCTCGCGCTTTTCGGGATCCTTCGTGCGGCAGTTGACGAACTTCTCGACGCGGTTGGCGGCGTCGATGGTACCCGAGAGCTTCTTGCGGATATCGATTCTCGTCTTCTCGGCGTTCTCGCGGCTGCGCTTGTTGACGAGCACCTGTGAAGCGATTCTGTCGCCCTCCGCCGGATGCTCGATGAAGTAGATGTCGAGCTGCTTTTTGAGGAAATCGGTCATCGACTGCGCGATGAACTCGTTGTTGATCGCCTTTTTCGTCTGGTGCTCGTAGGACGCTTCTGACGAATGGCTCGAGATAACGATAACGAGCGAGTCTGCGATATCGGGGAATGTGACCTTCGACTCGGTCTTGTTGTACTTTCCTGCGTTCCGAAGAAACTTGTCGACCGAATATACGAATGCGTTCTTCACGGCACGGTCGGGCGAACCGCCGTGCTCGAGCCAGCTCGCGTTGTGGTAGTACTCCTGTCTGCCGCTGACGCGCGTGAAGCAGAAGGAGTAGTCGGCTTCAAGATCGTACTCGTCCCTGTCGGCCCTGTCGCGGCCGCGGTCCTCAGAATGCCAGCTGACGGGCTCGGTCAGCGGCTCCTCGCCGACGATCTCCTTCACGTATGCGGAAAGTCCCTCCTCCGCCGGATAGTAGAATTCGGTCTGTTCGAATTTGCCGGCCGAAACCTCCGTCCGGAGGACGAATTTCACGCCGAAGTTGACTGCCGCCTGGCGGTGTAGCACGTCGACGAAATACTCCTTCGGTATGTTGATATCGGTGAAAACCTCGAGATCGGGCAGCCAGCGGATTACCGTTCCGGTGCGTCGCTCGGATTTCGCGAGTTCGCGGATCTCGAGCTCGGTTACGGGAACGCCTTTCTCGAAGCGCATGTGGCTGACGTTCGATCCGTCGTAGGACTCGACCTCCATATAGACCGACGCGCACTGAGTCGCGCAGGCGCCCATTCCGTTCGTTCCGAGCGAGGTCTTGTAGGCCGAATGGCTCTTTTTGTTGTCCATCTTGCCGCCGGCGTAGAGCTCGCAGAAGACGAGTTCCCAGTTCCAGCGCGACAGGCGGTTGTTGTATCCCATCGGGACGCCGCGGCCGAAGTCCTCGATCTTCATCGAGTGATCGCGGAAAACCGTCGCGCGGATCTCCTTGCCGTATCCGGCGTTCGCTTCGTCTATCGAGTTTGCGAGTATTTCAAAAAAGCCCTGCTTGCAGCCGTCGAGCCCGTCCGAACCGAAAATGATTCCGGGTCTCTTCCGCACCCTGTCGGGGCCTTCGTACATTTCAATGCTGTCGTTGCCGTATCCTCCCGATTTGCCCGAAGAAGACGCGGTTTTGGTTTTAAGATCTTTGGTATTGTCTGCCATGTCCGTCTCTCAAAAAATAATTAATTAATATATTATACCAAATAAATAACAAAAAATCAAGGCGGAACAGCCATTTTTCTCGGCCTGCGTCCGCAACGCCGGAAGTCGCAGCGGAGGCCGGAGGAACGCGCCGCAGGAATTGACAAAAACGCAAAAAAGTGATATAATATCAGCGTATTATTCAGGGCGTGTTGCCCGTTTCAAGGAGGATTGTTATGCAGACTGTCAAGACTGTCAGAGTCAGATTCGTCACCATCGCCGATCTTTACGATTTCGTCGCAATCGCCACGAAATATCCCTTTGACATCGTGCTCAAATCGGGTCATTACAACGTCGACGGAAAGTCGCTTATGGGGCTTTACTGCCTCGATCTTATGAACGATATCGAGCTTGACGCTCATACCGACGGAGGCGCGGAGTTTTTTGCGGAGATCGAAAGATTTATCGTAAAATAAGGAAGCACGAAAAAACCGCTTCGGGATTTACTTTGGGCAAATCCCGAAGCGGTTTTTTCGTTAATGAATACTGAAGACTGAATAATGCATAAACGGGCGGCCCGTCAGGGTCCGCCCGTGCAATTTGGAACGGTGAATAGAGTGCAATGATTGTTACGATCTATGCGCGCTATCCGCTTTCTTTTTTGTCTCATTTAACATCCGGCTGAGCCGGATATTTCACTCCGCGCTCAGCGCGGATTTTCACTCTTGCGTAGCAAGGATTTCACTCGCTGCGTCAGCAGCGAATTTCACTGCTCACGGCGCCGCCTCAAAGCGGCTGCAGAGCAAAGCATTACCGCGGGCACTGCGGCGCCCGAAGCAACCGCTCCGCATCCTTTTTTCGCCGCCGTTTCACCCGTCGTTACCTCGGCGCTCTGCACTTCTCCCTGTTCGGTCTCCGCCTCTGTCGTCGTCGCTTCCCCGGCGTCCCCCGTGACGGTAATGAGGTCGGTGACAAGCAAATATTTATCCTTTGTCGACGTCTGTCCCGTCACGCTGAAGAAGACGCTCGCCGTTCCGCGGCAGACGATTTTTCCCTCGGCCGCGTCGAAGGTCGCAGTCGCGTCGCCTTCGGTCTCTACGACCTTCAGCTTCGCCTCGGCGGTCACGTCCTTTTTCTCTCCGGCGTAGGTTTCGGCGGTCACCGTCCACCNNCCCCCTGCCGTTATCGTCGCAGGACGCCTCGACGCTCTTGAGATAGCTGCCCGCCCACTGGCTGTAGTTCGTCGTTATTCCGCGAATGCCCATAAGGAAATATCTGTTGAATGCGGTCCCGTCGTTGACCGTCCAGATCCAGGTCGAAACGCCTCGCAGCATCAGCGCGCGGACGGTATTGTAGCCGAGCGACCCCTTTGCGTAGCTCGGGCTGAAGACGGTTCCGAGAGGCTGAATTACGTCCATAATGCTGACGAAAGAGGGATAAACGTCGGTCTCGTCGAGCGCGATCGAACTGTTCAGCCAGGCGGCGGGAACTTCGGGCATTATCTCTCTCAGCGCCGATATCGCAGCCTCGTAAAAAGAGATCACGACGACGTTCTTTTCCATCCCGTATTTCTCGATCAGCGAGGCGAGCGGACGGGCGAGAGAGGCGTTGTTGTTCTTAAGTTCTATTACGAGTTTTTCGCCGTGGCAGAATTCCTTGAAGTAGTCTTCGAGAGTCGGAATCGGCTGCGGACCGGCAGACGTATTGGACACGATATTGAACTGCGCGATCTGTCTGTATGTCATCGACGCGACGCTGCCTGTGCCGTTCGTCGTGCGGTCGATCGTCGCGTCGTGCATGACGACGAGCACGCCGTCCGACGACAGATGAATATCGTTTTCAACCATACATGCGCCGAGGTCGAATGCCTGTCTCGAACCCGCGACCGAGTTCTCCTGCGCAAGCGACGGAACGCCTCTGTGACCGATTATATTCGAATATCTGACGAGCGTGTTCTGATCGTAGAGCTCGTTCATGAGAGTCGGAAGCGTCGAAGCAAGTTCGGGCGTCGGGCAGAGCAGACCGTAGACGCCGCTGTTTATCGCCCTCACGGCGCCGGTCTGATTCTCCGCGACTGCCCAGCATGAGAGATATCTGTCCTGGAGCGCTGCGACGTCCGTTTTGTTGACGAAACGTTCGGGAAGAATCACCGTCCTCGCGCCGGCCTCCGTCGCCTCAGCTCTCATTGCTTCGGGATCGTCCCCTGTATACGTGCTGTAATCTATAACACCGTTGATATAAGTCCAGATTTTTCTCGCAGCGGCAACTGCGTCCGCGCTGCCCGAGAGCAGGTAGGCGTCCCGCATATCGAGTTCTTTGAGCCGCTCCGCAAGAGCGACCGCTGCGTTCTGCGACGAAACCCTGAAGCAGGGTATCGTCTTCCCTTCGGTTTTTTCGAGAGCTTCGTCAACGTTTTTCAGAAGCGCGGTCCTGTCGAAAGTCGACAGATAGACGTCGGGCAGGAACAGGGTGACCGGAAATGATCCGGCTTCCGTGCTTTCACCATACGGAGATACGATAAACGGAGCGAGCGCGATATTCGTCTTTTGCTCTTCGACGCGGGCGTATCCGCCGGGAAGCTCGTTTGTTTCTGAAGTCGAACGGGGATTGACTGTTATCTTAATGCTGTCGACCTCCATCCTCGTGCCTCTGACCTGCAGTCCGACTCCTCCGTCTGAGTATGGAACGTTCGAAAGAGAGACGACTTCCTTGCCGTTCAGCACGTATAGCGTCTCCCTGCCGGCGGCGTCGATACGAAGCGTATTGAACTCCGTGTTCGAAGCCGATCCCGGCCCCTTTCCGATTACGTTCCAGGCGTTCGACGAGGTGCGTTCGGCGAGCTCGCATCCGTTCGACGAGGTCGAATTGTACCGCAGCGCCGCCTGCATATAGGGGTAGTCCCCGTTCTGCACTCTGAACATCACGGAGCCCCATCTCGAAGCAGCAGATTTATAGGAGGTAAGCTTCAGCGAGCACTCGATGACGAGATCTCCGAAATCATCGAGAAATTCGGGAAACAGGACTCTGATATATCCGTCGGTCGGGGGCGTGCCGTCGAGGACGAGCGTGCCCGCCGCGGCGTCGTGCTGTATCAGCGCGCCGACGGTCTGCTGGACGGTCCTGAGAGTTGCGCGCGGATCTGTTGTGAAATCGTTCTCATAAATCACGTATTCCGCGCCGGCTGCCGCTGACACGACGTATACGCGTTTCGTAAGTCCGTTCGACGTAGCGGTCAGGGTATGAACCCCGTCGGACGCAGGAGTGTAACTTTTAATAACGTTTTCTCCGTCCTTCCAGACGATATCTCCGCCGCCGACGGCGGGTTCTCCCTGTTCAAACTGTACGCCGCAGGACGCAAGATCGAGCGTCTTTCCCGTTTCGGCGCATAACGCCGGCGACGAATAAGTCGCGACGGGTCCGCCGTCCGCGTTCCCGGCCGTTCCGGAAATGCTGACGAGCGACAGCAGTATCAGAATCGCAGTTACAAGTGCGGTTGTTTTTTTCATTTATTATCCTCCGAAGGGCTGATCCGCCCGGATCTGTCTCAATAATTATATCCCAGCCGGGCTTTTGTGTCAACAAAAATGTGGCTGTTCATCTTGTATTTCTTTTGGTAATATGATATAATATCTATTATAAGGGAGTAGTCGGCGCCGATGAGGCGCTGCGCGGATCAACAGCACTAAGCCTGCCCGGGGCTTATGGTCCGACGCACCATACCCGCGCGCCCGCGCGTGTATCGAGCGACAAGACTTATATCGGCGCGCAGAAAATCACCGCGCGTCAATATTACTTACGGGCAGGAGGTTTTTTTATGCACACACCGGAATGCGGCCTCGCGGCCGCGGGAGGCGCGAAATGAGAGCGCCCTATCTCGAACCCGCGGAAAGGGTTCTCGAAAATCTGAAAACGCCAGACGGCGGACTCTCCTCTGCGGACGCGGCGGAACAGCTCGGAAAACACGGGCCGAACAAACTCGCCGAGGGTAAAAAGGATTCGCTGATCAAGAAATTCTTCGCGGAACTTGCCGACCCGATGATCATCATACTGCTCGTCGCCGCAGTTATCTCGACGATAACCGAGCTTTATGAAAACAACTGGGTCTTCAAATTCCCCGCCGACGCAGTCATCATTCTCTTCGTCGTAATCGTCAACGCCGTGCTCGGCGTACTGCAGGAAAGCAAGGCCGAAAAGGCGATCGAAGCGCTGCAGAAGATGTCCGCGGCAACCTCGCGGGTTCTGCGCGACGGTGAAATGACGACCGTTAAGAGCGAAGAGCTCGTTCCCGGCGACGTCGTACTGCTCGAGGCAGGCGACTCGGTCCCCGCCGACTGCCGCATTATCGAATGCTTCAGCCTGAAGGCGGAAGAGGCCGCCCTGACCGGTGAATCGGTCCCGGTGCTCAAGAAGAGCGAAACGCTCGGCATCGGAGTCGATTCGGTCCCGCTCGGCGACCGCAAAAACATGGTCTACATGGGTTCCAATATCGTTTACGGACGCGGCAAGGCCGTCGTCACCGCTACCGGTATGGACACCGAGATGGGCAGGATCGCCGGCGCCCTGGCAGCCGCCAAGGACGGCGACACTCCCCTTCAGAAGAAGCTCAACCAGCTCTCTGTAATACTCACCTGGATGGTCCTCGGGATCAGCGCCGTGATATTCGGCGTACAGGTAATAAGAAACTTCATAACGCCCGGTGCCGGCGGATTCTTCGACGTCGCGCTGCATTCGCTGATGATAGCCGTCTCGCTTGCCGTCGCCGCGATTCCCGAGGGACTCGCAGCCGTCGTGACGATCGTTCTTTCGATCGGCGTGACCAAGATGAGCCGCCGCAATGCGGTTATCAGAAAACTGACCGCCGTCGAAACGCTCGGCTGCACGCAGATAATCTGCTCGGACAAGACGGGCACGCTGACGCAAAACAAGATGACGGTCGTCGACACCTACGGAGACGACGAAAAGCTCCTCGCGACCTCCTTCTCGCTCTGCACCGACGCGAAACTCGCGGTCGGAGAGACGATATCTATCGGCGACCCGACGCAGACCGCGGTCGTCGACTACGCCGCGAAGATCGGACTTCCGAAATACGAACTTGAAGAAAAAGAGCCGAGAGTCGGAGAAATTCCCTTCGATTCGGGCAGAAAGATGATGACCACCCTCCACAAAAAAGCGGAAGGCGGATTCATCCAGCATACCACGGGCGCTCCCGACGTCGTAGTAGGACGCTGCACCGCGATTCTCCGCGGAGGAGAAATAATCCCGCTGACCGACGAAATCCGTTCGGAAATCGCACAAGCGAACGCTTCGATGGCCGACCGCGCGCTGCGCGTGCTCGCAGCCGCCTGCAGAGAGTATGCCGAAGCGCCGGCGGTTCTCGATCCGGAAAGCGAAAACGATCTCGTATTCTTAGGACTCGTCGGAATGATCGACCCGATACGCCCCGAAGTGCTCGACGCCATCACCGAGTGCCGCGGAGCCGGAATCCGTCCGATAATGATCACCGGCGACCACAAGGCGACCGCCTCGGCTATCGCCCGCCAGCTCGGCATCCTCACCGAAGGCACCGAAGCGATCACCGGAGCGCAGCTTGACGGAATCAGCGACGAGGAACTCGAGCGCGATATCGAAAAATACTCGGTCTACGCCCGCGTGCAGCCCGAGCACAAGACGAGAATCGTCACCGCCTGGGAGAAGCGCGGCTTCATCACCGCGATGACCGGAGACGGCGTCAACGACGCACCGTCAATCAAAACCGCCGACATCGGCGTCGGCATGGGCATCACCGGCACCGACGTCACGAAAAACGTGGCGGACATGGTCCTCGCCGACGACAACTTCGCGACGATCGTCGCGGCCGTCGAAGAAGGCCGCAGAATCTATGACAACATACGCAAATCGATTCAGTTCCTGCTTTCGTCCAACCTTGCCGAGGTGCTTACGATATTCTTCGCGACGCTCATCGGATTTGAGGTACTCCAGCCGACGCATCTGCTCTGGATCAACCTGATCACCGACTGCTTCCCCGCCCTCTCGCTCGGAATGGAAAAGAGCGAAAGCGACACGATGAAGCGCCCGCCGAGAAAGGCGTCGGACGGCATCTTCGCCGGCGGCATGGGCTTCGATATCGCCTTCCAGGGCGCGATCGTTACGATTATCACCCTGTTGTCCTATTTCATAGGCGACTATATCGAAACGGGCAGCTTCTCGATCGGCAACAGCGCTCACGGCACGACGATGGCGTTCCTGACGCTCTCGCTCGTCGAAATGTTCCACTCCTTCAATATGCGTTCGCGCCGCGGATCGATCTTCACGATGAAGAACCAGAACCTCTGGCTCTGGGCCTCTCTCGGTGCTTCGTTCGTCATGACGGTCGCCGTCATATACGTTCCCTTCCTGCGCGACGCGTTCAGATTTGAACACATCGATATCGGCGAATTCGCCATAGCCATCGGACTCGCGCTGACGATCATCCCGATTATGGAGCTCGTAAAACTCATCCAGCGCGCAATAGAAAAGAAAAAGAAAACAGATTAACGCACCGTGTTTCCGGGCTGCCGCGCCGCGGCCGCCCGGGAAGACGGCGAAAGAAGGTTCCAAGTTGTCTTCGGAAAAAGAAAAGAAGAAAAACACAAAGAAAAACACTGACATCGCCGAAGTTAAGAAGCCGGCGGCTTCGGAGCGCACGCGGAAAAAGGACGACGCTAAAGCGGCCGCAGCCGAAACAAAATCGAAATCCGACCGCGACGGACGTCCGCCCCGCAGAGGATACGCAGACGCGCTTCCCTCCGACGGGATGATCCATCAGTTTATGCCGTATATTCTCGGCGTGGCCGTGGTCTTCCTCGCCGCGTGTTTCATATTCTCAAAATTCGACGGAGCGATGGGCGTCGTCGGCACGTCTCTCAGAAACTTCTTCTGCGGCCTTCTCGGATGGCCGGCCTTTCTGCTGCCGCTGATTATACTCAATCTCGCGATTTACTGGCGCAGATACGTCGACCGCGGACTCGTCGGATGGAAGCTCGTCCTTTCATTCATAACCATTGCACTCGTCGCAGCTCTCGTCCACGTATTCTATATACACTCGGCGTTCGATCCCGACTACTCCTGGAGCGAGTACTGGTCGTCGGTCAGAGGAGCGAACGGATTCGATTCGAACTGGGCGCTCGGCAAAATGATACGCGGCGGCGGATTTCTCGGCGGATTCTTCGGCGGTTTCTTCCGCTGCACCGTCGGATTTGTCGGATCGATCATCCTGCTTATCGCCCTGATTATCGTATCGGTCATGTTCCTGTTCAGCGTAACTCCGGGTTACGTCGTCACCTCGGTCAAATACCGCGTGATGAAGGCACGCGAGAAGCGAGCCGAGCGGAACGAGAAGCGCCGCGAAACCGCCCGCGAGGAGGACAGGCGCCGCAGAGAGGAAACCGAGAAACTCGAACGGAAGGCGCAGGAAGCCGCAGAAAAGGCGCCGGCAAAGAAGCGCGAGCGCGAATTCTTCGCAGACGCCGTGATTACCGACAGCCCCGACGGCAAGATCGCCGAGACGCCGAAATACGTCGGAACGATTGAGACCGGACGCGGCGCGTCCGATGCCGGAAGCACAAAGTCGGTGGCTCTCAACTCGGATCCCGGAGGCAGCGGCGGATTTGTTATCACGGGTAAAACTCAGCC
>LXOW01417609.1_pt1 | contig 51752 bp, 40 predicted proteins | sample 1368591 | NCBI WGS metagenome assembly LXOW01 (sample SAMN04884650, study PRJNA319009) | bovine gut metagenome | isolation source: Cow rumen | host: Bos taurus | place: Italy: Legnaro (PD) | collected 2014-07-09
CCAACATATTGGGTACTTATTCATTACTTAAAGCATGTAAAGCTGTATGGCTTGATTCAGATACCGGGAAGGAAAATCACAGATTCCATCATGTATCAACCGATGAGGTTTACGGAACTCTGACTCTGTCAGACCATCCTTTCAGAGAAACCAATCAGTACCTGCCTAATTCTCCATATTCAGCATCAAAGGCTTCGTCAGACCTGCTTGTAAGAGCTTTCCATCATACCTACGGTCTGAATGTAACCATGTCAAACTGTTCAAACAACTACGGTTACTACCATCATCCGGAGAAGTTAATTCCTTTAACTCTCACCAATATTCTGTTTGGTAAGAATATTCCTATTTATGGTGACGGCAGGCAGATCAGAGACTGGCTGTTTGTAATGGATCACTGCCTGGGCATTGACCTCATTCTGAACAGCGGAAGACTTGGAGAAAGCTACAACATTGGCGGTATCAACGAATGGACAAATATTGATATCGTAAATCTTCTCTGTGAAAAGATTGATTCACTGTTCAGGGACAATGAATCATACAGATTAAAGTATCCGGAATGTCCTGCTTCAAAAGGAGTTTCAGCCAAAACTCTGATTACTTACGTAAAGGACAGACCGGGACACGACAGAAGATATGCCATCGATGCCTCAAAGATCATGAGTGAACTTAATTACAAGCCTCAGGAAACCTTTGAGACCGGTATTCACAAGACAATTCTGTGGTACCTCGATAATGATTCATGGTGGAAGAAGATTCTGCATATTGCATAACGTTTTTACTAAGAGGCTGATACGTGGATGACGCGGCGTCATGGTGTTATTGCCTCTGCATTGTTACAGGTTTAAGAACATAACAAGACAATTTATATGAAGTTACTCATTTTAGGCTCTAATGGTCAGGTTGGACACTGTCTGGCAGAACAGGCTGAATCAAAAGGAATTGATTTCAGTGCCACCAACAGTTCTCAGCTGGATATTACCGATTTTCAGAAGGTAAGACAGACTGTTGAATCAGTTAATCCAACCATTGTCATAAACGCAGCTGCCTACACTAATGTTGAAAAGGCAGAGGATGAACCAGAGAAGGCTTTTGAGGTTAATTCCGACAGCGTCGGAAATTTAGCTAGGATCTGTTCTCAGAAAAACCTTCCTCTGATTCACATTTCAACTGATTACGTGTTTGACGGAACCAGGGAGGGATACTATCAGGAAACTGATACTGTTAATCCGATAAATGCCTACGGCAGGAGCAAGCTTGCAGGTGAAACAGCTGTTGCAGAAAACACTGACAAATACGTTATTCTCAGAACCTCATGGGTTTTCGGAAGACACGGAAAGAACTTTGTTAAGACCATGCTGAATCTCTTCAGGTCGCGGGATGAACTGACCGTTATAAACGATCAGATAGGAGGTCCGACCTTTGCCGGAGACATTGCTTCTGCGATTTTGAGAATAGCGGAAGTGCTGGATGGCACACCTGACTTCTCCGAATGGGGAATCTTCAATTTTTCTGGAAAAGAAGATGTAAGCTGGTATGAGTTTGCCAAAAGCATTTATGAGTCATCCCGTAAAGAACAGCTAATAACCAAAGATGTTTCCATCAGACCAATCCCTGCTTCAATGTTCAAGACCAAGGCTGCAAGGCCTCAGAATTCAAAGCTTGATTTAAGCAGAATCAGGAGTGTTTTCAATATCTCTGCCAGTGACTGGAAGTCCGAGATTGATAACAACATTGAATATTATCTTCAGTAGTTACAGGTGATTTGACTGAAATGCATTATTCTTGCGTGATGTTCAGTAACCAGACTGTCACGGACAGGATACATCAAGACAATGCAGAAAAGACAGAACTGTCTTATCGGCAGTCCGGAAGAAATCGCATACCGCAAAGGTTATATAAGCACGGAAAAAATGATACAGTTAGCCTCCATCTTAAAAAATTTTTTATGGCAGATATTTGCTGACTCTGGTCAAAAAATAACATAAATGAATGCATGCATGATAAGGAATTTAATGATGAACGTAATAGATACAGAGATTAAGGAAGTAAAGATTTTAGAACCGACGGTATTTGGAGATTCACGCGGATACTTTATTGAAACCTGGAGAGATTCATTCTTCAGGGAATTTGTATGTGATAAGACATTTGTGCAGGACAACCAGTCAAAGTCCAGTATCGGTGTATTGAGAGGACTTCACTATCAGCTTAACAATCCGCAGGGAAAACTGGTGAGAGTAGTATCCGGTACAGTATTTGATGTTGCAGTGGATATCAGAAAGAGTTCACCGACCTTCGGTAAGTATGTAGGTGTGATTCTGTCTGCCGAAAACAAGCGTCAGTTCTGGATTCCTGAAGGATTTGCGCATGGTTTCTACGTAATGAGTGAAACAGCAGAGTTCGTATATAAATGTACAAACTACTATGACCATACATCTGAACATTCAATTTTATGGAACGATCCTGATATCGGTATTGAATGGCCTTTGGCAGATGGAATCAAAATAAATCTTTCTGATAAAGATACCAAAGCATCAGCTTTAAAGGATGCCGTTCTTTTTGAATAATTAAATAATCTGCTCAGTGGTATGAATTTTTATGAGTAATAGTCAGTGATTAATGCTTAATTTGGTATAAGAGAGATTTTTACGGAGCCAAAATAGCGGCCCTTATCCTTAAAAACGGTTTTTAAACTTAATTTGATACACGTATCCATACTTTTCTGCATGCATACCTGCATTTACCCGCCCGGACTACTCTATAATTAACCGCAGTACACACAGTCAGAACCGGAAAAGGCCACGGCACAGGCCTTAACCAGTCTTTTTCTGAACTCCGCGGCTGATTTGTACTTAGGAAACTGTTCCTTTTTACATTCCTGATATGTTTTTCCCGGAACCGGAATCCAGACGATGTCTTATTGCCAGAATCTGGGCACAGGCATCCGTCATTCTGTTTTTCAGAAGAGTGATGCGCTTCTGACAAGTCATGGCATTAAAGAAACTGTTTATCCAGAAAAACTCGTAAATAATCATCAGTCTGTCAAAACTGCCGAGACATACGGCCAGTTCCTTCTCCATTGGGGTTTTAATCTGCAGACTGCGTCTGTATCCGCCGGTTGCTGCGGTATTATCCAGAAGGTTCATCAGACCGTTATCCGAAATCAGCTTCTTCATGCGTTCAAGCTCTTCGGCAAATGCCGTACCGAGATCGACAATTCTTTTAAATCCCTTACGGATATTCTCCAGTTCAACGGAAGTGAGTTCCTTTTTCTTAAAAAAGAATAGTACTGACAGTCTGCGCATGCTCCACATGGTTCCCGGCAGCATACGCCCCGCTATCTTCCCGGCTTCGGCGGAAAGCAGCACCAGTTCGTATTTCTGACTCAGATGACGAAACTGAAGCCGTTCCCCTGTTTCCTGCTTCAGCCTTCTTTCAGGTGATTTTCCTTCCTCTGCTGAACCTGCCGCGACGCCTGCCGGCAGACTCGTGCCATTATTTTTTTTCTGAATACCGTTCCTGACGCTCTTTTCAGGGATCTGCTCTGCCGACATCATGTTCCTTCCTCATCAAAACTTACAGAATTCATGACGGAACAGTCTGCATGCCTTTTCCCGAACGGATACCTCATAAAACATTAAAATACCGTCAGGAATTTCCGTCGTCACGGAAATCACGTTTCAGAACAGCCCCTGTCCGGCAGGATTTCAGGGTTTTCGACACAAGATCACATTGTAGCTTCGCCCCAAAAACAATACACATCATTTCCGGGATTATTGAGATATAATCTAGAGCCGATAAATTGTTTTTCACGGATTCCCTTCTTTAAAAACTGCTGTCACGTAATTCCGTCAGCACTATCACGGTTATGACGGCGACAGGAATTAAGATCGACAGTTCGGGGAATTTTCTTTTTCTATTTTCAGGCATACAGGATACCAAATGTTTTTAGCCCCTATCATCATGGCAGCGGCCGTCACCGGAGCACCGGCCGACTGGGCAAGAATGACACATCCGGCAGGAGAGCAGGTTCAGTCAATCGGCGAATACAGCAACGGCTGCATAGCCGGTGCCGTAAGCGCGGATCTTAAAAATCCCTACTATCAGGTTATCAGACAGCAGAACAGACGTTTCTACGGTCACCCGGTTCTTGTAAGTTACATTGGAGATCTGGCGGACAGGGCTCATGAAGCGGGACTGCCTATCCTTCTGGTCGGAGACATGGCCATGCCGAGAGGCGGACGCTTCATAAAAGGCCATGCCAGTCATCAGACCGGTCTCGACGTTGACATCTGGTTCAGAATGGTTAAAAAGCCTCTTGGAAAAAAGGATCTGGAAAAACCATGGGCTCTTACCATTGTAAAAGACAATTTTCTGGAAACAAACGGTTACTACAGCAAAGACATTTATACCCTGGTAAAGCTTGCAGCCACGGATGATCGCGTCGCCAGAATCTTTATAAATCCGGCCATTAAAAACCAGCTGTGCAGAGACACTCCTGAAGAAGAACGCGGATGGTTGCACAAAATTCGCCCGTGGTGGGGGCATACCGCTCACATTCACGTAAGACTCGAATGTCCTGAAGGAGCCGATTCCTGTGTCAAGCAGGCCCCTATTCCTGAAGGAGACGGCTGCGGAACCGAGCTTCAGAGCTGGCTTGATGAAATCAGACATCCTAAGAAGAAGGACACCAAACCTAAGCCAAAGGTCAAAAAGATCGTACCTGAGCAGTGTATACAGTTACTGCAGATGAACTAGCGGGGACTGCAGCCCGGTATGTTTTTCCGCCGTCGGTATTTCACGGGAATCACCGCCTTTTTCAGTTGCCCGATAAACATGAAAGCCTGTCATGATATATCATGACAGGCTTTCCCTATTACGAAACATGGTTCCTTCGTGACAGGAAACCGTTTAATCCTAGTCAAAGAGAATAGGCATTCTCTTCTTGAGGTATTTGGCCAGCTGCTCACTCTTGATGGAAATCTGCAGATGGGTTGCGGTCTCATCAACGGACCAGTCAAGAAGTCTTATCATATCAAGGGAAAGCTCCTTTTCCTTGATGGTATTCTTGATGGCAGGAGTCAGATCAACGATGTATTCCTTGGAATTGAACTCACTCTTGCTTACGTTGATTCCCGGAATGGCCTTGTTTATGGCGGAAATTTCCAGTCCGGTCACCATCATGCCGATTTTAATCATGTTGCGGATAAACCATGAGGTATCAGGCATTTCCCATGAATTAAGCATAAATGCCAGCTTGAAGGTATCCCTGTTCAGAATGATTTCACGAACGGAAAGATCCAGAATGATTTTTCCAAGCTTTACGTGCTCCGCCACCAGCTTGATCTTGTTGATGCTGGAGGTTGAAACCTGCAGGCTGTTCAGAACTTTCGGAATCTTGATGTCAGACACGTACTCGTTAACCAGTTCGGTCGGCACTACAAAACGGCCGAAAACCATATCCTCAAATCTCTGAGCCTTCCAAATTTCCTTACCCAGCTTTTTCAGGTCGCTGAATTCGGCACTTACCTGGGACTGAGCATCCTTCACTCTTAACTCATAGCGCTGATGAATACCATCCACCACGTTAGAATCAAACATGGTTCCATTGTTGGGATTGTAGTATTTCTCTGACATTTAAGCCTCTTACTTATTCTTATTCTCCGTCATGCCTCTTTAATCTATCCCGAACGCCGCCCCGGAAAACTCCGGCCGGCACCGCACGGCGGAATACCACTTTACTACGGTTCATTATAACCTATCTGCATTCTTTTTGTAAAAACATGTCAGGCGTCTTAACCGTGAATGTGTGCTTTCTCAAGATTGCACCGTTCCATATGGATAAAAAACCGCCGATTCCGCCGGAAAAGCCACCTGAAAACATCATACAGTTTTTTTTCAGGGACAAAAAAACCGGCTGTCGGAATAAAACCGGCAGCCGGTATTCTGTCAGAACTGACTCAGGTCAGACATTAGAGCATGTGAGCTCTTAATTCTTCACCGCTTAACGGGCTTAAGTATGAAGGAGCAACGTCAAATACGGTGAGACAGCCGGTCTTGCCTTCAGCGTGTAATCTGTAAGAGGCACGTGCATAGGCAACGAGTACGCTTGAAGTGAATTCCGGGTTTGAATCAAGCTTTAAGCTGTATTCGATAACGTGGGTCTTGTCACCGGTAGAGCCTGAACGGATTACGAAACCGCCGTGAGCGATACCGCTGTGATCTCTTACGAATTCTTCTTCAGAAATGAAGTGAACGATGGTATCGTAGTCAGAGAAGTAGTTAGGCATGGTCTTGATTTCGTTTTCAACGTAAGCTGCATCAGCACCTTCCTGAAGAACAACGAAACATTCACGTAAGTGCTTCTGACGGGTGGTTAATTCAGGATTTGAACCGCTGCGTACTGCTGCAAGAGCTTCTTCCTTAGGAATGGTGTACTGCTTAGCGTTCTTAACACCCTTGATTCTTCTTACTGCATCAGAGTGACCCTGGCTTACGCCCTTACCCCAGAAGGTGTAATCCTTGCCGTTTGGTAAAATTGCGTTTGCATAAGCACGGTTTAATGAGAATAAACCCGGATCCCAGCCTACTGAAATCATACCGAGGGTACCGTTGGCACGTGCGGCAGCATCAACGTTTGCAAAGTGTTCAGGGATACGTGCGTGGGTATCGAAGCTGTCGATTACGTTGAATAACTTAGCAAGTTCCGGAGTCTGCTGAGGTAAATCAGTAGCACTGCCGCCACAGATAATCATAACGTCAATCTTGTCCTTCCATTCAGCAACCTGTGAAGCGCTTACTACAGGTGCACCGCATGCAACCTGAACTGAAGATGGATCTCTGCGGGTGAATACTGCTGCGATTTCCATGTCTGGATTAAGCTTAACAGCCTTTTCAATGCCTCTGCCAAGATTACCGTAACCATAAATACCAAGTCTAATCATTTTTGACTCCTTACTTTAATGTATTTGTAAATTTGAAATGATCCTTAACAAAACATGTGGACATTTTAGATCAATATTTCGCGTTTCTGAATAAAAAAAATCAATAAATTCAAATATTTTTTTGAATTTCCCACTTTTTGTGCATTAAAAAATATCAATTAGCCATAACTAACTAAAAACGTGCAGAATCCTGTCTTTTTCGTGCATCTTTTTTGAGCGTTTTTCGGCGGTTTTTCGGAAATTTTTCATTTTCTGCATTTTTCATGAAGTTTTTTTTAATTTTCCCCGTTCTTTAACCTGACATCCGGAGGGGCATAACCTTTTCCGCAGAGGGTCATCCGTTCCCGGCCGTGATTTTCCGCAGGAAGATGCGCATTCCCGTGCACAAAAAAATCCCGTTACCGGCAAATCATACCTGATAACGGGACTGATGCTTATCTTAAGCCCTACTCAATAATGAACATGTCACTTGAGCTGTCGGAGGCTGATGCTGAAGGAACCGGATCTACGGATACGTTCTCTTCAAGCAGGTCATATACCGGTTTAGGCTGATGTGCGCTGCCGGTTGCCGGAGCGGAATTCAGGTGAGTTATCGGAGCAGATGCTGATGATGCAGCCGGCGCAGCAGTAGCAGCCGGTGACACGGGCTGTTCCATGATAGTTGAATCCTCCTGAAAAACCGGAGTATCGGCAGCAGGTGCGGTAACTGCAGGAGCTGCGGATGAAGCTGAAGAGGCAGGAACATCCCCTGCTCCCACAACGGCAGCCTGGCCCCTTTCGTTGAGGTATTCAAAAATCTTGACAACCTTCTTAACCCCGTCAATGCCCCTGACCACGTTAACGGCTCTGTTGGCTTCAGAATGGTTAACCAGACCGATGAGATAAACCACCCTGTTTTCGGTGATAACCTTGAATCTGCCTGAATTGATTTCCTGACCGAAAAGCAGCTGGGTCTTGACCTTGGTGGTAATCCAGGTATCGGTTGAGCGGTCAGACATGCTCAGAGGCTCAATCATTTCGATTCTGTTGACAATCTTTCTTACCTCAGGAATGGTCTTAACCCTGGAAACGATGTATTCAATGTATTCCTTGTCACGGCACTGACCGGTCAGAAGAACAATACCGTTCACGGAAGTGGCATCCAGCTTGGAAGCCTCGTAAATTTCACGATTATTTGAAAGATATTTGTTACTCTTGTGCTCTATGGCTTCATCGTCAACCATGGTTCCCACGGTTCTGCTGTCCGCCGCCACCACGGCACCGGCCCCTATGGCACTGCCGGCAAGAAGCGCGGTACAGCCGCTTGCGGTCACGGCCGTAAAAACTCCGAGCATAAGCAGAGAAGCAATTCTGTTCATATAATCCCCCTAATAGTAATCAGTTAAGCTCCCATCCGAGCGTTTTTCATATTCATTTATGTATTACGGACAGGCAATATTAAGCTTAGACAGGCAGATATGCATCAGGTTCTGCCGAATAAGTCGAACTCTATCACACTGTCATTTTTTTGGCAATAAACGAACTATACGTATATTCTGCCGTATAGTGTACATTTATTGTCGGATACTGTGACTTAAAGAATGAGAATTCCGGGAAAACGGGGATGTTTCCGCACTTTATCCGAAAAATTCCATTCTGAACCGAACACGCAGAAAAAAGCCGGTTTCAGCTTCATGACGCACCGATGCGGCACATCCTCAGCTGAAACCGGCCTGACTTTACAGAAATACCCTAATTACCGGTTAGAGGTGTCTGAGAACACATGTTTTTCACTGAAGAGTATTTTGATTCCAGATAATCTCTGGATGTCTTAACCTTTGACAGGGCGAGAGATGCTTCATTTATACCATGATCACGGGCACCGTACATCAGCCAGGCGAACCCCTCATCTGAATTACCCACTGAAGCATAATATTTCAATCCAAGAAACATTATGGATTCAGCGTGTCCCTGACAGGCGCTCTTTGTCAGCAGAGGCTCTATTTCACTTCTCATTTCATCAGGAAGTGTCTTACTGCTGAAAATAAGGGCAGCCTCAAGATATCTGGCGTCGATACTGCCTCTGGCAATGGCCTTTTCGTACCATTCTGACGCATAAACGTCATTCTTCTGAACCCCCTGACCGCGCTCATACATGATTCCCAGGAATGTCTGGGCATAGCTGCTCTGCTTGGCTATCTTCATGAAGATTTCCCTGGCTTCATCGTATTTACCCTGAATGTAATACATGCGACCGAGATTCTCGGCTCCCACAGTATGCCCATGGTCTGCTGCCATTTTGAAGAACTTCTCAGCCTCAGGATAATTATGCAGTTCAAAATAAATGTCGGCGGCACGGGCAGCTGCTTCAGCGGCATTGATATCTTCAGATGAAGCAACCATTCTGTACCATGCGAGAGCCGACTCAGCATCACCGACCTCGTCATAGGCACTGGCCAGAGGGAACAGGGCTTCGGCCACCCCGCCGTTTACGGCCTTCTTGAGATACAGAATGGATTCGTTGACGTTTCTCTCCACGCCCATTCCGTAGAAAAGAAGTTCACCGTACTGAAAAGCTGCAGGAGCATAATCAGACTTGGCCAGATTCTCAAAAATCACCAGGGCTTCATTGCCGTTGAGACTTGCACCTCTGCCGTCCTGAATCATCATGGCCTTTCTGAAAAGGGCATCCCTGTTTCCTGCCTCTGCGGCCTGATTGATGTACTCAAAGCCTTTTTCGCTGTCTTTCTTGGTACCTACGCCGTCAGCATACATGACACCGATAAGATAGGCGGCTTCAACATCGTTAGGAGAAACCTCTATGGCTCTTCTGGCGAAACTGAAAGCCTCATTTTCATCCTTGTTAACTCCGATGCCTTCAAGATAGATTCTTGACAGGGCGACCAGAGCCCTGTTGGAACCGGCACTCTGAGCCATACGGACGTAGTGTACCGCTTCCTTAACATCCCTGTTCTGACCGTAGAGACCGTTAAAATAGATTTCATAAAGTTCATATGCGGCATCAGGATAATTGGTCTTTCTGAGGAATTCCTTCATTCCTGCAATACCCTTTGCAGAAACCTCAGGATTCTTGTTCATCACCATAACCTTCAGCTCAAGAAACTGAGCTTCGAGATCATTGGTTCTTGAAGAATACTTCTTTATCAGCATCCCGGCCTTGTCAAGGTCAATCACTGTACCGAGGCCTTCCATGTAACATTTTGCCAGAAGCATGTCTGACTCGCGGGAAGGACGGTCATGCTGTTCCTGATAAACCAGACGGAAAACCGATTCCAGCTCATCACGATGAACCAGATTATCAAGATAGATTCTGGCAAGTGGAATACGGGCCCTGAAATCCCTGTTCTGCACGGCCATTTCATAGTTCTGAACAGCCTTCTCGTAATCCTTTTTCTTGAAGTAGTATTCTCCGAGAGGATAGTAGGCATTGGAATTGGTTTTGTTCTTTGCGATGGCTTCCTTTAAAAGCTCCGCACCGCGATCCATGTTTTCCTGATTTTTGGTATCATTTATAAGGAATATGCCGTTGATGATGTTATAATCATTCGGCCTGCTGGTTCTGAACTTTTCAGCGTAGTTTCTGGCGCTGACGATATTGTTGTTTCCCAGCTCGTAATAAGCCATGTACAGAGCGGCATCAACCGATCCCGCATCCACAGCTTCCCTGTACATTTCTATTAACTTTTCCTGAGGAACTTCTCCACTGGTCTCCGCGACCCTGCACTTCATAAACAAATCGTTCGGATCATCACCGCACGCACTTAGTCCCAGACAGACTGAGAGACCAACAGCAAGACATAACTTATTCACTGCCAATATCCTCAACTAAAATTCTCTATCTTCTATTTTCTTATATCTTTTATAAAGCATTATTTACAGATGCACTAATTATACAAAAAAAAACACATGATACAGCTAAAACCTCATACTTTATGTTCATTATGCTGATTGTGTATTATTTCTCACCGCAATAACACATTTTATGAGCAGTTCTGAAGCCTCAGGAGACGGTACAGGCATACGGATGACGACGAAAAACGAAAAAAGCCGTCACTCTGAAAAATGACGGCTTCCGCGTATTCCTGAAATTATCCTGACGTACTGCCGGCCCTCTGCGTCTTCAGGGCTGTTCCGCTACCTGTCATCAGAGACTGTAGGTCTTTACAAAACGGGAAACCTCGCGATTTCCGTAATTTCTGAAATCACCCCTGCCGTCACCGATGCCGTTGGATTCTCTGATCACCACGTCATAGAACATCAGACCGTTATTCAGTCCGGTGTCGCTGCTGTTGCCGATGTATCTGCCGTCACGCTCAAAATAGCTGACAGTGCCGTCAGCCGAACTCATGGCGTAACCGACAGGTTTTCCTTCGGCATTGAAATAATCTGTTCTTCCCGCTTCATTCTTTACCGCTGAACCGATCTGCTCCCTGTCAGCATTAAAAAACAGCTCATTACCCGCATCATTCTTCTTCATGGTAACAATAAGCTTACCTTCGGAAAAAATCTGTTTACGTCCGAGTAAATCCGTCTGTACCTCGTAATTTGCCCCGTATGCCACTGATGCCAGATTCCATAAAAGCATCACGGCGGAAATCTTTAATAGTGTTTTTCTTATATGCATTCTAATTATTATCTTCGTTATTATCCTGGCGGATTCGATATATCGGGCCGAGCCTCCTGCTGCAGCACAAATCCATCACCAGTGTCTGAAATTTTAATAAATAACCGCGTATAAAAAAAATAAAGAGATCTAAATAAATCAAAATATTGAGTGATCCGGATAACAGATCCGTAAAATTCTGCAAAGGTTTTCATAAAATGATGTTATAGGCGAAACATCTGTCGCCCATCACTCCGGAAAACGCCGCATTTCCAATCCCTGACCGCATTCATCTCCGGGATGCCGAAAAACAGGAAATGGGATGCAGTGCATCCCCTTTCCGCTTTAAACCGTATAAGGTTTACTTTTTAGGCGGCTGAGTCTTTTTTCTGAAAAACCCATTCTTTTCCGTCTTGGTTTTATTCTCGGGAGTCTTTCCGTTTACCTCCTTTGACTTTGCATGCCCGAAAAGTCTTGCAAAAAATCCAGGTCTGTCTTTCTTTTCTGCGGTTTTCTTTACCGGTCTGACAATACCGCCTCTGGAGGCACCGGAGAGCAGTTTTTTATTTTTTGCAGCGGCTTCAGTCTCCGCACATGTCTCAGGCAGCACAAACTTGTTGATACTGCTTTCGGTGCTGGCGGCAAGGGTATCCAGTGTCTGACTGGTAATGGCCAGAGCTTCAATCTGAATCTGGTTGTCGTTGGACAGATCGCTGATTCTTTCGATATTTGAGGAAATGCCTTCAGAAGTCTTCATCTGTCTGTTTACGGATTCCTCAATGATGGAAGCCATTTCGTTGATGTGCACCACGGCGGTCTTGATGTCGTCGATGGCGTTGCTTGCCTGTGCGGACTTGTCCTTGGTAAGCTGCATTTCGTTGAGACAGATTTCAGAGCTGTTTACCGCTTCAATTACGGTGGCCTGCAGGTCTTCAATCATCTTGCGGATGTCATTGGCTGAGTTTGCCGTGGTATTGGCCAGACTTCTTACTTCGTCGGCTACCACCGCAAAGCCTCTGCCGTACTCGCCGGCACGTGCGGCTTCGATGGCGGCATTCAGAGCCAGCAGATTGGTCTGATCCGCAACGCCCTTGATGATGTCGATAATCTTGGCTATGTCGGAACTCAGATTGCTTACGTTCTTGATTACTATGGTGTTTTCCTTAATCTTGTCTGACAGAACCAGAGTCTTCTCCATGGTGTCATTCATGATGTTCTGAGACTTGACCGCCTCATTTTCCACCCCGTGAATTTCAGTCATGGTGCTGTTAACGGCCTTGGCGATTTCATTGATGTTGGTAAGCATCTCATTCATTGCGGAAGCCAGATTGAGGGTTTCATTACGCTGTTCGCTGATGGCGTTCTTGGAAATATCGGCCGCCACCAGATTATCGGTAGAGGCCATCTTCAGCTTCTTGGCGGAATCAGCCATCTGAAGCATTACCTCACCGGTTTCCGTGGTTACCCTGTTGAGGTTCTTGATGATTACCCCGAATTCGTTGACGTCTCTGGTATAAACCTGTCTGTTCAGATTACCGCCGGCGATTTCCTCAAGACGCTTTACGATGATTTCCATAGGCTTCTTGATACCGCGGCTCAGGAAGAACAGTACCACGAAGGTAATGGCAATGGCGACGATGAAGGATATGATACTGATAACCTTTGACTTGATGTACTTGTCGGAAGCAAGCTCCTTTGATTTGTTCAGTTCGTTGTCCACAAGCTGCTGAATGTTGGTTATTTCAGTCTTGATTTCATTAATCTTTTCCTTGGCCCTGTTCATGCTGTCGACAAGATCGTCAGTGGTCTTTACCAGATTTTCATGCTGACCTACCACGCCGTTGTCATCTGAACATGAATATTTGAAGTTGGCAATTAGCGCGCCTATTTCATTCTGTGCTTCAGGCATTTCGGAATAAAGATTGTCAGCCCATTCCTCATATTCAACAATGAACACGCCCAGCGACTTGCGGTCCTTGACGATTTCGTCATAGTTGTCGGAACCGAGGGCTTCAAGCACCTTCTTTTCAACCAGGGACTGGTAGGTCAGAAGGTTAAGCATTACATTATCAACGTAGTCATCAAAAACCTTAAGCTTGAGTTCCTGAATCATCTGTCTGAAAACGGGGAGCCACGCAATGAAGTCAGCCTGACTCTTGTTGGCCTTGATGGTAAGCTCCATGTTCTGTCTCTTCAGATCAGGGATGGTATCGATAATATCGAGGTAACTTCTTGATAAATCCGCAACCTTGGACATTCCCCTCATGATTTCCTGATCATCTCTTGATAAATCAATGAACTTGTTGAGGCTGTTCTCAAATTCGTCTCTGGAACGGTTCAGGATGACAATCTGATTATCAAGATCCGCAACCGTGTTGGAATTTATCACGTCATAAAGACGGACACTGAGGGAGAGAAGCTTGATTTCAATTTCCTGAGACTTGTTGTTCAGAGGAATGTTCTGTTCGGTTATGTCGTTGATGGAAGAATTCATGGAACTGATATTGTAGAAGCCTCCAAGCAGAAGGGCTGATATCAGAAAAATAAGAATGCCGAAACCGACATACACACCATTGATTATGGATTTTTTAACAAAAGACAGAGTCCCCAGAGACAGGACGTTAAGCCATCTCCTTTTTAATCCGGAAACGAACTTTGATTTCATTTGTCCGACAACGTTCATTTTACCCATAATTCTCTTCTCAAAATATCTTGTTCGTACACGAAAAAAAGCTTTATTTTCAATAATTACCGCCACTTTTCACCAAAACGGTTCTTCCATTCCGACTGGTTAAAAAAGGAGCAGAAAACATGGTTTCGCTATTACATCATGATATGATGAACTATCTAAAAAAAATGAGACAATTACCGTAAATCAGATATTAAACAGCAAAAGAAAAGCCACATGTTACTTATTTTTCCGAGAATATCACATTTATAACCCGACTTTTTCCGGGCTTTTACGGTAAATAAAGATAACGTTTTCAGAAAATTCGTTTTCTGACGCTTTTAAACGGTAAAACCGGAGTTTCCTCCGGTTTTACATTAAGCCCCGAGATGACTATTTGAAATGATGTTCCTCACACAGTCCCTTGGCGAGACATCCTGAACTCGGACTTATTCTGTAGTCCACATCCGGACCTGCCATGAACATTTCCAGAATCATGTCGGCATTATCTCCGAATTCCTTGCCGGTGGTATTGGCTCTTACTATGTAATTCCCCTGCTTGATGGTTATCACGTCAATGGAGCTCACGTATTCGGTTCTGAACCTGTTCCAGTTCATCACGTCAGGAACCTGCCCCTTGTCGCATTCACTGATACCGCCGTATCTGTAGATGCATTTTCTGAGATCGGATACCAGACGGTGAACCGGCTTTTCAACCTCACGGGTATACACGACCTTCTTATGAAGCTGATCAGGATCGATTTTTTCATTAATCATTTCCATATTAACACCGATAAGCTTCTTAAGAATACTGATCTCTTTGGACAGATTCTTTCCCTTTGCCGTCGCCTCCTCAAGATCATGAAGCTGCATCATGTTCATTTCCAGATAGGATTTAAGCCATTTCTGATTTACCGGATGAGACACGTACTGCTTCAGAGTCTTGCCCTTGAAATCATCGCACTTTACCCCGGTACGCACCATTTCAGCGATAAAAAACAGATCGGGATGCTTTTCCATGAAGAAATTTGAGGCTCCGGCCTGATCGTTTCTGTCAAGATATTCCTCTCCCTCCTCAATAACGGAATCCTTGTCCAGACCGGTTACCTTTTCGATAACGCCGGCACGGCATTCAAGGATAGTTTTCTCCAGTGTAAGTTCAGTCTGGGTCTTAGGCTTATTTTCCGTATTATCCAGCGATATGACCACTTTGGTCCCGCTGTCGCCGCATGAGGCTGCCAGCATGATTACTGCAGGCAGACAGCATAATTTAAAAAACTTCATCATTTTTCCCAACCTAACAGATTACAAAAACACAAAAATCCTACCCCGTTCGCAAGCCCCGGCAGAAACACCGGAAACAGGCGTTCACATAAAATAAAATCCCGCTATCAGCAGACTTTAAAGCTTATGATAACGGGACTTTCCTTATTCAGACAGTAACTGAAATCCTAGTTGAATCTTGCCTTCAGCTTGATTTCAATCTTGTCGATTTCCTTGATTACATCCCTGATGGCCTTGTTGAAATACATATCGATACCATCCTGAACTTCCTTCATCTGCAGATAAGAGTACAGTTCTGAACCGTAACCCTTGTTTGCAAACATCTTCTTGAAGGTTACATTAGCTTCATCAAAAGCATGCTTGAGTTCCGGGAATACATCCACGTTATCGTTTATAAGTCTCATGTATTCTTCATGAGATTTCTGAATTCTGTCCACCACCTCGGTCATTTCAGTGCTTGATTTGCATGCAAAAAGCTCCTCTACGGCTGTTTCATAGATGGCTCTGGCACTGGTTATCTGTACGTATCTTACTTCCTCTTCAGGAGAAAATTCACGCCTGCTTACCAGCTGTTCAGTTTCACGAATGTTTCTGAACACGTTTTCCAAAACGTCCGGACCGTCTTTGAAATTGTTGTACTTGGCCACTATTTCATTCTGGTTGTTGGCGTAATCTTCGCATTTGAGCAGAATTTCACGTATCTGCTTGACAATTTCAGATGATTCAGCGGCGTACGGATCGTTTACACTGTCTTCAATAACCTTAACAGCGTAACTCAATTCTTCTCTGCTGCGCCACAATTCGTCTCTGTTAATCAGAAAATCGTCACGATTATTTGTGTTTGCCATCAGAATCATTGCTGAATTAAAACGATAAACGTCAGCCTTGAGATCCTTTACCTGCATTGCACTCACCAGGAACGGAATATCACCGCTGGTGAAATGACGATCCTCTGCAAGGGCATCTGATGCCATGCATGAACCGAAAGCGATAATGCCGGCCATTGTTAAACACAGAGATTTTCTACGAAATACAGTCAATATACTCATCATAGTCTCGCTATAACTAAAATTGTCCAAACCTAATTATGTAAAGTGCACGGATTTGTTAAAGAGATTGTATATACTGCCGTCTGATTATCAAAACATAAAATAGCATTCCTGTTATGTCGTAAACATTTTTTATAACATTTATCTTGTTTACGTCACAAAGTAGCAACTATTTTCAGTATTCGACACCCCGGTACAGACAAACTTCGTCATCCATGACTTCTTTGTACTCAACGATCATCTGTCAATGATCTCTATGGCAGCCAGCTATGCTATATACATCGCAGATACCGTTTCTGAACGAAACCTGCATAAACGCGGATGAGCCCCGCTTAAAGCAATCTGAATTTCCGTTATCCGTAACAGGCAGTCAGATATTTTTTGAATTTTTCCTAGCTGATCTGTTTTATCCTTCATGAAGCATCTTTAATTATTCTGTTTCTTATCCGCCGCGTCCATCATTGTTACCGATAAACACTCTGACAACACCTCACGAGTCCGAAATATTATAAATGTCTGAGTCTGAAATTATCTTTTATATTTAACCAGCAAAAACCATATTTGTGAGCTGAGTACAATTTTTGAATTTTATCCGTATGAACAATTACAGGCAGTACATCTCTAATCAGCTTCATTATTCAGCACCACGGACCGTAACTCATAATAAAAAGGGAGGCTGAATAAATCAGCCTCCCTTCAGCGGCATCGTTCAGTCCAAGCCCCTCCGGGCTCAGGAAACCGATGCCTGAAAAACCTTTCGCAGTATTACTTTACAGGTTCGTAGATTTCAAAATGAGCCTGAGGATGGGCACATGCCGGACATACCTTAGGAGCTTCGGTTCCCTCATGGAGGTAACCGCAGTTTCTGCAGCGCCATACAACCTTGTCGCCGCGCTTGAATACCTTGCCTTCCATCAGATTGGTATATAAGGCGGAGTAACGTTCCTCGTGGCACTTTTCAGCTACGGCGATAGCTTCAAAGATTGCGGCAATTGCAGGGAAACCTTCTTCTCTGGCGGTTGCTGCAAAAGACGGATACATGTGGGTCCATTCTTCATTTTCGCCGGCGGCGGCAGCCTTGAGATTGTCAAGAGTGGTTCCGATGATACCGGCCGGATAGCTGTCGGTAATTTCAACGACACCGCCTTCTAAAAGCTTGAACAGACGCTTTGCATGTTCCTTTTCCTGATTGGCGGTTTCTTCAAAAATCGCACTGATCTGAACCAGACCTTCCTTCTTGGCTACTCCTGAATAAAAGGTGTAGCGGTTTCTTGCCTGAGATTCACCGGCAAAAGCCTTGAGAATGTTCTTCTCAGTCTGGGTACCTTTAACACTTGCCATAAATGACTTGCTCCTCTATTGTAGAATCATTGTTTATTGACCGGGGCTGAAACGCATGTGATAAACACGCCTCCCCGATAAAATCATCCCGCCTTTTTAGCTTTTTCAGATCTATCTGATAGTTCCTTGGAAACTAAATTGATTGGGGCCGTTCCGTTACCGTAAGATCCTCAGAAAAAGGCCTCACCGGAAACGGTCTCTTCAGTTACTCTATAAGAGAATTTTTCTCAGGTCAATCATTCCTTACAAATGCGTTGTTAAAATGAGCGACATGTACTCTTTCCAGGAAAACATCACCTTAATTCCTTACCGGCATCAGTCAAATTTCACTTTTTGTCAGATGTTCTGCACGTTTCCGGCTTTTCTTAAAAAAGTTCCTCCGGGCAGACCTTCAGAACTTTACTCTGCTTACCTTCATTATTAATGTATATGCATTTACCGGCATTTTCTGAAGACTGACAGGGGGCCCAAAAAAATCAGAAGCGCGTGTTTTACGGTTTCTCTGAACAAAAAATCGGCGTACAAATTCTTTTTTTACCGAAATTGGTTAATTATCAAGCGTATAAAACAAAAATGCTTGACCAATCAAATTAAAGATATATAATGGACTCACTTTCAAGGTACGGCGATTAGCGCAGCCCGGTAGCGCATCTGGTTTGGGACCAGAGGGTCGCAGGTTCGAACCCTGCATCGCCGACCATTGAAAAAGAAAAACTACTCAAAAAGATTCGGCGATTAGCGCAGCCCGGTAGCGCATCTGGTTTGGGACCAGAGGGTCGCAGGTTCGAACCCTGCATCGCCGACCATATTTCAAAATTCCCCATTATCCATTTTTCATCATACACATTACATTGTCGGACTTTAGTCTGTGACCTGTTCTGTAATCAGAATCTGCATTTTGCTTCAGCATCATAAAAAACAGCGCGACTGTATACGTTCATGCCCTTATGCGCAATCCGTTCTGTCTGCAGGAAATCTTTTCAGTTTATGAAACTTCAATGATATCTTCGCCATACGGAAAATTCGGCAAATAACCAAAAGAAAAGGACGGAACATGCGAAACGACGTTCTGTCCCTAATGAGAAATCAGCTCCTAACGTACGGCATTATTTTCCTGAAGCTTCTTTGCCAGCTGAATTACTCTTTCGTACTCGGCAAGATGAACCTTTCTCAGATTTTCAATAAACTGAGCCAGATAGTCACGGAAGGATTCCTCGTTCCCTTCTTTTGCCGGTCTTATGGCCACGCCGTCAATTGCCGGAAAGATGGCATGTTCGTTATTAAGCCCGTGCACCGGAGCATATTCCGAAACCCTGTCAACGTCACCGCGGGAATAAATCGCCAGCAGCCCTCTGATGCCGCTGTCAAAACCCGGACTGTTTCTGATATGCACGCTGTTAAGGTATTTATCCATAATGGCCGGCAGGGACTTCTGCTTCACCGTATTGCTGGAACTGTACTTGGCGTCCATAATCAGGTAATCAACCAGATCCGAGCATGACCACTTTATTCTGATTACGTAGTCAGGGGTAAAGTAGAAATTGCTGCTGTAGTTTCTGCTGCTGACCACCATCGGTTCGTTGTCTTTGGTTCTGCCGTAGGTATAGATCTTCGGTTCATACCACAGTTCAAGGGTGAATTCCTTGTTTTCGGAGATCCAGCGGTAGTAGTTAAACGGTTCGCTGGCAGGGCGATGCCCAGGTTTTCCGCCGAAATAAGGAGCGTCCATATCGTGCCATTCCTGAGCCACGCATGCCCCGCCCAGCGTACTTACCACATTCACTATTCTTGACAGAACCATGAACTCATAAAGCTTGTCAATCTTGATAAAGTGGGAGGCAAAGTCGTTGAAGGTCAGCTTCACGCTGCTTACGTCATACCATCTGGCTATCTGTTCAAACAGCGTGCGGTACACCTGGGTTCTGGCCACAAACGGAGTTATTCGCGGCATCAGAGGCTTATCCAGATAACTTATGCCGGTTATCCTTCTGAACCCCGCATACAGTCTGAAGAAACCGTCAAGCAGCTTCATCACCCTTTCATTCTGGGCTCTGAGATCCTGAGTCAGAAAATCCTGAACTATGTATGAGTATCTGAAGTACCCTCTGTACCGGGCAGATTCCCCTTCAGACTTATCCATTTTCTTTTCATGGGAGGCAATGAAATTGATTATGGCACCCAGCTTCATCTGAATATGATTGAAGAAGCCGGCAATAACCATGTTTTCAAAAAGACGGTATGAAGGCACCACCTTCTCTTCAGCCGCAAAATCAGTCCTTACGGGCATGTTGTTTATCTGAAAAGTCTGTTCTTCCGGACTGCACAGAGCTATGGCGTCACTGTTGAGCGACAGCCAGTGAATGGCCTCGGGAGAATTCGGAAGGCCGTTCGGCGTCACGCTGAGTCTCGGTTCCAGATTATGTCTCAACTGTCTCAGCAGCACGGTCCACAGACTGCAGCAGAGTCCGTATATCATTTCCGCTTCGGAAATAAGGTTCTCAAGATCCCCCGTTGATTCCCCGGTTCCGCTGTCATCAAGACACATTTTGGAAATGGTGTCGTATTCATCATTAATAAAGTTGAGAATCGAAGTGATTTCCCTGGCTCGTTCCCTGGTGGCCAGAACCTCCACGAAAACAGATCTTTCAAAAAACTCACTGCGACCGACGAAACACTGAATCTTAATCTCGTGGCGCCCTACGAGGCCGTAGAACGGACGGCCGCTGTGAGGCAGCTCCTCGCGCCATCTGACTTCCCACCATATTTCAGATTCAGAACCGTACAGCTCCCCCTGACAGTAATAGGATTCATCTCCTATCACCACCCTTGGTCCCTCTTTGGCCAGTTCCTCGCTGAGAACACCCGTATGATGTATTCTGATATTCAGATAGTAATCTTCGGGTATTTCCAGCACACCGCTCTGCGTATCAAAGAACTGTTCGAAGCCGTCGTCCATGACGACGTACTCCTGAAAGTCCCCTGCCGCGGATCCGGTGGTTCTGGCGGCACTTATCCTTACATCAAGCATATGCGCAACTCCTCTCTAAGCCTCGGCTTAAGCAAGGAACTGGTAGCTGTTCATGCGTTCCGCGCCTTCTGACTTGATTCTCTGAAGCAGCGCATAAGACTGTTCAAGCTCATTCTTTTCCAGAATATCGGCAAGATTGCTGAGTCTGTTGCCGAAACTTTCCCCGAAACCGTTAATCATCGGCAGAACAAACTGCCTGATGGCAAAATCCATGGCCAGATTTTCAGATGAACCTTCAAGCAGAGGAGCGGCAACCGTCAGATACTTGATAATCTGCTGATGCTTTCTGTAGGAAACCACGATACGCTGTCCCAGATTTGAGTCTTCCTGATACAGTGTCTCCTCAACCGCGTTGAGAATCTGATACATCTTGTTGGTGATGCAGGGTTCACTGGTATCAAACAGTGTCAGCCAGTCAGCCGCGCTGTATGTCTGGGTATTGACGCTGTGTCCGGTTCTGCGTTCCCTGTTGTCATCACTCTGGCTTGGTTTTTCATCAAACAGAATAACCGCAGAACGGTCCAGCATTCTGGCTGACATGACATTCACGGTATCGTCACTGTTTACCGTTCCCACGAATCTCAGGTACTGAGGAATGGTCAGATATGCTCTTTCCGGAGAACCTGTGAAGATCTTGCGTTCTGATTCACCGTCGGCAAGCTGCATGAATGATGAGAAATAGTGTTCAGGAGATGAAAGGTTCATTTCATCAAGCAGCAGAATGGCAGGGGTAACCTTTGACGGATCCCTTTCCTCGTCCAGAGTGGTCAGAAGTTCCCATAAACCGGTAGGGGCCGGCTGGAAACTGCTGGTAAGGCTGTTCCAGTACCCCAGAATGTCTCGCTGGGAAGTCCAGCCTCTGGCCACTGGAATGGTGTGCAGACGGTTATCCAGATTAAGCGCCCTGCCCATGGTTTTCACGAAAGAGGTCTTACCTGAGCCCGGAAGCCCCGCCAGAATGGTAAACTGATTCTGGGCAATGGTAATCACCATGGATGCCAGATTGTCTCTTGACATATAGCGGCCGTAGCTTCTCATGGTCCCCATCAGATCCTCTATATATCTGTTTCTTACCTTTCTGAGGTTGTCCAGATTGATTACGCTGGGGGTTCTGCTTTCAAAATTGAAACCTGCGCCCTTGACCTTTCTCGGTGTGGTAAAGGCCTTGAGCATTGAATGCATTTCCAGATAGCGGGAACTCAGATCCGCAAATGAATGATTGAGCTCTACATCCAGGTTCTCCTTGGTTCTGCGCAGCTCACCGACCTGCTTCTTCAGCTCGTCATATTCATTGCGGAGCTGCTTGTATTCCGACTTGAGTACCTCATGCTCTTCCGCGGATACGGTTTTAACCTTCCCTTTGGTTTTTACCTGCACCTCTTCAGCTTCCTTTACCGGCTCGGCATCAGTTCTTGCCAGCTGGGACTTTCTGCTTTCCAGATCCTTCTTGATGCGGGTCAGTTCACTCTGACTGCTTTCAATCTTGCCGCGGATGGTACGAAGCTTCTTTTCTTCCTCAACCCTGTCGTTCTTGAGAGAGTCAACCATTGACCTGCGCAGCTGACTCATGATGAATTCACTGTTGCGGTTGAAGTATTCATCAAAGAACACCTTGAACTCAGGCATTTCCATCATCAGCTTGAACATCTTGCTGCGTTCGTTTTCAAATTCCACCACGCCGCTCATGACATAGAAGAATCTGTTTACTCTTTCAGGCTCGGTCTTGAACTGACGGGTGCCGGCAATATTCTGATTGGCCTTGCTCAGCTGACTGGCCTTAAGATCGTTGAACACGCAGTTAAGCAGACTGGTACCGTAGGTGGTTACCAGCTTCTCATTGTCCATGAGGTCCACTTTCTTGCCGCTGTTAAGCCAGTTCTGTGCCGGCATCTTCACCAGATACTTTCTGGAAACGCCGTCAACCTTTACGGTTCTGATGAAATCCTGGAAAAGATCATAGTCGTTGACCTTGACGCACAGATTATGGGTATCCTTTACCCCCAGAACACAGCGGTTGTTGTCCGGAATGGTCAGAGTGCATCTGTACTGATACGGAGCTGCGTCTTCAACCCTGGTAATCTTGTTGGCGTTAATCATGAAAGGTCCCATGATTACCTCTCTGGCCCTGATAAGACCGTAGAGTTTTTCGGAAAAGACATGCTCATTCGCTCCTGAGGCGGAAGATCTGGTGTTTACCGCCTCTTCCTCTTCTTCCTCCTCTTCACCACCGTTCGGCACGCCGTTCATACCTTCAACGGATGACAGGCTGCTGAAATCCTCCGGTTTGATTCCCATTGCCTCCATCTGACTCTTCATCCTTTCCAGAAGCTGCTTCTTGGAAACCATGGATACGGCGTCACGCAGAGGATTGCCGCTCTTGAAGGAATCATCCAGACCGAAACAGAAACTCTGAGTGTAGTCACTGTGCATTCCGAACATTGAACCTAACTGCTGTTCGGAATTAATTGTTTTCTCGACTCTGTACTGCTTACTTATTCTTTCGGAAATTTGCTGAATGTTCTCATCACTGATTAGATATTCACTGGAGTTCAACGGTTTCTTTGCCTGAGAAGACTGATTTTCAGAAGGCGCGGAAACGGCGGATGATGACAGGGGGGCTGAAGTCCCCTGTTCCTGACCTGCGGACTGAACCACCGGTTCACTGAGAACCGGAGCGGCAGACACGGGTTCAGCACGTTCTCCTGAGGCGGATGAAGGCTCCTGTGAGGCTGCCTGTTCGGGAACGGCAGGGCTCACGGAGGCGGAGGTCAGGCTCTGAACCTCTTCGTTACCGGCATCGTCTTCCCCGCCTGCGTTTTCATCCTTTCCGCTCAGCAGTTCATGATTTCTGGCGATAATATCGTCAGCTGCGGCCACCGCTCTGATATCACGGGCCACGGCATCAGAAGTTTCGCTTACGAACGCGCTGTCATCGGCAAGCCTGCGAATCTGCTCCTGAACCGCACTTCTTACGGTCTGCTCATCAATGGAGGAGTCCGCATCTTCCGGCAGATTACCGGCAACGGCATCCCTTATATATCTGAAGAACTGTCCGTTAAGCTCACGGGCCGCAAAATAATTGTTGTTGGTGAAACTTTCGAGATTGTCTCTGTCAACGTTGAAATAGGTGGTATTGAAGCAGTCTCTCACGTATTTCTGGGCATCCTTTTCATTAAAGAACTCTTCCGTCTTCTTTACAAAAGGAAAGTCATCCCTGGAAACAGTGTACTTGGTGCACTTGACCATCACATAGTCGGTACTAGGACGGTACTTTATATATGCGGTCTTTTCCGCCGCGCGGAAATCCTCCACCTTTGGCTCCATGATTTCCACGAAATCATAAGGATCCAGTTTTGTTATTTTTTCGCTGTATGCCGTGTATTTACACCCTCGTTCCTCGGGTGAAGGATTGGCAATCAGCTTTACCAGTTTGCATTCTCCGAATTTGGAGATCATGTTTTTGGCGTTTGAGGTCAGAAAAACCTGTGCGGGCTCATCCAGAAACGTCTCCATATTGACAACGGAATATCTGTTTGCATTTCTGTTTTCCGTATCAGGCATCTGCTCAAATGCGATATCAATATATGAACAGTCTTTATTGTTTGACTTTGTGATGTATACGTTTGGATTGATTATCCCTACCAGCGTTCTTTCTTCAAAATTGCTCATTTGAATCCACCTCAAAAAAATCTGTTAAACCGGCACGGGCGCAGGGATGCCCCGACGCCTTCCATATGTATATGTATGTGTGTTTTATGCAGTGCACAGGGATCGCATTCTCTAAAGGATACATCATGACAGTTCCGGAAAACCGCCAAAAACGTACAGAATGCCATTTCCAGAAAAAAACATGTGCAGAGAGAAAAAATAAGGAGCCAGCGGCAGCATCTGAATTCCCCCTGATGAATCATAAAGAAACCAAAAACGGGAAATTCCGGCCGATGAACAAAATGCATGAACCATTTTCCGGTCTTACCGAAAAAGATTCAGTCTCCTCCATTACAGAATTCTAACGCAGAAAAGGGCTGACACAGAAATGAATCAGTACTTTATTGTGAATTATGACAATGAGTTTTTATATTGACGAAATATTTCCGCTGAAAAAACGGTCGAAACGTTCAAAAAAGAAGCATTTCTCATCGAAATAAAGGAAATTGATAAAATATCAACCGTTTTTCGACATCAGCAAAGAAAAAACTGGTTAAAAAATACAAAAACAGTACTTAAAAAGCACTGAAAAAATGAAAATTTACTCCAAATATCCGCTCAAAACTCAAATAAATTATGACAAATATCACAAATTTAATAATTTTCTGACAGTCAAATCCTAGAAAATTTACATATTTTTAACAAAATTACATTCAACAAAATATTAATCACTGTCTGACCTGCAAAATAACATGATATTGGTCACATTTTAGCTGCAGTGTCTGCAGGAATATTACCGCTGACGTACCAAACCGTAAAAAAAGATACCCTTAATTGATATTTTATACACTGAAGTTAAAAATGCAGAAAACATTACACGTAAAGCAAAAGAGTCGGATAACATCCCTTCCAAATTCATGAAACCGTATTCATCTCTACTGGTCAGGAGACGGAAAAAACAAAATTAAAACCTGTTTAACAATTAAATAACATTTTATTAAACTTAAGATTAATGCGTTATTGGAATTTTTGATTAATTGCCATACATTAATCATATAATTCCCCGAAACCATTGATTTTTTACTGTTTTTTAACAATTAAAAGGAACCAGAATGCTGTTTTTGGTGATGAAAAAATAAATCTTATGTAATACAATAAGCTCATCAGAAAAGTCTAATCTGATAAGACTAAAGATTGCTAAAAAACATTTGTGAGCGTTTTCACAGAACAAAACAAAATAAAAAAAGTTTAATTGAAAAACGTTTTCACATTTGAAATAATTAAAGTGTGCAAAGGATATGCACTATACATGGATAACCTTGAATACCACCGAGGCTTCCATTGAATTCAATAAGAGAAGGAGTAACAACCATGACAGCAAAACTTTACGAACTCAACACCGAGATCCTGGGCAAATTAGTTGAAAGCCCTGAAGCATCTCAGAACTTTATCGAATCTATCATCAAGGATTTACCTGGTACCGTTGACGTTGAAACCATCAGCGATATAACCGTTGGCGACATGAATTCAAGCAAGGTTGCAGGAAAGAGTGCAGAAGGTTTCTCTCAGATTAACGGTATCGTTTTCCAGTTCAGTCTTAACAGCAAGCCTGCAGAAATGATTCTTGTTGTTGAACCAGTATCATTCCTGAAGTGGTGGCATGATAAGAGCTTCTTCAGCTATAAGCTCTATCGTAACCACAGCAATATCAATGACGGCGTAAGACGTTTTGTAACATTCGTTGTAACTGACTCTGAAGTTAAGGCTTCACGTTTCCATGCTGTAAGTTGCTTCAACAACAACAACGGCGACAAGTGTGAAAGCTGCCAGATTCACGATATCTTCGCTGTTAAGCAGAGTGGCAATGAAGACTCTATGCTCGAAAACTGGATTCGTGCGTTGATATCCAAAAGCGACGCCGATGAAAGCACCAATAATGTATCAAGCATAACAGAGGCTTCAGGCTATAAGGTAGCTTAATATAATAAAATCTCTTATTGTATGTGGTATATTTCACCCGCTTCTGGCGGGTGATTCTTTAGCACAGTACACAAGATAGAACTGCTCGAAACATATAAACAATACAGGTAATCAATGACTTTCAGAGCCATTGATTTCTTTTTTTAAGTCCCCCACCTACCCACTGCTGTGTTATTTTTAACCAAAAGACACCGGCACACCTCATAAGACAGACAAAACCATATTATTTCAGCAGAGAACTCCTGACATTTCCTGAACCAGACATGAAACGGATTATTCATCCGTCAGTCATACAGGATTCATCTTCGGTTCACAACCACGAAATCAGGCTGCAGTTATCTGGCAATTCATGACATACACATTTCCATCCACTCATAAGAAGCCGGCCGATACCACAAAGTGCAAATTCCTGAGTCATGAAAAAAACACTGAACCACAGACAGTAACAAAAAACAGTCAGAATCTCCCTGAAAAATCAATCTCAGGGTAAAGAACAATCAGAATATCTCCTGAAAGAACAATCTTAACCGCTCCATAAATACACCATATAAGACGCCTTAATCGCTGCAGAGTCATATCCGATTCATTATTTGGCTTATGCACTCATGCAGAAGATGCGCTAATCAGTATAAGAAATCTGGCGGCAGACTCTTCATTAAGCCTGATATCCTTCCATACGGCACCATAATAAACACATATCCGGGACCATAAAGCAATTCATATATCTCACCGTAAATCACTGCAGCAGGCATTCCGGCCCGCCCTATTCCGTTACCATTACCGGAGAAACACTCAATAACATTTTCGGCGCATAAAACCGTCTCAGAAAACATCTCCTCACCCCGGTTCTGCCTGCAGGCATTCCTCAGGCCGGAACGACATACATCATCATTCACGAACCATAAAGTTCTTTGGTATGAATCAGCTGCCGGATCGTTTTCCTCCGCACAGTTTGCCCCTGAAACCATACCCTGGATCTTCCGGAATCAAAATCCCAGGTTACAGATTTACAAAACTTCAAAAAAACGTCCATATTTAACGACCAGGCAGAAACCATATCTAAACCCCGCTTCAGTACCGCAACGCAACAGTGAGCGTTTTTCAATATTAATACCTAAGGATAAGTACGCCGGACTCAGTCAGGCTGCAATTGATTAAGAAATTCAGCCATACAGTATTATTTCAGATACATGTCATTACCAGTCATGGAATTTACTGAAAGACATTTACAAACCGAATACTGATACGTACACAAATGAAAGAAATCTACATTTACGCAGTTTTTCAGACTGTAGTTTATGATTAATAATCATAATAAAGCACTGTTTTATACTGATTAATTAGTAACCCGTTTTTTATAAAAAACGGAAAAACTCTGTAAAATCAAGCCTTTCTACATTAATATTTTGTGTATTTTCTTTATTTAAAAACTTATTTAAATTTAAATAAGCACTGGAAATTAAAACTAAATAATTATTTAAATTTAAATAAGTTTATTTTATCTTATTTAATTTAATAACTTTTTATATTTTAAATTTAATTATTAAATTTATATAAACACATTCTTATTTAATTTTTACTTAACTTTACTTGTTTAAATAACAGTTAAATACGTTAAGATTAATGTTATAAATTTTTATTTCTGTTTCAGGTATTATCCCCTGCTTTCCCATACCCGGGATTCATGCTTTTTCCGGCGTCTGTTATTGTGTAATATCATGTAATTACATATGTAAATTACACTGTAAATTATTTTTAGGGTATATAACCCGGTCCCCTATCCAACCTTAGACGCTCCTGAGCTTCTGCAGTCTCAGGCATCCATTTACCGGCAAGCAGTCAGGAGAGTCACCCGGTAACCGCCATCCCCCTTTCAGCCCCATACTCTTACACTGCTGTTGTTCCCGCATGGAGACACGCAGTATAAGGAAGCGGCACAACATTCCTGAACACGTTAAATAACAGGGGGAGAGTACACACGTTTAATCCCCTTCATAAAGGGCTCCGTATGACGTGCAGCAGAACAGTAATAAACACACCGGGCCTGCAGAGGGGAGGTATCAGGAATCGTTAGTATCGGCTCTATAACGATGCGGAATATACGGACGCAAATAAGGCCTGAAATGATAACAGGGGATATGACCGGAGTTCTGGAATGGGCAAAAAAAAGCCCCGGAGAAGTTTTCTCCGGGAGGCAAAGACTAGCCTAAGCTATATTGAGAGTTTTAATCAGTTCATAATTTAAGGCAGACGGTCTGATTACACGGTCAAATGAAAGTCTGATACATGTTCCCAGCTTGATGGAGATATCAGCTTTATCCTTTGCCGTTTCACCTATTACGATAGGATCCTTGCTTATCTGCATTAAATAACAATTTCTATTAACGTAATCTACTTCAACCACCAGAAAATCGGCTTCTTTAGGGGTACCACTCCCCTTTATTGTATACTCAGGGAATGCAAGTACAACCTCGCCTACTTCTACAGGCTTACCGCCTGAGAAAGTTCTGAATATAGGGTCAACCGGCTTCATTTCCTTATGGAAACGTCTTGTTGCAACTGCATTAAAGACAATCATGCTTTTTTCGTCGTAAGAGAAGGACAAATCAGCAAGACGCTGCATGAATTCATAATAGCAGTCGATATCATCCTTGGTGAAGTAGCTTTCGCCAAAAGCTTTTTCATTGAGATTCACCTTGCCGAGAAGAGTCTGTCCGACTGCTTCACCGACGTTTGTAATAATTGTAACGCAAAGTCGATCGATTCTGGCATTGTAATGCCATTTGAATCTCTCCCATTCGTTAAACTTCACGTAGTTCATTATTCAAACCTCAAATAAATTCGCTTTACTTATTTTGAGTTTAATCGTTATTTAAACTTAAATCAACCTAAAAAATCTTATTTAACTTATTTTTTCAAAAATTGTATTAAATAATTATAAGTAGTTCACGATATTTTTAATTAAGGTTGGTCCCTTGTAAATAAAACCTGAATAAATCTGAACCAGAGAGGCTCCGTTTTTAATTTTTTCGGCGGCAGCCATAGGAGAATCAATTCCCCCCACTCCTATAATCGGGATGCGGCCATTAATAATTTTATTAATCTTGGCCAGCACGTCAGTACTCTTTCTGAATTCAGGACGTCCGCTGAGTCCGCCGGTTTCAGTTGCGTGAGGCATGTTGGCAATCATGTCGCGGTCTAAGGTGGTATTGGTTGCGATGATGCCGTCCACTTCATTCTCAAGGAATATTCTGCAGATATTCTCGATTTCCTCATCGTTGAGATCAGGCGCAATCTTGATGGCAATAGGAACGTATTTCTTGTTGGCCTCTGCGAGTTCCTTCTGTTTCTTCTTAAGAGCCTGCACCAGTTCAACGAGAGCGTCGCCAAGCTGCAGGGTACGCAGATTAGGAGTATTAGGAGATGAAATGTTTACGGCAACATATGAAGCGTAGTTATAAACCTTTTCCAGACAGTAGAGATAATCGCTTACACTGTCTTCGATAGGAGTTGTCTTGTTCTTGCCGATATTAACCCCGAGAATTCCCTTGTAACGTGATTTCTTGATGTTTTCAACAAGATTGTCCACGCCGAGATTGTTAAAGCCCATACGGTTGATTAAACCTTCCGCAGGAACAACACGGAACAGTCTTGGCTTGTCATTGCCTGGCTGCGGCTTTGGCGTAACGGTCCCCACTTCGATGAAACCGAAGCCTAAGGCCGCAAACGCGTCGATTGCTTCACCGTCCTTATCAAGACCTGCGGCAAGCCCTACCGGATTCTTGAAATCGAGTCCCATAACCTTGCGTGGTCTTGCCTCGACTTCCTGGGAAACAAGGCTTGTGAGCAGCTGACTGCGGGAGGCGATTTTCATCATCTTCATGGTGAGATTATGCGCCTTTTCAGGATCCATTGTAAAAAGACAAGGTCTTATCAATGGCTGATAAAGAGAATAAAGCATATTAGATTTCCTTGATTTAAACTTCTCATATATAAGTGAATGAATCCGGACGGTAATCCCCCTTTCTTCATTCCGCGAGCCTATTTTATCATAATAAGCGTCAGTTAATAGCATTCAGAAAGAAAACAGGCCGCAGAACTTCGCGGGTTGCCCTCTCATTTTCTCCTTTAAACCTTTTCCGGAACTTGGGATACCTTAACTTTCCGGACGTAATCCGGCGTCTTCACGGCTTTTCCGTCAATTAACTTCAGTTTCAGTGTCTCTCAGTCCGATTCCGGAAGTTTTAGAAGCCTTTTTTTTCTGCAGGATAAAAAAATACCGGAAGTCTGCTGACTTCCGGCTTTATTTTAAGGTACCCTGAAGAATTACTGCTTGAAGGCCTTGTCAATCTTTTCAAAAATTGAATCACTGAGTCCCGGGATTCTCATTATTCTGTTGAAACAGTCAGTTATCATCCCCTTTCTCTTTATATCCAGACGATTCAGATTAAGCATCGGAGTCATGATGGCGGCAGCCACATGAGGATTGGTGCCGTTAAGCTTTATCAGAATCTCGGTCAGGAATTCATACCCCCTGCCGCTGATGTCGTTAAAACATTCAGGATTAAGCTGAGAGAAGGTTCCGAGAAGAGCTCTGACACGATTAGGATTGGTTAAGTCAAAGCATTCGTGTTCCATCAGCTTTCTTACGTTATCCAGAGTATCCGGATACGGAGCGCTGGCCACTGCCCTGAAATAATTGTCGAATACCAGAGCGTTGTCGCGCCATCTGCTTTCAAAATCCTTCAGAATCTCATGTCTTGATTCCAGATTATGCGCGGTTGCGGCATTAAGGGCGATAAGAGTATCAGTCATATTGTCGGAAATGCGGTAATGCCCTGACACGATGGCGGAAGCCTTTGCCTCTTCTCCTTTCAGAACAAGTCCCCTGACGTGGAAGTTCAGGGCAACTCTTATCAGATCTCTTGAGCCAATCTGCTCTTCGGTGCATTCATAACCGCGGCCTTCGGCAAGACGCTGTCTGAATTCAGCCAGAAGCTTCTGATACAGCTTTTCCCAGATGTCTGCAAGTTCAACACTAAGCACTCTCACCAGTTCCTTGCGGGAAGCGATAATCGCATCAAGATCTATGGCGGTAAAGAGCCCCATCAGCGTATTCACCGGAGGGATTCTCAGAATATATGCCATGAATCTGTTGTCTAGTCCTGATTCCTCAAGAATGTATCTGAAGCTCTGAACCACCAGTTCAGAATGGGTAAACGGCAGACGTCTCTGAGCGTTTACGGTATTCAGCACGATATAGCTGTTAATGATGTTCTGCATTGATTCGTAACGGGTTACCGGATCATCAGCGCACTTAAGCAGAGTTTCCAGCTCACCCTGGGCATAAGGATATTCCACCTTTACCGGAGCGCTGAAATTCTGCAGCAGTGCCGTTACCGGTCTTTCAGGAACATCATCGAAAACCACCACATTGTGTTCCTCAGTCAGAATCTGAACCTCTGATACGGGTTCACCGTTGCGCTTTAACGGAATCTTTCTGCCGTCACTGCCGTAAAGTGCCATGCTGAGAGGAATGACGAACGGCTGCTTGACGCTCTGCCCCGGAGTTGCGGGAGTTGACTGATTGAAGGTATACACGGCCTGCTTCTTTTCGGCATCATATCTCAATGAACCGGAAACACACGGAGTTCCGGCCTGCGAATACCAGTTGCGGAACTGTTTCAGATCAATTCCGGAGGCATCCTCCATGGCGGAAACAAAGTCTTCACAGGTTACGGCACAGCCGTCATGACGCTTGAAATACAGCTTCATTCCCTTCTGGAAGAGCTCCTCTCCGAGAATGGTATGAATCATTCTGATGACTTCGGCCCCCTTGTCATAAACGGTTACCGAATAGAAGTTGTTCATTTCCATCACGTAATCCGGACGGATAGGATGCGCCATCGGACCGGCATCTTCGGTAAACTGAGGTCCCTTTATGATGTTTACCGCCTTGATGCGTTCAATCGGACGACAGCAGAGATCGCTGGAGAATTCCTGATCCCTGAATACTGTCAGCCCTTCCTTGAGGCTTAACTGGAACCAGTCTCTGCAGGTAACCCTGTCACCTGTCCAGTTATGAAAATATTCATGACCGATAACTGACAGCACGTTCTCAAAGTCCGTATCGGTTGCTGATTCGGCATCCACCAGAACATATTTTGAATTGAAGATGTTCAGGCTCTTGTTTTCCATGGCTCCGGCATTGAAGAAATCCACCGCAACCACATTGAATCTGTTAAGGTCATATTCCAGACCGAATCTCTTTTCATCCCACTCCATGGCTCTGAGAATTGAATCGATGGCCACGGTACCGCAGGATGCCTGCCCCTTGTCCACGTACAGATAAACGTCAACGTGTCTGCCGCCGCAGGTCACGAAATCACGGTGAAGTTCATCGAAATCACCTGCCACCAGAGCAAAAAGATAGGAAGGCTTCGGGAAAGGATCCTCCCAGGTTACCACCCTTTTTCCGTCCTTTACCTCGTCCTTTATCAGATTACCGTTGGACAGCATGAAAGGATAAGCCCCATCGGGAGCGATAATGTGAGTGGTGTATCTGGCAAGAACATCGGGATGATCGGTAAAGAAGGTAATTCTTCTGAATCCTTCAGGCTCGTTCTGGGTACAGAACTTGCCGTCGGAAACGTAAAGTCCCATAAGTTCGGAATTGTCTTTCGGATTGATGCAGGTCTTTACGGTGAGGGTAAACTCATCGGGAACACTGTCCAGCTCCAGGGTGTTTTCCGTTTCCCTGAAGGCGCATTCCGCTCCGTCAAGCTTAACATCAAGAAGTTTAAGAGAGTCACCGTTAAGAACCAGCGGAATTTTTCTGTCTTCGGTCAGACGCTTTACCCTGCTTACCGCGGTAACGATAGTGGCGGTCAGATCCAGCTCAAAGGTTAAATCAATATCCGTGATGGTAAAATCAGGCTTTTTATAATCCAGTCTTCTCTTTTCCTGTCTGATAACCGCCATACTTTCCCCCTTTCCTCTCTGTATTTCATCAAAGATTACAATAAAACATTATATTGATAATATATTTTATTATAACGTTATTTATTCGGATAATACCAGGTATTGTTTTTATACTCTGTATTATGCTTCTTTTAAAAAAACCGTGCTTTATTTCACACGATTATATTATACACTGCTTTGTCATTTTATCATCAATTAAAAAAAATCATTTTCTCCAGAAAATAAAAAACCTTAAGAATAATTATTATCCTTAAGGTTTTTGTAACATGTTTCCGGAAAGTTTTCCGTTAGTTCTTTACGGTAGCCAGATTCTTCTTTTCAAGATCCGCCAGATCAAGAGCTATACGGGCACTTTCGTCAAGATAGCAGTCAAACGGCTCGTACTTTGAAGGAAGATCCTTGATGTTGCTTATCGGAGCCTGACCGTTGGCTTTCAGATTTCTGTTTATAATCTGCAGATACTCGGCATCATCCTTATCCTTTTCAGCCTTTCTTTCCGCAAAATTCAGAGAAATTCTGTTACCCGGCTTCATCTCCTCGCTGAGCTTGCGTTCGGCATTTTCCATATCCTTAAACAGCTCATTGTTCTTCACTCTGTTTTCATGGATCTGTGACAGTTCGGAAATGTAGTTCTTCAAATCCTTCGGCTGATATTTGACTGAACTTATCATGTCCCATTCAAGAGCATTCGGTTCATTCTTTTCACCGACAATATCGTAGCTGATAATCTTAGGGAAGAGAATATCAGGCTGAACCCCCTTCATCTGGGTGCTTCCGCCGTTGATACGGTAGAACTTGGCGATGGTATAGTGAATACTGCCGAGAGGTTCTGAGTTGTAATCGAAGATACGATCGAGAGGACGGCTCTGCTGAACGGTTCCCTTACCGAAAGTGGTGTCACCTACCACCACGGCTCTGCCGAGGTCCTGCAGTGCGGCAGCCATGATTTCGGAAGCTGAGGCACTCAGTCTGTTGGTAAGAACCACCATAGGTCCGCTGTAGGTAACTCCCGGAGTCACGTCACCTCTTACGGCCACATTGCCGACACCGTCTCTTACCTGTACAAAGGCATCATTGTCGACAAACAGACCGGTGGAAAGGATGGCTTCACTCAGAGCGCCGCCGCCGTTGTATCTTAAATCCAGAACAAGAGCTTCGATCTTCTTGTCGTTAAGCTTCTTGAGTTCCTTGTCAATATCCTCATAAAGATTAACGTAGAAACTCTTTACGGTAAGAACACCGACCTTGCGGCCGTCTATTTCCCTGACCTCGCCCTTGGCGGCGCTGTCTTCGAGACGGATACGGCTGCGTACGAGATCCACGGTGAAGGTGGTTACGTTACCGCCGTTGTCTCTCTGTATTTCCAGGGTAACCTTGGAGCCCTTCTTGCCCTTGACCATAGGAACAACGTCTTCAAGACGCATGCCTACAACGTCAAGCATCTTGTTGTTCTTGCCGTCATGCTGACGGATACCGATAATATAGTCGTTAGGCTTGAGCTTCTTGCTCATCTCAGCAGGTGATCCCGGAACCAGTGAAACAATCTTCACATAATCATCTTCCTTGGTAAGGACGGCACCGATACCCTCCATTGCCAGACTCATTTCGTCCATGAATTTGGCACTGTCATCAGGTGACAGATATGAGGTATGCGGATCGATGGCATGAGCATAAGCATTTTCAAAGGCGCTGAACGCATCTTCACTCTTTGATTCGGTCAGAATTCTGAGCTGATTGGTATAACGTTTCTTAAGCAGTTCGCGGGCCTTTTCCTCAGTCTTGCCGTTAAGCATAAGCTTGATAAGGTCGTTCACCACCAGCTTGCGCCACAGATCTTCAAGCTGAGCCATGTCCTTGAGCGGAGGAAGTTTGCTTCGGTCGCTGTCAATATAGTCATGACCGTTGAGATCAACAGGCTTGTCCAGAACACTCAGATAATAGCTTAAACGCTTGAATTTACGGTTGATAACCTTTGTATACAGCTCGAACGGATAATCAAGACGGCAGGCGCTCATGGCGGCAATCACGTCATTGTAGCGGCCGTACATATCCTTCACTTCATCAGCAGTGAACAGGCTGTGATAACGATCATTTTCATATAAATATGAATCTATAACCTTTTCCGCAAATTTCTTATCCAGCACAATTTCCTTATAGTGGGATCTGGTAAAGAAACTTGAAACCCTGTTACAGGATTTTGAATGATTCTGCTGTGCGGAAAGAGTCGGTAATTCACTGATTTTCGGAACTGTCTGCTTTACCCTTTCGGAAGCGTAGGCAGAGCCGGAGCCGATAACCATGCCGATCACGGCCGGAAGTATAAATCTGCGCCAGCCTGAACGAATTACAGTATTCTTGTTATATTTCATATTTATATCGCCTGTGTATCTGTAACGATATCCATCTTTACAGCGTTTTATCCTATTTAAATCTGTCTTCATCCTGAATTTCAGATAGCAAATGCATAGCATTCATTATACTGACAGATATCATCTTCGATAGTTTCAGTTTGACCTGAATATTATTTCCCCAAATTGTACATACTACAACTCGAATGATTATTCTACTTGTAAAACAAAAGTTTTTTAAGTATACATAGCAAAAAAAATCGCAGAGATCACGTTGCTGACCTCTGCGATTGGTTACGGTAACGTTTTTTAGCCTATCTGCCGATACGATCCGGACTTACACGGATGACCATACCGGTTGCAAGTTCAACACCCACAACGTCTCTTGCAAGCTCAATAATGGTAGCTTCAACGGCCTTTGAACCGCCGCAGAGCACATGAACCTTGCTTCCTACATTCACGTTGCTGATGTCAATCTGTTCAAAGCTTTCACTGCCGATGCTGTTAACCTTTTCGGCAGGTGCGCTGTTCTTGCGGAACTGACGACGGTTGCTGAACTTTCTGTCCTTTGAAGACTTTTCTTCACCGTCAGCGGCCTTTTCACCTTCAGCCTTTCTGAAAGGCTTCTTGAACTTACGCTTTGCGGTAGCTGCCAGACTCTTTTTCTTCTGTTCGAAGGCAGCCTTTGATTCTTCCAGATTCTTGGTTGCGTATTCAACCTGTTCTGCGGTAATGGTATCAACCTCATTACCATCCAGATCAACTCGTGCCGCGCCAACCTTGAATGATTCAAGGTAGTTCCAGCGGGTGGTATAGAATCTTAAAGCCTGACGCAGACGAGTCTTTGACAGTTCAGGAGTTTCCGCACAAACTCTTTCGGCCAGTTCATTGAACAGACCAATTTTTAAAGGTTTGCATTCACCCTTGACAACAAAACACTTAGGGAATTTTTCAGCCAAAAATTCAACTACATCTTTAACTGTTGAAAATTTATTTTCGTTTTCCATATACAAATCCATCTGTTCAGAGTGTTCCGCCCTTTCCCGCCCGTAACATGTACGGACATTGCGGAAACTTCATACAGTTTTCATGCAGGACAGCAGCGTGTCCGAACTCTGACAGTCTGTTTTCCTTTTTAATTTAAAAGTACACTCTCAAATAATGTATGTGGGCACGTCCTTTTCCTTCATAAGCCACACCTGAAGCTTATAGCGGATGCTCCGGAAAAGCCTGAAAAAAGTCTTATGAATCAGGACACCACAAAAACGTTTACCGCATAACGCACGCCGATTATATCACAATTTTTCAAATTGACAGCATCTCTCACGATTTTAAACGACTCTTAACCGCAAATAATGGAATATATCACACTTTATCCGTGTAAACGGGCTTTTTCAGTACTTTATCAGGCGCGGAACAAAAAAGATCCTTTCACGTGCGGACGTGAAAGGATCCTTAAGACATCCCGGACCTGTCAGGCCTTCCGTTACGCGTCAGACATGCAGGCTTTCGCGAAAGTACCGAAATAGTCCCCCGTCAGCATTTCACATACACGAATGCGCTCACGTACTATGTCAATGAGATTATGGGCATAGGCATCTGCAACTTCAAGCAGCATCAGCTTTCTTACGGTATCCTCGCCTGCCTCTTCGATAAGCTTTCTTACCGAAGCGCATCTGCTGTTGTCTGAAAGCATATTGTCATCATGATGTCTTACATAGAACAGAAGCCGGGTCTTTTCCTCATCAGAAAGACGGATGTCGCGTCTTTCCAGTTCAGGTAAAACCTGTTCTCTTACCAGAACCTCGGACATTTCCGGATGATGATAGTAATGCATGTTTGGATCATCGGGATCCTTACCTCTGCACTGGGCATCCGGTTTGGCTATGTCATGCAGAAAGGCTCCCAGATAAAGCATGTCGTCGTCCAGGTTTCTTGGAAGATTCAGTACGGTATGCAGAGAATGCTCCCACAGAAAGTACTGATGACTGTAATGCTTCTGATCAAAATTCAACGCTCTTCTCATCAGGGGAAAAAGCTCAAGAAGTTCCTCCCTGACCGTCTGCATTTCTTCTATTGAGTCAGAGGTTTTTAACACGTTAACGATTTTTCTGAGCACTGACATCACCTCTAAAAATTAAAACAATCTTCCTGAGAAAGCATAATAGCACAATTCCGACGCCTCTGTTTGAAAATCATTTTCACCAGTTTCGCCGGCATAATCATCAATCTTTATAACACAGTCCGTTAATGCTATAATTCACGCGGTATTCATGTGTTTTACGGATAATTTCCCGCACCTGAATCTGTCATCCGGAAAAAGCGCAGCTCCGTCCGGCAGTAAAAACTTCATAAAAAACGTAAGAGAACATCAAATGACAGAACATCATCACTGCAGTGAATGCAATGACGGCACTCACGGATCATACAAGCCTCATCGCAAAATTGAATTTTTAAAAGCCCGCCTTGCCATGATTGTTGATCATCGTCTGTATACCAACGTATCCATGGAAGGCATTCTTGAACTTGCAGGTCTTATCAATCCTACCGCCAGGATGCTTTTCAGTACCGACAGGGATTTTATTGCCGAATTTACCGCCAGAGCTCCTGAAATCACCGAAATGGTAACTCTCTACGTTCCAAAGGATGAAGCAATGAACAGCTTCATTCCGGTATGCACTCCAAAGGCAGCCAAAATTCCGAAGAACGTGGAAATGGCCAGAGACACTGACGTGCTTGCCTCTTATGAAAACGAGGATCTGCTCAGGGATCTCTGTGATCTGCAGGTAAAGAACGAACTCAGTCTCATACCTCTTCCGCTTACTGACATGCTTATTCTCAAGAGCATTACCACCGTTCAGCCGTATGACCTGCCTCTTGCGAGACTCTATCTGAAACAGTTTATTGAAGCCAAGGAAGCACTCAGCGACGAAGACAGAAATCTCCTGAGAAACATCAAGGAACAGGGTTTGCCGACAATTGATGACAGCTATAACGAACAGGTATACAGATTCCTTAAGGTGGAAAGAAAGCTCTTTACCCAGTACGGACACTAATTTAAACAGAAACAGCGTATATTTATATAAAAATACGTATTAAATCAAACTTTATCAGATTTATTTATTATATTCTGATAAAGATATAACTTCAGATAATCATAAGGAAACGTTCATTATGTTTATGGGACAGGAAGATACAAGAAAAGAAGCAACAGCTGAGGAAATCTTGACTCTTGCAAATAAAATGATTAAGAATGATTACGAATACATGGACGGCATGAAGGCCGAATCCGTAACCCAGAACGGTGAAGTTCTGGTATTCAAGGGCGAATTCTTCCTTGATGACGACGGACTCCCTACTCCGAAGACCAATGCCGTATTCAACATGTTCAAGAAGGTAACGACTGTACTTTCTAAGCAGTATAAACTCAAGGAATAGTCAGCGCCTGACATCAGGCAAATCATACCGGCGTGAGCCGCTCCATTAAATTTACTGAAAAGCCTGTTTCCGGAGAAACAGGCTTTAATCAATGATTATTTCCGTCACCTGACAATCTTTTTCTCAGACTACTCAGCCATAATCATTTCCAGAATCTTTTCATATATCACGGCCAGCTTTTCCAGATCTTCGGCACTGGTACACTCATTGGCCTTGTGTATGGTTTCACTGATGGCGCCGAGCTCAATAACCTGACATTCATTGAACTTGGCAACGAACCTGCCGTCTGAAGTACCGCCTGCAGTAGATTCCTGAACGTCAATACCGCATACATCCTTTATGGCTTTTCTGGTGATATCAAGAAGTTCTCCCTTTTCGGTTATATACGGATCCCCGAAGAATTCCCAGTCGATATGATAGTTAAGTTTATATTTAGACAGAATTTCGTCGGTTACGTGCTTGATTTCATCAGCTGTGGTTTCATTGCTGAAACGCCAGTTAATCTGAATGAAACAGTCTCCAGGAATCACGTTGCCGGCTCCCGTTCCCGCCCTGACATTCGGAATCTGCATTGAGGTTGGAGGGAAATATTCATTCCCGCCGTCCCACTGATAGGACAGGAGTTCATTTAACGCCGGCACGGCATCATGAACCGGATTTCTGCCTAAATGAGGGTACGCAACATGCCCCTGGATACCGAAAACCCTGATATTCGCGGTAATTGAACCTCTTCTGCCTATTTTAATGGTATCACCGAGTACACTCTGAGAGCTTGGTTCTCCGACAATGCAGTAATCGATATTCTCATTACGTTCCATCAGTCTGCTGACCACGTGAGGCGTACCGTTTTTAAAATCCCCTTCCTCGTTGCTGGTGAATATCAGGGAAATGCGTCCCTTATGATTGGGGTGCTTTTCCACAAAACGCTTGGCGGCCATCACCATGGCAGCATCCCCGCCCTTCATGTCAGCGGTTCCCCTGCCGTAAATCATTCCACCCTGAATCACCGGTTCAAACGGACTGTATGCCCATAATCCTGAATCCCCCGGAGGTACCACGTCAGTATGCCCTAAAAAGCAGAAATTCGGAGATCCGCTGCCGTGAGTGGCATACATATTGGTAGTATCGATATGAGTCAGATTTTCTATATGAAATCCGGAATCTCTAAGTCTTGTGGCAATAAGCTGCTGACAGCCTTCATCCTTCGGAGTAACCGATGGTCTGGAAACAAGTTCAAGGCACAGGGAAACCACTTCCTGTCCGGATCTGTCATCATGATTATTCATATGAACCTCCTTCAGTCTGAATGAATTTACGTATCAGACATATAATCAATATAACATACAATCAAATAATTATGCTTCTGCAAAAATCATGCAGATTTGAATAACGTTTAATGCTTCACGATTAGGAGAACGGACTGATATAAAAATCAGAATGCAGATGAATATTCTGTAAATTATCGGAATACCATACAAAGATTTCGGGAAAACAGATAAAAAACGGGCGTTATCCTGAGATAACGCCCGTTTCAGCTAATAATATTCTTTAAATATTAGAGAACATGTACTGATGAAGTGTTAGTTGTACCGGCTGGAACTAAAGCACCAGATACCATAACAACGGTATCACCAGCCTTAGCAAGACCAGACTTGATGGCTAATTCCTTACCAGCCTTGAAGAAATCATCAGTTGACTTGAATGATTCAACAACCTGTGGAGTTACGCCACGAACGATACATAACTGACGTGCAACCTTAACATTGTCGGTTAAAGCAAGAATGTTAGAGGTTGGGAAGTACTTACGTAATGCACGAGCTGACTTACCGAGGTGAGTAGCAACGATGATTAATGGAGACTTCAGGTGTTCAGCGATTTCTACTGCGCCCTTACATACAGCTTCAGTTACGTGTAAGGTTGATGGTGGAGTGTCGATGAAACGTGGCTGAACCATGGTATCGGTTAAGTCACAGATTGAAGCCATGGTACGAACTGCTTCACGTGGGTACTTACCCTTAGCAGATTCACCAGAAAGCATAACTGCGTCGGTACCGTCGAAAATTGCGTTAGCAACGTCACCTGCTTCTGCGCGGGTTGGACGTGGGTTCTTCTGCATTGAGTCAAGCATCTGGGTAGCGGTAATAACAATCTTACCTACTTCGTTACAACGACGGATGATGTGCTTCTGAGCGATGATAACTTCCTGAGGTGGAATTTCAACACCGAGGTCACCACGAGCAACCATGATACCGTCAGATGCGGCAAGGATGTCTTCGAAGTTGTCGAGACCTTCCTGATTTTCGATCTTAGAAATGATCTTAACGTCCTGACCGCCGTTGATGTCGAGCCAGTTACGAACGTCTTCAACGTCCTTCTTTTTACGTACGAAAGAAACAGCGATGAAGTCAACGCCTCTCTGGATACCGAATACCAGGTCACCCTTATCCTTTTCGCTTAAAGCTGGGAGGTTGGTGATAACGCCAGGAAGGTTAACACCCTTCTTGTTACCGAGCATTGCGTTGTTTAAAACTTCACAAACTGCTTCAGTTTCTTCAGCGTTCTTAGATAAAACCTTTAAGCCGATTAAACCGTCGTCGATAAGAATGGTGTTACCAACAGCGATATCCTTTACTAAACCAGCGTAGCTTACTGAGCAGCGTTCGTTAGTGGTGTATGAAGGGTAATCAGTAGTTACGGTGAACTTCTGACCTTTCTTTAATTCTACTTCACCATCGTTAGGTACTTCACCGGTACGGATTTCAGGACCCTTGGTGTCAAGAACAATGGCAAATACCTTACCGGTTTCCTGCATGATAGCATTGATAGTGGTAATACGTGCACCCTGTTCGTCATGGTCGCCATGAGAGAAGTTTAAACGCATTGCATTCATGCCAGAATTAAGAAGTTCCTGGAGAACTTCACGTGGCTCGGACTTAGGTCCGATAGTACATACCATCTTAGTCTTTTTCATAAGATACGATCCCTAATATTACAGAATATATAACGAATAATTTTCCCAGTACAAGCGGAAATTTTTGCGCATTTTACAAGAAATTTAAGAAAATTTAAAGTACTATCATGAGTGTTATTAAACTTTTTTCTAAAAGTATCCGTTCATTACCTTCAATATGACCGCACCGTCTCCTTGATGAATGTGTGAAACATACGGAAAAACCGGCCTTCATCGTACTTAAGGACTGCCTTTCCTGAATCAGAACAGTCATTTCAGCTCATAAAAAGCAAAAACACTGTTTCCATCCTATATTAAAGAATAAAAACAGTGTTTTATGAGTTTCAGCAGGATATTAACTACCTGTCAACCTCAACAGCCTTCAGTGCCGGTGTTTCAGTGGCCTTCAGCTCAGGTGCCGGGGTTTCAACGGCTTTCAGCTCCGGTGCCGGGGTTTCAACGGCTTTCAGCTCCGGTGCCGGTGTTTCAACGGCTTTCAGCTCCGGTGCCGGGGTTTCGACGGTCTTCAGCTCAGATGCCTGTGTTTCAGTCTTAGCTTCAGACCTCTTGTCAGTATCCGCTTTAATCATTCCGGCTTCTGATTTCTTCTCGGAATTTCCGTTTTCGGCGGCAGATTCTGATTTGTCTGACAGTTCAACCGGGTGCAGGTCTCCTTCATCGTCATGCGGGATGACCACCTCAGGAGCTTTTCTGTACTTATACAGCCCCTTTACCACCTCTTCATAATTTGTTCTGAGGAAACGGGCAAAAGCCAGTTCCTGAGCGGAGAATCTGTCAGTCTGATTCTTCTTTTCGGCAGCCCTGAAATCATCAACGGACTTTTCACGAACAATGATAAACTTTGGCTTGAAGTAGTCAAGACTGTTTAAAACCTTGGTCTTGAAATCATAAGGAGCCATCAGCTGAGTGGTGATAAGATAAGGAGAGGCGGTGGTTCTGTCAGCCCAGATATAGTACTGATACATATTCCCTTCCACCCAGATCTTGTCATTGATTTCGGTGTTTTCATTAACAATCTTAACTTTTTTCGCTGTACTTTCATCCCACGGTACACCAATGGTATGACCGATTGTCAGTGCATACATGCTTATGATAAACGAAATGAAAATACTGAGAACCAGAAACACGGTATGATTATGTCTGTAGAATCCCAGCCAGCGTCTGAGTATGAAAATTGACAGACATACAAACAGTGCGATGCCGGCATTGATTCCCGCATGGATATAAACGGCAGGTTCTTCCCACTCGAGTCTGTTCCATTCCCAGATTGCATGTTCTGAAACCAGGAAGACCAGCAGGAACAGAATGGTCAGGAAGCTGATATGAATATCCTGCTTCACGTGCAGGTATCTGTGCATCAGGAAAGCCAGAGGAATAAACATGAACGGCAGATAGAGCTGGTCATAGTGATCATATATATGACCGGTAAGGCTGTTGGCCACGATGGTGGCTATAATGCCGAAACCCAGATAGAGGAAGAACCATCTGCGATCGTTTCCTTCGTTGCTGACAAAAAGCAGGTTATCCTTGCTGAACATCAGCCATACGAAACCAGCCAGAATAATCCACAGACCGGTTCTGACGAAGCCCACAAATCCGGCAGAAAGATCAGGTATGTTCAGATTGTATGCCTGTTCATTGATATGAATGACAATGCTGTAGAACACAACATTGTTGACCAGTTCCATTCCACCTTCACTGTAGAAATACAGGAAATATCCGCCGAATACCGTCAGCATGGCCGTAACTACCGAAAGAGCCAGCTTTACGGCATTAAGAAGACTTCCGTTTGAACAGTAGAACAGGAACAGCATGGCATACCATGCTATAAAATAAGCCCCGTTGTTGAAATGAATCGACGTGGTGAAGGCAAATGCGAATGCCGGAATCAGACCTATTGTCCAGTTGAAACGGCGGAGACTGAACAGCAGCGCAAACGGATAGCTGGCAATCATGGCCAGATAAACCGCATAATCCTCAACCATGTCGCCGTAATAGTAACGCAGCCCCAGAAGTGATATGACCATGACAATGGAGCAGAAGCGTGAAAGAGGACTGAACTTGAACAGACGCAGGGCAAGGTCAACGCTGACTATACCGAACACCAGGAACAGTGTTTCGATAAAGGCAATTCCCGGATAACCGCCGATGCGGTAACCTATCATATTAATAAGATATATCCCCGGTCCCTTGACATCTATCATGTCCTGATAAGGGATCTCTCCGTGTGCCCACATTTTACCGAACAGTGCATATACGGAGGCATCGAATCCCGGTGCATGACTGTACCATAACGGATTAAGGAATGAGAAGATTATGCCGACTACACAAAGGGCAAAAAGAATCAGTTCATGTTCCCTGATCTGTGGAATCTTGTCCCGGATGATTTTTCTGATATCCGGAACCGGTTTTACCTTTGGATTTTCCGGCTTCTTATTACTATACATTAAATCCCCACGTAATTTATGAAACACCGGTTCTGCTGATGCTGTTCAGCATACCGGCTTATTATTATCGTCATTTTCGTATATAGATTCGATTATACTGTTTTAGACGACAAACTCTCAATTAAGTTTACCTTTTACGGACAGTGTTTAATAAAATTTGGAACACATCTCATTAATAGTCACCAAAAAGGTAAACAGGCTTTATGTTATCTGTTTACTGTTAACATTCCGGCCTCTCCTTTCGGAAAGAACTACGGTATGCTGCCTATTTTTTCTCATCAGGCTCCGTAACCTTGAGATTGACCAGTTCAATGGTATGGTCCTTCACTTCCCTGACCGTCAGCACACAGCCGTCGATTCTGACCTGTGCTCCGACATCCGGAAGAATCTGCAGTGTTTCCATGATGAATCCCGCCACGGAGTGGTAATGTGATCCGGCCGGTATGTAGATACCGGTCTGACGTTCAAGTTCGGTCAGAGCCAGATCACCCTGAACATCAAAGGATCCGTCCTTGTTTTTTACGCAGTCCTGAATTTCAGACTTTTCAGGAAGCTCACCGGCAATTTCCTCCATGATGTCCCTCAGGGCAACAATGCCTTCGAAATTACCGAACTCATCAACTACAAAGGTGTTGTAATTCTTTGCCCTCTTCATTTCCTCAATACAGGTAAGAACGCTCACGGTTTCAGGAATGTACAGAGGCTTGCGGACCAGATTCTTCAGTACTACCTCTCCATGCCCCTTAATCAGCTTTTCGAGAAGTTCGGTCTTATTGATGAAGCCCAGCGGATTATCCTTGTTGTCTCCGATGTATACCACAATGTGTGAATAGCTGTTATTCACCATGTTGCCAAGCACTTCCTTATAAGGTTCTCCTATATCAACCATGACAATATCCCTTCTGGAAGTCATGATGGCCCTGATAGGCTGTGAATCAAGTCCCAGCACACGGGATACGAGATCCTTTTCCTCTCTGGCGAACACGTTGTCAACCGGCGGAGACACAATGGATTCCTTGATGTTCTGAAGCTGATTGTCGCTCTTTGCGCCAAGGATTCTCAGCACCAGACTTGCAGCCAGTTCTCGGCTGTTGTTGCGGATGTTCTTGTCAAGCTTGAGATTGTTCTTGCGGGCAATCTGGTTGAATATTTCAATAAGGATTGAGAAACCGATGGCAGTATACAGATATCCCTTTGGAACATGGATGTGCAGACCGTCGGCCATCAGGCTGAAACCTATCATCAGCAGGAAGCTCAGACAGAGAATCACCAGGGTAGGATGACTGCTTACAAACGCTGTCAGGAACTTGCTTAAGGAAACCATTACGGCCATGGCGATAATCACGGCAAACATCATGATGAACACGTGTTCACACATACCTACTGCCGTGATTACGGAATCCAGTGAGAAAATGGCATCGAGAACGACAATCTGCAGCACCACCATCCAGAATGCCTTGGCCACTGCCTTGTCTGAATCAGCTGACGCAGTGGAATCCTTGCCTTCCAGTTTTTCATGCAGTTCGCTGGTGGACTTGAACAGCAGGAACATGCCGCCGACAATCAGAATTATATCTCTTATGGACAGTCCCAGGCCGAACATTGAAATAACCGGATCCTTGAGGCTGACCACCCATGAAATCGCGGTAATTAATCCGAGTCTGGTAAGAAGAGCAAGTCCCAGACCTATGTATCTGGCCTTGTCCTGAAGTCTGGCCGGCAGCTTGGAAGCCAGTATGGCTATAAACAGAAGATTATCAATACCAAGAACAATTTCCAAAACAACAAGTGTAAATAATCCAACCCATGCGGAAGGTTCATAAATCCACACCATGTCAAACATAGCAATCAGTCCTTATTTATATAATTCAATATTGTTCAGAGCGACTCACTGAAAAAACATTCCGGCAGTCCGGGGATCCTCTGTTCCGAATCCGCACTGCCGGTAAACTTCCGTTTCAGATATCAGTCTTCATGACGGGAACCGTGTCTTCTGCCGGACTGTTCATGACGTACTCCGCTTTTTCCGAAGTTTCTGTCACGACTGAACCGTTCCCTGCCGAATCCGCGTTCACCTGTTTTTGAAAAATCACGTCCCTTTCCGGAATGAGCGCCGCGATCCCTGCCGTTCTTCTTTTCATCATTGAACGGAGCGTACTTGTTGTCGGAAAGACTGCGGCTTCTGCCTGAAGATGATTTGGCGGATCTGTTTTCGGAAGCGACCCTGTACAGTCTGCTTTCAAAAGTATCTCCTGAAGCGCTTCTGCCTCCGTCACGAGGGAATGAAGACTTCTTCTGATGAGAACCGCCTGCGGAAGCCCCGGCTGAACCGCGCTTCTGCTGTCTGTTCTGGTTATTGAAATTCTGAACCGCACGGCGAACCTGACGGTTCTTCACGAAAGCCTGTCTTACGGTAAGTTCCTTTTCTTCAACCACGGTTTCTGTTTCAGGCTTCATACCGGCAACCTCCCGCAGAGCATTAACCTCCGCAAGATTGAGCTCACGCCAGCCGCCTACAGGCAGTCTGTCAAGTTCCACGTTGGCATAGCGGATTCTCTTGAGTCGGCTTACCTTAAAACCGAGAGCTTCCCACAGACGACGCACTTCACGCTTGCGGCCTTCCTTGAGAACCACGTTGTACCACTGATTTATGCCTTCGCCGCCAACGTATTCTACGCTGTCGAAATGAGCCGGACCGTCCTCGAGTTCCACCCCCGTCTGAAGCTGACGGATCTGATCAGCGGTAACACCGCCGAACACACGTACGGCATAAACTCTTTCGATGGCATGACTCGGATGCATCAGGCGGTTTGCCAGTTCACCGTCGGTGGTGAACAGCAGGAGACCTGAAGTATTGATATCAAGACGACCTATATACAGCCATCTGCCGTTGCTTACAACCGGCAGTCTGTCAAACACGGTAGGACGGCCTTCAGGATCCGAACGGGTACACATCTGTCCCTCAGGCTTGTTGTACATCAGTACACGACAGATTGTCTTTGGTGAACTTGATGTATGAATAATCTGACCATCAACTCGAATTACTTCGGTACCTTCCACGCGATCGCCAAGCTTCGCGATTTTTCCGTCAACACTTACTCTGCCGGCGGAGATATATTCTTCCATGCTGCGACGAGAACCAATGCCTATGGCAGCTAAAACTTTATGTAACTTTTCGCTCATAAAAACCTATTTAAACCCTTTTTTGCGACGTATTTTGCCTCACGGCAAAAACAACCTGTCTCACGACAATTTGACCAAATACAATTCTGTAAGTAGACAGTCAAAAAAATCTGCGGCCGTCAGAAATTTTACTCAGACATGCAGCACAATGGAACCTCAGGGGTAATCCGCCTGTGCCAGCCACCTTCTGACACTGCTTTTCAGTCCGCTCAGACGTTTAAAAACGGGGGCAGTTATCCCCTCCTTTTTCCGCCTATTGCGTATTATATGTTATTTGCACCTCAAATAACAATTTGAACATGAACCAAAAGAAAACAAATTCATGTAATTCATACGAAAGTCCGCTGTCTGTCAGTATAACCGGACTGAAGTACACGACTGGAAAAGACACGACTGAAGCAAAGCCTGAAACACTGAAAAAAGAAGGCAGCCGGACGGGCCGGGATGTATAAAGCAATTGAATTCAGTGATAAAAAGGCTGAAGCCTCTGCCATGGTCTTTTCCTCTTCTGAATGTGTTTACTGCGGACATTAAAAAAATGCCGGAACGATTTTTACGAAAGGAATTATCATGTTTTCATTACCGGTGAATACTTTTTGAGGCACTGTCCGGGATTTATCCGGCCACGGAATGTACGGTCCGGAAGATTATTCAGACCGTTTATCAAAAAAACGGTACGTTCCTGATTTTTAGGCTATAATCTACAGACTTTACATCAGGCACAGCCTGCTTACAGGAAATCCGAGGTCAGAATGAATTTGCCGTCCTTTCATGTCATTGCAGAAGAAACAGTCAGCCACGCCGCTGCCAGGATTAAAAAACTTCCGCCTCCCGTAATATTCGGTATTCTGGTTGTTCCGCACCTTTATCTCGGACTTGTATGCGGCATGATCGCTCCTTTTCCGTGGACAATCCCGAGCCTGCTGTTTCTGACGTCCGGAGGACTTCTGGGTTTTCTTTCCATTCTAAAATTTCACCGTGAAGGCATCAGTCCGCTGCCATGGACTCCGAACACCGTGGCTCTTTTTACTCACGGCATATACGGCCTCAGCAGAAATCCAATGTACCTGTCGCTGATCTTCGGTCTTCTCGGCATAGGCATTACCATGGGCCCCCTGCTTCTGCTTATCACTCTGCCTCTGCTGATTCATTTTCTCAGTCACGTGATTGACGGAGAGGAAAAAATGAACGGACTAATCTTCAAGAAACTTTTTGCAGAATACTGTTCAAAAACAAGAAGATGGCTCTGATTCAGGTTTAGCCGTTTCCACAGCTCTCTAATCATCATTCCCCCGGACCACCGCCGTCCGTGCTGACAATTTTTTTCGTTTTACGTCCTGAAAAACATCATTACCGCGCAAATATAGATTAAAATATCATCTGACTGTATCATTAACGAACAAACAGAACGGCATAGGACAGTTTTGTCTTGAACCTGCCGTCTCAATGTGAAAGAATAAATCTGTTTTTAGGAAAAACCGTATGGAAACAAAAGAGCGGACAGAAAGTCCCGATGCTGAAAACAAGCCTCAGACTACAGTTGACGTGGCAGTACTGGGCAACAGTTTTCACATCACGTGTCCGGCTGAAAAAGCCGAGAGCATGAAGGAAGCCGAAAAACGTCTGATAGAAAAATTAGACACACTAAAAGCTCTGGCTCCGAAGTTCTCAAACGAGAAACTTGCAATTCTGGCTGCATTGGACATTTATCACGATTTAATAAATCAGGAATTGAAAATGTCATCTTTTGTGGATATAGTTAAATTAAGGTTGGATGAGCTGGAAAACCTTGTACAAGGCATGATTGACAGTTCGTCTTAATCGCAGAATACCTCGGGGTGTGGATGTTGCTTTTGGTCCTGAGCCGATGATACTAGATTAGAGGAATTACTTCTGCACGGTGTGCAGGCTCATTAAGTTGAGAAGCCTAACTGTAGAACACTTTTCTCGCCCTGAACTTGCGGGTTCTTGGTTTCGAATCGACACACATTCCGGGGACTTTTTTATGGTCTATAATAATCATTATAATTTTTAACTTTGATTATATTTTATACGGGATTCCATAGCTATGTTTACATCTCGTCCTTTACTACGTCAGAAGATAAGAGAACTAAGAAAATCAATTTCTCCTGAGCTGCATGCTCATTACTCATCTCAGCTCATCGATCAGTTCGCCAGAAACGAAAGAATCAAAAAAGCCGAAAGCGTTGCTCTGTATATCAGCGTGGACGGAGAAATCGATACCCATGGTGTTATTGAATGGTGTCTGGCCAAGGGCAAGAAGGTAGCCCTTCCGGTTATTCATCCGTTTTCAAAGGGACAGCTTCTGTTCCTGAAGTACGACAAGACCACCGTCATGAACCCTAACCGTTATAACATTCCTGAACCTGAACTCAATGTTCAGAACGTGGTTCCGCTTAATCATATCGACATCATCTTCACCCCGCTTGTTGCCTTTGACAATCAGGGTAACCGTCTCGGTATGGGCGGAGGCTACTATGACCGCACCCTGCAGTTCTATCATCAGGGCAAAACCGGTCCGTATCCTATCGGTCTGGCTCTGGACATTCAGGAAGTTGAAAACCTCCCTACCGATACCTGGGACGTTCCGCTTCCGGAAATCATTACTCCTACCAGAGACATGGTTTTCAAACACGACTAAGGTTTCGTATCAGTCTTTAAACAGAAAACTGAAAATAAGGTATAAGGATGCCCGGACCGGGCATCCTTATCTGTCATTAAAGAGTCTTTACTCATTTATATTCTTCATGTATCTCTGAATTTCATTTCTTTTACAGGCGGTTTTCAGACACCGTCATTAAAATAATTTTGTTATACACATCACACTCTTGATATAATCTGATTAAGTTGTATAATTCACTTATCTTTAGAACTCATCAGTGGATTTCAGAAAATGGATCAGAACCAGAAGAAAATTTGTGCGGCGGAAGAAGCTGTTAAATACGTTAAGGAAAATGCCGTTTTAGGCGTAGGTACCGGTTCAACAGTTAACTACTTTATTGACAGACTTGAACCTATAAAGGACAAGATCAAGGGTGCCGTATCCAGCTCAGTAGCTTCAACCAAGAGACTTGAAGCCATGGGTATCAAGGTTTTCGATCTCAATGACGTTGATTCATTCGACATCTATGTTGACGGTGCCGATGAAATCAATCCTGAAATGGACATGATCAAGGGCGGCGGTGCAGCTCTTACCCGTGAAAAGATTGTTGCCGCGGTTGCCAGAAAGTTCATCTGCATCGTAGATGATACCAAGGTAGTGGACGTTCTCGGCAAATTCCCTCTTCCTGTTGAAGTTATTCCTATGGCAAGAGAATACGTGGCCAGAGAGCTTACCGCACTCGGTGGGCGTCCTGTTTACAGAGAAGGCTGCGTGACCGACAACGGCAATCACATTCTTGACGTACATGATCTTAAAATCACTGAACCGAAGAAACTTGAACAGACCATCAATGCCATCGCCGGCGTTGTAACCGTCGGTATCTTCGGCAGAAGAGGTGCTGACGTACTGATTGTCGGAACTGACAACGGCGCAAAGGTTACCGAAAAGAAATAACCACACACGATTCTGCGGCGGTATCGGTTCACGACATTACTATTCCGCTGATACCGAATGCAGTTTCGTACTCCGGTGTGAAAATTCATTCAGACAGAAAGACCGAACCCGGAAGGTTCGGTCTTTTTTTGGTTATTCGCGGAATTGTTGGGAATCCAAGAGAGAACTAGTATCGAATTAGAGTAAAATTCATACTCTTCATAACAGACAATATGAAACGACCTCCACGAAAGAATGTAAAAACGTGGATTTACCGTGTAAACTG
>LXOW01137338.1_pt1 | contig 51742 bp, 40 predicted proteins | sample 1368591 | NCBI WGS metagenome assembly LXOW01 (sample SAMN04884650, study PRJNA319009) | bovine gut metagenome | isolation source: Cow rumen | host: Bos taurus | place: Italy: Legnaro (PD) | collected 2014-07-09
TTTAGATATAATCAAACATTATAAAACTTTATCAGTTATAACTATTTGTTATAACTGATAAAGTTTAAATAGTTATTTATGCTGTCTTGCAAAAAAAAGGCCTTTCACAAGAAAGGCCTTTTTTATTACTGATTGTTTTTTTGATTAGAATGTCCTGAGGCTGTTGATTTTCTTCTGAACATTCTTTTTCATTTCCTGGCTGGCAGGAGCTATTTTCTGATCAATAGACTTTGTCGCTGTCAGGTTCTTGAATATACCATCGCCGCGTACGTAGAATATCTGCCTTTCCTGGGTATCCTGAATGATTGTGTGTATGGAATACCTAAGCTGTACCTGCATTGCGGCAATAGGATCCTCGGATGTACCGACATTGGCTATTGTGGAATCCGGAACCTCTGCGGTCATATCAACATTGTAGCCCCAGGCTGTATCAACCTTTATAGGCTCAACTGTAACACCGGTAAGGAAGTGTCCTCTGCCGTTCAGGTTTCCGCCATAAGTATAGTGAACCTGATATTCCACGTCTACAACCTTTATGCCGTACAGATTCTTGGCATAGAAGGCATATCGTTTTGTCACAGGGGTCTGCCATCCCTGAAGCTGTGTCCAGTGTGAAACACCATAAGGAACAGCGTTTGCATAGTTGACATTGATGTTCACAACCGGCTGACCCTTGGCAATTACGGAGAAGATCTTGTCTACGAGGTTGACAATCTGATCTATAAGGCCGACTGCCTGTGATGCCTCGTCCATTCCTTCCTTGAATGTTGCTCCGGAAGCTGAAGGTGTAGCTGGAACGGAAGGAACGCTGGGAACTGACGGTGCAGCAGGAAGTTCCGCTGGTGAGGGGATTGTCGCTCCGCCTGTCGGGCCGCCTTCTCCTCTGCGGAAAACCCGGTTGTATTTTTCATTGGCTATTGGTTCAAGCTCCACAAGCTCAATGGAAGACTGATCAATAGTCAGCTGCTTTGTGTCAGCCTTCTTGTCCTGAGAAGCGGCATTGGCTATTACAGGAACGAATGCCAACGATAGAATAAGTGCGAAGGTTTTTTTCATTTTTTCCTCCTAGGAAAATCATCTTGTATAAAAAGTATACAGAATATGGAAGTGAATTTCAATGACCAATGGCACATTTTCATATAGGACTTTAGGGAAAATATGCGATTTTTGAATATAAAAGAGCCGGATACGACGATCCGGCTCTTTTGCTGAATGTATAGATTCCTTATCAGAACTTCACATTGCGTATTTTCTTTTTTGCATCTTCCATTTTCTTTACAGTTGCTTTGGAAGCTGTAAGATTCTTTGCCTGGCCATCGCCACGGACATAGAATATGACCTTTTCCTGCACGTCGCTCATAATGGTATGAATCTTGTACTTGAGCTGAACCTGCATTGCGGCAATAGGATCTTCTGATGTACCGACATTTGTTATTGTGGAATCCGGAACCTCGGCGGTCATGTCTACGTTGTAGCCCCATGCCGTTTCAACACTTATAGGCTCAATTGTCACACCGGTAAGGAACTTGCCCTTGCCATTCAGATTGCCGCCGTAGGTGTAGTGAAGCTGATAAACCACATTTACGACCTGTGCGCCTAATCCGTTCTTATAGGTGACCTGATAGCGTTTTACAGCAGGTGTCTTCCAGCCCTGAAGCTGTGTCCAATGGGATACACCGTAAGGAACAGCGTTCGCATAGTTGACATTGATGTTGACAACCGGCTGATTCTTGGCGATAATGCCGAATACCTTGTCTACGAGGTTGACAATCTGGTCTATGAGGCCGACAACCTGTCCCGCATTGTTCATCTGATCTCCAAATGATGGAGAATCTGGTGCCGCAGGCACGGAAGGCACTGACGGGACACTTGGCACGCTAGGTGCGGGTGGAAGCTCTGACGGGGACGGAATCGTAGCTCCGCCATTCCTGGTTATCGCAGCCCTCACTGCATCAGCGGGAACAGGAAGCTCCTGTATCATCATTGAATCAGGATCTACCGTAAGATGTCTTTTGTCGTTGTTGTCCGCTGCAAAGACATTGCCTGCGGAAACAGCTGCAAATATCATCATGGCAATAATTTTTTTCATAACTAAATCTCCTTTCAAGGGGTTTTAAATTTAGAAAACGTTGTTTATGTTCTTCTTGAGCTTTGCCGGTATTGAATTTTTCGGCAAGGAACTCTTTTTATTGTCAGGCAAAGCGGGAGAAGGTACTGACACTACCGTAGGAGGAAGCTCCTCAAAGGAAATATTGTTGTCAGTCGTTCCTCTCGTACCGGCGGCAGATCTTCTGAATGGGTCTGAAATCTGCTGGAAACGACCATCACCTGTTATGTAATATACAGCTGTGGACTCGGTGCTATTGATTATGGTACTGATCTTCCAATGCAATACCAGACGCAATGCCGCGACAGGGTTTTCCGCCGTTCCAATATTTACAATGGTGGAATCCGGCACAGAGGCAGTCATATAAAAGGAATACCCTATAAGAGTATCTACGCTTTCCGGCACAACTGTCACACCTGTAAGAAAGCGACCTTTTCCATTATAATTTCCTCCATATTGGAAAGAAACCCTATATGATACCTCTACAGTTTTTATACCGTAAAGATTTTTTACATAAAAACCATATCGGTATCCCTTTGGACTGCTCCATCCGCTAAGCTGCGATGCGGTCATTCCATAAGGCAACGCTGTAGCATACATCGTGTTTATGTTGGCAACAGGCTTGCTGTCGTCTATGATGTCCCAAATCTTTTTCGCAAGGTTGACGATATTGTCAAGCAGTCCAACTGCCTCCTTGGCGGTGTTTATGTCGCGCGTTACATAATTGGGCTGCTCATTTACCCCCCTCATAGGCTGAACCTGGTCAAGCTCTCCCAGGTATTCAACATTGAGTGAATTGGGGTCAATCTGATAAAACTCGTCGTTATTTTTCAAAGAATCCATCTGGGATTTCGCAGCCTGCTGTGCAAACAGTGGCAAGCTATATGCAAATAACAGCGTTAAGGAAAACAAAGTTAGAAGTTTTATGTTTTTCATAATCAAAATCCTCAAATTCAAAACGTTCCTTTAACGGTCTTACTTAAATTTTACAAGAGATACGGCATTTTTGCAACATTCCGCAGGCCTATGATTATATGGGACTTTTGGCCTAAAATAAAAAAAGCCCCCCGATTGGAGGGCTTTTTTTTGTTTTTCAGGCTGTTTTTATTTCCTTTCCGCGAGAGCCGCATAGAGGCTTCTCTTGTACTCGTATTCCTTTTCAGCCTTGGCAAGGAGCTCCTTCGCCTTTGCAGGATCAAGCTTTGTGAGCTGCTTGAAGCGGTTTTCGCCAGCCATATACTCTTCCAGGGTGGTCTTGCCATCCGGCTTGCTGTCTATGGTAAGAGCGTTCTTGCCCTGCTCCTTGAGAGCCGGGTTGTAGCGGTACAGTATCCAGCGGCCGCAGGCAACTGCCTTTTTCTGCTCATCAAGGCCATTTACCATGTTGATACCATGATTGATGCAGTGTGCGTATGCGATTATCAGGGACGGGCCATCATAAGCCTCTGCCTCAGCAATCGCATTCACGGCCTGCTGCTGGTTCGCACCCATGGCAATCTGTGCTACATAGATGTTGCCATAAGTCATTGCCATCATTCCAAGGTCTTTCTTGGGCAGAACTTTTCCGCTGGCAGCGAATTTCGCAACCGCGCCCATCGGGGTGGATTTTGACATCTGGCCGCCGGTGTTGGAATACACCTCGGTATCAAGAACGAGTACACGCACCTTGCGGTTTGTGGCAAGGACGTGGTCAAGGCCGCCGTATCCGATGTCATAAGCCCATCCGTCGCCACCGATTATCCACACGGATTTCTTTACCAGGTGATCGGCAAGGCTAAGCAGATGCTCCGCACCTGGCTTGCCTGCGAGTATGCCTTTCAGTTCGGCAACCCTTGCACGCTGGGCTTCAATCTCCGCAGGAGTATCCTGCTTGCTGGCAAGTATCTCATCAACGAGTGAGGCGTTTCCGCTCAGCTCTCCGCCTTTCATATCGGTGAGTACTTCGCGGGCTTCCTCATTCAGCTTGTCATAAGCGACTCTCATTCCAAGACCGAATTCGGCATTGTCCTCAAACAGTGAGTTGGACCAGGCCGGTCCCTTGCCGTCTTCACGTTTGCAATAAGGAGTTGTGGGCAGGTTTCCGCCGTATATGGAGGAGCAGCCCGTGGCGTTTGCCACTGTCACATGATCACCGAAAAGCTGTGTCATCAGCTTGATGTAGGCTGTCTCACCGCAGCCCGCACATGCGCCGCTGAACTCAAACAGCGGCTTCATCATCTGGCTGCCCTGCACGGTCTCACGTTTGGTCTTTTCCGCACCCTTGTTCTGCAAGGAAAGGAAGAAATCCCAGTTTTTGACTTCCGCATCGCGTACTTCGGCATGCTTGACCATCTTGATAGCACCTTTGGCCTTCATCGGGCAGTTGTGTACGCACACGCCGCAGCCTGTGCAGTCTTCCGCCGCACACTGTACGGTCACCTTCAGGCCTTTCAACGCACCTTTGCCCTCCGCACTCTTGAATGCCTCCGGGGCATCCTTCAATGCTTCCGGCTCATAGGCCTTCATGCGTATTGCGGCATGGGGGCATACGAAGGAGCATTTTCCGCACTGTATGCAGACTGCAGGATCCCACTGTGGTACTTCTATTGCGATGTTGCGTTTCTCATACTGGGTTGTACCAGTCGGATATGTTCCATCGGCAGGAAGTGCGGAAACAGGCAGCTTGTCTCCACGGAAATCCATCATTTCGCAAAGTGTGTTCTTCACGAAATCCGGATAATGGGAAACATCGCGTCCTATGTGTTTCTGTGAATCAACCGGGCCGTATTCAACCTTGCGTGTCGCTTCGGCGGCACAATTCACGGCGTTGATGTTCTTGTTTACAACTTCCTCGCCTTTCTTGGAATAGGTTTTTCTAATGGAGTTCTTGATTGCCTCAAGAGCCTGGTCTTCGGGCAATATTCCGGAGATCTTGAAGAATGCGGTCTGCATGATCGTGTTCACGCGGGCACCCATTCCGGTCTGCTCGGCAATCTTCGCAGCGTCAATGACGTAAAGCTGAAGGTTCTTTGCAACGATCATCTTCTGCACTTCTATGGGAAGATGTTTCCACACTGTCTTCTCGTCATAAGGGCTGTTGAGAAGCACTACTCCATTGTCCTCTGCCTTGTCGACGATCTCATATTTCTCAATGAATGAGAAATTGTGGCAGCCGATGAAGCGGGCCTTGGCAATCTGATACGGAGAGCGTATGGGATTCTTTCCAAAGCGTACGTGTGAAGTGGTCATTGAGCCTGCCTTCTTGCTGTCATACACGAAGTAGGCCTGTGCATACTGTCCGGTCTCGTGGCTGATGATCTTCATCGTGTTCTTGTTCGCACCAACCGTGCCATCAGATCCGAGGCCGAAGAACAGGGCCTTGTAAATATCCTTGGGCTCAGTGCTCCAATTCTCATCGTAGGCAAGACTGCGATGTGTCACATCGTCATTGATACCGACTGTGAAGCTCTCAACCGGCTTGGCAGCCTTCAGGTTGTCAAACACGGCTTTCGCCATTGCGGGAGTAAATTCTTTTGAACCGAGGCCGTAGCGTCCGCCGATAATGTAAGGCAGCTCCTTCATGCAGCCGCAGAGCCTGTAGGCATTCGCGCAGGCTGTGACAACGTCCTGATAAAGCGGCTCGCCGAGAGCACCGTTTTCCTTGCAGCGGTCAAGTACGGCAATTTTCTTTACAGTCTTGGGAAGTGCCTTTATGAAGTCAGTCTGTGAATACGGGCGATACAGGCGTACTTTTAGGAGGCCGACCTTCTCGCCTGCGGCGTTGAGGGCATTGACTGCCTCTTCAACCACGTCGCAGCCTGAAGCCATGCAGACAATGATTCTGTCAGCATCTTCCGCACCGACGTACTCAAACAGGTTGTATTTGCGGCCTGTGAGCTTTTCAAACTGTCCCATGGCTTCCTTTACCATTGTCGGGACTGCCTCGTAATAGCGGTTCGCACCTTCGCGGCTCTGGAAGAACACGTCAGGATTCTGTGCCGTTCCACGCACCGTGGGGTTCTCCGGGTTGAGTCCGCGGCTCTTGTGGTCAGCTATGCGGGCCTCGCTCAGCATACTGCGCATAATGTCGTCGGGAATTGGCTCAACCATGTTAAGCTCATGGGAAGTGCGGAATCCGTCAAAGAAATGCATGAAAGGCACGCGTGTCTTCAACGTGGCCGCCTGGGCTATGAGCGCAAAGTCCATGGCTTCCTGAGCATTTGCGGAAGCAAGCAATGCCCAGCCGGTCTGGCGTACGGCCATCACGTCGGAATGGTCGCCAAAAATTGAAAGGGCATGTGTTGCAAGGGCACGGGCGCTTACATGGAAAACCGTGCTTGTAAGCTCACCGGCTATCTTGTACATATTGGGGATCATCAGCAGCAGCCCCTGTGAGCAGGTGAATGTGCAGGTGAGTGCTCCGGCACTCAGTGCGCCGTGTACCGCTCCGGAGGCTCCGCCTTCGGATTCCATCTCTATTACGGAAGGAATTGTTCCCCAGATATTTTTTTCTTTATGTGCCGATTTTTCGTCGGCAAGCTCACCCATTACGGAAGAAGGGGTGATAGGATAAATGGCTATGACTTCGTTGGTTTTATGGGCCACATAGGCTGCGGCCATATTGCCGTCCATAGCTACCATTTTATTGGACATTTGTGTCTTTCTCCTTAAAATATCGTATCAGCCGTACCAACCTTGCCACTTTTTCTGCTTTTTTCCGTACGGCAGAACATAAGGTGCGAAAGCTAGGAACAGCTGTAAAATCTGTTAAGACTAGTATAGCATTTTTAAATCTATTTTTGCAGTTCAACCGAATCTATCACATCCGCATTGTCATCATATACCGTAAGCGTAAGAGAGCGGCCTTTTACGGTAATCACTGCGAAATGATATGATTTTGAAAAAATCTCAGTCCATTCATTGTCCTGTGTCTTGTTTTCCAATGAACGCCCACCGCCGCCAAGTGTGATATAGGCAACCCCGGATTCGTCAATCTGACCATTTTTTACCAGCCTGGTACGCTCATAATGACGGTTCATGCCCTGGAATACCATGTCAACCTTGTATTTTGCAAGAAGAGGCTCTATAGCCTCAAACATTTCCGGATCTGGCTGATGCGGGCCACTGGAATAAAGTGGGGCATTCATGACAATGAATTTCCATATCAGCTCCGGCTTGCCGGCGGCATCCTTCTTGTTCGCGTTGGCAAGGTATTTTTCAAGCCACAAATACTGCTTTGACCCTTTTGCAAGGGTAGGAGCAGCCTGAACGCCGGAATAGAAGCTCGTGTCAAGAAAGAAAAAACGTGCCTTTCCTACGTCAACAAAATAGAAATTCGGCAGCTGTCCCGTATATGGAATTGAATGATACGACGTAAACTGGTATCTTAAAAAGTTCTTCGCAGACTGTGCGGAAGACTTGTTCGGCCCGTATTCACTTGGACTTAATGCCGGATAAAACGGCACCCTAGCGGTAATGGTAGAATATGGCTGAAAATACTGATAATCCGCATCCTTGTCAAGTCCGGTTGAGACAAGCCCCCCCGTATGTATGACAAGGGTAGGTGTAAGGTCGCCCATAATATCCGCTATCCTGTACTGTGCGGCAGTTCCAGCTCCAGATTCGCCAAAAGCCAGGAATGAGAACTCGTCCTTGTCCTTGTCTGGGAATGAATTGAAATATCCCTGTTCCGCCTCGTATACGCTATCCGTACCATCTGCCGGAAGATAGATCTTGTAGCAATGAGTAGTATCCGGCGTAAGACCGAAAAGATTTATCTTGTGTTCCTTTGCCTTTGGTGAAAATATCTGGAACTTGTCGCATATCGGATCTGTGCCATAGGCAAACCATGCAGGCGTTGAGACATCCACCCTGAAACGCACCACTCCCGTCTTTGCGGTGAAATTTTCAAGATAAGGCCCCCTGTCCATAAATGCCGCAAAAGACTGCGACGGCAAACAGGTATTGAACAGGGAAGCCAGCACAAGGGTATATGCGAATAAGACCAATTTACGCAACATATTTTTCATTTTCATTCAAGCAGGAAACACTTAAAGTCAAAATTTCTCTTTTTTACACGTCATCGCGAGCGGTAGCGAAGCAAGGAATATCCTCAATTGCTAATTACTCACTGCTAATTGCTAATTTGAAATGCGGATAAAGGCACTTTATCCGCATTTTCATCAACTTCCTAGCAGGAAAACATATCCATTACCTTGAAATTTATTGCATCTATAACGCCGTGGTCGGTAATGCGTATTTCAGGTATCGGGGGCAGGCTTAGGAATGCCATTGCCATATACGGGTCAGGCATTGATGCTCCCAGTTTCTCCGCCGCCGCATACAGGGATTTGACCTTTTCCCGTACGAATGATCCGCTTTCGTACGACATAAGACCTGCTATAGGAAGAGGCAGCAATTCCACAATCTCACCATCGCAGGCGGCAGCGATTCCACCTCCGGCATTGATAATGGCGGCTGCTGCGACGTACATGTCATGTGCATTTGTTCCAACCACCACGATATCGTGGGAGTCATGGGACACGGAAGACGCTATCGCACCCTTTTTCAATCCGAATCCCTTTACAAGTCCCTTGGAAACATTGCCAGTTCCATGATGACGCTCTATCACGGAAATATGAAGTACATCATTGTCCGTATCCGCCTGAACATATCCGTCATTTTCCTTGACGTTTACAATGACTGTCCTTGTTATGATTTCGTGAGGAACAAGCCCTATTGCCTTTGCCTTGCTGCCTCCGGCCTTTAGCATGAATGATTCATCGGATATTCCTCTTACATTCATTGATAGAGGCAGTTTTTCACCGTAATCCTGTATTTTGCCGTCTACGATCTTGCCATCCCTGGCTACAAGCTGGCCTTTTTTGAAAACCATTTCTATTTTGAGATTGTCAAGGCTGTCTGCTACTATCAGATCGGCCTGATATCCGGGAGCGACCGCACCTATGTCCTTGATGCCGAAATATTCGGCGGTATTGAGTGTGGCCATGCGTATCGCGGTGACAGGATTTATACCGTACCTGATCGCCTTTCTTACGGAATTGTCAATATGGCCTTCGGCGGCAATGTCCTCAAGATGCCTGTCATCGGTGCAGAACAGGAAACGCCTGGAATTTGCCTCGGTTATGGCCGGGAGAAGGCTGTCAAGATTCTTTGCGGCCGTTCCCTCGCGTACCATTACAGACATTCCACGGCGTATCTTCATTACGGCTTCCTGAACATTTGTACATTCATGGTCAGACCTTATGCCTGCCGCGGTGTATGCGTTCAGATTCTTGCCTTCAAGACCGGGGGCATGTCCGTCTATCTGCTTTTTTCCCTGTCTTGTACATTCAGTGAGCCTTATCTTCCTCATAGTGCCATCATCGCCAAAGATAACGGCGGGATAGCTCATCATCTCGCCCATGCCAAGCACCCTGGGATCGTTTATCAGATCCTTCAGGTCTTCCGCTTCCAGGGAATATCCTGATGTTTCAAGAGGTGTGGAAGGAACGCAGGAGGGCAGCATGACGTATACGCCGAGCATTGATTTTTCCGCGGAATCAAGAATGTATCTTATGCCCTTTACGCCAAGGACATTGGCTATTTCATGGGGATCTGCCGCCACCGAGGTTGTACCGCAAGGCAGAATGGCACGGGCAAATTCCGGCACGCTGACCATGGAGCTTTCTATATGAACATGGGCATCCATAAATCCTGGCATCAGGTATTTGCCTTTCAGGTCAATGACTTCCTTGGCATCATACTCGCCAAAGCCTATTATGCGGCCATCGTAAATCGCTACGGAGCCCTCAAACACGTCTCCCGAAAATACATCTGCTATCCTTGCATTTTTAAGCAGCAGATCCGCCTTTACATCTCCCCTTGCAGCATTTATGAAATATTTAAGATTGTCCGTGTTAGATCCTTCCATTCCTTCCTCCGTATATCTAATGTTATTCGTCTGTTCAAATTGTTGCTTCATTATNNTTGAGTAATTCTCAAAACCCTGATTTTATTTAAAATTAATTTTACTACGAGAAAATTCAGATTTCCCTATAAAGAATTTCCTAAATTGCTAACTGCTCACTGATAATTGCCAATTTCCCCTTATTGCCGCCATCATGCCGAAATGCCCCTGCACGGATTGTCCCGGAATGCCATCCCTGCGATATGACGGAAAAAGATCTGGATTCTCGTATGTACATTGAGTAGCGAAATGATAATTGCAAATACCAAGCTGTTCCAGCTGAAACCTGAGAAGGCAACGCAGGTCAAAGAACGTGTTTCCCCCTTTTTCTAACAGGAATTTCTGATAATTGTCGGGATAGAACAATTTCAATTTTTCAACAAAGTCCTTCTGAACCTGATAATGGGCGGCACATATCATTGGGGCGGAGCAGGAAACGATGTCCTCCGGCCTGGTACCGTAATTGAGCCGCATCGCGTTCAATGCCGTGGAATAGATGTTCTGCAACGCTCCACGCCAGCCGCTGTGCATAACGCCGATGGCATGATTGCGTCGGTCATAAAAACAGGTCATACCACAATCCGCCGCCACGGCGAACAATCCCAGACCCGGAACATTCGTTATCATTCCATCGGTATTGTTGTTTATTTCAACTCCGTCTTGCACGACTGCTATATTCGCGGTATGATACTGCCTCATATAGGCGGCCTCACGCACTCCGAGGGCAGATTTAAGTGGGGCAAGGATATACTCACGTTCCTCGCGATTATGATATGCGGACAAGGCGACATCATACGATGTCTTTCTGCCGTCCGACGCAATCCTGTACCGTGTTGTCACGCCGCAGGAAATGCCCGTCTCATTGCGGTAAGCCTCAAAACGGAGCAGCCTTATTCCGTCCCTTTCCTCAAAATATGTCTCTTCAGCCATAATTTCCTAAATTGATAACTGCTCATTGCTAATTGCTCATTAAAAAAGCGGCACGAGGCCGCTTTTTCAATTAACTACTTCTGACATCAAAGGCCGGGTATTCCGCCCATTGACTGCATTTGCCTTGCTGCCTCTTTCTGGGCCTGTTTGAATGCCTTGTTTGTCATTTCCTTTATGGAAACCTGAAGCTGATATGGCTCTATCGTCTTCAGATCGCATTTTATTTCAATTTCCCTTACTTCAAGGCTGCCACTGACGGTCACCTTTACATTGCGATCCTCCTCAGACAGGACGATTTTCTCCAGAGCCTTTTTCATCTCATCTATCTGCTTCTTCATTTCCCACATTTTTGAGGCATTTCCAGCAAGCCCCTTCAGTTTGTCAAACATTTTTTTCTCCTTGAATATCTTTATACTACACTTTATTCTAGCAATTATGGAAACATTGAAAAAGCCAATGTTTCACGTTTTATAAAGAATTTTCTAAAATTACTAATTTCTCATTGCCAACTGCCAATTTGGAAACGCAGAAAAAGGTACTTTATCTGCGTTTCCTTATCATTACATGCGTTATCCCAGCAATACGTCATCTGACGGCAAACCGCGCAATTCATACGGCAGGCTGCTTGTCTTTGTATCTATCTTGCATTCCGAGCTGTCCTTGTGTTCTTTACAGTATTCCTTGGCCTTGTCCTCATCGGCAAGATTGTTGGCAAATGAGCCTCCTATGCCGCCAGCAAGGCCTCCAACCACGCCTACCGCTATCATTATAGCTTTGACATGGGCGGCAAGTGTTCCCATCAGTCCGCCAATGGCCCCCTTGTATGCCGCTATTCCGGCTATGGCCGCAACGGCACAGGCTGCCATGCCGACCCCGCATAGCGCAAGCCACATTCCTCCAAGTTTTTTCTGGTTATATTTTGTCATAAGGACAATGGCAAGGGCAACGCATGCCGCACAGGCAGCAGTCGCAGTGGCCGCGATTGCTATGGCAACGATCTTCCCGATCTGGGAACTTCCGAAGGCTGCCGCGACAGCCAAAAGGGACAGGGCAGCAGTGAACATTATCTGTATTGCAAGTATTTCCTTTTGCCACGGAGTAGCATTTGTAGGCATTTCAACATCAGGTATTTTCGGATCTACATGACTGCCACCGCCACGAGGATTGTATCCAGGCTTCTCTCCGGAAGGCATTTCCGCCTTGTCCCCGGGAAGAAGATCGGACGCATCTACCTGCTGATCAGCATCACCGCCCGAGGCAGTGCCTTCCCAGGCCTGATCCATTATGGTCCTGGCATTGCTCGCATTGGCATCCGTTGCCGTAGCAATCATCTGATTCATTTCCTTGGCCTGCGCTATGGACCTTGTTCCTTTGCGATGTCCTATGCGTTCTGCCTTGACATGGTTGACGTTTGCTCCTTTTGACGATGCGACAAGTTTGCCACCCTTTCCGAATTTGGGATTACCACCCACTCCGTCAATTAATCCTTTTGCTGATGACAAATCAGGAGCATCGGAAGTGGAATTTTCCCCCACATTTCCAGATGCGGCATTGCCACCGCCAAAATTGAGTCTTCCACCATTGCCATAATTGTTCTTTGCAAACTGGTTCTTTATATCGGCAAGTTTGGAACCTTCCTTGCTAGCCACTCCAACGCCGTCCTTTCCGTCAAAGACCTGGAATGGATTGTCACCTTTTGTAGCAGCTGTTCCGTCAGTCTTTCCACTGCCGTCAGCGCCATCAGAACCTTCCGCACCATTAGATCCTGTGCCATTTCTGCCTTTTGCGGATGAAGGAGAGACTTCCATCTTGATCTTTCCGGCATTGGTATCCTGGAACATGTTCAATGTGGAATCCTTGCCCTTTTTCTCGGCAAATTCCTGCATTTCCTTGTCTATCTGGGGAACATAGTCCTCTGCCTGCTGTGCCCTTGCAAGGGTTTCCTCATCCTGCCTGTCCGGAGTGATTGATGCCACATGAATCGCAGTAGCGGCACCATAAGTACCAAGCATAATGCCTATGACCATTATGACGGTAAGGACGGTTATGGCAAGTTTCACCTTTTTGGTTATTGGATTCTCATAACCACCGTTTACACTCGGAATTATCAGATTATCGGCGAGTGTTCCAGTATTATTTTGATTGTCTTGATTGTTTTGGTTGTTCATTTTTAGCTCCTTTGTCAGGGACACTTACGGCACAGCCTACATGGGTTGGATTGGCCTTGCAGTACTTTGCAGCGGCTTCAAGATCTATGTTCTTTGCTGCGACAGAAGACAATATTGCCGAAGCCATCCAGCCCGCCATGCCGGTCAATGCGAAAATCATCCTTGCCTTTGCGGATAAAAACGACATCATGCCGCCTTTTACATAATTCAGGGAGGCAAGCCCTGCGATGCAGGAAATCGCTCCTGCCGCCATCGTGATCAGGGAGTCAGACAGGAATACCGTTCCCAGTGCCTGCTGTCCATAACTGTTTCCAATAATCACCGAAAGCAATATCCCAACAATTCCTGCCACCATTGAAAGGCCGGCAATGGCTATCGCCAAACCCTTGCCCTTGTCCATACCTACGAATACAGCAGCAATTATAAGGAATCCCATTGCGGCGAAATTAAGCAGCTTTACAAGTCCTAGCTCCTTCTGCCATGGTACATTGTGCCGTATCTTCCTTTTGTCAAACATTTCCGGCACAATCTGTCTGCCTGCCAGCAGCTTGTAATTCTTTACATTTATATCAGCCTGTTCCACACTGCCAGTGTCCTCTTCCTGCTCCTCCGGCGGTACGTCAGGAATCTTAAAGGCAAAATTCGGATTGTCTATATTTTTTTCCTCAGTCTTTGCTGCCACATCGTTTGCGTAATTATGGGTATCTTTTGCAAAATTCTCAAACTGGTTTTTTTCCTCATCTCCGCGAAAATCATGCTGGGACATGACCACGGCAACGACCGTAGCTATCACGCATGCGACCAGAAGAAAGGTTATAGCAAACACTTTCTTCAATATTACCAGTGGATCAACATTTCTGCTTTCCGCAGATATTTTTTCATCAGACATTTATTACAGCTCCTCAAAAAGAGATACTATATATTGTAGCAAAAATAAGGTTTGATATTTGTTTGCAAATAGTCTTAAGGATGAGCAGACCTTCTCCCTGCCTTGGACTCCTTGTTGTCTGAATAATGCCGCATCAGCATGTTTTTGAACTTATCATGACCAAAACCGATATTTGACTTTGATGAGACATTCATGCCTTGATGTCCTGATGATGTCCGATTACTCACACTTGCGGATTTTCCATCACTGGCAGTTATTGAATACACGTCATAGTCTGGCCTGGTCTTACGATTCCTTTCACGTATTGTTTCAACATCGTCAAAATCAACATCATCGTCATCATCAAATATGGAAAAATCAATTTTTGAAACATCAAAGGCTGGGAATTTCCCCTTGGCGTAAAACACAAACGATACCGTGGAAAGCAGCAGGACGAACACAACGGCCGTCAGCCTTATCGCAAGCCAAAAGGCCTGTGAATCCGTTGACTCAGGCTTTTTTTGTTCATATCTGTCTTCTGTATCTGGCATACAAACCTCTGGCAAATATTATCTGGGATAATACAGATTTCAGATAATCATCATTATCTTTATGACTGGTCGTACGCCAATCTTTTCCGCAGTGACATTTACACCATCATCGTCAATACAGCCGTCATAGTGTATGTATGAGGCTGTGAACGAGGTAATGCCAGGTGAACGCAGCCACCATCTGTAATTTCCTTCAGAATTGTTTTTGGCACAGGCAGATAGCTCACTACACATATCACCAAATCTCTTTTTGAGCAGGGGCAGGGGCTGTGCCTGCCTTAGCTCCCTGACGTTCAAATTGTATTTTGGAATGTCATTCAGACTTAGGAGCCATACCCTGTCATGTGTTTCATTGCCGCCAGGGGTGTTCCATACATTTTTTTCATCGTCAGACATTATTTCGCTTATGGTATTTATAAAATCCTCGTCGGCTTCCCATTCCTTCAAATGCTCCAGGTCTCCGGCTGTAAATTTTCCATGATTATCCAGGTTCTCATTTGTCGTTTCAATAAGCCTGGCCTGCTCCTCATGCGTAAAAGAGGAGATTATGAAATCATTGTTAAGCCATTTGCGCAAATTACTTGCTTCCCATGTTATATCCTTCATTGCTTCATGGTACGGCATACATTCCAGCACATATTTGCTCATTAGCAGAAGCGTGCCGTCATCCTCCTTGTCAAGAACAAGCCATTCAATCTTCCTGGGAGAGCCATCCTCCTCCGAGATATAACGTCCAAATTCCACGCAGTCATCTCCGCAGCTGCTTAAAAGGGGATCATCCTTTCCGCAGGCACAAAACAACGATATGGATAACAGGAGCAACAGTGAAAAGTTCTTTTTCATTTTTTTGAATCTTTCTTTTCTGTCTTTTCATTGATCTTGTCGGAATTTGCGTCCATAATACCGCCTCCAACACCAACTACGCCAAGGAACTTTGTCAGAGTATGCAATGAATCCTCTGTCGCGGCGTTGACACTTCCGGCATTCAGATGTATCTGTCTGGCATTTCCTATGCCCTTTACCATGGCATATATTGAAAGCACAAGCAGGGCCGTTCCGGTAGCAAGCCACACTCCACCCATTGCGAACTGCTGATACTTGAACATTATCACCATTGCCACAGCCATAAGGGCTACGCTCATCAATATTGCCGCACCGCAGAAAACTATGCCTGCCACACATGATGGCATTGCCTTGGCATCCAGGAAAATTGCGGCCAATGCCAATGCTCCCAATATTCCACCAAGAAGCCCCTTTACGGCATCCATTTCGCTTTCCCAGGGAGTCTCATTCTCTGTCTCACTAGGAGTAATGGTTGTTTCCTGACCATTATCTTCGGTAGGGGTGTTTGAGTTTCCACCTATTACGTCAACCTGCTTTCCATCAAGCTCGTTGGTGGAATTTCCCTGTTTTGCACCGTCCCAGGCCTCATTGCCAATGCCGCGGGACTTGGTAGCGGAATCGGATTTCATTGCGGCATTTTCCGCATTTCTTATTTCCTGTGCCTTCTGCTGTGAGTTTTGTGCGAATGTAGGCAAAACGGAAAAAAATACTATGGCCAAAATTGATAAGAGCGTTGTTTTCAGGGTTCTCATACTTCCTCCTACAAAAAAAATAAACATATCATCAATCTTGTTAGTCAACAGGACTGATGATAATAAGAATTATACAAAAAACCGATACGCCTATATAAGGATTATAGCAGACGAAAGTCGTATTTTCAACACATATTTTTAAATATTGTCTTTTTTTGTAGAATTATAATTATGAAGAATATTGTTTTTCTAAGGCACGGACAGGCCGCAGAGACTTTTTTCTGTTCAGAAAGGACATTGACGGAATTAGGACGCAATCAGGCGGAAAAATCCGCATTGAGGCTTAAAAATGCGGGATTTGTTCCTGAGATCATAATATCAAGCACACTCAAACGGGCTTTGCAGACTGCGGAAATAGCAAAAAATATTATTTTTAACAACAATGATGTTGCTGAAAACAACAAAAACACGCAAAATGTTGCTGAAAACGTCAAAATTCCAGAAATTAAGACAGAAAAAGCTATTGCAGATCAGGCTTATGACGCTGTAATGCTCATACTTGAAGCGGCCATTTCGGAATACGACAACATACTGATAGTGGGGCATGTGCCAATATTTGAGGAAATGCCATACAATCTGTGCGGCGAAGCCCCCAGAATGAGGACTGGCAGCTTCGCATGGCTGGAAGTTGAGGGACTTCTGCCTGGCGATAGGCAGAAAAACAGATTGAAGGAGAATTTTATTCCAATTAGCAATTAGCAATTGTGAAAAGCATTCCCCTCTCCCACAAGGGTTGAGGAAGGTAAAAATACATAGTTAATGAAGAAAATGGCTTACCAGGCAAAAAGTTGTAATAAAATAGTTTACAAGGCATCCTTGTGCCTGTTTTCTGCCTTTTTTGCTGTAATCTTATGCCCAATGCGGGTATTTTCACAGGAATTGCTGATAAGGGCTTATGCGACATACAAACTAAAGACGGTAAACGGGAATGCGAATCAGGGAGAAATTACGTTCAAGGGGCAGAAAATAAAGGGAGAGATGTCTTTTTCCGTGTCTGGGAAAAACGTATCTGCGACATTCAATGGCGAAAAACTCACATCTCCAAGCCTTTCCATAAACGCAGGTGGAAAGGGACTGTATCTTTATAGCAAGGATGCTCCCAAAAGACTTTACAGGGGGCCGATCACATTCTCCGTTGACTCATTGGGACATCTAAAAATAATAAACAGGGTGCAGACAGAGGAGTATCTGCCCAGCGTGCTTACAGGCGAGATTGGCCATCTCAGACAGCCGGAGGCATTCAAGGCACAGGCAATTACTGCGAGAACATACACCCTGACATTGAAGAACAATCACATAAAGGAAGGATACAATCTTTGCGATTCCCCGCATTGCCAGGTTTATTACGGGCTTGACAATATAAAGCCAAAGGCCGCGGAGGCAGTGCGGAACACGAAAGGAATGATCCTTACATACAATGGCAAGCCGGCGGCCACGTTCTATCACGCATCATGCGGCGGATATACGGAAGACATGACGAATGTCTGGAACAGGAACAAGTCAATGCCATATCTTGTTTCCGTCAGGGATGGGGACAATCCACGAAAACCATATTGTGCCATTGCCCCAAAACTTCATTGGAAGACGAAGATATATTTCACCGGCCTTACAAGGATTGCCCGCAATTGCGGCTGGATAACACCACAGGAGGAGGCCGCCGGAATACGGATTTACAAAAGCGGGGAGATGTCTGGCCGTGCGCATGAGCTGGAACTGTATACCCGGGAACGCCGTATGCGTATTTCCGCAACGGATTTCTATCATTGCGTAGGACGGCAGGAGACATGGAAGGCCGTCAAAAGCTGCAATTTCAAGATAATACAGGGCAAGGGATATGTAATATTGGACGGCAAGGGCAGCGGACACGGCGTGGGAATGTGCCAGTGGGGAGCGGAAGGCATGGCAAGGCACGGATTCAATTACAAACAGATCTTATATCATTATTATCCAGGGACGGTATTAAAAAATGACTAGCATACAGGCAATAGTTTTGGGAATATTACAGGGACTTGGAGAGTTCCTGCCAATATCAAGCTCGGCGCATCTTGCCCTTGCCCCATACCTTTTCGGTTGGGAATATCAGGGGCTGGATTACGACGTAATGCTGCACGGCGGAACACTCATAGCGGTGCTGCTTTATTTCGCAAGGGACTGGTACGAGATAATCAGGGATGCGTTTGTTCCATTCCTTGACAAGGAAAACAGGGGCAAGGGCATTTTTTCCCTGCTGAAGGAAAATATAAAGGACAAGCCAGACACCGCTGGAATGTTGTGGCTGCTCATACTTGCCACAATACCGGCAGGAGTTTTCGGCATTCTGCTGGATGACCTGGCGGAAAACCTTTTCCGCAATCCGGCATGGATGGGGGCCAACCTGCTTATTTTTTCCATTTTCATAATGTGGGCAGACAAGACAGCAAGACAGGACAAGGACGAAAAGGGACTTACGATAAGACATGCCCTGCTTATTGGACTTGCACAGTGCATTGCCCTGATGCCTGGAGCGTCCCGCAGTGGAATGACTATAATGGCGGCACTTTTCCTAGGCTATTCCAGGCCTGCGGCGGCGAGATTTTCATTCCTGCTGTCAACGCCGGTCATAGGTGGTGCGGCATTGCTGAAGGCGTTAAAATTCTCCGCGGCGGATATAACAATGCCTTTTGTCTTCGGTATTCTGGCATCATTCATAACGGGATTTGTAGTCATCAAGTTCTTCATGGCATGGATAAGGTCAAAAAACCTAATGCCGTTTATGGTATACAGAATAATTCTCGGCATAATCATACTGATTTATGCCATAAGGCTGGCCTAGTAGAAATGAGCAGTTAGCAGTGAGCAATTAGCAATTTAGGGAGACATTTATAAGAAAGTCAGAAAATACTGTAGAGATTCCCGCCAACAACCTGCGGGAATGACGGATGAGAGACTTTATCTGTGTTTCCTTAGAAGTTCAGGTAAATTTTATGACGAGAAGAAATAGGCGATATAATGGCAACGGCTGGAACAATGGAAGCAGAGACGGCAAGAACGCTACAACACAGACGGCTTCGCGGCCAGACACTCATAATGCCGGCAGGGAACATCCTGGCCGACAGGCTGACACAGCCACTCAAAAGCCGATGGCAAGACTGCTGAAATTCAACAGAAACCATCTTTTCACCGGCTGCTTTTTCGCGATACTGCTATTCCTGATTTATCAGATTGTAAAAATCATGCTGCCATTTTTGGGAGCATTGCTTGTTGCCATAATTGTTACACTCATTTTCTACCCTTTTCACAAATGGGTACAGGAAAGAATAACGGCAAACCGCTCATTATCTTCGGCAATCTCAACCCTGACAGCCACGATAACATTGCTTATACCAATAGCCTTTCTTTCAACAATGCTGGCAATGGAGACGAAAAACCTTTACCCAAAGACCGCCCAGTGGCTAAGTGCCATAGTGCAAAGCGAGAAAAAGATCCCTATACCAAAGGTGTTGCGGGACAATGTGGATTTTGATTTCGCAGAGACAATGACGGACACGGTAAAAACCGTTCAGAACACTGTAACAACCTATGCGGCAAAGATGATAAAGGATCTTTTCTTCCTCATTGTCAATTTCTGTATGACGGTAATCATAATGTTCATGCTTTTTAGGGATGGAAACAGGTTCATGCGATGGGCCATAGACATTATACCACTTGATACAGAATACAAGGAACGTATAGCGAGACAGCTGTACAAGACCACGCTTTCAATAGTGCATGGACTGCTCATGACCGCGATAATACAGGGAATAATTGGTGGTATCGGCTACTGGATAGCCGGAGTGCCAGCGCCGACCTTCTTTGGCTTTCTAACAGCTTGCAGCGCGTTGATACCATTCCTTGGAACAGGACTTATATGGGTTCCGCTTACGATAACGATGTTTATATGGAAGGGCACATTCGCCGGAGTATTCGTTCTTGTATGGGGAGCTGGCCTTGTAGCGACTATAGACAATTTCCTGAAGCCACTGTTCATAGGAAGAAAGGCAAACCTGCCAATCTCGCTGCTATTCCTGGGTCTGATAGGCGGCATGAGGGTTTATGGGGCATTGGGACTGATTCTAGGTCCGCTGTTAATATCCTGCCTGCTCGTATTCTTGCAGATCTATCTTGAAAACAGGAATCCCGGAACGGAAATAGCCCTTATTCCAAAAAACATCAGGAAAAAATAGGAAACGCCGGAAAAGTTTTCTTTTCCGGCGTTTAGCTACTCTTCTGTCCTGTTGTCTTTATTTCCGTTGCGGACTTTCAGAATATCTTCCAGCTCTGGATAATGATCCAGCATTTCGCGTACTTCAAATATAACCTTTGGAATATCCGTCTTTCTGGAGCATAGGAGATTGCACACACCGCAACCCAGGCATCTGTGAAGGTTCTTGCCAGGAAAACGGTCATGCAGCATTATCGCCGAGGCAACGGCCTTGTTGAGGCTGCTAAACTTGATATCATTGTAAAGGTGTATGATGCTTGGTATATCCAGTGAGTAGGGACAGTTTTCCGTGCATACTCCGCAGTCATCGCAGGATATGCCCTTAATAAGATGTTCTGCAAATTTTTCAACATTCTTAATTTCCGCATGGGAAAGCCTGTCCTTTTTTTCAAACTTCTCAAACAGCGAGACATCCTGTTGAAGCTGGTTGAAACTTGACATCGTACTGATTATCATCTTCACATTCGGGAATGATTCCAGCCAGCGATAGCTGATCTCCCTCGGAGTCCTATTTGGGACACAGAATGACAATACGGCTTCATCCTCGGCGGACAGATGTGTAAGCCTTCCGCCGTGCATAGGCTCTATTACGAAGATTGGAATATTCCTCGCCGTAAGAAGTTCGTATTTCCTGTTTACATGACGCAGGGTCCAGTCTATGTAGTTCATTCCTATCTGGGCAAATTCCATAACACTGCCAAACTGATTAAGGAACTTGCTTATTATGTTTGGAGAACCGTATGTTGAAAACCCCAAATACCTTATACGGCCTTTTTCCTTTTGCTTGACAAAATAGTCAACAATACCCAGATTCAGATCCGAGTATGCCTCAAAGTATTTGCCATAAACATTCTGAAGACGGTAAAAGTCAAAATATCCAGCTCCACATTTCTCAAGCTGTTCCTCAAATATATCCTTCGGATTGCGCCCAACATCGGATTGATATCCTGGATAGCTGTCAGCAAGAAAATATGATTCCCTGGGATATTTTGAAAGGGCTTTTGAAATAACTCCCTCGGACTTCATCCTGTGGTAATTATATCCCGTGTTGAAATAATTGAGTCCCTTTTCCATGGCGTAATCCACCATGGCCTCTACGACGGAGGAATTTATTGTTCCGTCCTCATTAAGAGGAAGCCTTCTTGAACCAAAACCCAGACGGGGCAAAAACAGTTTTCCAAATTTTACCGTACGCATTTGAATGTTCCGTTTACAAATAAATATATAGAAAACATATTCGTTTTTGAAAAACGATACATTCTCTATACTTTTATTTTACAAAAATTGGTTCTCGTCTGTAAATTCACACAGGAAACCAAATTCGGCTATTTCTCGTATGAAAGACATTGACAGCAGGTATTTTGCAGAAAAATATGAGAAATATTTGAACCTGTTTGCAGCTTAAAAATTCGGAATATTGTCCGGTGCTATCCTGCGAAGGATCTGCCTCGTCTTGCGGTTCATTCCGTCTCGCAGTTCCTGTGTGCTGTCCTCCATTCCGGCGACATGCAGGCAGCCGTGTACCGTCAGTGTCAGCATTTCCGTAAAAAAGGAATGTCCCATCATTTTTGCCTGACGTCTTGCCTGCGGAATACACACGTATACCTCTCCGAGAATCAGTCCGGCACGCATTTCCTCAATTTCCGCCTTTTCCATGCCTTTTGTCTGAAGGGGTGGCACGTCGTAATTGAATGAAATGACATCGGTCACATAGTCATGTCCCAGAAAGTCCCTGTTTATCTGATGTATCTTGCGGCTTCCGGCATAGACAATGTTTACCGTCCCATTGCGGAATTTCCGTCCGAGTGCGGCTTCCGCGGCTTCTTCCAGCAGGGTCAAGCCGTCCGCCGCCTCAACTGGTATTTTTCCTGTGAAATATATTTTTACTGACATAATGATTCAATTAGAAATTAGGAATTGGCAATGAGCAATTAAGGAATCTTTTATTAAATTTACTGACATTGTACATACAACATACTCACAATGTACGCACAATGTCAATACATAATCATTTCATAACTACACGTCATTGCGAGGAATGAAATGAGGAAGCAAGCTTTCATTGTATAAAAAAGCAGAGTTTCCTGAATTAGATTGCTTCGCTACCGCTCGCAATGACGATTTACAGAATTTCCTGAACTTCTAACTACTCACTACTAACTTCTAACTAAGAAAACGCCGGAAAGTCTTTTCCGGCGTCTTCTTATTACTGCCACTTTGATATGCCACGTGGCATTACGATTATGCCGTCTGGGTCAATGTAATAATGCTGTGCGTCATCTTCGGCATTGTAGCCTATTACGGATTTTTCGGCAATCGTGTTGAAGCGGTCCATAATGACCTTCTTCATTCTTGTGCCGGCCTTGATCTCGCAGGCATCCATTATTATGCAGTCCTCCAGCTGGCAATGCTCGTGAACAATCACGTCGTTGCCAAGAATGCATCGTTTCAGCGAGGACTGTGTAATCGTGCATCCGTCGGAAATCATGCAGTCCTGCAAGTTGGATTCAATAATTTTGGACGGTGCGGAATTGTGCCTGGAATTCTGTATAGGCCATTTCTTGTTGTTCAGATCAAGTTTTGGTTTCGCACCAAGAAGATCCATGTGCGTCTGCCAGAATGCCTTTATCGTGCCAACGTCGCGCCAGTAATTCTGCTCCTCGTAATCCTTCGCACCGGGCAGCTTCTGCTCGGAGAAATTGTATGCGCATACCTTGTACTGGTTCAGAATGTTCGGAAGAATGTTCTTGCCGAAATCCAAGGCACTGTTTTCGCTGCCGCCTTGCAGCACTTTCACAAGCACATCATAATTGAAAATATAATTTCCCATGCTGGCGAGGACATGATCCGGGTCATTGGGCATTGGCTTGGGATTCTTCGGCTTTTCCTCAAAGGCATTTATGACGTTGTTCTCGTCTATTACCATTGTGCCGAAACGTGAGCCTTCCTTTAATGGCACTTTCAATGCCGCCACGGTCACATCGGCCTTGTTTGCAAGATGTGCATCAATCATCTGCTTGATATCCATACGGTAAATGTGATCCGCTCCGAATATTGCGACGAGTTCCGGCTTATAGTCGCTTATGAGGTTGAGATTCTGCTTTACGCTGTCCGCCGTACCCCTGTACCACATCTCGCCAAGACGCATTTGCGGAGGTACAACGGTTATAAAATGCTCCCTTGTCATACCACCCAGATTCCAGGTGGAATGTAGATATTCAATCAATGACTGCGACATATACTGCACAAGCACATAGGTTGAGAATATGCCGGAATTGATGAAGTTAGACAGTACAAAGTCAATTATGCGGTATTTGCCGCCGAAAGGAACTGCCGGCTTGGACCGTTCCTTTGTAAGAGGGTAAAGCCTTTCGCCCTTGCCTCCAGCCATTATAACGCCCATTACTTTCATAATTTCCTCCAGTATACGCCTTTTTTTGTAATATACTACGCTAAATAATCCAAAATTTCAGAAATTCCCCGTCCTATGCAGAAAAAAACCGGCTTGTCAGACAATGTATGTTCAACATTGTTCCTTTTGCGAAGATCTCTTGAAGCATTTTCCAATTCCGACAAGGATCTGCCCTCTTTCTGCAAAATATAATCGCAATCGTCCAATCCGCCAGACAGAAAGAACGTCTCGGAAACATCATCATATTTGGAAAGGAGCTTTTTCCTTTCCTGTATGATTTTCTCCTTTTCATTATCCGAAAGGTTATGCCATTCCGCGGTTTTTGATACCGGATTGAGAATCATATACGGATAACGTCCCAAACCGGAAAATATCTCCTGTTCGGAGGCCTCCGAATCCTCAACGTCCTTTTGCAGAATTCCCAGATAGGATCGTACCGGCACCAGCCATTGTCCTATTCCTGTTTTTAACATTGCTGATGACATTTCCTGCAACCTGATCAGGCTACGGGACATACGCCATACGAGCAAATCCGCCACGGAACTTATGCCGGACAGCATATAGGTACGGACAAACATGCGATCCTGTTGTGCGGCGAGCATATCCTCCAGTTCCTGTTTCGCTGACATCTGGGCATTTGCGGACAATCTGCGAAACTCCGCCTGCAAACTGTAAAAAACAAAGGACGAGTACAGCCTTATTGCCATTTTCTCCTAATCTTCACCTTCCAGGAAGTCGCTTGAAACATCGTCGTTGGAAGAATAGACCTTTGAATCTGATTCACCTTCAACCTTTACGTCCATAGGCTTCGCATCTTCCGGATTTGCCTCTGGAGCAGGTGCTGGTGTCGCATCTGTTTTTCCATCGTCGCCGGAATTGTCAATTATAGGCTCACCGTCAGTCTTTTTTGCAGGTGCGGATGGAACGGAAATGGTCTTGTCCGCCGGTTTGTCCGCAGCCTTTCCAGCAGTCTTTTTCGCCGCGGCTCCCCTGCGGGCAGCCGTTCCGCCTTTTTTGCCCGCTCCTGCCGCGACACCAGCCTTTCTGCCAGTGCCAGGCTTCACTACGGCCTTTCCAGCTACGCCTTTCCTTTTCTGAACAACATTCTTTTTGGCAACAGGTGCTTTGGCCTTTGCGGGTGCGACCGTCGCAGGCTGCGCCGTTTTTGACGTATCCGCTTTTGCGGCGGCTGTTTCGGCCTTGGGTGTTTCCTTTTTGGATTTCTCGTCCAGCCCTACGCCGTCCTTGATATAACGCCAGTTAAGTATTTTCGTTATAGGACGTATAAGTTCAATTTCCTTTTCTGTTTCAAGACCCGTCTCAACCTCAATTATGACGTATTTCTTTCCATTATGACGAATCAGATCCGTACGGTCTATAATCCTAGTACCAATACTCTTTGCAACGGTAAGGTTTCCGTCGTACTGCTCGCCAATGGCCATGCCTTTCTTTATGTCTGTCACTTCAAGCCAAAGACGATAATAATACGGCTTGTCCTTTATAGGAATAAACCTTACAAGTTTTGCGGAAAACGTATCTCCGGTACGATGATGCTCAACTTCCGCCGTCATTCCCTCAAACAGTGGATTGTAAATTGGCTCAGTGTTTCTTCCTATAAGCAGGACCTTGCGGGAAACGGTAAAAAGCCTGTCTCCTGCAACTACCTTCGTATTCGGAGAAACATGTATCCTGGTTATTATGCCTTTTTCCTCCGGCTTGATGAAATACTGCTGGAAAGTGTCCTGCCAGCGACGACGTGTCTGTTTTTTACCGCTTTCCGGAGTGGAGTCCATCATTGCCGCAAGCTCGGTGGTAAATTCCGTGGCGAGAACCGTATCCTTGTCAACGGTATCAAAAAGCTCGGCGTGAACTTCCTCAATCCTTCCATCAAACGGAGCATAAACGTCATAGCTGCTCTGGGTGGTGCTTATGGCGGAAATTTTTGAGTAAAGTATCATATCTCCGCCACGGATATTTGAGGCGGAATCGCTCACCTCAAACTGGTTTGTCATATCCGTATAGACCCACGGCCTGTCGGTATCTTGTGCCATGACTGATGGCATATATACGCATAATGACAAAAAAATGCTTATGCAGAGGGAAACAATCTTTTTCATGGTTTTTTTTCCTCCGTGCCTGTTTTCGCGGAATTTTCCTTTTCCTGCCTCAATTCCATCAGGGCATCCGCCGTCCACGGCATTTTAATCTTGAAAATTTCCTTTATCGCGTTCGCATAGCAACGGATCTCGTATTGGGCATGTCCGTCAGTGCGAAGATTTATGTAATTTAGCAGGCTACGTGCATTCACGGTCCAATGGAACTGCGTGTACTGTGCGACTGGAAGAACGGCCCTTGCCATTTCCCTTGCCACTCCTGCTTCAAGCAGCCTCTTATATGCCGTATACGAGGCCTGTATGCTTTCCTGGTAGATTTTCAGCAATTCCTCATGCGGCAAAGTCCCTTTGTCGTCAACAGAACCCTGCCTGTTGGCAAGATCCTGTATTCTGAACTTCTCCGGAATGTAAAATTCCTCTTTTACCTCGGTATATCTTGCAGAAATCTCATTGTACGACGCTATGCGATGCCTCATCCACTGTCTTGCGACAAATATCGGGCATTTGACATGGAACTGGAATACGGAATGTTCAAACGGGCTTAGATGTCCGTTTTTCAGCAGGTATTTGATCAGCTTGCGGTCGCGTTCCTCTCCCTTGGACTGTCCGCCAAAGGAAACACGTGCGGAATCCACGGCACGGCGATCGCCGCCCATGAAATCCACCAACTCCACAAAGCCCTTGTCCAAAATGTCGTACCTTAAAGTCTCTTCCTGCATTGTCTACGACCTGCCAACTGCCAATTGCTAACTAAAACAACAAACTCCCTGCCTTTAGGCAAGGTAGATATAATATNNGGTAGATATAATATACAATAAAATTATATACTTTTTAAAATGAAAGAGCAAAAAAAAGAGGATTTTATGCCAGAAGAAAACAATTCCATATCAGAAAAAGGCAAAGAACTTGCCGAAAGAAGCGACCTTCCCGCACTTGAAGAGATTATGCGTATACTGCTTTCACCGCAGGGCTGCCCATGGGACAGGAAGCAGACACATGAAAGCCTTATGAAATACATGAGGGAGGAGACTGAGGAGGCCGCCCAAGCCGTGGCGAACAAGGACTGGGACAATCTGAAAGAGGAACTTGGCGACTGTCTTTTGCAGATAGTGTTTCATGCGGAAATGGCCCGTCTGGAAGGGCATTTCACCCTTGCTGACGTGATAAAGGGTATAAATGCGAAAATGATACGTCGTCATCCGCATATTTTCGGCGATAAAAAGGCTGAAAACCCAGAAGAAGTCCTGAAAATATGGGCCGAGGCAAAAAAACAGGAAAAGGAAAAGAAAAACTGAAAAATTTTTATACCCCTCACCCTCTTTCCCTCTCCCACAAGGGGCGAGGGATGTTATTTTCCCGTCTCCCCTTGTGGAAGAAGGGGATGCCAAAGGGGCTGAGGGGTATGGCAGTTAAAGGAGCTTCAACAATTGCTAATTTCTAAGGAAACACTGAAAAAGTCCACCTAACGTCCGTCATTCACGCAGTCTGTTGGAGGAAATCTTGCGTTTTACTTTGGGAGATGCCCGACTACTACTTTCGGGCATGACGCATAAAAATTAAAAATGCCACTTTTTCTGCGTTTCCCTAATTGTTCATTGCTAATTTAAACTTTAAGAAATTCCGCAAAAAGCGGAATTTCTTATATAATATGAATATGGCTGACAATATAAAAAAAAATAAAATGGGCTTCGCATTGGGCATTTCCGAATTTACGGAAGTGATAGGCCGCAAAAAATACTATGCGGATAAAACCCTTTTCATAAGGGATTTCATAGATGCTGATGCCCAGACAACGCTTTTCACACGTCCCCGGCGTTTTGGCAAGACGCTTAACATGACAATGCTGCGCACATTCTTTGAAAAGCCTTTGGACGGAAAGGACACCAGCCATTATTTCAAAGATTTAAAAATTTGGCATGAAGGCGAGGAATACAGGGCAGAGCAAGGCAAATATCCTGTTATTTACCTTACTTTCAAGGATATAAAGCAGACTGATTTTCAAAAATCTTTTTATGCTATAACACAAGAAATAGGCAGGGAATACAGGCGGCACAAAGAGCTTTCAGACAGCAGCAGCCTAAATGAGTATGAAAAAGATCTTTATAAAAGAATTTTTATGGAACAGGCTCCTGAAAAAGACTGTGGAAAATCCCTTGCTGCTCTTTCTTCTATGCTGTTTAATCATTATGGGAAACAGTCGGTTATTTTGCTTGATGAATACGATGTCCCAATACAGGCAGGTTTTGAAAGCGGATATTATAACGAAATAATACGTTTTATGCGTACGCTTTTGTCCGGCGCATTTAAGGACAACCCCAATTTATACAAAGGCGCATTGACAGGCGTGACGAGGGTATCAAAAGAAAGCATATTCAGCGGCCTGAATAATTTAAAAGTAGATACCATATTTGATAAGACGTTTAGCACATACTTTGGTTTTACTCAGGAAGAAATCAACGAAATGTTCAAATTCTATGGCATAGAAGATAAACTGAAAGAGGCCGAGGAATGGTACGACGGATATATTTTTGGCAGCAATCATATATACAATCCATGGTCTATCATTAATTACATAGGAGAGGACTGCCAGCCTGCAAATTATTGGGTAAATGTCTCCGAAAACGGCCTTGCAGGGGAAGCTATACGCAGTCTGGACCAGTCAGACAGGGACAATCTTATAAAACTTCTTAAAGACGAAGAGCCGCACCCTCGTGTTGACATATCAACAAACATGGCATACATTGACTTTGGCAAAAAATCAGCCGATGCCTACGGCCTTTTAGCACAGACAGGCTACATCACCGTAACAGATTCCGTGCCAAAATCAAGAACGTATTTAGGCACGATTAAAATTCCTAACCGTGAGCTGTTTGCCGCATATTCGGAAGAAGTTATAGACAGAATGTTAAGCGGCAATGCCTCAAAATGCGCAGACAACATAACAAATGCGATAATAGACGGCAGGGAAAAAGACTTGCAGAAAAGCCTTTCTGACTTTCTAATGGAAACTTGCAGTTATTTGACATTGACGGAAGAAAAGGACTATCAGAACATACTTATAGCCCTGCTGGCAAGCATGAAAAGGGGCTATGACATAACGCTTGAAAAAGAAACAGGCTACGGCAGGGCGGACATAATCTTGCAGCCGAGATTAGACAACTGGGACAAACGGATATTGCCTGGGATAATCATAGAATTAAAGCATTATTCTGCGACAGAATCAGAAAAGGACAGTCCTGAAAAAGTAAAAGCGGCACTGGAAAAACAATCTGAAGAGGCATTGCGGCAGATAGAAAAGAAAGGCTACACGGCAAAAATGCGTTCTAGCGGAGCAAAAACCGTAATAAAATACGGCGTAGCCGCCAGCGGAAAGCAGGTTTGCGTAAAGACGGAATAAAAATATGGCAACAAAAAAAGATTTGGCAAGGCTTATTTACCCGGAGTTCCGCTTTGGCAAAACATCAATTGGGCAGGGATTGGAACTGGTAAAGGCTGGAGTCGGCGGATTCTGCTTTTATGGCGGAACCGCGGAGGAAGTGCGTAATGCGGCAAAAACGCTGAAATCCGCCTCAGATCATTCACTGTTGATCGCGGCAGATTACGAGGAAGGCGTAGGCCGACGTGTCAGGGGAATGACCGAACTTCCGGCGAATATGGCATTGGGGGCTGTCGCCGACGACAGACTGGCAAAAGAATTTGCCTATAACAAAGGTCTGATCACCGGACGGGAAACAGTATCTCTTGGCCTGGACTGGGTTTTTGCCCCGGTACTAGATCTGGCCGTAAATGCGGACAATCCCATCGTGAGCTTGCGCTCATTCGGGGCGGATGCGGAAAGGACGGCCATGCTTGCGGCGGAATACTGCAAAGGACTTGCGGATGGCGGGGCATTGTCGTCAATAAAGCATTTTCCCGGACACGGACGTACTGACACTGATTCACATCTTGCCCTGCCCCGACTTGACGTTCCAGAAGATCTTCTTGAAAAAACGGATATGCTGCCTTTCAATCGTATAAAGGACATCGCGGATTCCATAATGGCAGGGCATCTTCTCGCATTGCCGCTAGACAAGGAATATCCTGCCTCCCTGTCTGAAAAGATCATAACAGGCATAATAAGAAGGAAAATGGACTTCAACAAGGTCATCATAACCGATGCCCTCAATATGAATGCCCTGAATGACTGGGGAGAGCCGGGAATACTTGCCCTTTCCGCTGGTGCTGACATTCTTCTTTATCCGGGAGATCCATTCGCACTGATTGAAACCCTTGAAAAGGCCATTTACGACGGAACAATACCCGAATTCCGTGTCCTGGAGGCTTTGGGAAGACAGGAAACCCTTGTAAGACATTCAGAATTTATAAAGGAAAACGCAAAAAAACGCTCTGATTATGCGGAAATCGTCCCGTCGGAATACAATAAGACCATTGCAACTCATTCAATTACGCATATTTGCGGCGAAAAATGCCTTGAAAATGGTGCTACGGTCATGTATTTTGAGCCTTGCAATACATTTGAGAACAGGCAGGGCAGATTTTTCACGGATTCGCTGGCGAAATATGGCATAAATGCCGTTCCTTACGATGGAAACAGTTCTAATTTTGGAAAAATACCACTTGTTTGCGGCATTTTCACTGGTCCACAGGCTTACAGTGGCAAAATAAACCTTCCACCGGAGCAGAAGACGGCATTGGAGCGGGCATTGTCAAAAAACAGGGACAATTTTGTAATATCATTCGGCAGCCCTTTCGCATTAGACGGTCTGAATCCAGCTCCCAGGAACGCATTTGTCGCTTATGGACAGCTACCGCAGTTCCAGGAATGTTGTGCGGAAATCCTGGCAGGAAAAGCCAAGGCCATGGGACGTAGGCCTTGCTGAAAAATTATGTGGAAAATTCCTTAACAAACCATTTGTTGCATATAAAAAAGCAGAGTTCCCCGAAATAGATTGCTTCGTTACCACTCGAAATGACGAAAAAGAGAGTTTTTGCTCTAAAAATGTCTAAACCTTATTCAAATTTAGACATTTTAGCCGTAATTTTAGACATTTTGTACATATTTTCATACGAGACCATATTTTGTAAAAATTTTTAAAANNAAAATGAATTTTCCTAACAGATGTTAGATGATAACTTTTTTATATCTTCCTTAAAAATGTTTTTTTAGATAAAATATAAATTATGGCATATATTTTTGAATTTCTAAAAAACAAAGTGGAATCTGAAATTATAGAATACAAAGAGGCCAAAAACCAGTTTGACATTAACAAACTCGGTCAGTATTTTTCCGCACTAAGCAACGAGGCTAATTTGAAAGGTGTTCAATGTGCATATCTTTTGTTCGGAGTGAAAAATGACGGGACTGTGCAAGGCACTAACATTTCAGACAGAAAAATAAATGAATATAAGCATGAAATTTCAAAAAACACCTCGCCGTCAATCTCTTTCATAGAGATAGAAACACATAATACGGACAACGGAAGAGTTTTGTTATGCATAATTCCGGCTGCTCCACGTGGCATACCTGTGGCATGGAAAAAACATTATTATGGACGCAACGGTGAAAGTCTTTCAGGTTTGGATTTGACAGAAATAGAGCGAATAAGAAGGCAAAACATAATAGAGGACTGGAGCATTCAGACAATAAGCGGGGCAAGTCTGAAAGATCTTTCTTCAGAGGCCATTGCTTTTGCAAGAAAACAGTATGCCGAGAAGAATCCCAGACTTAAAGAAGAAATATTGTCCTGGGACGATGAGACATTTCTCAACAAGGCTAAAATAACGATAAATGGAAAGATAACCAATACGGCAATACTGCTTTTGGGCAAGCCTGAATCTGAACATTTTATTTCTCCTGCCAAAGCTGTTATAACATGGATTCTTAAGGACAAAGACGGGAATGACAAGGATTATGAGCATTTTTCATGTCCATTTATTCTTACAGTACAGGAGGCTTTTAAAAAAATAAGGAACATCAAATATCGTTATCTGCCGTATGACACCATATTCCCGGAAGAAGTACAACAGTATGATCCTTACATAATAAGGGAAGCCCTAAACAACTGTATAGCACATCAGGATTATACAATGTGCGGCAGAATATCCCTTGTGGAAAAAGAGGATGGTGAACTTGTGTTTACAAATTTAGGCGAATTTATCCCAGGCACAGTGGAAAAAGTCATTAAAGATGATTCTCCTGAAAGCATTTACAGAAACAGTTTTTTGGCAAACGCAATGGTAAGTCTCAATATGATAGACACCATAGGCAGCGGAATAAGAAAAATGTTCAATATACAATGCCATAAGTTTTTTCCTTTGCCAGAATACGATTTAAGGGATAGTATGGTAAAGCTGACCATAGTCGGGAAGGTTCAGAATTTTGACTATGCGAAAAAACTTGCTGAATATGGAAATCTTCCATTGCAGACAATAATACTGTTGGATAAGGTGCAGAAGAAAAAGCCCCTTTCAAACGAGGAATTTAAATTTCTTAAAGAAAAGCAGCTGATAGAAGGAAGAAAAAATAATTACTATTTTTCAAGCAGTGTGGCTAAGATAACAAGTCAGGAGGCAGAGTATATAAAACTCAAAGGAATAGATGACGAGTACTGCAAAAAAATGATTATGGAGTACATAAAGGAGTTTGGCAGTGCTACCAAGGCTAAACTTGAAGAATTTCTGCTGGAAAAAATGCCGGATTCAATGAGTATCTCTCAAAAAAGGAATAAGCTGAAAAACCTTTTGCAAGGCCTTAAGAAGGAAGGTAAAATATTTCCGGAAGGNNTTTTGTGCATATTTTCATACGAGACCATATTTTGTGAAAATTTTTAAAATCTTTCAAATTTAGATATTTTTAGGATAAAAAAATGAAAAAACTTATAACCATACTGACAACATCAATTTTTGTAATGCTAATGGCAACTGAGAATGTTTTTGCCTACAAGGTTGGGGACAAGATAACATTTGGCAGCTATCCATTTTATGAAGACGGCAGGGAAAAAGCAATAGACTGGATAATACTGGACATAGACAAAAACAACAATGCCCTGGTAATAAGCGACTATGCTTTGGACAATGTTAATTACAATGACCAATATGTAGACATAACATGGGAAAACAGCACGATAAGGAAATGGCTAAATGAGAGATTTATAAACGATGCGTTTACGCCTGATCAGCAAAGCAAGATAATAAAGAGCCGTATAGCGAACAAGGACAATGCAAGATATAACACGAAAGGGGGTAATGCCACAAACGACAAGTTGTTTCTATTGAGCATAGAAGAGGCAAACAAGTACTTTAAGAGCGACGAATCAAGGATAGCGTATCCGACATCGTATGCCAAGAAAAGAGGAGTATACACAAACTACAACTACGGCGGTTCGTGCTGGTGGTGGCTGCGTTCCCCCGGCTACCATCAGTATAACGCTGCCTACGTCAACCACGACGGCATTGTAGTTTCTAGCGGCAACTTTGTCTACATTGGCTACGTTGCTGTTCGCGTGGCCTTGTGGTTGGATCTCGGAATCCTTGAATCTACCCAAACCAATGGCGGAAGTGCCACCGCAAAAGGTGGCGTATCGGGAACAACTGGCAAGACTGCGGCAGCGAAATTTACCAAGCCTCCACGTCTTTCCGTTGGCAATATTTCTTATTCGGACAGCACAAATTCCAATGTGCTTATGGCAGACGGTGAGGGCAATATATCCTTTACCGTAGCTAATGCAGCGGCTGGTGGCACTGCCTATAACCTAAAAGCATTTATTTCTGCGACAGCATCTGATGGAAAACTGTTGCAAGATACAAAGAATATAGGAGATATTTCACCGGGAAAGTCTGCGGAGATTAATATTCCTATAAAAGGCGGAGAAAACCTGCCAGATGGCACAGCCACAATTACAATAAGTTTCTCAGAAGCAAACGGCTTTGAGCCGGAAGCCAAGACCATAAAAATACAGACCGTAAAAACAGACCCTCCTGATGTTCAGCTGGCGGAATTCGGTCTGGACGACACCGAGGGTGAACTCTCATTCGGCAATGGCAACGGCATTGTAGAGCCGGGCGAAAGCATTGTTCTTAACCTTGCCCTGCTTAACGACGGCAACGGAACGACAAAAGGCACAAAAATAACATTTGAAAGCGGAGACCAAAATATATTCTTCATAGACAATACTCAGTTCAGCAAAGGCAATATTCAGCCGGGCGCGAAAACAAACATTAAGACGGCTTTCAGCATTAACCGCCGCTATAAAGGCAATGAATTTCTGCCTATTACAATGAAAATCACAGACGAAAGGAAACGTTTTTCAAAAACAATTCCGCTCAACATAGCGTTAAAACGCAGCTATCCAAAAACAGAGGTCATCACTGTAGCAGGCAATTACAAAAAGCCGCAGAAAATAAAGGCACAGGCCGACGGCATAAAGAACATTCCCGACGCAAAAACGCAGAATAAGCACGGCGTGGCGGTTATTATAGGCGTGCGGAATTATGAAAACAAAGTTCCGCCTGTGCTTTTTGCCCTTAATGACGCTCAGACCATGCGTGATTATGCCGTAAAAGCATTGGGATATTCGCCGGACAACATAATTTATGTTCAAGACCCCACAAAGGGCCAAATGGAGGAAATTTTCGGCACGGACAAAACGCATAAAGGAAAGCTGTTCAATTATTTAAAGCCCGGCAAAAGCGATGTTTTCATTTATTACGCAGGGCATGGCGCGCCTGACCAGGACACTAGGGCGGCATATTTTGTGCCGAAAGACGCAAACCCCGACTATATCAAAATTGGCGGCTATGCTATGGAGACCTTGTATACAAACCTTGCCAAGCTGCCAGCCCGAAAAATAACCGTGGTGACAGATGCGTGTTTCAGCGGGCAGACAGGCGAAGGCAAAATGATAATCAAAAACGCCAGCCCCCTCGCCGTAAGTGCAAAAATGCCAGGCGGCAACACAAAAATAAATGTGTTCAATGCCAGCCGCGACAGGGAAATGGCCAGCTGGTATACGGAAAAGCAGCATAGCCTGTTCACATACTATTTCCTGCTGGGATTAAGCGGCGAGGCCGATGGCAACAAAGATAAAACCATAACCGCAGGTGAAATGTCAGATTACTTGCAGGAAAACGTCCCCGGCATAGCCCGCCGCCTGTACAACAGGGAGCAGAACCCCGTATTCAGCGGCAACATAAACGCCCCACTGGCGACGTACAAATGAGCAATTAGCAGTGAGCAATTGTGGAAATTCATTATTTCTCTTCATTGCGAGGAATGAAATGACGAAGCAATCTTGTAGAAATATTTTTAAAAAGATGAGTTCCTGAATCAGATTGCTTCGCTACCGCTCGCAATGACGTAAAATGAGCAGTTAGCAATTGTGGAAATTCTAGTTTGGTTATAACAAAAAAATATATCTGATATATAGTTATAAAAATAAATAATAACTATACGACAAGCCGCAGGGAGCAGTGCTGAAATAAAGCGGCAATAAGTAGCAAAACGGAGATCATTATGGAAACATTGTCATCGGTTCAGCAGATAACAGGACTGGGCGGCTGGGATTATACTATACTGGCTGTATCTCTTCTGTTCCTGGCCTTTGTTGCCTGGTACAAGGGCAAGGACGAGGAGGACACGCACGACTACTTCCTCGGAAAACGCAAGACACCGGTATGGGTGGGAACATTGTCATTCGTAGCCACGGAAATCAGTGCCATGACCATAGTAGGCATACCGCCTGTTGGCTTTACGGAAAACCTGCAATATCTGCAATTCTTCATAGGGTCGGCAATAGCAAGGGTAATAATAGCGTTCCTGTTCATTCCTGCCTTTTACAAGTTCAGCTGTACGACGATTTACGAATTTTTAAAGCATCGCTTCGGAGTGGAGACGCAGTACGCTGGCTCAATATTTTTCTTCATTACACGTCTGTTCGCCTCCGGCGTAAGACTTTATGCCGCCGCCCTGGCAGTGGCCGTGATAATGGGCTGGTCCCTGTCGGCGACATTGATAGGCTTCACCGTCGCGGCGATACTGTTCATAGGATTCGGCGGAATAAGGGCGGTTCTGTGGACTGGTACTTTTGAAAGCATAATGTTCTACGCCGCAGGCCTTGGAGTGGCAGCCTACATACTATGCCATATAGACGGAGGAATGGCGGCGGCATTCAATATTGCCCACGAGGCAGGAAAGCTGTCAATGTTCAATTTCGCATGGGATCCGGCAAATCCAAATGTTTTCTGGAGCGCGATTCTGAACGGCATTTTCGGATCAATGGCATCTTTCGGCACGGATCAGGAAATGATGCAACGCCTTCTTACGCTTGAAACACGCAAGGAAAGCCAGAAAACACTCATTTACACCATTGCGGCAAGCGTTCCCTTGACGGCATTGTATCTTATTGTCGGAACATTGCTTTATGTTTTCTATCAGCAGAATCCTGGACTGCCACAGCCAGAAAACGCGGACAAGATACTGTCCCATTTCACTATAACCGTATTGCCGGCAGGACTGAAAGGACTTGTCCTTTCCGCGATAGTGCTGGCCAGCATAGATTCGCCACTAAGCTCCCTGTCCTCGTCATTCATTACGGATATTTACCGTCCAATAATCAAAAAGAATGCCACCGAGAGGCATTATCTGCTTATGTCCCGCATAAGTGTGGTCTCTTTCGGACTTCTGCTGGCATTCATAGCCTGGCTTTGCTCATCGGGATCAGGCAGAATGTTCTGGCTTGCGTTCAAGATAAACGGCGTGACGGCTGGATCACTGCTCGGTGTATTCCTTTTCGGTCTGCTGACCAGACGCAAGGGCAACAGGATAAATGTCGTAGCAATGATAATAAGTGCGGTTTCAGCGGCGGTAATACTGTATCTTTCGGAAAAAGGCATAGCAAAGATCGGCTGGAGCTGGATAATAGTCATAGGCACGGCAATAACATTCGGCTGCTCGTGGATAATGTCTTATCTGTTTTCAGGGAAAACAGATAAAATTAGCAATTAGCAGTGAGCAATTAGCAATTGAGGAAATTTCCTTATATTGTAAAAAACGTCAAAAATATTTGTACAATATCTATATAAAATTATTTGGAGGCATTTATCATGGCAGAACATTCATCTGGAGAAATAGTAGGGACATTCCTGGTAGGCACTATAATCGGCGGAATAGCCGCATTGCTGCTTGCACCGGCTTCCGGCAGGGAAACCCGTGAGAAAATAGGCGAGTGGATGGAAGAGAACAAGGATGCCGCACAGAAAAAGATGGGCGAGGCAAAAGACGCTGCCTGGCAGAAAATGGGTGAAGTAAAGGATGCCGCCCAAAAGAAAATAGACGAGCTTGAAGCGGAACTCAAACGCCGCAAAGAGGAGCTTGCAGCGGAAATACGCCGCAGAAAGGCCGCCAGGGCAGAGGCAAAGGCAGAACAGTCAGAAACCCAAACCGTAGTTGAAGATTCCGAGGAAAAACCCGCGGAAGAATCGGCTGCATAAGTTTTTTACAAAAATATCCGTTTAGTATAAAGGCATATATTATGCCGAAGGGGTTCTTATGAAAAAAATCATTGCGGCACTGTTCGCAGTATTGTTAATGCCTGTATGCACATTCGCAGGCAGCTATGAGACGCTTGCAGCAAAACTGGTAGAAGCAGGAAATGGGTTAAAAGGCAAAAAGGTTGTAATAATCCCATTCAAGACCGGCAACGGCCTGCCTGATTTTGCTGGTTCTGCGGCAGCACACAGGCTAAACGTAAAACTTTCGCAGGAGCTGTTCTATGACGTGGCAACACACCGTGAGTTTGTGGAGGCGGACAACTGGGTTGCTGAAAATGGCGACCAGAACAGGAATTCCGCATTGCAGCTTATGGAAAGGCTTAACGCACAGCTTGCAATAACCGGCGAGGTCAGGAAAAAGGACGATTCCACTGCCGAAATAAAGGTAAAGCTGATAAATCCGTCGGAAAAGAAAACCATTGCGACAGTTTCCGATGAGATTCCAAGCGAATGGGGCAATCCAGGAATCAACATGCCAACAGGCAATACCGAACCTGCTGAAAATGCTGAAAACAATGTATCCCAGGAGACACAGCCTACCCCAGCATATACGCCAATGCAGACATATTCCCAGCCTGCCAGCAATTATGACAGGGATTTCAAGAAGACTGCCAGCAATGACTACATGTTCCTGGACTTGTTCTTCGGCATAATGAACAATACGGAACTCAACATGGAGTTCAAAAGGGACAATCCCAGACTGAGATTAAACGATTATGATGTTGGATTGGGCGGATATGTAAGCAATAACACCTTTGAGCTTAAATGGGCCAAGACCAATGCCACAGGTCCTATAGGATTGCGTTTCGGTTTCTTTGCTGACATGATTGGCTTTGATTTCGGATTGCGTTATCATTCCTATGAGACAAAAAGCCAGCGTATTGAAACAAATCTCAAGGAACATCCAAAGGTGGATCTCAAAAACAAATATGCGAAGATGTCTGTTTATGAAATGAATGGCGACCTGCTGTTGAGATTCATAAAAAGCCGTCTTGCAGATGCATACATAGGCATTGGCATAGGTATGAGTGTTATGAACGTGGAATTGCCTTACGTCAAGAATGCTTCTGGAAAAGCTACGGATGAGGTAGGAATGGGAATGTCCTTCCGTATTCCTCTTGGCGCGAGATGGAAGGTGTCAGATTCCATACATGTTGTCACAGAGGTATCCTATGAGGCAGCTATGAACATGGGTGATTTCAACAGAAACCTGACAAACGAAAAAGACAACTATATACTTTCAGGAACACATGCGATTACTGGCATAAGTTTTGTATTCTAGGCCAAAGTATTGCATGAATAAAAAAAGCCCCGTTCATTCGGGGCTTTTTTATGTTTTCTGAATGTCGGATCACTTGATACGAATGTTGACCCTGCGGTAGCATCCGCCGCCCTGGCAGCCTGGATCATCGTCAAACATCCTTGATGTAAGTTTTTTATTGCTGTAAGCCTTCAATACCATATTCTCCTTGGGAATCTTGTTCTTTTTCAGTATCTTAGCCACAGCCTTTGCCCTGTCAGCGGAAAGTTCGGGATTCCTGACCGTTTCCTTTCCACCGTTTGAAGAATATCCCTCTATAAGTATCTTCGCAGTTCCGTCTGTCTCCTTGTAAAGGGCAATGAACTCCGCAATCATTTCCTCATAATATGGCAGTACATCGCTTTTGCCTGTAAGAAAAAGTATTCCCATTGACGGTATTGCCAGTTTTCCATCCTTTGCACCAGTTTCCCATACGGCATCTATTTTCTGAAAGTAAACATCCTTGTCCATTTCGGTTATGACATTTTCGGGATCAGGATTTACCGCCACTGGCAATTTTCCTGTCTTTGCGGCAGATGCCTCTTCCTGTACGACTTCCGCAACAACTGTGGAAGTCTCCCGCACAACCTCATTGTCTGAAACTGTTTCAGATTGTACGGCCTCAATGGACTGTTCCGCACTGTCTGCAAGCACGTTTTCTATGTTGGATTTGTTTATCCTTCCTCCACAGGCAGACAGCAGACCTGCTGTCAGAAACAAAGTAATTATTTCAAATTTGATCTTTTTCACGATATTCCTCCTTGAATATTGTATATATTCTTATCCAACTCTTGCAAATAAAAGCGGAAAAACATAAAAAGAGCCGTAAATACACGGCTCTTTTTCAACAGCATTGAAAACGTCTTATTTAATGCTTATATTCACACGACGATAGCAGTTTGTATCGCAGTCAGGATCATTGTCAAACATGCCGCTGGAAACCTTTGTATTCCTGTATGCCTTCAATTCCAGGTTTGAAGCAGGTATGCCCTCCTTGACAAGATACTTTGCCACTGCCTTTACCCTCTGCTGCGACAATGACGGATTGAACAATGTCTCACTCTTTCTGCCAGTGGACTTGTTGCTGTTATTGCTTGAATAGCCCTCTATGAGTATTTTGGCATTGCCATCTGTCTTTTTGTAAAGATCCACGAAGTCATTGAGCATTTCATTGTAATATGGCAATATGTCGCTCTTGCCTATCTTGAAAAGTATTCCGAACGAGGGAATGGCTATTTCTTCCTTTATCGCGCCACTATCCAGGTCATTCCAGATCTTATCCATTTTCTTTAGGAATTTGTCCTTGTCAAGCACTGGATCTGTTCCTGCATTTTTCGCTGACATCTGTTCCAGCTCTTTCATGGCCTCATCGGCACGCTCTTTTACAGCCGCCACGCCTGTTTCGGCAGGCTGCACGGATTCTGTCGGAGCATCAGCAGCCACGTTGGAATTGTCTCCCAAAGCTCCCCAGCCACTATTGTTTACCTGCTGAACATTGTTGTTTATTGTCGGATTTTCAAATGAGTTCTGCGAGGCCGTAGAATCCCAGTTGCTGTCTCCGGAGGATTTGCTGCCGCCAAAACGGAAGCCTACGTTTACGCCGATATTGCTGAGTTCCAAAGTAGTTTTTTTTGTATTTCCTTCTATATATACGTCTGTAAAATTCCAGCGGTACTGGGCTCCAATGATAAAATTTCCGAAAATCATATTTGCTCCGGCGCTTATAGCTCCTCCGGCTGCCGAATCAGTTTTTGAATCTGAGGCATTTAAAGTTTCTCTTTTTATAGAATAGCTGCCTAGCGATGTTTTTATAAACAGCTGTAATACAGACGTAGGAGACATTTCAGTATTCAGATTAAGTTTTGCAAATCCTCCCCCGAACATGGAGTTTATTTTTTGGCCATATCCATACCCATATTTGTCTTCTAGCTTTATCTCGCCATATTTAAGATACTCAGCACCTATCTCAACAAAATCATTCAATTCAACACCAAAACCGACGCCGGCAGTTGTCTTATATTTGTCTTTCCAATCATTTTTATTAATATCATACCAGTCAAAGACATTTGAATCTGTATTTGCTAAAGTAGCTGTAAGATTAAAATTTGCCGCATTAGCTTTTGCGGCTGAAAAGAAAATTAATGAACATACAAGCGCAAAGATTTTTTTCATTTTTATCCTCTCAACAATTTTTAAGAATTTGCCAAATTATAAATTTAGCCTTATACAGTTATTATATCACATTCTTATACAAAAAAAGCCGGAACAATCCGGCTTTTTTTGTTAATTGCGGCAAAATTGCTGTTTATTTCGCCGTCTTGCTGTCATTTTCCTCTTTGAGCATCGCAAGCAGGGATTCCAACGACATTGCTCCCAGATCCTTTCCGGTGCGATGGCGTACGGAAACGGTATTGTTTTCCATATCCTTGTCTCCGAGAATTATCATATAAGGCACTTTTTCGGCCTGGGCGGCACGTATCTTGTACCCCAGCTTGTTGCCGCTTTCGTCCATTTCCGTGCGGAAACCGGCCTTACGCAGCTCTCCGGCTATTTTTGCCGCATAATCCGCGGCACGTTCTGTCACCGGCAGGACACGGACCTGTTCCGGTGCTACCCAGAGAGGCATCGCTCCGGCAAAATGCTCTATCATATATGCAAGTGTGCGCTCATAGCAGCCGAGGCTTGTGCGATGTATGATATAAGGCAGCTTCATTGTGCCGTCGGCATCCTTGTAATACATTCCGAATTTTTCCGCAAGCAGCATGTCAACCTGTATTGTGACAAGTGTGTCTTCCTTGCCAAAAACGTTCTTGTACTGAATATCCAGCTTTGGACCATAGAATGCGGCCTCGTCTATGCCTATTTCATATTTCAGGCCAAGGTGATCAAGTATCTGCCCCATTGCGGCCTGTGCCTCATTCCACTGCTCCGCAGTGCCCTCGTATTTGCCGTCCTTGTTTTCCGGATCCCACTGAGAAAAGCGGAATGTGCATTTATCAAGCAGTCCGACAGTCTGCAGGAAGTATCTTGCAAGCTCCATACAGCCCTTGAATTCCTGTTCAAGCTGATCCGGGCGTATCACAAGATGGCCTTCGGAAATTGTGAACTGACGTAGGCGTATAAGTCCGTGCATTTCTCCGGACTCCTCATTGCGGAAAAGCGTAGAAGTCTCGCCAAGTCGCATCGGCAAATCCCTGTAAGACCTGGCCCGGTTCAGATAAACCTGATACTGGAAGGGGCAGGTCATAGGACGGAGAGCGAAACATTCCTTTGTCTCATCTTCAGGATCTCCCATTATGAACATTCCGCTGCGATAATGATCCCAGTGTCCGGAAATCTTGTACAGATCCCTTTTCGCCATGAACGGCGTCTTTGTCAGCACATATCCGGCTTTTTCCTCGGTATCCTCAACCCAGCGCTGCAGAAGCTGCACAACCCTAGCACCTTTCGGCAGCAGCACAGGCAATCCCTGTCCTATTATGTCTACCGAAGTGAAATATTCCAGTTCTCGGCCTAACTTGTTGTGATCACGCTTTACGGCCTCCTCACGTTCCTTTAAGAACGTGTCAAGTTCCTCTTTTTTTGGAAAGGCAATTCCGTAAATGCGTTGTAGCATTTTGTTATGCTCGTCGCCACGCCAGTATGCCCCAGCACAGCTTGTCAGCTTGAATGCGTTATGCTTTATTCGTCCAGTGGAATCAACGTGCGGGCCGGCACACAGATCCGTAAATTCGCCCTGCTTGTAGAAGGAAATCGTCTCACCTTCCGGCAATCCGTCTATAAGCTCAATCTTGTAAGGCTCATCCTTCATAAAGGCCTTGGCCTCGTCCCTGGACAGTTCAAAACGCTCCAGATGCAGGCGTTCCTTTATGATTTTCCTCATCTCGGCTTCTATCTTTTCAAGAATTTCCGGCGTGAACTTTATATCCGTGTCAAAGTCATAATACCAGCCCTCGGCTATGGAAGGGCCTATCGCCAGCTTTGTCTGCGGATAAAGGCGTTTGACCGCCTGTGCCATTATGTGCGAGCAGGTATGCCAGTATGTCCTGCGATATTCCTCGTTGGAAAAAGAATATTTGTCATCGGCGGATTGTTTTGCGTTTTCCGCGTTAATGTCATTGTTTTCTGCCATAATTATGGACTCCTTTGTTTTTGGGGCAAAAAAAATCACCCCTGTAATATCAGGGGTGAAATGACAATCATTCCACGGTTCCACCCTGCTTGCAAGCTAACAGTTTTGCAAAACTGTCAGCAGTTAGCAATGAGCAATTAGCAATGAGCAATTAAGGAATGTTCCTTTAAAGAACTCCGAAACCACTAACTACCAACTACTAACTACCAACTGATAATCCGCTTGTTGCGGATTATCATGCCGCTTTCAAAGGCTATAACGGGCCTTTCCCGTCCGCTTTCGTCCCCTGTGGGATTTATGCGGCGGCTCCGGGGCTGGTATCAGACGGGTTGCGATTAAGACCGCTTTCAGCCTGGGGCGGCCTCTCTCTTGAAACGCAAATTCCGTCCATGTCCCCATCAATGCCGTTTCATATATTATAGCAATTTGTTGAAACACGGAAAAAATGCTTTTTTCCGTGTTTCCAATTAGCAATGAGCAATTTAGGAGATGACTTATAAGAAGGGAAATTTTTGAATTTTACATTGTTTTNNGGAATTAGCAATTTGCAATGAGCAATTTAGGAGATGCCTGATAAGAAGGGAAATTTTTGAATTTTACATTGTTTCCGTAATTGTAAAAAATCTGAAACGACGAGAAAAACGTAAAGAAAACGGACAAATATGCAATCACATTGCATTTTTGTCCGTTTTTTATGACCAGACTTGCAGATTACTTGCCAAAATAGCGTTTGAGCAGTCCGTCAAAGCCTCTTCCGTGGCGTGCCTCGTCCTTGGCCATCTCATGCACAGTGTCATGTATCGCATCAAGGTTGAGGGCCTTTGCCTTGCGGGCAAGTGCCATTTTTCCGTCGCAGGCACCGTGTTCCGCGGCAGCACGCATTTCCAGGTTCTTCTTGGTTGACGGTGTCAAAACCTCTCCCAGCAGTTCTGCGAATTTCGCGGCATGTTCGGCTTCCTCAAATGCGTATCTCTTGAATGCCTCGGCGATTTCCGGATATCCTTCCCTGTCTGCGACGCGGCTCATTGCAAGGTACATTCCGACTTCGGAACATTCACCATTGAAATTGGATCTCAGTCCTTCCATTATTTCTTTGTCGTCGTTTATTCCGTCGCCTACCTTATGCTCGGTGACGTATGTTTTCTCGCCATCACCCATCTCATTGAACGTGGTCGCTCCGCATACGGGGCATTTTTCGGGCTTGCCTGTGCCATCGCTAACCCAGCCGCAAACTGTGCATACGTATTTCATAAATGTGTCTCCTGAATGTGTTTTAAGCAAGGCAGCCCTGACATTGGGAAATCCTACATCATGCCCTGCAATAACATAATAGGACACCGCAAAATGGTTAGTCAAGACTAATATTTTCCACATCATCCAAGTTCAGAATATTTGTATAATAATTATAACGGCAAAATTGCTTTGCCGCAATTCTACGGAGGAGACAATGAGAAAACTGGCTTTTATTGCCGCGTTGATGCTTGCAGCCACTACAATGGCACAGGCACAGACCACGGCAAAAAACCTTCCCGAAGGTGCAACAATGGAAACAAACACCAAATATCCCGCAGTAGTGCATTATACGCTTAAAAACGGCCTACAGCTGCTGATACTGGAAAAGAAATTCGTTCCCACGGTTTCATTTACCACGATGTTCAAGGTAGGAAATGTGGATTGCGTACAGGGGCAGACCGGACTGGCCCACATGTTTGAACACATGGCGTTCAAAGGCTCAAAGACTGTAAACGCGACCAATTATTCAAAAGAAAAAAAGCTTCTTGACGCAGAGGAAGCCCTTGTAAGGGAATTGCAGGACGAGGAGCATAAGGTAGTACGAGACGAGGAAAAAATAAAGGATCTGAAAGAACGCCTTGCCAAGGCTTCAAAAGCCGCCGACGAAATGATAAGCAAGGACGAGTATTGGAAGATATACAACAATCTCGGCGAGCATGGAATGAACGCGATGACTTCCCTGGATTACACAGGGTACGTCGTATCATTGCCGGCTGACAGGCTTGAACACTGGATGATAATTGAATCCGACCGCTTCAAGAACTTTGTCCTGCGCGAATTTTACAAGGAAAGAAGCGTCATACAGGAAGAACGCCGCATGAACGAGAGCAAGGTAAGCCGCATTCTCTACGAGGCATTGAACGCAGCGGCATTCGTGGCACATCCATATCATAATCCAACGATAGGATGGATGGACGACATCGCGAACTACACCCGCACTGATGCGGAAAAGTTCTATGCAAAATACTATGTACCGTCCAATGCGACCATAGCCATTGTCGGCGACGTTGATCCGGCAAAAGTAATAAAATTGGCAGAAAAATATTTCGGCAGCTGGAAGGGACAGCAGGTAAGGCATGACGTACGCATAATAGAGCCTGTACAGAATGCGGAAAAGAAGGTAAACGTATTCTTCCCAGCACAGCCCGCACTGTATATGGGATTCCACAATCCCGGAACATATCACTCCGATATGCCCGCGCTCATAATGGCAAGCGAGGTTCTTTCCAACGGAAAGACCGGCCGCTTCTACAAAAATCTTGTTGAAGGAAAGCAGATGGCACTTTATGCGGCATCCTATGCTACGCTGGCACATCGCTATCCATCGCTTTTCGTTGTTTCCGCGGCTCCCAAGGCACCCTATACAAACGAGCAGCTTGACGATGCCATTATGGAGGAAATAGAGAAATTGAAAAACAATCCTCCGGAACAGTGGGAACTTGACAAGATTCTCAACAACTACGAGGCCGACATGATAAAGCAGATGGAGTCCAACGAGGGAATCGGAATGACCCTGGCAATAAGCAACCAGATTATCGGCAACTGGAGATATGAATGGGATCTTGCGGATCAGCTGCGTCAGGTGACACCGGAACAGATTTCCGCCGCCGCCCGCAAATATCTTGTCAGAACCAACAGGACCGTGGCCTTCCTTTCAATGCCAGAGGAGGCCAATGCTCCGGCAAAGGCAGGGGCAAAACCAGCCGCCAAATCCGCGGCAAAAAAGAAATAAGGAGGCAGGAACAATGAAAAACAAGACAAACAGGAATCTTGCTATCCTCACTGGAGCATTGCTTATGACATCTATAAACACAGGCATGGCCAATGCCAAACCCACACTGAAATTGCCGGAAATAAAATCCGTACAATTCCAGCCGCCGCAGGGTGAGAAAATGACCCTGAAAAACGGAATCACCGTGTATTATATGCAGGACAATACGCTGCCGGTGGTACATTTACAGGCAATAGTAAAAACTGGAAAAATATACGATCCGGCAAAACTGGCTGGACTGGGAACAATAACACTGGATCTTATGCACGAGGGCGGCACGGCGAAATATCCTTCGGCAAAAAAGGACAAGACGCTTGAAAATCTTGGTGCGTCCATAAGCGCCACTCTGAGCCTGGAAGAAGCCACTTTTGATATGACTTCTCTCAAAAAGGACTTTTCCGCAGTTCTTGACATTTTCGCAGATGTACTACGAAATCCAGCATTTGAAGCGGACAAGGTCAAGCTGGTGAAATCCGAATACATAGCAATTACCGATCGTCGCAACGACGAACCTGGTCGCAGCGTGTCAAGTGAGGCATTACGCCGCTTCTTCGGCCCGAACCATCCCTATGGTCAGAGAATGGAAAAAGCCACAATCAATGCTATAACCGTGGCGGATATGAAGAAATGGCATAAGAACTATGTTCAGCCAGGAAACATGATGCTCGCGGTGGCCGGTGATTTTGGCAGCAGCGAGAATCTTGCAAATGAGCTTGAAAAGGCTTTTGGCAGCTGGCAGGCAGGAAAGACGGAGTTCCCAAAGATTGAACAGCCCAAATCCATAGCGAAACGCAAGATTTTCCACATACAGAAACCCAGCTCACAGACATATATCGCAATGGTGCAGACAGCTCCGAAACGCCTATCGCAGGACGAATACGCATTGTCCGTAGCAAACGAAATTCTCGGCGGAGGATTGTCCTCCCGTCTGGCGGCGGAAGTACGCTCCCGCAGGGGACTTGCATATACCGTTTACAGCTATGCTGGAAAACGCAGTCTTGAAGGCTTTGAAATGGCATATTGCGGAACAAAGCCATCCACCGCGGCAGAGGCCATAGAGGTAATGCTTGGCGAGTTCAGGAAAATACAGGAAGAGCCAGTTCCTACGGAAGAATTGGAAAGGGCAAAATCCTCAATAGTAAATTCCTTCGTATTCCGCTTTCCCACTCCGTTCAGCCTTATAACCAACAGAATGGGATACGATTATTACAATTATCCGAAGGACTATCTTGAAAACTATGTCAGGAACATAGAGAAGATAGACGCGGCTGCAGTGCAGGATGCGGCAAAACGCCTGTTCCGCCCAGATGACATGATAATATTCGTCATAGGCGACGCCAGCAAGTTTGACAAGCCTTTAAGCACGTTTGGCGAGGTTGTCGAGCTTACCGAGGCTGACTGACGATTATGCAAACGCTGGGAAAGTGCCTTTTCCAGCGTTTGCAATGAGCAGTTAGCAATGAGCAATTTTGGAAGTCCTTTTCGTCATTTTATTCATCACAATGACGCATAAGACGAGAAAACAGGAAATTACTACAGAAAAACCGCTGAAAACAGCGGTTTTTTTGCTAATTTAATCAAAAAAAAAGCATTTTTTCGGCAAAAAAACAAAAAAATGAAAATACGCAGGGCAATATTGGACGATTATCAGGAAATTTGCGGTATTTACCGCTCGGCAAGAAAATTTATGGCGGAAAACGGCAATTTCTCGCAATGGAATGACGTTCCAGCACTGCTTGAACAGATAAGAAAAGATATTCTAGTCGGAAATTTTTATGTCTGTACGGATGAAGACGACAGAATAATAGGCTCTTTCTGTTTTTTTACAGGTTCAGACCCGACTTATGCGAAAATCTATGACGGAAAATGGTTAAATGAATCTCCTTACGGCGTCATACACCGCATCGCATCTGCCGAACGGGGAAAGGGAATAGCCAGTTTCTGCATAAGATGGTGCGTAAGTCAGCATGGAAACATAAAGATAGACACGCACAGGGACAATATCCCAATGAGGAATACGATACTGAAAAACGGCTTCACATATTGCGGGATAATCAGAAAGGAAGACGGAACGGAAAGGCTGGCATATCAGATAGTGAAACGCTGAAAAAGTGTCTGTTTTTGAAAGATACTCCGTCATGCCCGAAATTAGTAGTCGGGCATCTTGTCGGTAAATACTTCAGAGATTCCCGCCAACAACATGCGGGAATGACGGATGGGGGGCTTTATCAGTGTTTCCTTAGGAGTTAGTAGGGAGTAGTTAGGAGTTTGAGGAAATTCCTTATATCGTCATGCTGAACTTGTTTCAGCATCTCAACAGCAAGTAAACAAAATAACGAATTTTGTAAAATTTAAGTATTATGAACGATTTTTCACACGTTTTTTTGCACAAAACCATTAGATTTGTGGCGGCAATGCTTATTGTCTGCGGACTTGGCATTGTCCCGTCATTCGCACAACAGGCAGTGCTGCATTATTTTGACAATGAATACCGGCTTGGAAACAGCATAAACGAGGCTTTTGAGAATCTCAAAGGCAGCGGTAGCAAGATAACCTTGAAAAGTGCTACGGAAAGCCTGTCCTTTACCGACGGAGCTATTTTTGTATTGGGAAATGCGAACAATCTTGATGCGGATTCGCTAAAAAATGCAAAATTCACCAAGATGGCACAGGTAAAGGCTATTTACGACGGTGTGAATTACATTTTCCTGAACGATGAGATGTCAGGACAGGCGGCTGATTCGGAAAAACATTCCGCTCTGGAAGAGCTTGCGACATTTCTAGAGGCGGAGATAGGCAATGCCGAATTAATGCAGGGACAGATCTCCGACGGAACAAAGATACAGGCATTGCGTATTCCCAACGAGAAANNCAATGCAGCTGGAGCATACGCTCAATATAGACGGCAAGGACGTAAATTTCCGCACTGTCATCAAGCCGCAGGGACTTATGACACCGAGAATGTCCGCCGTAAATGCCGCAAAGAACAATTCGAATCATGCCCTGATAAGCATAGGGGCTGGTGCGGCACTTATGAGCGAGGGCAATCCAAGTTCTTTTGGCAATATGTACAGGTATTTTGACGAGGCTGGCACGGAATTGCTGCTACTCAATCCAGAGGATCTGTTCGGATTATGGAACGCCTTTGAAAACGGTGGAATGCCGAAAGACCCGGTAAAGCCGATAATGGTATTCACGAATGCGGATTTTTCCGATACAAAGCTCAACGGCGAGGTTCTGCCTTATTACGCACTTAACATAAATGGCAGGAAGATACTGTTCTTTTCCGTCGGTGGGCAGGATGAGGCACTTGAAACGAAGCTGGACGGCAGCGGCATAAGGTTCTGGAATCCATCCGGCAGCAGAAAACTTTCAAAACTCATACGGGATGCCAGGAAATCGGAAAAGGCTGACGCAGTGATATTGAGCAATTCCTACTCCGAGACTGAAAGCAGCTGGATGGAAGAGCTTAAAGGAGTTGACCTTGTAATAAACCGCAAACGCTGGGGCAAGGCTGCCAGTCAGGAAATAAAGGCGGATCTGGAAGCCCGCACGGACAGGCACGACACCGCACTGGAGCTTAACCGAGACAGGCATGGCGACGGCAAAATAGAACTGTTCTTCAATGAGAAGGCACTTTCCGGAATACATCTTTCCGAGGAAGACGGAAATTATGACATTTTCAAGCCGGAAGCCAGGGAAGAGCAGAAAACCGCAATACTAAAGGCATTCATCAGCGACGAGAACGCAATAATGCCTGATGCTGCGGAAATGGATTACACGCATGAAAGGACCGCATTCCAGTCCCCGACGGACTTCGCACAGGCGGCGGCAGGACTTATACGCAGGTATTTCGGAACGGAATTTGCCGCCGTGGAAATAAAGGCAAATCCCTCACATGGAATAACTGGCTATCTTGCCACGGACGAAGGACGAGATTGGCTGGGATCAAACGAGCCGGTCAAGGCATATCTTATTCCCGGAAAGGCATTGAATGCAATAAAGGACGGAAAAGCTGGCTCAATGACATTTGAACAGTATGCGGCGGCAAAATCATCCGGAAAAACGCTTTATGCCGTATCTGGGTTAGACAAGAGAGGAAAACTTAGCGGACTGGCAATAAGGGACGACGAGATGTACACCGCAGCCCTGCCGGAAAGCCTTGCAAAGAAATGTTCAGGTGCGAAGGACATGGGAAAGGAACCCGTCAGGCTTTCAACATTCGTAATCGGTGAAATGAAGAAAATCCGCAAGGAAAACCCCGAAAGGGAAAACTGGAAAACGGCAGTCGCATCAGCCGCCGCGGACAGGACTGAGACAAGGGGCGTATGGCGTTTTGAACTGGCAAATCTTTATGTTTTCGCCGAGAGGACGAATGTACATTCTCCGGAAGGATATGCCGGAACAAATGAAAGCGCGTTTGGCACGGAAAACCGTACAAAGATATCCGCCAGCGGACTTGTAAAAGCACCTTATGTCAAGGGAGACTTCTTCTTCACCCCGTCGGTAAGCGGCAGTTATGGCAAGACAAAGTATGAAACATACACTGGTCTTGATTCGGACAAGCTGGATTACAATGCCGAATTTCTTTATGCCCCATTTGAGACAAAGGCTTTCGGTGGCACAGCATTGCACGGCCCTTTCCTGACGGCAGAATACGAGACCGAGTTTGAGACAGAGAATTACGATCATCGCAAGAAGATTTACCGTGGAAAGACCGGCTGGAAGATGTTTGACGGCAAGATTCTGAAAGAGGCTTATGCCGCGGCGGACATTGAACGCAAGGAATATCCCGGCGATCCATACACGCATTATCTTGTTGAGGCCTTTGCCAAGGGCGAGTATGACATTCCGCATACGAATCTGAAATTTGAGGCAAGCGCCCTTTACCGCAGGTATATGCCGTGCCACGACGACAATTCAACAAATCTGCGGCAGAGGCTGGAAGTCAATGCTGTACTCTCCACGGAAATTTACAAGAACCTTGGCATGGGATTCTATACGCAATGGATATATGCCACAGGTGCGAAACTGGGCGGATATGCTGACAGCTTCACATTCGGCGGCACACTGAGCTACAAGTTCCTGACGAAGTGGAATTAATGAAAGACGGAAAAAATTTCCGTCTTTCAATGAGCAATTAGCAATGAGCAGTTAGCAATTGTGGAAATTACTTATACCGTTATTTCCATAAGCGTTAGCGAAGAAGCAAGCAACACATAAATGTACGCACAATGTATGTATATTGTGCGTACATTGTCATTACAATCAGAACAACGGCGGAGATGCGAAAAGGCGGAAATCCATATCCGGGAAAATATCGTCCTGCTGTTCCAATGCCGCCAGCTTACTCTCGTCAACCTTTTTGGCAATAGCCTGCGACAGCAATTCCACCGCGGCATTGACATGATCCTCAAAACGTTTCTTTGCATAGGACGAATGGGAATCCAGATGTATCAGGTATGCCCAGTCGGAGGACTGTGCAAGCAGTATTTCCCTGCCTGCCTGATTCATTGCCCTTTTCTGCAATGGGGCAAGCCGCCTTGACTTGAAGAAATTGGAAGTGTCGCACATCTTTTCCGTAGCAGCACACAATGGGGCATAAATAAAGTCATTCCTAGGATTCACCCACGATTCAAAATAACCGTTTTCCCCCCATGAGGAAACACCGGGAAGCAGTTCCGCCGGAGGAGGACATGATGAAAGGTATTCCGATGGCGTAACAAAACGCAATGGGAAACGCTCCTCCCTGATCTTCCTTATCAC
>LXOW01415424.1_pt1 | contig 51696 bp, 36 predicted proteins | sample 1368591 | NCBI WGS metagenome assembly LXOW01 (sample SAMN04884650, study PRJNA319009) | bovine gut metagenome | isolation source: Cow rumen | host: Bos taurus | place: Italy: Legnaro (PD) | collected 2014-07-09
GTTGTTCGCAAGTCCGCGGCTGACGATAAGCCGGCCGTCGGTTATACCCTCTGCGTATTTCGGGAAAAATGCCTGATCTGGCGCGAAGAAGGGGCGGCCGAAGATTCTCCACTGGCCGCCGTGCGCGTGTCCCGAAAGGATAAGATCGATATCCAGGTCTTTTATATACCTCGGATAATATTCGGGGTGATGAGACAACAGAATCTTATATCCCGGCAGCCGGGCAAACTCTGACAAAAACTGCAGATCGGGCGGGGGCGTTTTAGTAAAATGCCCCTGCTTTTTGCTTTTTATACCAAGATATCCCGAAGTGAGGCCGCCGATATAAAGACCTTCGAAAATATCATATTCGTTGTCGAGCAGTCTCACGCCGTTTCCGCGGCAGGCAGCTCTTACGTCGTCCTCGGCGATGTTTTCATGATTGCCGAAGGACATAAAGGTCGGACAAAGCGACGCACAGTCGCAAAGGAAATCTGCGCTTCGCCCTGTCATCCTGTCGTGGCTGTGGATGATGTCGCCAGGAATAAAAATCACGTCTGGCGAGTATTCCGCGGCTTTATCGAGGATATAGCCGTATTCCTCCCCGTGTATATCCGAAAGAACGACTGCGGTAAAATCTTTCTCAGAAGGAGATGAAATTACGTATTCGGTTACGTCGAGTTTCGGGCGTTTCATTTCCCGCCAGCCTTTTTCAGGATATATTCTGCTGCTTCGGGGACCACAAGACCGGATATGTCGCCGCCCGATTCAATCAGGCGTCTGACTTCGGTTGACGAGCAGTTTTCGAGTCCGGGAGCGGCAGGCAGAAAGACGGTCTCAAGCCCGGGCAGATGAGTTCTGTTATATTCGACTTCGAGCATCTCGTATTCGAAATCAGCAGGTGTGCGCAGGCCCTTCACGACGGCGCAGGCGCCGAGCGCACGGCAGAGATCGACGAGGTATCCGTCCGAATAAACCACAGAAACGCCGGGAACTCCCGCCACGGTGAGCGACGCGATTTTCACTCTCTCTTCGGGAGTGAACGTATACTTCTTTTCTCTGTTGCAGAGAACGGCTACGGTGACTCTGTCGAATAACCCGGAGGCTCTGCGGACTATATCGAGATGGCCTACGGTCATCGGATCAAAACTTCCGGGTACAAGCGCGTGTCTCATTTTTTACTCTCCGATCGGGTGCCGGTTTCGCCTTCGTTCTCTTCGGGGAACGACGGCCGGAGCAGCAGCACCGAGGCCGCTCCGTATCTTGCCTGCTTTGCGACTGAATATAGTCCGCTGAGACTTTCGTCTCCTCCGAAAACGTCCTCGGGCTGCGAAGATTCGCAGACGATATAAGACGTATCAGTCACAAGTTTGTATTCATACAGGCCGCGGAGCGTTGAGGGAATAAGTCCCGCGGCGTAAGGAGGATCGATGAAAACGATATTGAAGGATTTACCGCGTAGCCGCCGCAGCGCGTCGGGAAGCTTTTCGGGAAGAACAGTAAGTTCCTTCTGAAATCCGCAAAGAGACGCGTTCTCTTTGATTATTCTGCACGCGTCGGGCGAAGAATCGATAGCTACGGCTGAAGCCGCTCCGCGCGAGAGCGCCTCAAGGGACATCTGGCCCGAACCCGCAAACAGATCGAGGATTTTCCTGCCTTCTATCGAAAACTGAATCATCGAGAAGACAGCCTCTTTGGCGCGTTCGGACGTCGGGCGCGTCGCCTCTCCTTCGAGCGTGCGAAGCTTTCTTCCTCTCGCTTTTCCTGTAATTATCCTCATCTGGATTTTCCGGGGGATTATTCCCCGTCCTTTCCGTGGAAATATTCAAATACGTTTGCGGCGTCCGCGGAAGTAAGTCCTGGCGCCGATGACAGTTCTTCAAACGACGCGGCTTTGACGCCTGCGAGCCCTCCGAAACGAGACAGGAGTTTCGCCGCCTTGCCCGGACCTATTCCCTTGATTTTTTCGAGAGAAGACTTTTTTATCGTCTTCCTCTTCGAATCGCTTACTGCTCTCACCGTAAAGCGGTGTATTTCTTCCTGAATCCGGTATATCAGCGAAAAGACGTCGCGGTCGCGGGAAATGTCAACCTCGCCCGAAGGCGTCAAAAGACTCCTCGTTCTGTGCGAGCCGTCCTTGACCATACCCGCGATAAATACGTCGATTCCGGCCTCTTCCGCCGCTTCGCAGGCAGCGGACAGCTGAGGCGCGCCGCCGTCAACAAGAATCAGATCGGGAAAGATTCCGAATGAATCGCCGTCCCCCGCGTCCGAATTACAAAGCCGTGCAAGGCGTCTTGATACTGCTTCTTTCATCGAAGCATAATCGTTCTGTTCGGTAACGCTCTTCATTCTGAAAAGGCGGTAGTCCTTCTTTTTGAATCTGCCTCTTTCGCAAACTATCATACCCGCTGTAATGAACTCGCTGCCGTACTCTGATATGTCGAAGGCCTCGATCCGTTCGGGAACGACGCCGCAGCCCAGCAGTTCGGCAAGCCGGACTGCGGTCGCGTCCGACGTCGCCATCTCCCTGCCCGATACCGCCGAATATTCGGCCGCGTTTTCGGCAGCCATGTCGCAGAGCTTTTTCGCGTTTCCGCGAACGGGTATTCTCACGTGCACGCGTCTATTCGCTACGGAGGCAAGATATCCTTCAAGCAGCGCGCGCTCATCCTCTCCGAAACCTTTGCCGAGCAGTATTTCGGGAGGAACGTCGGAACATTCAAAATAATGGTCGGACAGAAAACTGACGGCCGCCTCGCTCGTTTCGGACGGACCTTCGCCGAGAAGCGCGTCGATCTTGTCGATTATCCTGCCGTTTCTGATCAAAATTAGCGAGAGGGCCGTAAGAGGGCCGTCTCCGGATATTGCGCAGGCGTCTCTGAAGACGTCCGAGTCGTCAACCGCCTTCTGGCGTTCTCCGAGCTTCTCTATGGCCGCAATAGAGTCACGGACTTTGGCCGCGGCTTCGTACATCTCGCGTTCCGCAAGATCGGTCATACGCGCTTCGAGCCGCTTTCTGAGAGCGGCAGTATTACCCCGCAGAAGCATTCCGGCGGAAGATATCAGTTCCGCATATTCCTCGGGTGTCACGTCGCCGCGGCAGACGCCCCGGCATTTCCCCATCTGGTAATAGATACAGGGCCTGACCTTGCCGATTTTCTCGGGAAACTGATGTTTGCAGGTCGGAAGACCAAGCGCGCCGTTGACCGCCGAGATGACCGGAAAGACGGTGGATGAACCCGAATAGGGTCCGAAATACTCGGATTCGGGGTCGTCTCTGCCTCTCGACATCGAGAGTTTCGGATACTGTCCTCCGCCGATCCTGATATAGGGATAGGACTTCGCGTCTTTCAGGCGGATATTGTATCTCGGACTATACTTCTTGATCAGGTTGTTTTCGAGCGCCAGAGCCTCGATCTCGCTGTCGCACAGGATATGATCAAAACTTCTGACCGACGACGCCATACGTTCGGTCTTGAGATTCTTCGCTCCGCCGCCGAAATACTGAGACACTCTGTCGCGCAGTTTTTTCGACTTGCCGACGTAGATGACCCGCCCTGAGCCGTCTTTCATAATATAAACTCCCGGCGACTCGGGAAGTTCCCCGGCGTCGCGGAGCAGTTTTTTCTTGATGTCGGTTAATGATTCTTTCGTCTGCATCGATAATTCATATAGGGCACTACCGCACAATTCGCGTGTGCGGATTGTCGAGTAATTTTGACGCCGGTTTTGACTGAAAAATTGCAGGAAAACAGGCGCGTTTTTACACTTTTCAGTCAAATCGCCAGTGGCTATTTGGCTGAAAAGTGCAATTTTGACGTCAGAACCGGCGTCAAAAGGGCTGGCAAGACGTGCGCGTCGAATTGTGCGGTAGTGCCTAAACAATATTATATATTATTTTCGCCGATATGTCAATCGCGGCGACCTTCCGTCTGTTTACCAGCGTTCGTTTCGCTCTCAAGTTCGCGCAAGAATTCGAGCAAGAATTCGTGTCTGCGCGCCGCGATTCTTTTTGCGGTCGCAGTGTTCATCATGTCCCTTAGGAGCAGCAGCTTCTCGTGGAAATGTCTTACGGAATCGTTAAGCGACCTGCCTTTGGCTCCTCCGTACGAGAAGGTACGTGCGATTCCGACGGCACCGATCGCGTCAAGCCTGTCGGCGTCCTGAACGATCATCCCTTCGATTGTGTCCGGCCTTTTGCCGCGGTTTTTGCTGAAAGAAACCGAATTCACCGCGGCTATTACGCGCTCGGCAGTTTCCGCGTCCACGCCCTGCGACTGGAGAAACTCTCTCGCGTTCGCATTGTCCTTCGTATCGAAAAGCTTTTGATCGTCTACGTCGTGCAGCAGCGCGGCAAGAGCAACCACGGTACGGTCGCATTTCTCTTTTTCGGCGATCAGCATGGCGTTTTTGCAGACGCGCTCGGTGTGATCGAATCCGTGCCCGTCGGATCTGTCCGAAAAGAGCGCTTCGGCGTACTTCCCCGCGGCGTCGATCAGAGCGTCTTCTCTGTTATTGTTTTCTTCAGGCATTTTTTCCTCACAGCTTCGTATACTTGTCCGATTTACCCTTCGCCTTTTCGACCGGATACTTTGCCTCGTTTTGGTCCATCTTGGCGTTGACGATTTCGTCCTCGTCGAGGCCGAGGCGGTCGAGCATGTCGCGGCAGTATACGATCACGTCGGCGAGTTCCTCTTTCACGTGCGCGATATCATAGTCGGTATCGCTCCACTGGAAGCACTCGAGCAGTTCGTTCGCCTCGATTGAAATCGATTTTGCAAGGTTGACCGGCGAGTGGAAGCGGTCCCAGTCGCGGTCGGAGGTAAATCTGCGGATGCGTTCTATCGTTTCCTGTTTCATGGTTTATTTCTCCCTGCAATGGCGGCATTGCGCCGCAACTGATATTATTATATCATATATTCTTAAATTAATAAATAGTGATTCCGCTTTTCATCCTTCGCCGTTGTTGCTTTTGCGGCCGAATAGTGATATAATTATTATGATTATTTCAACAAATGCGCATATATTCCGTAAAACGCAAAACGACTGTGTTCGGGAGAATAATATGAAAAACAATAATCCGAAATCGATGATAATACTTGCGGCGATACTGCTGTGCGCCGCGATTGCGTCCATTGCCGCGGCTGCGGCGGCGTCTGCGGACTCGAGCCCGCTGCCCTCTCTCACCGGAGTTACGCTGAGTCCCGATGGCGTGCTCAGCTGGGATCCCTTCCCCGGGGCCGCCGGATACGAGTACTGCGTAGGAACAGGCGGAGGCATCGTCACCGACGAAAACCACAACCCTGTGACCTTTATAAATCTTAAGGAGCAGGCGGACTCTTTTCACTTCGCCTCCGGAACGCTTGACTGGTACGTATACGCCTTCGATGAAAACAGAGTAAGAATTTCCGAATACACGAAAGGCACCTACGAATACGTCAACACACAGATTCCGCTCGCCGCCCCGGGAAACGTTCACTGGGATCACGCGACGGCGGTCTGGGATCCTGTTGAATACGCCGAAAGCTATTTTGTAGGACTCTACAGATACAACCCGGAGGGCGGAGAGAACGTCTGGGTTGTATCGAACTTCGTATACGGCGTTACGGCGTTCGATTTTTCGGAATATCTTGAAACCGGCAAGACCTACACGTTCAGAGTCTACGCCGAAGCTCATTACACCGACTTTGTGCACACCGACAGCGCCGAGGTCGTAAGCCCCGAAAAAGCCGTCGTCGCCGTACAGCCTTCCCTCACCGGCGTCTCGATTAACGACAATCTCCTTACGTTCGACCCGGTTCCGGGCTGCGAGATTATCTGCGTATACGCCGAAGGAGCTATTCAGAAGTTTACGTCTCAGCCCGTCGACATGAACGAATTTCTGCCGCCCGAGCACCCCGCGGGATCGTCGCCCGTCCGCCTCTGGGCCGCAAACGCGTACGGCGAGCCGCTCGTCCCGCGCTACGCACTCGAATGGACGTACGGCGCTGCGACCGCACCAGAAACCGAGCCGGTTACAGAACCCGAGACCGAACCTGTCACCGAGCCCGAGACCGAGCCGGTTACAGAACCCGAGACTGAACCTGTCACCGAGCCTGAAACCGAACCTGTCACCGAGCCCGAGACCGAACCGGTCACTGAGCCGGAGACCGAACCCGTTACCGAACCGAAGACTGAACCGGTCACTGAACCTGAGACTGAACCAGTAACCGAGTCCGAGACTGAACCGGTAACCGAACCCGAGACCGAACCTGTCACCGAGCCCGAGACTGAACCTGTAACCGAGCCGGAGACTGAACCGGTCACTGAGCCCGAGACTGAACCGGTAACCGAGTCCGAAACTCTTCCTGTTGCGGATCAGTCGTCTGATACCGAAGGCACGTCCGCATCAGAACCCGATACTTCAGCCGAAACCGGCGGTGCGGATGAAACGACCGCCGAAGAGCCCCTGCCCGATTCACCCGAAACCGGAAGCACGGAAGAAACGACTCCACAGACGGACGTGAACACGGCCATGATCGGCGAACCCGAAGGTCTGTCAGGCGGCGCAATCGCGGCAATTGTCGCCGGAAGCGTACTCGTCCTCGGCGCCGGCGGATTCATACTTTACAAATTCGTGTTTGGAAAGAAACAATGAGTATTGACGTTTTTGGCCTACGCGCCTTTCTTGAAAAAAACAGAGATGAAATCTTCCGGACGCACAGGGAGATCTGTCTGATACCCGCGCCTTCATACTGCGAGGACGAAAGGGCTCAATACTGCAAAAAACTGCTTGAAGGCTTCGGAGCGCGCGGAGTTTATCTCGACGACGCGAAAAACGTCGTCTTCCCCTACGGGTGCGAAGGCATCCGCGGCATCACCGTGGTCAACGCGCACACCGACACCGTTTTTCCGGCGGATACACCTCTTGAATACGTCGAGGAGGACGGCGTCGTAAGATGCCCGGGCTCGGGCGACGACACCGGCTGTCTCGTCGTTATGCTCTATACGGCAAAATACTTTCTCGAAACAGGTTTCAAACCCGCGGGAGGCATTCTCTTCGTGTGCAACTCCTGCGAGGAAGGTCTCGGAAATCTTAAAGGAATCAGAAAGATTTACGCGGACTACGGCGACCGGATTGCGCGGCAGATTTCGCTCGACGCCGATTACAACGAGATATTCACCGGATGCGTCGGATCGGCGAGATTCGAAGTAACCGTGACTACCGCGGGAGGTCATTCCTTCGGAGATTTCGGCAAAAAGAACGCCGTCGCCGAAGCCGCGAAAATCATCTCGCGCATATATGAAACCGACGTGCCGAAAAAGCCGGGCGCGAAGACAACTTATAACGTCGGAACGATCTCGGGCGGAACCTCGGTCAACGTCATAGCGCAGAAGGCGTCCTTTCTCTGCGAATACCGCTCGGACGATCCCGAATGTATGGATATTATGCAGGCAAAATTCGACGGGATATTCGGACAGGCGCGGAGCGATGAAGTCGGCGTCGACGTGAAAGTCGTCGGCGTCCGCCCATGTGCGAAGGGCGTCTGCGTCGATGAAATAGATCGGCTCGCGGATATATACTGCAGGACCGCGGAGAAAATCACCGGGGAGGCGCCGCGGAGAAAGACCGCATCCACCGACTGCAACATACCCCTCTCGCTCGGCATACCCGCCGTATGCGCCGGAGCGATGATCAGCGGCGGCACTCACACGACCGAAGAGTGGCTGATCAAAGACACTCTAATCACCGGAACCGAGATAATCGCGTCATTCATTTACGAGGTATTCGCCTGATGCCGTCCGACGTAGAAAAAAGCGCAAACGGCAAAAAGCGCGTCACAATCCTTGCCTACGCGAGCATTATTTTCGTGATTTTTCTCTGGGGAGTCTATCCGGTGCTCACTGCGGGAATTCTCGAATACTTTTCGGGCGGAACCTTCTCGCTTATCGGATCTGCGGCGTCGGCCGTCGCGCTGACGATAATCTGCATCCCGCGCCTCAAACTTCTCAACGCATCATATTTACGCGTCGCGGTGCCTACGGGATTTGCAGTCGCCACGGCGAATCTGATACAGAAAATCGGACTCGAATACACGACGCCCTCATATTTCGCCTTCCTTGAGAACCTTTCCTGCATTACGGTTCCGATAATGCTTTATATTTTCATAAAGAAAAAGCCCGGCCTGCTCACCTGCGGGGCGAGTTTTCTCTGCCTTGTAGCCTGCTTCTTACTGAGCGGCGCGGCCGAGGGCCCGGACGGCTTCTCTTTCGGCAAAGGCGAGATACTCTGCGCCATAGCCGGAATCATTTACGGAATCAATATAGCGGCGACCGGCGCCTTCGCGAAGAAACTCGACGTGCTCCTCTACGTTATGATTCATATGTGGGTCAGCGTCGTCGTATCAGGACTGACCGTTATACTGCTTGACAGGATAAAGATAAACGGAGAGCCGGTTGAAAGAATCGTCTTTTCGACCGACTGGCGGCATATCGCCGCGGCGGCCGCGCTCGTGCTTTTCTTCAGCACATTCGGCTGGCTTATCCGGACCGAGGCGCTGAAATTCGTCAACGCGTCGGTCGTCGCCGTGATGATGCCCTTCTCCTCCCTCGTCACCGGCGTCGTCGCGGTACTGGCTGGCCGGGACAACCTCACTTTCGGACTTATAGCCGGAGGCGCGCTGATTATCATTGCGTCGGTAATCTCGGGCGTCGGCGACGCCCTGGATTCAAAACGGCAAAAACTTGCAGAAGGCGGAGAGACTCAATGATTATTAACGTTTGCGCCACGGGCGACTCGCTCTTCTGCGCAGAATTTCCGACGGAATACCGCAAAATCAGAGGCGCGCTCGACGCCTTTATCGGCGGATGCGGCGTCAGGATGACGAATCTCGAAACGAATATTTCGCAGTTCGGAGGATTTGCCTGCCGGTATTCGGGAGGCACATGGCTCAATACGCCTCCGGGGATTTTTCACCATCTCGAATCCTTCGGCTTCAACTTTTTCGGCACCGCAAACAACCACTGCATGGATTATTCCTACGCCGGGCTTTTGTCGACGATTGATTTTCTCGACCGCGCCGGACACGCTCACGCCGGAACCGGGAGGAGTCTTGACGAAGCGTCCCGACCTGCCGTCGTGAAGCTCGAAGGCGGAGCGACGGCCGCAATTTTCGCGGTTGATACTTCGATGGAATCTCCGTCGATGGCCGGAGAGGCCGGCGGCGTGTTCGAAGCGCGGCCGGGAGTCAATTATCTCAGGCATGAGAGCGTTTTTCACGTTTCGACCGAAGATATGCACGAACTGAAAAAAATCGCCGGACGGTGCGGAGTAAACTTCACGCGCGACGGCGAGATTGCCTCGGGATATATGCTTCCCGACAGGGAGGGAATATTCGTTCTCGGCAAAACGTCGTTTACCGATAACCCGAACGAACCTGCGTCAAGATGCAACAGAGCAGACCTTGAGCGGCTGACAGCCCTTTTCCGCAAAGCCAAAGAAGAAAACGATCTTGTCCTGCTTCTCGTACACTGCCACGACGAAGAGGCGCCCGACGAGTCGGCTCCGCCCGCATATCTGAAGGAGTTCTGCCGCGCCGCGATCGACGCCGGGTGCGACGCGGTTTTCGGAGGCGGCGAGCACTCGATGCGCGGAATGGAGCTATACCGCGGCAGTCCGGTTTTCTACTCGCTCGGAGATTTTATTTATCAGGGGATGAGAGTGCAGCACCTGCCCCCCGATTTTATGAGAAAATACGGCCTTGACGTAAACGCGACCGCAGAAGAAGGGCTCGCTGCAAGATCGAAAGGCGGAAAGATCGGTCTGCAGACCGACGAGAAGAATTTCCTGACCGTCGTCCCGAAGATCACCTTCGAGAACGGCAAACTCCCGGATATCACGCTGATGCCGGTAAAACTCGGCTTCCGTACCGGAAACGCCGAACTCGACGGACTTCCATATTTCGCAGAAGGCGACGAGGGCGTCCGGATATTCGAGAGGTTCAGATCCTTGTCCGCCCCCTTCGGCGTCCGCATGGAGATGAAGGACGGATTGATAAAGGTACGGACGGAATGATAAAGATAAAGCGGAGCTTCCTCGGCTCCGCTTTTCATATTAGTAGTCTGCGTTATCGCACATTCTGTTTCCACTTCTGTTCCCTGCATTTCCACCTGTCATCAAACGACTTATCTTCCCGTATTGCCTCTATGACAGGAAGCAGGAAAATTCGTATCTCCTCGATGGCTTCCTCAAGCGTCACCTTAATCAGCGGCTTTTTCTTCTTTACAAAAGAGTTCCAGCGAGACTGTCTGAGCGTTTCATCTGCAAAGCCGTCCTCAAACGCAACAATCTCGCCAAAAGAAGTATGCCTGTTGATGAACGTTTCCTTAAGAGCCTCACTTAACTCTACTCCGTCAAAATCGTATCTTTGAGCAAGTACGTATATGTCATAATAGTCCTTGAAGCGTGAGTTGTCATAGGCAAGCGACACGATTGCCTCGAACTTCTCAGCAATGGAAGACGCAAGAGAATAAGCATAAACCCGGGGACTTTCGTCGCTGAGAACAACGGGAAATTCCATCTCAACCCGATCGGGATAAATGACATCTCCAAATCCGATATCAATGGAAACGGGTATCTTTGTTCTGTCCAGATATGCTGTTACTGATACGTTTACACCATGGTACTTCTTGAATTCCGTGATGTTCACCACATTGATCGTATTGAGATCAAAGCGAAGCGGATCATCAGCTTCTGCCGAGAACACCTCTGAAAAAATCGTTTTAATGTCTTCGGTTTTATTGCTGATCTTATGAGCAAGGAAGTCTATGTCCGTCGTTGCTCTTGCATAGTTTCCGTCGAAAAGAGCGTACAGGAAAATACCTCCCTTAAGCGTAAAATTCTCAACAAATTTTGAAACGGAAAGCCTGTAAATGGTTCTTTCAATAGCATACACAGTAAGCATTTCCTGCATGGTCTTCCCTGTTTCAATACTGCGATTTTTCAGTCTGGCTTTTACCGATGCAACGCTACTCATAGGAGCACCTCCATATATGTTCCAAGTATCTTCCTGCATCCCAGGGAATCCGCATAGCGGTGAAGTTTTATCAGATCCCCATCTTCCCTGGCAAGATAGTTTTTCAGCACCTCCTTCGTTTCCTCTATTCCAACCTTATTTCTGTAATACAGAATGTCCGCAACTGTTTTCTCTATATCATAAATACGGAATTCGCATGCATTATCAAACTGTTCCGTAACTCCCGTACTGTACCGCTTTTCGGGAAAATACCAAACGTTCATTTGCGGTCGGTCGGGGAGCGTGGAGATCTTCATGTTTCTTTCTATTGCCATATCAACCGCGTCGGGAAGATACGTCGTAAGGCCATAATAGCGGGCTGCGCTCATCATACAGACTACGCCCTTCGGAGCGTAAACACCGGCTACGGCAAAATCGGAGCTTTCACCGTCAAATGACATGTTCTCATACATCTTGTTATTAAGTTTAACAAGTTTTCCTGCATCGACAAGTCTTGCTATCTTATAGTAACTGAGTCCGGCCTTCAGCAGTTCATTCACCGAGAAGAACTGCCGTTCCGGCATTAGCGTTGTAATCGCAGTCATCAAGCTCCCTCCTTCCATTGTAACTATTTCATATTATACCACTTTCGGGCAAAAATTACAACCGTTTTCCGCAACTTTTTAATTTTGCGGAAATATATTTAAAAATGCACTGATCAATTCGACGCATCCATCCCGACGGCTCATTTTCCGTCTGTTTCCGTATCGAATTAATCAGCGCATCCTCAGAGTTTTTTTCAAACAATCCCGACTCACCTGTCTCTGAAAACCTCTTTGTACGAAACAAAATAGGCGATTCCCGACCAGAGCGTGAATATCACGGTCAGCGCAGACAGGCAGAGCGTCGCGGGCGGCAGGGCCTGCAGCGTCTCACCGGCGCCGCATGCGCGCAGGACGACCGGCTCGACGAGAGCAGAAACGACGCAGAGCATCTGGCAGACCGTCTTGATCTTACCCGCCATGGCGGCGGCGACCACCTCTCCGCTGCCGGTGCTGATCATCAGCCGCAGCGACGTAACCGCAAACTCGCGGATTATCACGGTGAAAACGACCCAGAAGAACCAGGGCCTGATGGCGTCGTTGCGGTAAACGATCGCGAGCATCGTTCCGATGACAATAAACTTGTCGGCGAGCGGGTCGAGAAACTTGCCGAAGTCGGTAACGAGATTGTATTTTCTCGCAATTCTTCCGTCAAGCATATCGGTCAGCGACGCGGCTATAAATATGACCGCAGCGACAATCGGCAACAGGCCGGGGATTATCAGGTCGTATGGCAGCGCGGCTGCCGCGACGCAGAAGGGCACAAGACACAGCCGCATCACAGTCAGCCGGTTCGGAAGATTCATCTTCTTTTTTTCTTTCATATCTCCGGCCTCACATGATCGCGCTTCCGCAGAGATCGTAATCGAGCGCTTCCTCGATTTTCACGTCGACGATATGTCCGGGCTGAATTCTGCGCTTCGCTTTGAAATATATCTTGCCGTCGATCTCGGGCGCGTCTGCGTACGACCGTCCGTAATGCATCTCCGAAACGGGATCGAAATCCTCGACGAGCACCCGCCTGACGCTTCCGACGGCCGCGGCGTTCTTCTCTGCGCTGATGTCCGCCTGAATACCCATAAGGATATCCGCGCGGTCCTGCTTCGTTTGCTCGTCGATCTGACCGTCGAAATCGAAAGCGGGCGTGCCCTCTTCTCTCGAATAGGGGAAGACGCCGAGACGGTCGAAACGCGTCTCGCGGACGAACTCGCAAAGTTCCTCGAAGTCCTCTTCGGTCTCTCCGGGGAAACCGGTGATGAACGTCGTGCGGAGGACGAGCCCGGGGATATTCTCTCTGAGAGCGTTGATGCGATCTTTGATAAGCTCAGGTCCGCCGTGGCGGTTCATCGCCTTCAGCATATTCGCAGAAATGTGCTGCAGCGGCATATCGACGTATTTGAGCACCCGCGGATTGTCGCGGATCTCGGCAATCAGCCTGTCGGTGACCTTGTCCGGGTAGCAGTAAAGCAGCCGGAAATAGGGCCTTTTTGTCGCCGCGGTCAGCTCGCGCAGCAGCCGGTCGAGCGAATACTCGCCGTAAAGATCGATTCCGTATCTCGTTATATCCTGCGCGATTATATTGATCTCGAGAGCTCCGAGCTGCTCGAGATTTTTCGCTTCTTCAACGAGCTCCTCTATCGGGCGGGAGCGGTATTTACCCCTGATATAGGGTATCGCGCAATAGGCGCAGCGGTTGTCGCATCCCTCTCCGATCTTGAGATAGGTCCAGCCGGAGGGCGTCGTCAGCACGCGGTCGCCGCCGAGCTCGACGGCGTCTTTGTCGAGAAATGACGAATATCTCTTCTGCTTTTTCTTCGACCACTGCTCGGCGACCGATTCGACCGCCTCGACGATATTGTGTATAGATCCGACTCCGAGCACCGCGTCGACTTCGGGAAACTCATCGAGAACCTGCTCGCGGTATCTCTCGGGCATGCAGCCGGTGACGATTATTCCGCGCAATTTCGCGTTCTTTTTGAGCCATGCGACGTCGAGTATGCTGTCGATCGCCTCGCGCTTCGCAGATTCAAGAAAGGCGCAGGTGTTGACGATTATAATATCCGCTTCGGTCTCCTCGGGCGTGATTTCGTATCCCGCGTCGAGAAGCTCGTGAAGCATGACCTCGGTGTCGAGCTGGTTCTTCGGGCAGCCGAGAGAAATAAATCCGATTTTCATAAAATCACCTTATCTGACGTCGGTAAAACCGATCTTGCGGCGCACTTTCGAGAGCGTCTTTCTTGAGCAGCGGAAGGCCTCGGACGCGCCGTCCTTCATAACCTGTTCGAGATATCCCTTGTCGGCGAGCAGACGCGCGTATTCGGTTCTGACCGGCTCGAGCGCGTCGGCGCAGGCCTCTCCGACCGCCGTCTTGAACTCGGCGTAGCCGCGGCCTTCGAACTCGCGTTCGATCTCGGCCGGCGTCTTTCCGGTAAAGCAGGAATAAATCGCAATCAGGTTGGAAATACCCGGCTTGTCGGGCGAGACTCTGATCTCGCTGTCCGAATCGGTGACTGCGCGTCTGAACTTGCGGATCACCGTGTCGCGGTCGTCGAGGACGCGGACGGTCGCGTTTTCGTTCTCGTCCGATTTGCTCATCTTCTTCGCAGGATCTGCAAGCGACATGATTCTCGAGCCCGAGACCGAGATCACCGGCTCCGGGACGACGAAGGTCCCGGGATGAATCTGATTGAATCGGTCGGCGATGTTGCGCGCAAGCTCGACGTGCTGCTTCTGGTCGCCTCCGACCGGCACGACCTCCGTCTGGTAGAGCAGTATATCGGCCGCCATCAGCACGGGGTATGTGAAGAGCCCGGCGTTGATGTTGTCGGCGTGCTTTGCGCTCTTGTCCTTGAACTGCGTCATCCGCGAGAGTTCTCCGAACATCGTGTAGCAGTTGAGAATCCACGCCAGTTCCGCGTGCGCCGGAACGTGCGACTGCACGTAGAGCGTATTCTTCGCGGGATCGAGTCCGCAGGCGATGTAGAGCGCCAGCGTCTCGTATGTACGGCGGCGCAGCTCGGCCGGGTCCTGCCTGACCGTGATCGCGTGCTCGTCGACTATGCAGTAAAAGCATTTGTAATCGTCGCTGAATTCGCCGAAGCGGCGGATCGCGCCGAGATAGTTGCCTATCGTAAGGTTTCCCGAGGGCTGAACGCCCGAGAAACAGACTTTTCTTCCGTCAAGCATTTTGAGTCCTTTCGCCGCCTAAAGCGGCAGGTTGATTGAAAATTGCCTTAATGATATCGCGCTTCGCGCGATGATATCCGTCCTGCGGACGAATGATATCCGTCCTCCGGCCGGATGATATTCCGCGGCTTCGCCGCGGAATGAAAAGGTTATCTAAGCATCTCCCGCGCGACCTCGCCCATGATACGGCAGCCGCGCTCGATGCGCTCGTCGCTCTCGGTCGAATATGACATTCTGACCGAGTTGCAGGGCGCTCCGGCGACCGGCGTGAAGGCGCTTCCCGGCACGAGGGCCAGCTTGCGCGAGAGGCACTTTTTTACATATTCCTCCATCCTGATTTCGGGAGGAAGCGTGCACCATACGAAGAGTCCGCCCTCGGGACGCGTGAATTTCAGCTCCTTCGGAAGCTCCTTATCAAGCCGCGAGAGCATGAATTCGCATTTCCTTCTGTAGATCTGCGCGACATCGGCGATGTGTCCGTCGAAATTCCTCTCGGTCATATATTTATGGCAGAGAATCTGGAAGAAGAGGTTCGTGTGCACGTCCTCTACCTGCTTTGCGACGACGATCTTCTGGATCACGGTTTCGGGCGCCGTGACGTAGCCGATGCGCATTCCGGCCGACAGTATCTTCGAGAAGGATGAGCAGTAAATGACGATTCCTTCCGTGTCCATACTCTTGATCGTCGGGACGTCCTTTCCGGCGAAACGCAGCTCGCCGTAGGGGTTGTCCTCGAGGATCATCACGCCGTATTTCAGCGCGAGTTCGTATACCTTTTTGCGCTTTTCGAGCGACGTCGTAATTCCCGACGGATTCTGGAAGGTCGGGATCAGGTAGAGCAGCTTAGCGCGCTTTTCGGCCTTCAGAAGATTTTCGAGGGTTTCCGTATCGATTCCGTCGTCCTGCAGCGGTACGCCGAGCGTCCGTGCGCCGTTCGATCTGAAGGAGTTGAGCGCTCCGATGAAGGAGGGATCCTCGGCAATCACCGCGTCGCCCTCGTTGCAGAAGGCCTTGCAGGCGAGCTCAAGTCCCTGGTTGCCTCCGCTGACGATGATTGTAGAATCGGCAAATCCGCAGCCGTCTGTCTGCGTTTTACCGATGCCGAATTTCCTTCTCTGGCGCTCGGATATCGCCTGCCGAAGCGGAATATAGCCCTCTGTCATGCCGTACTGGAAGGCCTTTACCGCCATCGTTTTGTATATATCGGCAGATATTTCGGCCATCTCGGGTATCGGGAATGATTCGGGCGCCGGGTTCCCGGCGGCGAACGCTATGATCTCCGGATCGGTGAGCGACTTGAATATCTCTCTTATCGCCGACGGCTTGAGAGAGGCGAGTTTGTCTGAAAAAGCGTAATCCATATTATGTTCTCCAAGTCAATTATTCTTAAACGGATAAAAGTTATGATTGCGTCTTGCGACGCAAGTTATGAGTCTCGCTCCGCTCGACGTTAAAGATATTTCCAGCAAACGCCTCCGCTGCAATTTCAAGCCAGTGCGCGGCACGTTTTTTTGCAGAATCGGTATCCGGCGCAAAATCGACAAGCGCGTATATCTTTTCGATACCCATTTTCTTAAGTTCGTCCGGATCGTCGCCGACAGATCCCGCGATGACGTAAACCGGGACGCTCTTGCTCGCGGCCGCGGCGCATACGCCGCTTATCGCCTTGCCGTAAAGACTCTGCCTGTCTATCCGCCCCTCGCCGGTGATTACCGCTGACGCGCCGTCGAGCAGAGAATCGAAACCTGCCGCGGCGAGCACCGTGTCTATCCCGCGCCTGATACCGGCTCCGAGAAACGCGAGCGGAAAGGACGGCAGTCCTCCGGCCGCGCCGCAGCCCGGGACGTTCGCAACATCGCGCCCCGTCATCTTTGAAAGGAGCGCAGCGTAAGACGTCATTCCTTTTTCCATCAGTTCGAGATCGGAAGCGTCAGCGCCTTTCTGCGGGGCGTAAACCGCCGTCGCGCCGGTCGGACCGAGCAGCGGATTCTTTATATCAGTCGCAATAGATATTTCACATTCAAAGAGGCGGCTGTCGAGTCCCGATATATCGATTTTTGCAATATCCCCGAGAGATTTGCCGGTAGGGATGAACTCTCTTCCATCTCCGTCGAGGAATTTCGCGCCGAGTGCCGCGGCCATACCGCAGCCGCCGTCGTTCGTCGCGCTGCCTCCGGCGGTTATCAGCAGTTTGCGGAAACCCCGGTCGAGAGCCGCGATTATCAGCTCGCCGACGCCGTATGTCGTCGCGAGAGAGGCGCGTCTGTCATCGCCTGTAAGCGTAAGCCCCGCCGCCTGCGCCATTTCGATGACAGCCGTGTCGCCGGTGAATCCGAAGGTCGCGTCGACCGGCGAGAAATCAGGACCTGTGACGCGCCGCACGAATCTGTTTTCGGGCGGCGTTACGGCCTCGAGGGTTCCCTCTCCGCCGTCAGCAATCGGGACTGCGATGGTAACGGCGCCCGGAAGCGCTTTTTTTATTCCTTTTGCAATCGCGCGCCCCGCGTCCGCCGAGGATATGCTCCCCTTGAAGGAATCCGGCGCGATCACGAATTTCAGGACGTCCATCTTTCAGCCCCCGCGTAATATCTAATTATAATATTTTATCACAAATAAAAAGATTTTTCAATAATCAAAAAGCGGTTCGGCATGAGTATAGCATGGTAACGGCAAACCGCGACGCCCCCAGGGGATAGTCCTGTCGGCATCGCGGTTAGTGTGATATTGATTAACGACCTCAAATAGCGTTTTTCAGTTTTACCGGCTTTCTTGTCAAGAAAACCGTGAAAGTCGCAAGCAGAGCGAGTATTATCGAACCGCCGGCAACTGCTAGAGTCTTAAGCCCCGCGTAAATGCGGAAGGAGAAAAACCGGAAAGGATACCCAACCGTTTCCGAAAAAATGCCGTTTATGAATCGCGTGATAACAAACGCGCCCGGAACCGCAAGAGCCAAAGCCAACACGGCTATGACAATTACCAGCGCGCCGTACACAGAGGCAATAGCTACGTCAGGCATACCAACCGATTTAAGAACCCCGATTGTGTACTGATTCTTCTGAACGGCAACAATCACAAACACGGCCAAAAGCGCAAGAATCACCGTCAAGCCTACCCAGTAGTAACTGCCCGCAATTTCTCCGAAATCCTGCAAAAAATCGTCCGCATTGTTAAGAATGATTTCAAAATATGATACAATGCCGAGCCCGCTCGTACCGGCTTCGGGGGCATCCTGCTCTATTTTGTACGGCGCTAGCAATTGCTGTACAGCAGCGGCGTCTTTTTGATTATCTCCGGACAAAAGAAGCACCGGGTATTCATAAAGACCGTTGGTCTGGTGATACTTCCACATGGATTCTTCTTCTTTCACCAGCAAAAACGCCTTGCACTCTTCGGATCGAAATATACCGTCGGCGCCATATCCCCATCCATTTATTTCAATTGCCTCACCGTATTTTGACGAGGCGCGAACAAAGCTTGCACGACCCCCAAAATCATACTCTTTAAACAGTTCGTCTATCCGGGGCTCGGTCAACTCTTCGCGAGGGATTCCGGTTAGCTCATACAAAAGGGTGTCGGATATACAAAAGAATACGTCATTGTTATCATTATTGTGTATCAGGTTCAATCCTGCCTCTTCATATACAATCGGTATTTTTTCAATATCCGTAACAAGTTCAGTCCGGTAGTTATCTCCCGGCCTGGACATATCCAAAATCAGGCAGAACGCAGAGATGTAGTCCCTTCCCTCTGCGACTTTTTCGGCGAGCGACGAAAAACCCACAACACTACGGAGCATGGACAGGTATGATTCGGCAAATGTTACCGCCTTCATTTCCATGGAGGACCACCAGTCATCCATGTCCGTAAAATCAAAATCGCGGTAATCGCTTTTCATGATCCCCGATATAGTCATACGCAAACCTGTATCCTTTTCCTCAAGCGTGTATCCAATCAGCTGCTCCGGTTCGGAAACGCCCGGTATTGATACAAAATAAAGAAGGTTGTCGGCCATATAATCGTAAATTAGTACTTCTCCCGCATCCTTTGGATAATCTCCGCACATGAGCTTCGGTCCGAATCGGGAAAAATCTTCCACCGCGATAAAATGTGCAAATCCCGCGCACCGGTAATATGTGCGTCCGGAGAGGTCTGCATCAGGGAAAAAGTCCCGGAAGGTGTTTGTGAACATATACGACTGACCAAAAGCAGCGTCCGGATATTCCGCTTTCAGCGTTTCAAACGCATCCGAAGGGACCTCGCTCTGAGGCCATACAGTATACCATTTTTTTGTTTCGTCATCGAACCGCGTCTCATACCGGGATATCTTAAGAATTGAAACACTGTAATCCCGAAATGTTGATGAAAGAGCGTCCGAACGCGAATATTCTTTGGCATATTCCGAAGACATCAATACCGAAAAAAGCAGCGACAGAATGACCGTCATAAGCACGACCGAGACAATCCGCGACATGAGACTGACGAGGAAAAGCGAGCTGAAACTGCGGAAGCAAAAGCGAAGCCGCTCATGTTTCCACGAGCAGTCCGCTGCGGTCGCGTCTGATTTGCGGGGCTCCGACATCGTCGCCGGCTGTGTTCCGGCTCGCGGAGTCTTCTCTCCGGAGATTCTGCCGCCGTCAAGAAACACCATACGGTCGGCGTATTTTTTTCCGAGAATATGGTCGTGAGTCACAACGAGCACGCCGATCCGTCCTGATATCTTTTTGAGAACGCGAAAAACCGAATCCGCGGTATCAGGGTCAAGGTTGCCCGTGGGTTCGTCGCACAGCAGCAGTTTAGATTCCTGAGCCAGCGCCCTTGCTATCGCCACGCGCTGTTTTTCACCTCCCGACAGGGTATTCACGATGCGCTTTTCAAAGCCGCCTAGACCGACCTCTGCCAAGGCTTTCCCGACCTTGTCCGCGATGACTGCCTCATCCTTTTCCTGCAGACGCAGAGAGAGCGCGACGTTTTCCCCGGCAGTGATACCCGGGACGAGACCGAAATCCTGCGACACGAAACCGACGCACCGGTTGCGGTATCTGTCAAGCTCTCTTTTTTTTAGCCTCGAAACGTCTGCGCCATTAAACAGCACACTTCCCGATGAAGGTCTGTCCAACCCGCCTATAAGATGCAAAAGCGTGCTCTTTCCGCTTCCGGATTTTCCGCAAACGACGCATAGACCCGTGTCGGTTACAGTCAGACTAACGTTATCCAAAGCAGGGCGGCTACACCCCAATCCACGTTGTTTTGGGTATGTTTTGCTGAGATTCAGTATTTCAAGCATTGGAATTCTTTCCTTTCTGCAGCGCTATCTGCCTAAGGATATGGCTTATCCGACAGATGCCTGTTCACAATAGTTGGATGAATTGTCAATGCTTGTAAAGCAAATTCAAAGCTCTCACATCAATCGTGAAATATTTAGGCGAGACGTACGGGACATAGCCGTCCATACACCAATACATTATTGTTTCTTGTTTTAATTGATTATCGTAAATATCTTGCAATCCGAAACCGTGTCCCAACTCATGAAGAACAATCCATTTCCATCGTTCCTCGTTGTCATCATAAGATGTATTTTTCGGAAGCTCAATCTGAAATGTTTTTATTTTATCCTTCATCTTATTTCCGAACCTGTCTTTCTCGTAAGTGGGATGAACCCGTCCGGCATAATCGCTATCCATTTTAACTCCCATTCGGCTCAAGTTATAATCACTTATCGAGTTATACTCTTCAGTCAAGTAATATTTGCTATTCGTTTGGTATTTAAAAACCGGGGCTATCGGCAGTTCGTTTTTTGGATTCTGAAAATAAGTATCAATATACTCCATAACATTGTTTAATATTGTTGTTCCAATATATTCTTTGTATCCCCAGTAAACCACAGGAGATGTGGATATATTTATTCGATAAGTACCATTTTCTTTATACAAGAATTTGGTTCGGACATCATCATCGCTTATGCCGTCCTTTTCCATTGCTGTGGTTAATGCACTTTCATCCGTGGTGGTTGTTGCCCCCTCTTTATTTACCTTCTTTGATTTGCAAGACATGGTTGAGAATGCAAAAACCATAACCAGGATAGCCGCGATTAGTTTTTTTACACTTGATTTCATTTTTGTAATTCCTTTCATCCAAGTTTTTTGTCAGATACACTCCTGCGGTTCAGGTAGATTTTGAAGACCTCTTTCATAAACAGGCACAAAAAAGCGCACAAAACGAAAGAAAATCGCCGACCAGCCATGCGGAATTGGGAGAAGATAATGCGTTTAATAATATCATAACAATGAATCATCAGTATTTATAATTCAACTATAGTATATCACTCAAGATATTAAAAGTCAACTGTTTTTGTTCTTGTAGAAAAAAACATCTTTGAATCAACACCTTCATATATCTTTTTTTCATATGTGCCCCAAAGAAGAACGTGCAAGAAAACATACAAAAAGCCAAGTTGACAAACCCCGCAATACATCGTATAATAATAACCGTAAGAATAGTTGGACGCAGGTAAACGTTCCACGCATAAAGATGTGACATTCAAATCGAAGGGAGAGCAACGGATGAATATACTCATTTGCACTACGCGCATGAGTATCGGCGGAGCCGAGACTCACGTGCTGACTCTCGCTTCCGAACTTGTAAGACGGGGTAATTCGGTAACGGTTATATCTGCCGGCGGAGAGCTGACGGGCGAGCTTGAAGTCCGCGGCGTCGTGTCTATCCGCGCGCCTCTCGACAGGAAGGATCCGCTGTCGCTCTTAGTTTCTGCGAAGAGAATCGCACAGGCGGCGAAAGGCGCCGGCATCGTCTCGGTCCACGGAAGAATACCGTCGTTCGTCTGCTCGTTCCTTTCCCGAAAGGCATCTTTCCCGCCTGTCGTCACAACGGCGCACGGGCTCTACGATCCCGCTCCTCCGAAAGGTCCGCTGACCTTCTTTGGCGACAGCGTCATTGCCGTCAGCGAAGACGTCGCCGCTCATCTGAGAAACGTCTATCGCGTTCCGGCGGAGAAGATACAGGTAATAGGCAACGGTGTAGATATTCCCGGGCGTCAGGCGGAACTCCCGGCAGACGGACTGCATATCGCGTCGTCGGGAAGACTCGATCCCGACACGCTGCCTCTCTTTCTCGGTATAATCAAAACCGTCGGGCGGCTGCTCGACGAGAACCCGGGAGCAAAAATAACGCTCAAGATCATCGGAGGCGGAGCGTCGCAGAAGGATATCGAAGCGGCGGCAACTGCGATCAACGCGAGGTACCCGGGCGCTGTAAGCGTCGCGGGTCCGAGCACGAACGCGGCGGCGGAACTTGAGGACGCTAACGTTTACGCCGGACAGTCGCGCGGCGCGATTGAGGCCGCGGCGGCCGGATTGTGCGTGATTCCGGTATCTCCCCGCGGCTGTGCAGGAGTTCTGAGCCCTGACAACGCAGAAGATATGCTGCGGACGAATTTCATCCCGTCGGACGGGCAGGATTCGTATGACGCGCTGAAAGAGACGCTGTCGGATCTAATCCACCGTCCGGAGCGAATAAGCGAGGCGGCAGATTTCGCCCGCCGTTTCGCGGCAGAAAACTGCGCAATAGAGCGGACAGTCGGAGATACTCTCGAAATTTTCAAAAAAACAATTGCCGCCCGCCGTCCGGAGATTATGCTCTGCGGCTATTTCGGGGCCGGAAACGCCGGCGACGACGCGACGCTCTCTATGGTTCTCTCGCATTTAAAAGACGCGTTTCCCGGCACGCCTGTGACGGTGATCGCTGCCGGGAAGAAGCGGATGCCCGATGGAGCGGAATACGTCGGTCGGTGGTCAATTATCAAAGCGCTGCGCCGGATGCGGAGCACCCGGCTCTTCCTGCTTTGCGGCGGAAGTTTAATACAAAACTCGACGAGCACCCGCTCGCTCGCCTATTACAGGTTTCTTCAGCGCGCCGCGAAAAAGCGCGGCTGCATGACCGGAATATACGGCGGCGGCGTCGGACCGTTGAAGGGCTCCTGCGCCGGGAAGATCGCAACGCGGCTGCTATCGTCTCTCGACTCGGCCTGCCTGCGCGACAAAGAGTCGCTTGAATACGTTTCAAAATACTTCCCGGACGCGATACTCGGCGCCGATCCGGCGCTCGATTACGCAGGACCTTGCGACGCGTATAAACGCGAACGGATATTGACGGTTTCGCTTCGACCGTTTCCCCGCGGAGGCCAAGAAAAAGTCTTCTTTGAATCGGTCAAACGCGCCGTGCGTGCAGTTGCCCAAAAGGAAAACCTCCGCCTGAGATTTGCAGCCTTTTCGCCCGAAGACGAAAAAATCTGCCGCAGATTCGCGAAAGATTGTTCTGCGGAATACGTAAGATGCGATTCATTCGAGGACGCCTACAAAGCAGTCGCGACGTCCGAAAAAGTGATTGCGATGCGCCTGCACGCGGCGGTCTTCGCCGTTACGTCGGGCACGCCGGCCGTCTGCCTTGCATATGACCCGAAGGTGTCGTCCTTCGCGTCCGAGACTGGCCTGCCGTCGGTTGACGCGTCCCCGCGGACGGACGTCGAAGCGGCGCTTGCCGCCGCCGCGGAGCGCGCCGCGACGCCCGAGCCAAAGCCCGATTTTCATGCGAGGATGGAAGCGCAAAAGGCGGAACCGGCGAGGATGATGGAGAATTAAAAGTTAAGGCAATACCGCACAATTCGACGCACGCGTCTTGACGGCTCTTTTTGCGCCTGTATCGCCTTCGAAATCTTGAAAAACCGCCTGTTTTCCTGCGATTTCTCAGTCAAAACAGGCACAAAAATCTCTCGCCAATACACGCACGCGAATTGTGCGGTATTGCCTTAAAAATTAAAAATGACGCATAGAGTGTAACAACAATTACATTCTATGCGTCATTATTATATTTCATACGCCGCAGCGCAATTCATGCAGCGCAAGCTGCAATTCATGTCGCGAAGCGACAATTCACGCGGCGAAGCCGCAATTCATGCGGGCGAAGTTGCAATTCATGCGCGAAGCGCTCTGCGCACGAATCTGTCATACGCCGCTTCTGCATCCGGCGCCTTCTCCGGCTCGTATACCGCGATGTCCGACGACGCGGCGCTGACGCGGCGTATATCCCGAAGGCAGTCAAGCTCTCCGAGCGCCATAAGCTGAACCGCGACGTTTCCCATCGCCGTCGCTTCGACGGGTCCGGCGAGAACGCGGCGGCCTGTAAGCGTCGCCGTCATGCGGCAAAGGAGCCGGTCCTTGATGCCGCCGCCCGCGATATTGATCGTATCGACGCGTCTGCCCTGAAGTTTCTCAATCGTTTCGGCGGTATATCTGTATTTGAAAGCGAGACTTTCGTATATACATCTCGAGATTTCTCCGGCGCCCGCGGGTACTGCGCTGCCGTTTTCGCGGCAGATTTCAACGATACGCGACGGGATATCTCCTGCAGGCGACAGACGGGCGTCGTCGGGGTCGATGAGCGACGCAAACGGCACGGCGCCGGACGCGGCGTTTTCGAGATAATCGAAGGAATGGTCGCGTCCTTCCCTTCTCCACTGCCTGCGGCTCTCCTGAATCAGCCAGAGGCCCATAATGTTCTTGAGGAAGCGCGTCGTGTATCCGACTCCGCCCTCGTTCGTGAAGTTGGCCGCGAAAGCCGCGTCGGACACGTCGGGCGAGTCGAGTTCGGTCCCCATTAAGCTCCAGGTTCCGCTGCTGATATAGACTCCGCGCTCTCCCTCGGGGAATGGCACGGCTGCGACCGCCGAACCGGTGTCGTGCGAAGCGACGCATACGACGGGGATTCTACCGAGGCCGGTCTCGGCGGCGACGTCTGCCGTCAGTCTGCCGATAACAGTTCCGGGCGGCACCGGATCCGAGAAGAGCGAAGGGCTGACTCCGATTGAGTCGAGCAGTCCGCGGTCCCATTTGTGCGTCGTATCGAGAAGAGCCGTGGTTGACGCGTTCGTGAACTCGTTCGCGGTCTCTCCGCAGATGAACAGATTGAAGAAATCGGGCATCATGAGAAAGCGCGCGGCAGAATCGAGCAGACGAGGCTCGCGCTCTCTCATCAGAGCCAGCTGGAAAAGCGTATTAAAAGGCAGGAACTGAATGCCGGTCCGGCGGTAGACGTTCTCTCTGCCGAGCCGGTCGAGAATCCGGTTCATGTCGTCCACAGTGAAATTGCGGTAGTGGAGAGGATCTGCCAGCATCTCGCCCGAACTGTCGAGCAGCACGCCGTCGACGCCCCAGGTGTCGATGCCGATCGACGAGACGTCGGCGTGGCCGGCAGCCGCGCATTTGCGCATACCCTCGAGGATTTCACAGCAGAGGCGCAGTGCGTCCCATCTGTAACGCCCGTTGATCTTTACCGGATCGTTTGAGAAACGGTGGATCTCTTCGAGAGTTATTCTTTCGCCGTCGAAAATGCCGAGCATCGCCCGCCCCGACGACGCTCCGAAATCAAAAGCAAGTACTTTTCTTGCCGAACGTGACATGGTCAGATTTTCTCCAACTGAAAAAAGAATAGCCTATACATTATTCGGCGGGAGGACCATAAAGGTCCTCCCCTACGGCTTTTAAGGATGCGCCGAAGGCGCAATTCATGCAGCGCAAGTTGCAATTCATGCGGGCGCAGTTGCAATTCATGCAACGAAGTTGCAATTCATGCGCGAAGCCTCAGCTTCCCAGATTCGCCAACTTCTTGTTGAACTGCCTTGCTTCCGCCTGAGCCGAGCGGATCGTCGTCGAGAACTTCGACGCGTAGTCGACCGTTCCGAGACTCACGCACTGCTTGAAGGTCGTGAGCACCGCGCCCCAGCCGAGTATCGTGCCGATGTCCTGCGGCGTCGCGCCCCTCAGGATTATGTCGAGCATCTCGATCGACTCGGGATTGTCGGCGTAGCGGAAGGTGAGAACAACGTTGTAAAACGCGGGCGTAAGAGTCGTCATCGACTCGCGGCTCATCGCCGAAAGAATCAGCGACGACCTGACCGGATCCGCGTTTACCGGCACGCCGACCACGACCGAATCGTTCATCAGATCGACGTAATTCTCCTGCTCCGCGCTGAATTTCGGGAGCGGCAGGATGCCGGTGTCGATCGTCGAACCGGCGTTGACGAGACGCTCGGAGATAATCAGTTCCTCCGAGTAGAAGATCGACTGACCCGACGTGTACATCGCAAGCGCCGTCTGAGCGTGCGACATTCCTGGCATATTGTGTCCTATGTCGTCGTCGGTGTCGTAGGCGATATGTCCGTCGTGGAAAAGCTTGACCATCTTTTCAAGCACGGCCTGCGTCCCTTCGAGGGTCATGACGATCTCCGCCTCGCCCTTGTCGTTAATCTGTGCAAGGCGCTGTCCCGAAGCGAAAAGCATCGCCTGAGCGAGACTCGGGTTGACGAGTATGCCGTACGTGTCGTCGTAATTCCAGACTTCGTCGGTGCTCGAGGGGACCGTCGCGCAGATTTCCATCAGCTTGTCGATCGTCCAGGCGCCTCTCTTGACTATCGAGAAAAGCGTCTCCTCGGGTCCGTAGTCGTTGTATTTCTGAAGGTTAGCAAAAACGCTGTATGGATAGAAGTTGTCGCTGTAGATTATGTCTCCGCTTCCGAAGAACTGCCTTCCGGCTATCGCGAATTCGCTCATGATGCGCGAATCCCACCAGGGCATATCCGCGCCGTAGTATGGCATCGAGAGCCAGTCGGTCCATTTTCCTTCGATCGCGGCAGACGTGACCATCTTGATCGGCGCGCAGAAGGCGTCGTATACGTCGTCGGCGCCGCCCGAGGCGATCGTCTTTGTAACCGTACCCGAAATGCTGCTGCACCAGATAAGGATCGACGTGATCCTTATTCCGTAATCGTCCTCGACCTTGCGGTTGCGTTTGAAAACGGCGCTGTCGATTATGTCGCCGCTGTCCTGATCGACGTTGATTTCGTTATGCATAAAGTGCCCGTCGCTGTGCGGCTGCGGCCAGATCACTCTGAACGTCTCGCCGCCGAAGTTGCGGACGTCGAGCAGCGGAATCGTCTCTTCCCCGGTCGCGGCGTCGGTCGCAACGACGTCAACCGTCGCTTCGGGAGACGTGGCTTCCGCAGTCGTTTCTGCGGGCTGTCCGCCCGCGCAGGAAGACGCAAGCAGAGCGAATATGAGAACAAGCGCGGCAAGGCAGATTATTCCGCGCATACGAGTCGCGTCGCTTCTTTTCATTGTTCGGTTCCTTTCTTTCAAAAAGACGGTTGTTATTAAGGCAATACCGGTTATACGTTACGCAAGATACTTCTTCGCCATCGTTATTCCGAAGGCGAGCACGATGATACCGACTAAGACGAAAGCGATGTTCCTGACGGTCTTTCCGATAGACGCGACCTTTTCGCCGCGATCGGGGTCATCTGTCGTTTCGGCCGCCTGAGTCTGTCCGGGCTCGGCCGACGTTTCATCTTCGCCGGGCGCCGTCGTAATATCGGGATCGGCGACCGTGGTTTCCGCAGTCGTCGCAGCATCGGGCAGAATTCCGGCGAGCGCCGCCTGGAATCCCTCTTCGCCCGACGCGGCTTCGGTCGGGAAGCTCAGCGTGCCGTTTTCGCGGTCCCAGACCGCCTTTATTACCTGGTTGCCGATTATCACGCGGAAACCCTGGTAGTTCCCTTCCGGGGCCGCGATCGTATAAGTGGTTACTCCGTGGACGGGCAGGCGCTGTCCGTCGGCGTAAAAGGATACGTGAAAGACGTCGCAGATTTCGCATTCGCGGTCTGTGACAAGCGCGCGGTATTCATCAATACGGGCAGCCGGCGTCGTCTGAAGCACCGAAACGAGCTCGAAAGAGGCGTCCTGCGGGAAATACAGCCCGATTTCGCGAACCGCCCGTGAAGCGCCCGACGTCGCGGTATCCGACAGGCGCGGGATTGTCTCCCTCTCGGTAAATCCGCAAACCGAGCAGACTCTGTCGCGGGCGCCTTCGACGACTCCCGTAGGTTCGGCAACCGTAATCCATTCGCCGAACGAGTGTCCGAGCGCCGGGATTTCGCTGTCGATATCCGGCACGATTTCTCCGCAGACGAGGCAGTTCGCGTGTCTGCGCCCCGGCTCGGTGCAGGTCGGCTCGCGGTCGACGACGAACTCTCCGGGCGTATGCACGTGTATCTCCGAGCGGACGGTTCTGACGCTTATGACGGCTGATTTTCCGCGGCAGCTGATCGTCACGTACTGGTCTCCGAGCTGCATAGGATTGTATCCTTCGGCCGTAATCTCGGAAACGTCGGAAACCGTTTCCTCGTGTCCGTCGTTGTATACGATTCCGACGACGATTCCCGTGATGTCGAACTGCTCTCCGTCGTAATACTCAACGCGCGAAGGCATCTTTCTGACTTCAAGCCGAACCGCTTCGAGCTGAATCACGTCGATCTTGAAGGTCGCCGTGAACTTCTTGCTTCCCGAAACGTACGAGCAGGTAATCTTTTTGCCCGTCGCGGGAGAGTCCGAGCTGAATCCGGAGAAGGTTATTTCGTTGGTGACGTCGGTCGTCTCGCCGTTGGTCTGAGTCGCCATAACGGTAAGTCCGGAGCTGTCGAACTCGTCGCCCGTGTAGTATGTGAGCTTTTCAGGGAGGTTCGTGATTGTGATCTTCGAAACCTCGGGCCGGACGACGGTGACGGTGAAGGAAACCGGATCTCCGCCGTAGGGGTACTGCACCGTAATCTCAACGCTGCCGTCGGTATAGCTCTCGAACTCCGAGCACCAGCCGGGAAGCACATTGACGGTATCCTCCCTGCCGCTGTTGTATCTGACAAGCAGCGTCGCGCCGTCGATGACAAGATCCTCTCCGACAAAATACACTTTTTTGTTCGGGAGAGTCTTGATCGATACGGACGTGACGACTTCGGTTCCTATCGGAATCTCGGGAGTGACGTCGTCGGCTCCGGCGGGGAGAAGGAAGACGGCGGCGAGCAGGAGGATCATAAGAAACGTGAAGATCCTCGCAAACGGTTTACAGGTCATCGCAATAATCAAAAGTGAGTCGTTGCGCACAAAAGGCGCGGGGGGTGGTTAAGGCAACACCGCACAATTCGCGTGCGTGTATTGGCGAGAGATTTTTGTGTCTGTTTTGACTGAGAAATCGCAGGAAAACAGGCGGTTTTTCAAGATTTTGACGTCATAACAGGCGCAAAAAGAGCCGTCAAGACGCGTGCGTCGAATTGTGCGGTATTGCCTTAAAATAATCCGGAGGACTCGTCATGGACGCAGGACAGAACAGATTCAGACAGGACAATTTCGCAAACGGCAGATACCCCGAGCGGCTTCTCGACTCGGTAAACGAAGGAGTTCTGGCTCTGCTCGGCTGCTGCGCCTGGTACGAATCCGAACTTCAGAGAGGAATCTCTCTCGGTCAGAAGTGGATTTATTCCAACAGTTCGGAATACTGCCCGCAGAGCGGATATTTCGACGATATGGTCAAATCGGGAAAGTTCGGAACCAACTGCGCGATGCCCGCCGGCTGGGCGATGGTCGATATGGGCGCAGTGGTTCCCGGGATGCGCTTCTGGGGAGGCCGGGACTGCGAGATCGCGCGTTTCGACAAGGTAGGAGGCTGTCTCGAAAACGCCTGCGAAATAACGCATTACGAAGCCGGCCCGGCCTTTTACGAGCTTTTTGAAATCGGCAAGATACTTCCCGGAGATATATGCCTGTGCAAGCTTCACACCTTTATTTATCTCGGAGAAGACAAGTTTTTTGCCGCCGGCCACGACGGCGTCTGGCACAGCGACGAAGACGCGGTAACCGACGATCCCCGCAAAGCCGTTTTTGATTCCTGGATATCCGACTTTGAAAGCTGCTCGAATTACAGCTGCAGAGTTTATCACGTGCTGAGATTCCGCGATTCCTTCGTTCCCGAATTCTACCGCCGGGGCGACGGAAAGCTCGTTTTCAATCCCGCGTATCCGCTGACGAATCAGAAGAGCACGGCAGATCTGCTTGCCACGTCGAATAACTCCATGCCTCTCGCGCGATACAGCGTCGTCGTTTCCGAAAACCCGACGCTGAGCGAGCAACGTGCTGCAAGAGAAATAATCTCGGCCGCGAGACTCGTCACCGGGAAGAAACTGCCTCTCGTCAGCGACAAAGAAGACCCCTCCACCTGCGAAATCGTCGTCGGAAAGACTTCGCGCGAAGCCGCGGACGGCGTCGTTTTCGCTCGCTCGAAGGGGACTCCCTGGAGCTTCAAAATACTCTCGCACGGAAGCAGAGTATATCTTTCCGGACTCGGCGAGGAACCCGATCCCGAACCCTACAACAGCGCCTACAAAACGCTCAACGACGGCGGTCAGGGCACCTGCTACGCGGCCTACACCTTTATCGATAAAATCCTCGGATACAAACGGGTATACGCAGATTTCGACAGCTTTCCCGACAATCCGGAACTGACGATACCCGACAATATACGTTATATTTCAACGACGTCCGCCTTCGCGTCATTCCTGCCCGAAGAGAGCGAGGGTTCGCGTCTCTGGGCTATCCCGAGCTGCGCCTTCCCCGACGTCAACCAGATGTCTTTCATCATCCGGACGAAGGGCGGAAAACTCATCGTCGTCGACGGCGGCAGACCGGGCAACGGCAGGCATCTCGTCGAGTGCATAGAGGCGGCCGCGGGACGCAAAAATCCGACGGTCGATCTCTGGCTCTTCACTCATCTGCACGTCGACCACTACGGCGCGCCGCTCGAGATCACGGCGAACCCGGAACTCCGTGAAAGAATTAACGTTAAGCTCTTCTGTCATCATCTGCTCGACGAGAAGTTCTATACCGAAATCTCGCGCGAGAAAAATCAGGCCTTCGCGAAGCCCCGCGCCGCGCTTCTCGAATTCGGAGAAGCTTTCGGAGGCCGTACGCAGTCCGTGGAAGCCGGAGACGTTTTCGACGTCGACGAGTGCCGCGTGACGGTTCTCCGCGTACCCGGCAACGACAATCAGGAACTGATGAACATGAACGACTCGAGCGTAGTCTACCGCCTCGACTGCGGAGGACGGCCGACGGTTCTCTTCCTCGGCGACAGCGAGTGGGTTGCGAGCGGCGACCTCGAAAAGCTCGATCCGGCGCTGCTTCACGCCGATATAGTCCAGGTCGGACACCACGGCTGCGGCAACGTGTCGAAGGAGATTTACCGCAGAATCGGCGCGAAGATCGGCATCTTCCAGCTGAGCAATCATTTCTGGTACAGCGACAAAGGAGACGGCCTCGGGACGCACAACACCGGCGTCAGCCGCACGGTCGCCTTCCTGCGCACGCTCGGAATGCCGGCGGGCGCGCTGCTGAACGATCTCGACGGAATCGTCTCTCTGCCGCTTCCTTACAACGCTGATTGATCGATTTTTACGACTGAGTTATGAAGATTAAAGTCAGACAACTGCCATATGCGTCTGTGGCGGCGCTGCCCGCTCCTGCGCACAAAAATCCGCGGATTTCGCTCCGCCCGCTGCGTTTTCTTATGAAGGCGCTCGGAAAGCGCGACCTCAAAGATACGAATTTCAGCTTCGAATTCTCAGGACCGGAAAGAATGCCCGACGAGCCCTGCCTGATTCTGATGAACCATTCGAGCTTCATCGACCTTGAAATCGTATCGAATATTCTCTACCCGGCGCCTTTCGCTATAGTATGCACCTCCGACGGATTCGTCGGAAAAGAGGGGCTGATGCGTAGTCTCGGCTGCATACCGACGAACAAATTCGTGCCCGACGCACGCCTGATTTCCGACGTTTCATACGCGCTGAAAAAGAACCGCACGCACGTGCTGATGTACCCCGAGGCGAGCTATTCCTTCGACGGCCGGGCGACGCCGCTCCCCGAAAAACTCGGTATCGTCCTCAAAAGATGGGGCGCTCCGGTCGTTATGATAAAAACCGAGGGCGCATTCCTCCGCGACCCGCTTTACAATATGCTCAAAAAGCGGAAAACGCAGGTCAGCGCCCGCGTATACACTCTGTTTTCAAAAGACGAGCTCAAAACGCTGCCGATTGACGAAATCGAGACAAGACTGCACGACGCTTTCGATTTCGACAATTTTGCCCTGCAGCGCGAAAAGCATATAAAGATAGACGAGCCCTTCCGCGCCGACGGAATCGAGCGGATACTCTACCGCTGCCCGCACTGCGGCGCGGAGGGAAAGATACTCGGTTCGGGGACCGGTTTCTCCTGTTCAGCCTGCGGCGCCGCGTACGAGCTCGGCGAGTACGGCGAACTCATACGCAAGGACGGAGAGGCCGCGTTTGAATCTGTCCCCGAGTGGTACGCCTGGGAGCGGAGAGAAGTCAGACGCGAGATCGAAGAGGGCTCCTATTCTCTCTCCTGCTCCGTCCGCATACTCGTGCTTCGCGACTATCGCGCGGTATACGATATCGGGCGCGGACGGCTGACTCACACTCCCGACGGCTTCCGACTCGTATCCGACGACGGCTGCCTCGATTATTCGCAGCGTCCGGATTTCTCATACAGTATTTACGCCGATTACTACTGGTACGAGATCGGAGACGTGATCTGCATCGGCGGAAAAGATATGCTCTATTACTGTTTTCCCGATCCCGACTCCGGCGTGCCGGTAGCGAAAGCGAGACTCGCGGCGGAGGAACTGTATAAAAAAATTCATTCGGAAAGAAGGCGCGGACATGATCGGAAATGAATTTGAAAAGATCGCAAAATCGCGGCCGGCCGTCATCACCGTACTGCTGCTGACGGCGGTTACTGCGGTACTGTCCTTCTGGCATATAAGAAAATCGGCAAGCGCGTCCGTCGACGGCGTCACGGCACGCCTTTGCTCCGAATACCTGGCCGATCCGACCGCCATCGACGAGTATTATACCGAGCTTGTCGCATACCGCCGTTCGCGCGCCGGAGAGCGGTCCGCCGCCGCGCGCGAGCACAGAGAGTTCATCGAAACGAGAGAGTCGATCTGGACTTCGGGCACTTACGACGAAGATATAAAAATCATAACGGAGATTCGCTCGCATATACAAAAGCAGGCCGGTTTCACCGATGAAATAAAGGGATATATCGAAAACACCGAAAAGAACCGCCTGACCTACCTCGAAACGGGCGTCACAGAGGACTCGTTTGAATACCGCTATCAGGAAAGCGCCGGACGGCTGTACGAGAACGTGCTGGAAAAGGTGACGCTGTCGGGCGAGTACGCCGGCGGATGGGATGATTTTCTGACATTCCGCATACCCGGACTGATATCCCTCCTCGGCTCGCTTGTAATCGGCGCCGTCGTGTTCATCTCCGAACGCGAAAACGGCATGCTTCCTGTTATCAGAAGCTCAAGGCGCGGCCGCTTCGATACCGCCTCGGCGAAGGCCTTATCGGCTCTTTCATTTTCGATCATCCTTACGCTCGCGGTCAATCTCGCGGCTCTCGCCGTTTTCGCGTCGTCGGGGATGCTCCGCGGGGCGTCCGAGCCGCTGCAGACCGCCGATTCATTCCGAAAATCTTTTCTGACCATAAGTCTCGGCGAATACTGCCTGCTCTTTTTCCTGCAGAGGATCATAGCGGGCGCCGTCTGCGTCGCGGTATGTATGCTGACGTCTGTCGTTTTTTACAACTGGATCATATCATTTGCCGCGTCCGCCGCCTTCGTCGGACTCAATTATTACCTTTTCTCGGCAGGCAACTCTCCGCTGTCTGCCAAGAGACACATCAATCTCTTCTCGCTCGCAGACGGAAGTCTGCTCTGCTCCAGATACAACGCTGTCAACCTGTTCGGATATCCGGTTCTCTTTTCGGATTTCTGCGCGGTCGTTTTCCCGGTTGCGGCGGTCGTCCTCGCTCTGGTATCCGCGCTGATTTTCTGCCGCAGAGCTCCGTCGTCGAGGAGAACGGCGCCTCTCTCCGGGATAGCCGGAATAATCCGCAAAGTCCTGCCGAAGAGGAAGGCCGGGGCTTCCTCCGGCAGCCGCCTGCACAGTCTGTCGCTTGTTTCGGGAGAGCTGGCAAAAGCTTTCACCTTCAGATACGCAGGAGTCGCAGCAGCGGTCGTGATCGTCGTCGGACTGATTCTCTTCCCGTCATCTTCAACTCTCAACGACAACAGGAACTTCTCGCGCAAGATGTACGAAGAGATCATTCTTCCCGAATACGAAGGCGAATGGACCGAAGAGAAACACGAAGCAATTATGAAGCGTCTTTCTGACGACGAGCTGATCGTTTCTCAGTATAGGCAGAAAATGCAGGACTACGAAAACGGCCTGCTGAAAAAAGATGAATACCTGAGTTTCATGGAGACTTACAAGGAAGCTCAGCTCGAACTGAGTTCGATCCGCATACTCGCCGCTCACTCGGAATATCTGAAAAGCGCCTTTGAAGAAAAAGGCGTCCGCGGAGAATTCTTCGCGGATACCGGCTGGAACGCCTATTTCAGGCGCGGCGCCGATTATTTCCTCTTCACTGCGATCATTATTCTCGCGTCGGGAATCTACCCGATAGAGTACGGAGCGCGCCATATTTCAAATATAATCAGGGCGTCAAAGAGAGGACGGGCGGCGACGTTCGCCTCGAAAACGGCGGCTGCCGCGATATTTGCCGCGGCGCTCACACTGGTTTCGGAAACCGCTATGCTGATCATCGCCGCGCCGAAGCTTTCGCTCACTCACGCGTCGGCTCCCGCCCTGTCGATAGAGCGCCTCAGCGGCCTTGAAAGCGGAATCAGCGTCGAAGGGTTTCTCGCGATCTACGTGCTGACGCGCGTCACAGGCGCGGTTCTGCTTTCTCTCGCGGTTTCGGCGCTCTCGGGAATCACGCGGAACGTCCTCGCAGCTGCCGCCGCGTCGACGGCCGTCGCGCTGATACCTTCGGTATCGGGAAGCACGGCTGCACTCGCTGCAAAAATCGACTTTATGCGTTTCTTCGAAGCGGACAGGGTTATGATCTTCTCGCTGTCAAACGAAAATCTTCCCGATTTTCTGCCGCTTCTTCTGATAGCTCTTGCCATCGCCGCCGGAGCGGCGCTGCTTTCCGCGGCAGCCGCAGCGCGGTATGTGACGCGCCCCTGATTGGGATTTCGGCCTTAGGCCCCGGGGGAACACCCAAAGCGGTGGCGGTCGCCTTCTTTCTTAACCGGAAGGAGTGAAAAAAAACGTAAGTAAAAAAACTAACCGCCTGACAACTCCAAAATCCGGCGGTTAGTTTTTAACCAAACGGAAGGAGGCAACCGTCGCCGGTGTTCCTTCGGTTATTATTATACACCAATGCAAGCGAATTGTCAACGGATTTCTTCTGATTTTCCGTCAGCAGTTCTGTCAGTCTTCGAATTCGTGATACCTCAGCGATATCTTTCCGTCTTCCTTCGCTTCGATTCTGACGCGGAAGGTTCTCGCCGGAGGAAGGTTTTCCCAGGGCCTGCGGTATTTGAAAACAATCTCTCCCTTGCCTTGCGACGACGGCCTGAAAACGTATTTCACAAAGACCGGAGCTCCGCAGAGTCCGGATGCCGTTTGAGCCACGGTTTCCTCCGACTCGAGCAAAAGCCCGCATTCGCCCGACGCCTCATATTGCCAGCAGAAACCTGTCGACGGGTTCGCCTTGAGCTGAACCGAAACGCGTCCCTCCGGTTCTGAGAGAATCCACTCGTGTTCCTCCTTCGGAACGTCGAGCCCTGAAACGTGAGCGAGTCCTCCGAGTACCAGCCGGCCGTAATCGCTTTCGGTCTCTATCGGCTCTTCGCATTCTACGCCGCAGATATGAGGCCTGTAAGCCGAGTGATTGTCGGTCCCTGCCACCTTCGGCAAACCGTATCTTTCAGCGTACAGATCCGCCATTTCGTTCTCGAAATCGCTGTTGCCCGAGTTTTCGACTTCGACCGCGTCGACGCTTCTCGGGAAGAGCCTTATATGATCGAGATAGCTCTTCTCTCGGAAGGGATGCGCCTGCACGGTGAACGCTCCTTCCGAGCGCATCAGCGCAAGCTCCTCCTTCTTGGAGAGCGTCATTATCTCGGGATGCTTGTAATACCATTCGGGAGGCAGTCCGTAAATCAGGAAATCGGTTCCGTGGTAAGACAGCTCTACGCCGAAGAAGACCTTAATTCCGATCTTCTCCGATTCCTCTTTCGCCCGATAGTAATCCGAAACGTAGAAATCGAGCTTCGTTTCGTAAGGAAGCGTTTTGTCGATATTAACGTTTCCGTCGAGAAAATGGTTTGTGATAAACACTCCGTCGTATCCGAGGCGCTTGTAAAAGAGCAGCGACTCCCGCACTCCGGCCCTTGCGCACTTGCTGACCGGCGCCGTATGCAGATGAGTTTCATATCTGTACATTTCAGTTTACCTTCCGGCTGTTCATTGTAATCGTATTTTAGCCGAAAAATCTTTATAAGTCAATAGATATCTTGAAAATCACTCGCATTTTGCGAAAATAGCATATCATATTCAGGAGCATATCCGTTATGGAAACAAAAAAACTGATAGTTATCGGCGCCGGAAGCCGCGGCAGAACCTATACCGATATCGCGGCGAAAATAGACCGCGGGTTCAAAGTCGTCGGCGTCGCCGAGCCGCTCGAAGACAGGCGAAATTACATAAAGAATAAGCACGGAATCCCCGACGAGTTCTGCTTCGAAAGCTGGGAGGGACTGCTTGAACTGCCGAAATTCGCAGACGCAGCGATTATCGCGACGATGGACCGCGACCACTTCGCCCCGGCGCTGGCGGCGGTGCGCAAGGGATACAGTCTGCTGCTCGAAAAGCCGATTTCTCCGGTGCCCGAAGAGTGCCGCATCCTCTGCGAAGAGGCCGAAAAGGCAGGAGTTTCGGTGCTCGTCTGCCACGTTCTGCGCTACACCGCCTTTTTCAACGCGCTCAAACGCGTCATCGACAGCGGCGAGATCGGCCGGGTGATGCATATCCAGCACACCGAAGGCGTCGGGAACGTGCACCAGAGCCACAGTTTCGTCAGAGGCAACTGGGCCAACAGCGAAAAGAGCTCGCCGATGATACTCCAGAAATCCTGCCACGATATGGATATTCTCCAATGGCTCTTAGGGAAACACTGCAGACGAGTCAGTTCCTTCGGATCGCGCAGCTATTTCAGGATCGAGAACGCTCCGGCCGACGCGCCCGAATTCTGCATCGACGGCTGTCCGCACAAAGACGAGTGCCCCTACGACGCGGTAAAGCTCTACTACGACGACAAGAAGAACAGCTGGTTCAGAAACGCGGCGACAAGACTTCCATCCCCGACCGACGAGGACGTCGAGCGGGCGCTGCGGACGACCGAATACGGCCGATGCGTATTCAAATGCGACAACGACGTCGTCGACCATCAGACGGTCAATCTCGAATTCGAGGGAGGCGTCACCGCCGATTTCACGATGTCGGCCTTCAACCGCGGCGGAAGATCCATCCGGATTATGGGAACAAAAGGAGAAATAACCGCCGCGATGAGCTCTCCCGAGTTCAGCGTTTACGATTTTCTGACGAAGCAGACGCGCCAGCTCAAAGTCAGCGACGTGATGAGCGACCAGTCGATCACGGGCGGCCACGGAGGAGGCGACACCGGAATCATGTACGCCTTCGCAGATCTGCTCGAAGGAAAATCTCCCGACCTGAGAGACAGCTTAAAGGCGTCCTACGAAAGCCACAAGATCGCCTTCGCAGCGGAGGAGTCCCGCATCTCAGGCAGGGTCGTAGAAATCGCCCCGACGTACGAGGCCATCTAATAATGAACGGCGCATACAGCGTAACACTCATTACACTGTATGCGCCGTTCATTTCATGCGGTGTCAGCCGTTTTACGCATCCGGCATTGCAGGATATATCGCACGGCGCGCACCGCCGTATCTCGACTGCGAAGCTCTTCCGCAATACAAATTCAATCGTTCTATTAATTTTTTATTAACTTTTTATTAAAAAGCTGTTGACATTTGGCGAAAAATGACATATAATATCTCTCGGTCTTCGGACCCCGAGGGAACACCCGAAAACGGTGGCGGTTGTCTCCTTCCTTAACCGGAAGGAGTAAAAAGTTTCCTCCTTCCGAGTCTTTCGAGAAGGAGGTGATGCCAATGGCGTTGTTTAATGCGATACCTAAGGCATCGTTGCTTATGGAAATAAGCTTCTCTGAGCTGATTCAGCTCGCAATGTTCATCATTGCACTGGTCGCTCTCGTGAAAAACTGTAATCGTAAGTAAAAAAACTAACCGCCCGTGTCTTCCCAAACCGGCGGTTAGTTTCTAATCATCGGAAGGAGGCGACCGTCGCCGGTGCTCCCTTGGTTATTATTATACACTAAGACGGAAAAATTGTCAACATTTCTCCGTCTTTTTGTTTTCGTGTTTCTTATAACATCCGGCGGAGCCGGATACATCATTAGCGCCGCAGGCGCGACATCATCAGCGCCGCAGGCGCGGCATCATTGGCGAGCGCCCTTATGGTGCGAAGCCTTATTTTAACCCAAACCCCGCCACGTCGCTGACCGGCAGCGAGAACACCACGGCGCCTGCGTCGGTGCCGGGGCCCGCCTTCTCGAGAATTGCGCGCATGATGCCCGCCTTCTTCTCGGCCTGAGTCACGATGATGATAACTTCCCTCTCGCCGGTGATGGAGATGTTCATAAAGTGCGCTTCCCCCTTGGCGCCGGTTCCTCCGGCGTGCACGACGGTCCCTCCGGCCGCGCCTGCCGAACGCGCCGCGTTCATAACCATATCCGTTCTTCCGGCGTTGGCGACCGCCATTATCACTTCAAAATCGTAGTTGATCTGCGGCTTGTATTTAACGCTCTCCGCGTCGCCTTTCAGTTTCTCGGCCATCTTTCCGCCTCCTATGCTCTTTACCGGTATCGCCGCGACCAGGCCGTGGCCGGGGACGCCGATATAGATTCTTCTTTTGAGCTGATCTATAAATTCCGCGGTCTTTTCGGGACTCGCGAAGGCGCAGATCACTCTTTTTTTGGTGTTTTCGATACCCATGAGGTCGCGCATGCTCTGCAGCGCCGTTCCTCTCGCGCTCCATGAGAGCGCCATCGGAAGCCCGAGCTCTGAGCAGATCCCCATAACGGTATCGTAATCCGTCTTTTCAATAAACGCCATTACGTAGTTCACGACGCTTCCTCCCAGAGTTCGATGATATCGAAGTCGCCGAAGGTATCGGGTTCTTTGACGGTCTTCGCCTCGCGGCCGTAAATCAGACCTAGCAGCTGGATCGAAATCAGCGGCATCATCGCGACCATCGCGACAAGCCCGAAGGCGTCGGTGACGACGTTCCGTCCGAGCGCCGTGGCAGATCCGACCGAGAACTGCAGCATAAAGGTTGCAGTCAGCGGTCCCGACGCAACGCCGCCCGAGTCGAAGGCTATCGCAGTATAGATATCGGGGACGAAGAAGCAGAGGACGAGAGCTATCGCATATCCGGGCACAAGGAACCACATCACAGACAGGCCGGTGATGACTCTCAGCATCGACAGCCCCATCGCGAGCGCGACGCCTATCGACATGCTGTATTTTATCGCCTTGCCGGGTATCGCGCCGGCTGAGACGTCTTCAACCTGCTTTTCAAGGACGATAACCGCGGGCTCGGCGGATATGATGAACCAGCCGAAGGCCATGGCAACGGGTATCAGGAAATACTTCGATCCGTCGTCGGCCAGCTGTTCGCCTATGACGTATCCGAGCGACGAGAAACCGACGTTGACGCCGACGAGGAACAATACAAGTCCGACGTACGTGTGGACAAGTCCTATGACGATTTTACCGACGTCGCGGCCCGAAAGTTTCAGCTTGAATATCTGAAAAACGGTAAAGATTACCGCGATAGGCAGCAGCGCCGCGCCGGTCTCCTTCATATACCCGGGGAAGGCAGCCACGAACGCCTTGAAGATTCCGGCTGTATCCGGGCTTGAAATCAGTGAAACGGCGGCGGACGACGCGCCTTCGCTCTTGTAGAAGAACCCGAGCGCGAGAACCGCGAGTATCGGTCCTATCGAACAGAGCGCGATCAGACCGAAGCTGTCGGCTTTCGCAGATCTGTCGCTTCGCATACGCGATACGCCTATTCCGAGCGCGAGAATGAAGGGCACCGTCATAGGGCCGGTCGTGACTCCTCCGGCGTCGAAGGATATCGCAAGACTCTCTTTTTCGGACAGCGCCGCCAGAACGAATACGATTACGTAAAAGGCGATAAGCAGTATTTTGAGTTTCAGTCCGGTGAGAATGCGGAGCGTCGACAGGAGCAGGAAGACTCCGACTCCGACTCCGACGGTGATGATTAATACCGTCGTATTGATGTGCGGCACCGTCGCCGCGAGTACCTGCAGGTCGGGTTCCGCAACGGTTACCGCCAGGCCGAGCAGGAAGCTGACCGAAAGAATCAGCGGCACGCTGCGGCTCGAGGTCAGCGCCGAACCGATTTCGTTTCCTATAGGCGTCATCGACTGCTCGGCTCCGAGCGAAAACAGACCCATTCCGAGCGCGATCAGCAGCGTTCCGAAGACGAAGCTGATCATTATGTCGGTTCTCACAGGCGTCGCAGCCATCGTCATAACCGTGACGGCGGCGGCAAGCGGTATTACCGACAAAAGCGCCTCTCCGGCTTTCTCCAGGACTGCTTTCTTTACTTTGCGGAAAGCGTCGCGCGGAGACAGCCCGATTTTTTTATCTTTCATAGTGATTAACCCGGAATTAATCTCCGACCGCTCCCGTCTGTGCGAAATCCTCTCCCTGCGCGTCGGCAAAGACGTAGAGATAGTAGTCTTCAAGCGTCGGAGCAGCGGCTTCGGCGCCTTCGGGCGTCTCGTCCGAAATGATGCGCAAGAGGGCGTCGGACGTGCGTTCATCCCTTGCAATATTGACGACTCTGTATTTTTTCTGAATTTCGGGGACGTCTGCCGTGCCGCATCTGACGGTCCAGACCTTTCCTCCGACCTTCTTTTCGAGCTCGTCCGGAGATGCCTGATCGACGATCACTCCGCGCCGCAGCATTATCACCTCGCGGGCGGTGAATTCAACGTCGGACACGACGTGCGTAGCGATCAGCACTATCTTGTCGAAAGCGATCCTCGAAATGAAATTGCGGACGGTTATTCTTTGTCTCGGATCGAGTCCGGCCGTCGGCTCGTCGAGGATGAGTATCTTCGGGTCTCCGAGCACAGCCTGTGCGAGCGCCAGGCGCTGTTTCATACCGCCCGACAGCGCTCCGATCCTGCGGCGCGCCGCGTCGTCGAGTTCAACCGCCTTCAGTACGTTCGAGACGCACTCCGCGACGTACTTTTTTCTTTCCCTGCGGCGCATCCCCTTTCCGAGGTCCTTGAGCGCCGCCATATACCAGAGGAATCTTTCGACCGTGAAATTCGGATACATTCCGGGATACTGCGGCATAAACCCGAGCAGTTCCCTGAACTCGGCTCCCATCTCGCGGATGTCGCGGGGTTCTTCGTCTCCGTCGGCATAATAAATCTTGCCGCTGTCCGCCTTGAGATTGTCGGTCAGGATGTTCATAAGCGTGGTCTTGCCCGATCCGTTCGGGCCGAGCAGCGCGTAGATGCCGGGCTCGAGCGTCGCGGTAAACTCAGACAGCGCCTTGTTGCTGCCGTAGGATCTCGATACCTTGTCGAATATGAGTTTCATTCCGATTCCTCCGTTTCTTCATTTCCTGTGATTTTTCCGTCCGTCCATATCGGATTTCCGATGGCGACGGCGTATCCGTGCGTCAGATCGAATATCTCGGCGCGGTAGAATCTTCTGTCCTGCGTTTCAATGGCGACCGTCTGTCCCGGCGTTCCGTCGAATGCGGCGGCAAACGCGACGCCTTTGTCGGTGATGATTCTGAGTTCATAAGCCGTACCCTGTTTCACCGAAGGCGCAAACACGTCGGCTACGCGGAGAACGAGCCTTTTTCCGGGTGAGCTTTCAAGCTCGCTGCCCATCGGACGGGAGTCAAGCAGCATCTGCATGCCGAAGTTTCCGACCGTCAGATCTCCCTCTCTCATACGCAGGAAGCACTCGTTTCCGCTGCGCTTTCGTGTGTATATCGCGGCGACCGCCTTGTTCGAAACGGCCGAGTGAGTATCCGATCCGCCGGAGGCGAGAATATGTTCTCCGAGGTCGAGCAGCTCCCTCCAGAGTTTGTAATTCTTGAAGGACGCGTGCGACGACGGACTGCCGTATATCGTCTCGAGATACGTCCTGTCCCCGAAGCTGTAATCGAACGGATCGTCGGACGCCAGCATCGTCTTCGGATGCGGATGGACCATAATGCCGCCTATCGATTGCACGAATTTCGTCAGTTCCGAAAATCTCTCTTTAGTGAAATTCGGATACTTGAAGGAGCCGCCGAGCTCGTCGCCTCTGAACTCGAATTCGGGAAAGTTTGCGAGCACCAGAGCCAGCGAGTACTTGTGCGGGAAAAGCATATTGTAATGTACCGACGCCTGGCCGTGCCGGACCTGAGTCAGGCCGAGCATTTTAGTTCCCGGCTCGGTGCCGATAATGAAGCGCGATTCGTCCCATTCGGGCAGGAAGAAGCCGCGCATCTGTTTGTGGTCGACGACCGCTGCGACGTCGAGTCCGAGCGCGTCCATGCCGGGCACGAAGTCCTTCATCGGCGTCTTTCCGTCGCTCGTTCCGCCGCTGTCGGTGTGAACGTGCAGATCGGTCCAGCGGACGGCTTTGTCCGAATAGAGAGCGTCAAGCGCCGCGATATCTTCGTCCGAAGGCGCGAGTACCTTGTGTGAATCCCCGGTGCCCGAGTCGCCTTCTTTGCAGATTATGACAGACGGAGCGTCAGTCGGAGGCGGCGTCTCGCGGATGATTTCGGACGCAAAGCCCTCGAATCTGCAATCCGACGTATCGATTTTTCCTTCGCCGAGAACGGATATTGCTCCGCCGTTGTTTTCTCTCGTATCGCGGAAGAGACAGCCGCGAACGGCCAGCGCGCTTCCCTCTCCGATACATGCGGAAAGCGGCGGGCGTCCCGGTAGCGAGGCGTCCGAGAAGACGCAACTATCGATTTCAATATTGACCGATTTTCCTTCGGCCGCCTTTCCGAACGACAGTTCCCTGTCGCCCGAAAGCTCTCCGAAATAACAGTTTTTCAGGATATACTCGGCGCGCTCGGCGTTCGCGGGACATCCGGGCAGCTCGCGCGCGAGATCGGTAAAGCCGAACAGCTGGCCGGTCTTTGAGTAGCAGACGCCTTCGAGCGTTAGCTTCGACGGGCAGAGGCGCATAAACGTTCCTCCGTAATCGAGGTCGTCAAATCCGCATAGGCGGACGTTTTTCATCTCTATCTCGCGCTCGATTCCGCCTTCCGCGGAAGGCGCTCCGAAGGCGTACAGATTCTTTCCGCAGTGGCTCAGATGAATCAGGTTTCTGAAAGCAAACCGCGTCTTCGGTCCGGCGTTTCTGCCGTCCGTAAATCTGACCATATATTCGGAAAAACCGTCGAGAACGACTTTTGTCGCGTCGTCTCCCGAGACGGTGATTATCCCTCTCCAGTACGATCCGGTAAGCTTCGTCTCGTTCTCTTCGCGAAGCGGATTGAGTCCGGGTTCGAGACCGTCTTCGGCGGGAAGATTCGGATTTATTCCGGCGTTCGATCCGAGCAGCACGACGGACGACGAAATAACCGTCTTGTCGATATTGTGCTCTCCGGGAGAGAACAGCACGACCGGCGCGTCGAAAGAATCATAATCGAGTCCTTCGATAATCCTCTCGGGTATCTCGTGCGCAACCTCGAGCGCCTCCTGCAGCGTCGCGAAGAGATTGACCCCCGGCATCGCCGAATAACTCGCGCCCTTATATACAAACCCGGTCTCTTCGGAATATTCTCCGTTCAGCACGGCAATATAGCCTTTCGGCAGATTTATCATGTGGCTTGATCCTTTTTCAAAAAAGATATTATTCCCGGTTTCATGTTCGCCCGTCCGCCTGACCCGTAGGGGAGGACCATTCTGTTTCGCATCGCGAAATGCGTCCTCCCGTAATGTGGGCACAATCGATAACAGCCATTACAATCCGGCGCGACTGTAGGGGCGCCACATTTTCGAAGAAAATGTTGCGGGCTGCCCGCCCCGCAGGTGCGCACAATCGATAACGCCCATTACAATCCGGCGCGAGAAGAGCAACAATTTTGCACTTGTGTTATTGATACCCGCCCGTAGGGGCCGATCCGTTTCGCGCAGCGGAAGGGTTCGGCCCGCAAACGAATGATACGCATTTTTTATCGTTTGTTCGCAGGGATTCTCCTGTTTAAACAACACAATTGTCAATCGCGGTTATCGTTCCCGCGCTCCCCTCGGGGCGGGCGCCCGATGAGGCGCCCCTACGGTATCAAATGACGCATACAGCGCAATAATTGTTGCGTTTCACACGTCAAAACGTATGCGTTACAAACTTCTCGTACTTCTCTTTCGGGAAAGGCGTATTGAAAAACCTCGTCATATCAAGCGACGAGCCGCAGAAACGGCGTTTGATCAGCTTTACAAGCATCTCGACGTCCTCTACGTTGTGCGCGTGCGTGCCGGGCCGATAGTACCAGAACAGCTCATCCTCCGCGCCGAGCATCCGCCAGACGTCGGACGCCGCCGAGGTCGTGATATACGACCCGACGGGATTGCCCCAGAGGTCTCCGGCGGCTTCGGACACGAAGAGCGTCCTCGGCGCAACCATCGCCTTGAGGAAATGGCAGTCGAATGGCAGTTCCTCTTCCCTCTCGGTATAATTCTGCATTCCCGGTCCGATCCAGAACGAGAAATTGCGCCACAGATCGGAGAGGCGCTCGCTCCTCTTCGGCTCGGCTCCGTCGTATCTGCCTTCCAGATGGACGCGGTAGCATGCGCAGGCTCCGGCGCAGGTCTCGTTCGGATTTACTATCGCCGCGCGCGTATCGAGCGCACCGGCGAGAGCCGCCGTCTTGCCGCCTCTCGAATGCCCCGAGAAAGCGACGCAGCTCATATCGGTTTTACCGATTATCTCAAGCGCGTCGACTACGCGGGAGTAGCCCCAGGCCCAGGCTCCGAGCGCGCCGAAAGTGTACTCGGGATAGCATCTGTAAAGCGCTCCGGCCGATTCTCTCGGCTCGTTCTTGACGTCGTGCGCGAGTTCGGTCCTGTCGAAAAGCGCCCAGGCGACGCCTTCAGACACAGCCGCCTCGATCCAGTCGGGACGGGTGACGTATCCGAAGCAGAGGTCTCCGTCGACGATGACCGGAACCTTCGCCTTGAGGGGCCCTGACGCCTCCTGCGGAAGTATGAGTTTTAGCCGGAAGGACACGGGGCAGTCCCGCCTTCCGGTTATGATTATATAACTGTTTTCTCGTCCTCCGGCGTAGAGCTTCTCGACTTCGAGGAACTCCGGCGCGGGCGGCATCGTGCCGTACTGCAGCTCGATCGCGCTCTTGTATATTTCGGCGCGTCTGCGCTCCCAGTCGGCGGGTCCCGTCACCTTTTCCCNNGAGCCACTCAAAACGCGTGACGTTCAGAAGATCCTCTGTAACTTTCGGTCTGTCGGCAAGAGACATTTTTGTCCTCCGTTTTATTGTCTTACGACACCGATTCAATAATCCCCGCGATACCCTTCTCGCGGAAGATATCCTTGTAATAGCTCATCTCATCAGAGATGATTCCGTCTATCATCTTCATACCGAGCAGCTCGACGGGCGAGCGGTCGTCGGTCAGAATCAGCGAGTTTCCCGACGCTCGGCTTTCGCGCAGTCCCGCCTGAACTCTGCCGAAGAGCGCCGCAAGCTCGGGCGTGCCCTCCGCATTCTGCAAAAGCTCCGCGGGATCGGCGTCGCGCGAAGCGAAGAGTTCCCTTCCCGAGTAGCTCTGCACGTCGAGTTCCCTCGCGTATGGAAAGACGCTGAGTATCGTATCGGTCAGATACTGATTGATCGCGCCCTCGCCGTCCGAATGCATATTCATATTCACGACCATCACGCCGCCCGGCGCCAGATGATTCTTCACAAGCGTGAAAAACTCGACGGTGCTCATGTGAAATGGTATCGTGATATCCTGATAGGCGTCAACCATTATTACGTCGTATTTGTCTTTCGCCGCCGCGATGAAGGCCCGCCCGTCGTAGTCGTAGACGCGGACGCTCTCGGGCATCTCAAAGATTTCCCGCGCGAGTTTCGTAATCTTCTCGTCAATCTCGACCCCCTCGACGTCGCACCCGGGAAAGTATTTTGTACATTCGGACGCGTAGGTCCCGGTGCCGTTTCCGAGGATCAGAATCTTCAGTTCCTCCGGAGATTTGCCCGAGCAGGCCATCGACATCGCGGGAGCCGCGAGATCGTAGTCGTAGTACATGCCGGTGAGAGACGAATCCTTCACCTTGATCGACTGAACGCCGAAGAGGACGTTCGTCGACAGTATGATCTTGCGTTCGTCCTCCTGCACCTGAAGGTAGTTGTAAACCGATTCCCCCTCGTATTTGAGGTCGTCGGTCCAGAAAGCGAAGGACGCGGTAAAGCCGAGCACCGACGAGACGATGAATATCACAACGGTTATTATCAGCGTTGGAGTAATCTTTTTCTCGCTGATGAAATATATCGCGGCGAGTATCATCAGTATTCCCGAGAAGATGATGAAAGTCGCCGCCGTGCCGACAGCAGGGATCGTGACGAATGTCGGCAGGAAGGTGCCGATGATGCTTCCTACGGTGTTGAAAGCTCCGAGCTTACCGACGATTTCTCCGCTCTTCTCTGTGCTCTCCATGATATATCTGACGAGCGACGGCGTGACCGTCCCGAGCAGAAAGAGCGGGAATACGAAGACCGCCATGCAGGAAGCGAAAGCGGCGATCGTCAGAAAACCGCTGTTGACGGTGATGATCAGCAGCCCGGATATTCCGATCATCGCGAAGCGCCCGAAAAACGGTATCGCCGCGATCCAGGCGCCGGCTATCAGCATCCTGCGGTAAAGAACCGCGGGATTCGGATTGCGGTCGGCCGTTCTGCCTCCATAGACGTTGCCGAGCGCCATGGCGATCATAACCGTTCCGATGATAATCGTATATACGATCTGCGACGAGCTGAAATAGGGCGCCATGAAGCGCGACGCCGCAAGCTCGACCGCCATCACCGACATCCCGGCAAAAAACTCGGTCAGATAGAGATATATCTTGTTTTTCAGTATGCCTTTCACGCTGTTATTCCTTTCCATCATACGCCCGCAAGGGCGTATATCATCCGCTCAGCAGGAGCGGATATCATATGCGAAGCATATATCATCCGCGTCAGCGGATACCATTATCCAAATAAAAGTATATCATAAAATAAGTGTATAGTCAATCAGCGGCAACGATAAATCGGCCTTCTCTTCATTATTTTTTGCGAATAATCAAAATATCCATAACGACCCGTAGGGGAGGACCTTGACATTTTGCGAAGCGAAATGTCGTCCTCCCGCCCGAATCGGTAACCGCCCGGATTACAGTTCTCCCCGTCAGGTTACGATCAGCAGTTCGCTTGACGCAAGCCCCAACGTGTTTTTCCTTATTTTTCTCTCAAATAATCCTTATTTTCTCTTTTACTATAGATTTTTCCGCGAAAATATGGTATAATTTTATGGTTAATGCGGCGACGCGCTCGCCGCATGCTTAAAGACGAAAAAATTATTATTTTACGGAGGAATACCAAAGTGGCAAAGAAAAAGTATTGCTACATGTTCACCGAAGGCAACGCGAATATGCGCGAGCTTCTCGGCGGCAAAGGCGCCAACCTTGCGGAGATGACCAACATCGGTCTTCCCGTTCCCCAGGGCTTCACGATCACGACCGAGGCCTGCACACAGTACTATGAGGACGGCAGAAAGATCAACGACGAAATCATGGCCGAGATCTGGAAGAGCGTCGCGAAGATGGAAAAGATCAACGGCAAAAAGTTCGGCGATCTCAAGAACCCGCTCCTCGTTTCGGTACGATCGGGCGCCCGCGCCTCGATGCCCGGCATGATGGACACGATCCTCAACCTCGGTCTCAACGACGACGTCGTCGCCGCTATGATCGCCGGCAACCCCGATCCGAAGTTTGAGAGATTCGTTTACGACTCCTACAGAAGATTCATCCAGATGTTCTCCGACGTCGTTATGGAAGTCGGCAAGAAGTACTTCGAGACTCTCATCGACGAGATGAAGAAGGAGAAGGGCGTCGAGTTCGACGTCGACCTCACCGCCGCCGACCTCAAGAAGCTCGCCGGACAGTTCAAGGCCGAATACAAGAAGCAGCTCGGCGAGGACTTCCCCTCCGACCCGAAGGTACAGCTTTACGAAGCCATCCGCGCCGTCTTCCGCAGCTGGGACAACCCCCGCGCGAACGTATACCGCCGCGACAACGACATTCCCTACAGCTGGGGCACTGCCGTCAACGTAATGCCGATGGTATTCGGCAACCTCAACGACAACTCCGGAACCGGCGTCGCCTTCACGCGCGACCCCGCCACCGGTGAGAAGAAACTCATGGGCGAGTTCCTCTTCAACGCTCAGGGCGAAGACGTCGTCGCCGGCGTCCGCACCCCGATGCCCATCGCTCAGATGGCCGACAAGTTCCCGGAAGCTTACGCCGACTTCATCAAGGTCTGCGGAATCCTCGAGGAGCACTATCACGACATGCAGGACATGGAGTTCACCGTCGAAAACGGCAAGCTCTACATGCTCCAGTGCCGCAACGGCAAGAGAACCGCTCAGGCCGCTCTCAAGATCGCCTGCGACCTCGTCGACGAGGGAATGAAGACCGAGCAGGAAGCCGTTCTTATGATCGACCCGCGCAACCTCGACACTCTTCTCCACCCGCAGTTCGACGCGAAGGCTCTCAAGGCCGCGAAGCCCATCGGCAAAGGCCTCGGCGCTTCTCCCGGAGCCGCCTGCGGTCAGGTAGTCTTCACCGCCGACGACGCCGAGAAGTGGAAGAAGGACGGCAAGAAGGTCGTTCTCGTCCGTCTTGAGACCTCTCCCGAAGACATCACCGGCATGAAGGCCGCTCAGGGCATACTCACCGTCCGCGGCGGTATGACCTCTCACGCAGCCGTCGTTGCCAGAGGCATGGGCTCCTGCTGCGTATCCGGATGCTCCGCCATCGTCATGGACGAAGCGAACAAGAAGTTCACTCTTGCCGGCAAGACCTTCAAGGAAGGCGACTGGATCTCGATCGACGGAACCACCGGCAACATCTATGAAGGCCAGATCAAGACGGTCGACGCCAAGATAGCCGGCGAATTCGGCCGCATCATGGGCTGGGCCGACAAATACCGCAAGCTTCAGGTCCGCACCAACGCCGACACTCCGCGCGACGCGAAGAAGGCACGCGAGCTCGGCGCAGAAGGCATCGGCCTCTGCCGCACCGAGCATATGTTCTTCGAGCCCGACAGGATCGCCGCTTTCCGCGAGATGATCTGCTCCGACACGGAGGAAGAGAGAGAAGCCGCTCTCGCGAAGATCATGCCCTATCAGCAGGGCGACTTTGAGAAGCTCTACGAAGCGATGGAAGGCAACCCCGTCACCATCCGCTTCCTCGATCCGCCTCTCCACGAGTTCGTACCGAACACCAAGGAAGAGATCAAAGCTCTCGCCGAAGCTCAGGGCAAGACCGTAAAGGCCATCAACGGAATCATCCAGGGCCTGCACGAAGCCAACCCGATGATGGGTCACCGCGGATGCCGCCTGACCGTCACCTATCCCGAAATCGCCGTCATGCAGACCAAGGCCGTCATCCGCGCCGCGATCAAGGTCCAGAAGAAGCACCCCGACTGGAAGGTCGTTCCCGAGATCATGATCCCGCTCGTCGGAGAGGCCAAGGAGTACAGATTCGTCGAGAAGGTCGTCCGCGAGACCGCCGACGCCGAGATCAAGAAGGCGAAGTCCTCGCTCAAGTATGAAGTCGGTACGATGATGGAAATCCCGCGCGCCTGCCTGACCGCCGACGAGATCGCCAAGGACGCCGAGTTCTTCTGCTTCGGCACCAACGACCTGACTCAGATGACCTACGGCTTCAGCCGCGACGACGCCGGCAAGTTCCTGCCGAGCTACTACGATACCAAGATCTTCGAGAACGACCCGTTCGCAAAGCTCGACCAGATCGGCGTCGGCAAACTGATGAAGATGGCCGTCAAGGAAGGCAAGGCCGTAAGACCCGACATGCACTTCGGTATCTGCGGAGAGCACGGCGGCGACCCGACGTCCGTCGAGTTCTGCCACAACATCGGTCTGACCTACGTATCCTGCTCGCCCTTCAGAGTCCCGATCGCGAGACTCGCCGCGGCACAGGCAGCCATCCGTCAAGGGGAGGACTAATATCTGGTTCAGCTTCACGATTCCCTTCGAGGAAGCGAAAGCTTACAGACGGTCCAAAGGCCAAATTCTGAGGCCAAATCAGTACGAACCGCTTGAAGTAGAGGTTTTTATCTGAAAAACGCCTCAAAATAGACAAAAAAAGACCAAAATACCCGGCAGAGAGAAATTTCTGCCGGGTTATTCTTTTCCGGTGATCAATGGTTGCTCTTATCATTCCTACCCCATAAACATTCCTGATTTTCCCCTCAAAAAGCCCGAAAAACAGCCGATCGCTGGTCTTGCAATCCCCCGACCTGCAGTTTTGTGCAGTTTTCAAAATTTTTACTTGCAATTTTGAACACTTTCTGCTATAATTCTTTTAGGATTTTGGGGAGGATTTAAGGCATTGAGACGCAAGATTTACAGAGAACTGATGGCTTGGAAAAAAAATAATGAAAAGAGATCACCGCTCTATATCAAGGGACAGTACGGGACAGGCAAGTCGTACATGGTTAAGCAGTTTGCGGAAAATCAGTACAAGAGCTATGCTATTATTGATCTCGCCAATCCACATGCTTTGATCCGAGACTGCTTCAAAAACAATTTCCCTGATTTGAACTCTTTCTTCCTTTCGGTATCTACTATATATCAGATCGCGCTCTACAGACACGAATCACTTATAGTATTTGATGAATACAGTAATTCGATTGAAGCACGCAGGTTTTTCAAAAGGCTTGCAGAAGACGGACGGTATGATTACATAGTTATTGATTCGTTTCCAAGTTTAATGAGACTGAAAGACGAGTACTCTTTCCCGGAAGAAAATGTGCTGACTCTTCAACCTATGGACTTTGAAGAGTATCTGTGGGCGAGAGGAGACAACTATCTTGCTGATCTGATAAAAACATGTTACGAACGAAGGCTCCCGTTGGCATATACGAACCACAGAAAAGCCTTGAACAGTTTTGAACATTATGTTTTAATCGGAGGAATGCCGGAGGCGGTCAAACTGTTTTCAGAAACTCTCGATTTGTTTGAAACAGACCGGCTAAGAAAAAAACTGATAACCCAAACCCGATTGCTTCTGACAAAAAGGTACTCGCGTTATGAGAATCGCATAAACGTGATACTCGACAGCACACCCTCACAGTTGAACAAGTCAGACAAACAATTTCGCTTGAATGCCGCCGATCAAGCGCTTCGGTTTCGAAATTACTCTGCGGCTTTTGAAATACTTGAAAACTGCGGATTATTGAATATAAGTCGGAAGGCATTCGATTTTACGACCGAAACAGGCGAAGAATCCGGAGAAAAAAAGGAAGTGCTGATTGTCGGAACAAAGGATCACTCAATCAAGTGTTATTGGTCCGACTGCGGAATGCTCCTGTCGATGCTGTCGGATAACGAATCCCTTGATGAAAACAACAGAAGCATAATCGTTGGCGATTTTTCCGCCTCCCACAGTATGGTGGTTGAGAACGCAGTCGCTCAAATGCTAGTCAGCTCAAATCACAAACTGCTGTACTACTCAAACGTTGATCCGTATCATCGCGAAAACCATATGGCAATTGATTTTCTGCTGCGGGACGGCGATGATAAGATCAAGCCCATTTCCTTAAAACCGGACAACTACAAACTGTCTTCTTCCATAGAAAAATTCACTTCCAGGTACAGCCGTATCATCTCTGAAAAAATCATTCTTACAGCAAACGACGTCAT
>LXOW01076324.1_pt1 | contig 51593 bp, 49 predicted proteins | sample 1368591 | NCBI WGS metagenome assembly LXOW01 (sample SAMN04884650, study PRJNA319009) | bovine gut metagenome | isolation source: Cow rumen | host: Bos taurus | place: Italy: Legnaro (PD) | collected 2014-07-09
TCGGAAAAAACGGCGGGCGGCAAAAAGACCGTCATTTTGGTGGCGACTTCCGGAGATACCGGGAAAGCCGCGCTGGAAGGTTTCCGCGATGTGAAAGACACCGAGATTATCGTCTTTTATCCGAGCGAAGGCGTCAGCACCATGCAAAAACTCCAAATGAGTTCACAACAGGGTGAGAATGTCCATGTGTTCGGCATTCACGGTAACTTTGATGATGCTCAGACCGCGGTCAAAGCCATTTTTACCGATGAACAAACGCGGGAACTTTTAGCGGCGCATCATATGCAGTTTTCTTCCGCCAACTCCATCAACTGGGGGCGGCTGGCACCGCAAATCGTCTATTATGTATCGGCTTACTGCGATTTGTTAAACAGCGGGGAATTGTTGGAAAACGGCTTTAATGTTGTGGTCCCGACCGGCAACTTCGGCAATATTTTGGCGGCCTATTACGCCAAAAAAATCGGGGTGCCGATCGCCAAACTCGTTTGTGCGTCTAACGCGAACAACGTGTTGACCGATTTTATCCGCACCGGCGTGTATGACCGCAACCGCTCTTTTTACACCACCGCTTCGCCTTCGATGGATATTCTCATTTCCAGCAATTTAGAACGGATGCTCTTTGAATTGTGCGGCGGCGACGACAAAACGGTCGCGGCGTTGCAAGCGCAACTGGTTGAGACCGGCCGCTTTACGATTTCAGACGACATGAAAGCCAAAATGAGCGATCTTTTCTGGGGCGGCTTTTGTGATGATACGGCAACTCTGGAAACGATCGGCAAGACCTTCCGCGAAAACGGCTATCTCTGCGATACGCATACCGGGGTGGCTGTCAATGTGTGCGAACAGTACCGAAAGGCTACCGGGGACACGCGCCCCTGCGTGATCGCGTCGACCGCGTCTCCCTATAAATTTGCCGACCGGGTGTTGGCGGCTGTGGGCGATACTGCAAAAACAGCGGACGAATTCGACAAAGTGCGGCGGCTCTCCGAGTTGACCCACACGGCGATCCCCGCGCCGATCGCGGCGCTGGAGAACGCACATGTGAGATTTGAGGAAGTCTGCGAAAAAGCACAAATGACGCAGGCAGTCTGCCGAGCGTTAGAAATCCAATAAGGCTTTCAATGAAAAATCAGCCTTGGGATTCCTTGGCGCTGAACGTGTCGCAGCAAGTGTCATGACAAGAAGACGCTTCCCCGTGGCCAACTTGGATTCTTCCGGCGGCGCAGGTGTCTTCCATGGTATGATACACGCAGTTGCGCACATCACAGGAAATACATTCACGAGTTTCATTTTTTGCGTTTTGCATGGCATTTTTCCTTTCTGACCGCGCGGCTTTCAAGCCGCCGGGTCGCCATTATTGTATGCGAAAGCATGGGAAATATACCGAAAGCGGTGAGAAGAATCAGCCTTTACGCCATCTCCGATCTGCATTTGTCCTTTGGGGTCGATAAACCCATGAACATCTTTAAAGGTTGGGAACATCACACCGAGCGGTTGGCCGCTCATTGGAAAAAACTGGTCGCCCCGGAGGACACAGTCGTCTTACCGGGGGATTTTTCGTGGGCGTTGAAATTGGAGGAGACTGAAAAGGATTTTGCGTTTTTGGAATCTCTTCCCGGTCACAAAGTGCTGTTAAAGGGAAACCATGATTTATGGTGGTGTACCAAAAAAAAAGTGGTGGATTTTTTTGAGGAAAAAGGGTTTTCCTCTATCTCGCTTTTATACCATGACTGCGTCGTCCGGGAAGGGTTCGCGCTAGCCGGAACTCGCGGTTGGTTTTATGACGCGAGCGACGGCGACAAGGTCGTTCTGCGGGAAGCGGGACGGTTGGAAATGTCCCTGCAGGCGGCGGAAAAGACTGGCTTGCCGATTCGGCTGTTTTTGCATTATCCGCCGGTTTACGGCGACATGGTCTGCCGGGAGATTTTTGATGTCATCAAGAGGCACGGCATCCGGGAACTCTGGCACGGACATATACATGGAGCAGGATATCATCAAGCCGTTTCGGAGTTTGAGGGCGTAAAATTGCATGTAATCTCCTGCGATTGCATGGATTTTACACCGTTTTTGATCACGTAATATGGAACATTTGCCGAATTTACAGAAACTTCTAAAAAAAGATGGAAAAATTTTCTGTTTTATGCTATAATAACTTGAGTTATGCAAATGATGCGNNAGCGGGGAAACATTCCGTGAAGCCATCCGGGAAGCCTACAAAAAGAACGGCAAAAAAATCAACGTTCCCGGCTTCCGAAAAGGAAAAGCCCCTCTTCATATTATTGAGACGTATTACGGTGCGGAAGTCTTCTTTGAAGACGCGCTGAACCTTCTTTACAACGACGCGGTCGAAGAGGCTATTGCCGAATCGGGTCTTCGGGTCATCAATGACCGCATGGATTTTGATCTGGTTTCGATTTCCAAAGAAGACGGCGTGGATTTTAAAGTTTCGGTCACCACATATCCCGAAATTGAGGTCGGCGAGTACAAAGGCTTAAAGGCTGAAAAAGCAGCCGTCAAAGTGGACGCCGCAGAAGTCAACGCCGAATTGAACGCCATGGCGGAACGCAATTCCCGCATGGTATCGGTCGAGGATCGTGCCGCGCAAAAGGGCGACACCACGGTCATCGATTTTGAAGGCTTTATCGACGGCGAAACGTTTGACGGCGGAAAAGGCGAAGGCCATTCGCTGGAACTCGGCTCCGGTCAGTTCATTCCCGGTTTTGAAGAACAGATCGAGGGACATTCCATTGACGACGAATTCGATGTGAACGTCACCTTCCCCGAAGACTACGGTGCGAAAGAACTGGCGGGCAAAGAAGCCGTCTTTAAAGTAAAACTGCATGAGATCAAGGTCAAAGAACTGCCGGCGATCGACGACGAATTTGCCAAAGACGTCAGTGAGTTTGACTCTTTGAAAGATCTGAAGGCGGATTTGAAGAAAAAGGCGCTCGAACGCAAAGAAAAAGCCGCCGAAGAAGCGGTGGAAAACGCGCTGGTACAGCAAATCGTCGATCAAATCAAAGGGGAGATCCCCGAGGCGATGTTCGAAAACCGCCTAAATCAGAGTGTGGAAGAATTCGCTTACCGTCTGCAATCGCAGGGCTTGAATTTGGAAACTTATTTGAAGTATACCAATTCTTCGCTTGACGAGTTTAAGAAGAGTTTCCGTCCGCAGGCCGAAGCGCAGGTCAAGTACCGTCTGGCACTGGAAAAGATCGCGGAATTGGAACAACTGTCTGCCGATGAAAAAGAAATCGACGAACAGTTTGAAAAAATGGCGAAAGACTACGGCGTAGAGGTCGATAAAGTTAAGGCGTCGATCCCGGCGGAAGAATTGGCAAAGGATCTGGCGGTCGGCAAGGCGATCGATTTCATCAAAGCAAACGCGGAGATTACCGTAGCGGAACCCAAAAAGGTCGCCGGTAAAAAGGCTTCCGCCAAAAAGGAAACCGCTCAAGAGACTGCCGATAAAAACGAAGAAGCCTGATTAGGGTCTCAAAATAACGTCCATACTACCAGCATAGGAGGAACCAAGATGAGCAGTTTAATTCCTTATGTCGTGGAACAAACCAGCAGGGGCGAACGCTCTTACGATATTTTTTCACGGCTGTTAAATGACCGGATCATCATGCTGAACGATCAGGTGGATAACGCCTCCGCCAGTGTGATCATCGCGCAACTGTTGTATTTGGAAGGGCAGGATCCGGAAAAGGACATCAATTTTTATATCAACAGCCCCGGCGGATCGGTAACGGCGGGAATGGCGATTTATGATACCATGCAGTATATCAAATGCGACGTCAGTACCATCTGCATGGGAATGGCGGCCAGTATGGGCGCGTTCTTGCTGGCGGCGGGTACCAAAGGAAAACGGTTGGCACTGCCCAACAGTGAAATCATGATTCATCAGCCGCTCGGTCAGGCGCAGGGGCAGGCGACCGATATTCTGATTCACGCCCGTCAAATTGAAAAAATCCGTGCAAATTTGAATCAGATCCTTTCTGAAAAGACCGGTCAGCCGCTGGAAGTGATCGAGCGCGATACCGACCGAGATAATTTCATGAGTGCCGAAGAAGCGGCGGCTTACGGCCTGATCGATAAGGTCATTACAAAGAGATAGAGGGATTTCATGCCGAACGATAAGGATAAAAAGAAGGACATTCGTTGTTCTTTTTGCGGCAGAACGCAAGACGAGGTAACCCGTCTGGTCGAAGGACCGGGGGTTTACATTTGCGACAGTTGTATCGAGTTTTGCAATTCGCTTTTGTTCCATGAGGAAGAGGCTCAAAAGCCCGGCAAAAAAGCAAAAAAAGAAGAGTTTGTCCTGCCGAAACCGGCTGAGATCAAGGAAAAACTCGATCAGTATGTCATCGGGCAGGAAAACGCCAAAAAAACCCTTGCGGTGGCAGTTTATAACCATTATAAGCGGATCTTCAAAAAACAGGAATCCGAGGTGGAACTCAGCAAGAGCAACGTGTTGCTGTTAGGACCGACCGGTGTGGGGAAAACCCTGCTCGCGCAGACACTTGCCGGGATCTTGGATGTGCCGATCGCGATTGCCGACGCCACCACCCTGACCGAAGCGGGCTATGTGGGCGAGGACGTTGAAAACATTTTGCTTCGTTTGATCCAGGCGGCGGATTTTGATATCGAAAAGGCGGAACGCGGGATCATTTATGTCGATGAGATCGACAAGATCGCCCGCAAATCGGAAAACGCCTCTATCACACGGGATGTCAGCGGCGAGGGCGTCCAGCAGGCGCTTTTAAAAATCCTCGAAGGAACGGTTTCAAACGTTCCTCCGCAAGGCGGTCGCAAACATCCGCAGCAGGAGTTTATTCAGATCGACACGACCAATATTCTGTTCATTTGCGCCGGTGCGTTTGACGGGATCGAGAAAATTATCGAACGCCGTGTGGACGGTGGTTCTTTAGGTTTCGGCGCGGAGATCCGTTCTTCGCAAAGCCGGGAAGCAGGATCGCTTTGTGAAAAGGTGACCCATCAGGATTTGGTGAAATTCGGCTTGATCCCGGAGTTGGTCGGGCGTTTACCGGTCATCACACCGTTAAGCGGAATGGACAAAGAAACTCTGATCCGCATTATGACCGAGCCGAAGAATTCAATCGTCAAGCAATATCAGGCTTTGTTTGAAATGGACGGCATCACTTTGACCTTCGAGCAAGAGGCTTTGGAGAAGATCGCCGAACAGACGATTGAACAAAAAACCGGTGCGCGCGGACTTCGCTCGGTGATCGAGGGAATTCTGCAACCGCTGATGTTTGAGACCCCTTCCGACCCGACGGTTACGGCCGTGACGATCACCGCCGAAACGGTGGAAAACGGGGAAGCGGTCTATGAGCGGAAGGCTTCGTAACCACGAGGCGCCTCGCTCTGCCTATGGTTTTAAGAAAAACCCGCGCAACCTTCTGCGCGGGTTCTTTGCCATTTATAAAACGGTTTTAAGAAAGAGAGGGAAACGGTTGTTTTTAAAAAAAAAGACAGAGGACCTTTGGATGATCGTAGGGCTTGGAAATCCGGGATTAATTTATGAAAAAACGCGTCACAACGCCGGATTTATGGTGATCGACCGGTTGGCCCAAAAGTATGGCGCGTCTTTTGAAAAGCATAAGTTTGAGGCGGCTTACGGGTTCGGCGAAATCGCGGGAAAGCGAGTTTTGTTTGTCAAGCCGCAAACCTATATGAACAATTCGGGGCGCGCGGTCACGGCGCTCGCCGCCTATTACAAAATTCCCGCCGAACGGCTCGTAGTGTTGTTTGACGATATCTCGCTGGACGTGGGGAAGATCCGTATCCGGCGCAAGGGGAGCGATGGCGGACACAACGGCGTCAAAGATATTTTGCAGTTGTTGGGAACACAAGAGGTCATGCGAATTAAAATCGGAGTGGGGGAGCGTCCTCGCCGGGAAACCGATCTGAAAGATTGGGTGTTGGGAAAAATCCCCACCGAGCAGGAACCGGCTTTTTCGGAGGCGTTGGATAATGCTTGTGCGGCAGCGGAAGAGATCCTCACGCGGGGTGTGGATTCCGCGATGAATCGTTACAGTCATTAACATGATGGATTTTTTATACTCGGTTTTTGAACAAGACCCCGATTATGCCGCGCTTGTGCGGGCGGTCAGAGCAAACCGTCTGCCGGCAGTCTGCACCGGACTTTCATCGGTGCATAAGGCCTGTCTTGCCGCTGGGTTGGCGCACGTCTCCAACCGAAAATGTGTGCTTTTCACCCCCGACGAGGCTTCGGCGTCCCTTTTGCTCGACGATCTGCTTTCATTGGGACTTACCGTCCTTCATTTGCCGGCAAGAGATTATTGCATCGGCGCGCTTTCGGGATACTCAAAAGAATATGAACGAAAACGAACGGATACCCTGTCCCGCTTGTCGGACGGGGCTTTTGATCTGCTTGTCCTTTCGGTCGAGGCGGCGGTACAACGCACCGTTCCGCCCGATGTTTTGCGGCAGGCTTGTTTCACCTTAAAAGCGGGGGAACAAATCGACCTGTCCGATTTGGCAAACCGCTTGTCCGCCGCCGGGTACAGCCGCCGGGATTTGTGCGAAAGCGCCGGGCAGTTTTCGGTGCGGGGCGGCATTTGCGATGTTTTTCCGGTCAACCGTTCAGAACCGGTGCGGATCGAATTGTGGGGCGATGAGATCGACACGATTGCTCTCTTCGATCCCGAAACCCAGCGACGGACCGAAACGCTGGAGGAAATGATCGTCACCCCGGCTTGTGAAATTTTGTTTGAGCCACGTGAATTGGCGAAAACCCTTCGGGCGTATGAAAAGCGCAAAAAAAATCTGACCGACCGGCAGCGCACGGTTTTGGAACAGGATGCCGAGGCGCTGGAAAACGGATTGCCGATTGCGCCTGACCGCTATTTGCGGTTGCTGTATCAGGGCGAGACCGTCTTTGATTATCTCAAAGACGCGCTGATGATCGTCAGCGAAAGCGGCAATATGAGCGAACGGTTCAAAAGCATGGCGGTTTTGCAGAACGCGGATGTCGAACAGGCGTTGGAAAACGGCTTTTTATCCGATGAAACCGCTTCTTTGTGGATGGATGCGGAGGACTTTTGGACAAAACTGGATCGCGCGGTGATTTTAGAAAGTTTTCCGCGTTCTTCCTATGACTTGCGCCCGCGGGAACTTTTTCATTTTCAGTGGAAACGATCCACTCCCTGGGGCGGGGATATGGCGGTCTTAAAAGAAGACATCGCCTATCATTCCGAACACCGGGGGTCGGTGGTGATTCTGGCGGGGGAAATGCGCGGCGCGCAGGTTCTGAGGCGCGAATTGGTCGAGCAGGGGATCCCGGCGGTTCTTTCTGAAACAAAAGAGGGAGAACCGTTGGGCGTGACCGTCATGCCGGGGGGCCTATCCAGCGGATTTGAGATCCCGTCGGCTCGATTTTTGCTTGTTACCCACCGTCATATCGCCGGGGAAACTCCCCGAAAAAAGCGTGTGAAAACCGGCAAAGGGATCGGTTCGCTCGAAGAATTGCACGAGGGAGATTATGTGGTTCACGAGGCGCACGGAATCGGCGTTTTTGCGGGGATCCAGCGAATCACCAACGAGGGTGTGACCAAGGATTATTTGAAGATCCGGTATGCCGGAAGCGATGTGTTGTATATTCCCGTCACGCAACTGGATCTGGTATCGAAATACATCGGCGCGGCTGAAAACAGTAATATTCGGCTAAACCGGTTGGGCGGTTCGGAATGGCAGAAGACCCGCAAACGGGTCAAAACCGCGGTGCGGGATATGGCCAGACAGTTGACCGCGCTGTACGCCAAACGGATGTCGGTGAAAGGATACGCTTTCAGTCCGGATACCGACTTGCAAAACGATTTTGAACGCCGTTTTGAATATGAAGAAACCGAGGATCAACTGCGTTGCGTCAACGAAATCAAGCGGGATATGGAACGCGAAGTTCCCATGGATCGCTTATTGTGCGGGGACGTCGGTTTCGGAAAAACCGAAGTGGCGTTGCGAGCCGCCTTTAAATGTATCAGCGAGGGCAAACAGTGCGCCCTGTTGGTGCCGACGACGATTTTGTCTCTCCAGCATTACAACACCATTCTTCGCCGGTTCGGGGAAATGCCGGTCACGGTCGGACTATTAAACCGATTTGTTTCCAAAAAGGAGCAAACGCGCATTTTGAAAGATCTTGCATGCGGCAGGTTGGATATGGTAGTGGGAACGCACCGCCTGATTTCTCAGGATGTGGCTTTCCGTAATATCGGACTGGTGATCATCGACGAGGAACAACGTTTCGGGGTCGCGCAGAAAGAGCGGCTGAAAGAACGGTATCCGTTTGTCGATATCCTCACGTTAAGCGCTACGCCGATTCCTCGCACCCTCAATATGGCGATGTCGGGACTTCGGGATATGTCCTCAATCGATGAAGCGCCGGGGGACCGCCATCCGGTACAGACCTATGTGCTGGAATACAATACGGCTGTTTTGACCGATGCGATCGGAAAAGAACTGCGACGGGGCGGTCAGGTCTATTATCTGCACAACCGGATCGATACGATCGGGCGTTGTGCGGCGGCGTGGAAACAGCGTTTGCCCGAGGCCAATATCGGCGTCGCACACGGCCGAATGAGTGAAGACGAATTGACCGAGGTATGGCGGCAATTACTTGAACATGAAATTGATATGCTGATTTGCACGACCATTATCGAAACAGGTGTGGATGTTCCGAATGCCAACACGCTGATCATTGATGAAGCGGAAAAAATGGGGTTGGCACAACTGCATCAACTCCGCGGACGGGTGGGGCGTTCTCCCCGCCGGGCGTATGCCTATTTCTGTTTTCGACGCGGGCGGGAACTCTCCGAAGTGGCGACCAAGCGGCTGGAAGCCATCCGGGAGTACACCGAATTCGGTTCCGGCTTTAAAATCGCTATGCGGGATTTGGAAATCCGCGGCGCGGGCAGTATTCTCGGCGGCGAACAGCACGGCAACATGGAATCGGTCGGATATGAGTTATACCTGAAACTTTTGAACGAAGCGGTCAGTGAAGAAAAGGGTCAGCCGGTTGAGGAGGAATTGCCCTGCACGGTAGATCTCAACATTTCGGCGCATATCCCGGAGCGGTATATTGCTTCGTTGTCGGCGAGGATCGGGATCTATAAGCGGATTGCCGCCGTTCGAAACGAAGAGGACGCGAGGGACGTGATCGACGAACTGTGCGACCGGTTCGGAGAACCGCCCGCCGTGGTCATCGGGTTGATCAACGTTTCTCTCTTGCGAAGCGGTGCGGCGGCCGCCGGAATTACCGAGATCACCGAGGAAAACCATACCGTGATCCTCCGTTGTGGCGCCATTCAGCCGGAAGTCGCCGCTCGCCTTGCGGAAGCCTTCGGCGACCGGTTTACGTTGCGGGCAAAGGGAAGCCCGGCTTATGTGATCCGTTTGCAAAACGGACAAAGCATGGCGGATTTTGCCGCCGCNNTTTTGCCGCCGCTCTCGCCACAGTACTGATAAAACGACAGACTATCACATGATTTTGTGCGACAGTCTGTTTCTTTTTATGCGGAAAACAAAACATATAATATTTTTAAAAAATATATAATAAAACGTTTTTTTATAGAATNNTAAATATATAGTTTGTTTACAATGGACGAGGATGAAATCCGTTCGTGTGAAATGCATTGGTCTTTCCAAAAGGCCGTAAAGTCTCTTTTTGCTACAAATGCGGCGTTTTTTAACCGACCGGTTTGTTCAAGATCAAAAACTTCTATGAGGAGAGGTAGATATGAAACGTTTTATTCGAAACATTCTAAAGACCGGGCTTGCCGGCGTCACGGTTATGTGCTTGATTTTGCACGGTTTTACAGGCGCTTTGGCTTTATCTCCTTACGGGGACCTCAACCACGACGGCGTCTTATCTGCTGAGGATCTGGCTTTGCTCAAACAGGAATTACTTAAAGGCGGAGACGATCTTCAATACGATATGAACGGAGACGCCACGGTGAATATCGTCGATCTTGTGAATTTGAAGAAAAAAATTGTAAGGTTTACCGATGACAGCAAGTTCATTTCGAACAACGTCACCGCGGTTGACAATGTGAAATCGGTATACTTATCGGAACTTTTTTCGGCAAAACCCGGCAGTATGATCCAATCGGGATTTGTAAAATTGGAGATCGACCCCGGTTCATCGGGCGTTACGTATAAACTTGTGGAATCGCCGGAAAACTGGGAAGAAAGTTATATTGATTTTAACGGACAAGGCGAAGTTACGGTTTCTGTTTGTGAATTATGCGCGCCGTTGTCCGTGACGTTCCAAGTCATGGATAGAGCATCGGATTATGCCGCCGATTTTTCCGTTTCCAGAGCGTTTTCTGATAACATGGTCGTTCAGCGGAATGAAAAAATACGCGTTTGGGGTTGGGCCGAAGAAAGCGAAAACGGGAAAAAAGTTGCGGCCTCTTTTAAGGGCATGTCGGTCGATGCGGTCATTCAAAACGGGGAATGGTGCGTAACGTTTGATCGGGTTTTAGAAGCGGATACAAGCGGGGATCAAATGCGCATCTATACGGCAGAAAAAGAAACGCTCCTGAGCGATGTCCTGGTCGGCGATGTTTATATGGTGATCGGGCAATCAAATGTTGCATATCCGGTTCTTACGCATGTGAACAATACCGATGATCAGACACACGGAGGAGGGCTGGCGGCTATTGATCCCAATTCGATCATCAGACTTAACCGCACGAATACTGCCACCGCAGAAGAGGTAGAATATCCCGAACGGGGTTCCGCGGAAGTTTGTCAAGATGTTCTTAACCGTAATCAATGGACAAAGACAACACAAGCACAAACGACTGCTTTTTCGGCACTTGGATATTATTTTGCAAAAAGTATTGTTGAAAAAACCGATTATACGATCCCTGTCGGATTGATCGAGATTGGATTCAGCGGTCAGCCGCTTGGCTCATTTTTGCCAAATGAAATTGCGGATGAGTTTCATACGGATACTTATAACATGACGACAGGCGTCTACACGACAACAGGCAGCGGAGCCACAGAAGGAAGCGGACGATATATTTATAACAGACATATGTATCCTTTTGAAAAATACGCTCTTGCCGGCGTGGTTTGGTATCAGGGTGAAAGTGATTATTTATTCCGCGAAGCGCAGCGATATAACAGAGTCTTTTCGGCCTTGATGAATTATATGAGGGGAACACATAATCTTGTCCATAAAAATTTTCCGGTTTTTGTTATGGAATTTCCTTCTATTTATGCGGCTCCCGAAGGATACACCGACACATGGCACTATATGGATCTGGGTATGATCCGCTCTTATATCGGAAGCGTTCCGATGTATTTGGAAAACAGTTATGTATCGGTATCAAGTGATTTATGGTCAAATCGGAATTATTACAATAATCTGCATCCTTTCTGCAAATATGAACAAGCGGAACGCATGGCAAATCTTGCGGACGCGGTGATCTATCAAAATCAAAGACTTGACGAGGTAACGGGACCAATATTGGAATCCTATCAGTTGAGTGACGACGGTCTTTCCGCGGTGCTTACATTTACCAATGTCGCCGACGGATTGACAACATGCGACGGCGGAGAAAACGTTCACGGGATATTGGGCGTTTTGGGAAAATACCCTGATTGGCGTTCGGTTGCTCCTTTGAGCGCAAAGATCACGTCAAACAATCAAATCACGGTAACGTTTGCGCAAAAGGTCAAAGCGGTCGTTTATCATGCGGAACCTGAAAACTTTTACGGTCAGGAAATCAATCTTTGCAACAGCAACGGATGTCCCGCTTCGGCTTTTTCCACAGGCTTTGAAGACTTCGATTACAGTCCGTATATATCGAACGACTATGTATCGGATACAGCCTCCGGTGTTGGCTTGGTCAAAAAAGCGTTCGATATGTTTAAAATTGATACCGAGAACTATTTCACGGTGGGGAAAGTCGCCAACGAATTGGCGGCTGCAAACAATCGGGTAGAAACGGAAAACACTTCATCCGGCATCAATATTACCGGATGGGCCGGCTATCAAAATGAAATACTGGTTTTCGGGTATGCGATTGATGGCACAACTGTTTTGGATACGTATGTAATAAACGCATCCGCTTCTATTCGGAATGCCGGGGGAGAATATGCAAAGAAATTCTCATTCTATGTTCCGATCGGAAATCTTTCCATTGGGGAGCATACGGTAGACCTTCTTGTATTGACCGATAACGGAACGGTTGCAAAAATGCTTTCGTTCGTACTTACCATCAACGAAACAAAAGAGGAAGAAGGCGGAACGACGGATGACGATCAGGAGATTTTAGAACTGAATGACAGTCGTGCGGGATATAAAGCCAAATCAATCGACACCTTCAGGGTCGACGGCGTCAATATGTTTACCACGGGAAAGGTTGCCTCCGAACTTGCCGCCGCAAACAATACGGTTGAAGTTTCGGCTTCCGCCAATCAAATTTATCTTTATGGTTGGATCGGCTTTACGCACGAAATCGTGGATTTCGGCTATTGCTTTGATAACGGAGAAGCCACATACGGGATTGAACCGATTATCCCTCCAAGCGGAAGTACCTTGTATACCGTAGGCGGGGAATATGCAAGACGTTTCTCTGTCAATATGGATATCAGCGGTTTATATGCCGGTGAACATACGATCGATGTTCTGGTAAGACTCAGCGGGGAAGACGCGGTTGTTGTAAAAATGCTTTCCTTTAAACTCGTGATAAGCGGTTACGAAAGCCTCACCGATGTAGGTTACAAGGGAAGTTCTTTTGATACGTTCAAGGTTGACGGCGTTAATATGTTTACCACGGGAAAGGTTTCCGCCGAACTCGCCGCCGCAAACAATACGGTTGAAGTTTCGGCTTCCGCCAATCAAATTTATCTTTATGGTTGGATCGGTTTTACTCACGAAATCGTGGATTTCGGTTATTGCTTTGATAACGGAGAAACCGTATGCGGGATTGAACCGATTATCCCCCCGAACGGAAGTGCATTGTATACCGCAGGAGGGGAATACGCAAGACGGTTTGGCATGTATCTGAATATCGGGGATCTCGGTGCAGGGGAACATACCGTTGATTTGCTTGCGCGAGTGAATTTGGGCAGCAGTGTTCCTACAAAGATGCTTTCTTTCACGCTGATCATAACGGATGAGTGAGTCGGCCGGTATATCCGGAATTCTGAAATAGCAAACAACGGACTGTCACATGTTTTGCAGGACAGTCCGTTGTTTTTGATGTATTTCAAGGGAAATCGCGCTATTTCAACTCCTCCAAAAACTCTCCGATCCGGCGAATGGCCTCCCCGATATGTTCGGTCGAATAGCAGTAAGAAGCGCGGATAAAGCCTTCGCCGCTTTCGCCGAACGCGGTTCCGGGAACGACGGCGACGCTCTTGCTGTATAACAACTTTTCGCAGAATTCCTCACTGGTCAAGCCGGTCGACTGAATAGAGGGAAAAGCGTAAAACGCGCCTTTCGGTTCCCGGCAGGGAAGTCCGATCCGGTTAAAGCCGGAGACCATCAAACGCCGGCGCATGTTGTATTCTTTTCGCATGCGTTCTACGTCTTCGTCACCGTTATTCAAGGCTTCGACAGCCGCGTATTGCGAAGTGGTCGGCGCGCACATAATGGCAAACTGATGAATTTTCGTAATTTGGGTCATAAGCGGTTCGGGTCCGCAGGCAAACCCCAAACGCCAGCCGGTCATGGAAAAGGCTTTGGAAAACCCGTTGACCGTGACAGTGCGCTCTTTCATCCCGGGCAGGGAAGCGATGGAAACGTGGGGTTGTTCCGCAAAGGTCAGTTCGGCGTAAATCTCATCCGACAGCACCAGAACATCGGTGCCGCGCAGGACCTCAGCCAATGCCTCTAAGTCTTCCTTTTCCATAATCGCGCCGGTGGGATTGCAGGGGTAAGGGAGAATCAACAGTTTCGTGCGGTCACTTAACGCATTTTTCAGTTCGCCCGGTGTGAGTTTAAAATCGTTTTCCGCTTTGGTTTCCACGATCACCGGCACGCCCCCCGCTAAGCGGGTGACAGGCTCGTAACAGACATAACTCGGCTGGGGAATAATGACTTCATCCCCGAGAGACACCACGGCGCGAACGCAGGCGTCAATGGCTTCGCTGCCTCCGACCGTGACTAAAATTTCGTTTTCAGGCGTGTAAGAAATATGAAATTTCCGTTCCATGTACCGCGCGATCTCGCGACAGAGTTCCGCGGTGCCGCGGTTGGAGGTATACTTGGTATGCCCCTGTTCCAACGAATTGATCCCCGCCTTGCGGATCGCCCAGGGCGTTTGGAAATCCGGTTCTCCCACTCCCAGTGAAATAACTTTTTTCATGGTGGCGGCAATATCGAAAAACTTCCGGATCCCCGACGGCCGAATCGACGTCACGGTGGGGTTTAACAGTTTGTTGTAATCCATCATAACAGGAATTGCCCCCTGTCATCCCGGCCGCTGTCGATCAATTCCACGTTCATTTCCTTGTAACGGCGCATGACAAAGTGCGTGGTGGTGGAGGTCACCGAGTCGATGGTTGCCAGTTCTTTCGCCACGAACCGCGCGACATCCTGCAGGGTTTTCCCTTTGACCACGACATTCAGATCGTACACGCCCGACATCAGGTAAACCGATTCCACCTCGCCATATTTCATGATTTTTTCGGCGACTTCTTCAAAACCGAGACCGGCTTTCGGTACAACATTGATCTCCACGATCGCGGAGACATACGGGTCGTCCAGTTTGTCCCAATCGATCACAGCGCGATATCCGCGGATCAATCCGTCGTTTTCCAACTTTTCAATGGAGGTTTTGACCAGGGATTCCTCAATATCCAGCATGACGGCAATTTCCGCCGCGGTGTATTTGGCGTTGCGCGCCAACAGTTTTAAAATTTCGTATTCCATCTTCATTCCTCCTAAAAAATAAAGCCCGAATGTCATGACACATTCGGGACGAATCAAAATCCGTGTTACCACCCACATTCGGAGAAAAACTCCGCACTCAACGGTACGCCGGGTACCTTTGCCGGATAACGGCGGCCGCCGTCTGCCCTTTCGGGAGCCGCTCCGGGAGAGCTTCGCCCTGCTTTTGCGAAGACTTGCACCAACCGTCTTCTCTCTGCCGGCAAAATAGCGGGGTTACTGATTCCCTTCTCAGCGTTTATCTGTTCTTATCATAACGGAAAAAGAACAATTTGTCAATCCTTTTCTTGTTTTCCATGAAAGAGATCGTAACTTTCGACTTTTTGCAAATTTTTCTTTACTTTTAAGAATGGTTGTGGTATACTATTATGGCTACCGTGTACGATGCTTCAGGCGTCTGCCCATCGGGATTCACTTGACCTGTTGCCTGGTTCACGGAAAGAATGTAAAGGAGTGAAAACAGTATGACCAAAGATCAAAAACAGCAGATCATTCAGGATTATGCCGTTCATGAGGGCGATACCGGTTCTCCCGAAGTGCAAATCGCGCTTTTGACCAACCGGATCAACGAACTCAACGCGCACCTGAAAGTGCATCCGAAAGATCGCCATTCTTATCGCGGCCTTTTGAAAATGGTCGGTCACCGCAGAAACCTGCTGGCCTACCTGCAAAAGAACGATATTGAACGGTATCGTGCGGTTATCAAAAAACTCGGTATTCGTAAGTAACGCATACCGCCAGGGCAGACCGGCAGGTTGTTCGGTCTGCCTTCTTGTCATTACAAAAAAGGGAGTTTCTGCGTTTAGCGGTAAATCGGGCGTCCGATCGGGATCGGACTTCGGATTTATTGCTAACCGGGGATTCCTTTAAAAAGGAGAGAAAATGATGTTTGAAAATTACAAGGTTTACGAAACCACCCTGGCCGGCAGACCTTTCAAACTGGAAACCGGCATGATGGCACAACTGGCCAACGCCGCCGTGATGGCGACTTACGGGGAAACCAAAGTGTTGTGTACCGCCACCGCGTCGGACAAACCCCGTGAAGGTGTGGACTTTTTCCCGCTTTCGGTCGATTATGAGGAAAAAATGTATGCGGTCGGCCGCATTCCCGGCTCGTTTACCCGCCGCGAAGGCAGAGCCTCTGAAAAGGCGATTTTAGCGTCGCGGTGTATCGACCGTCCAATCCGTCCGCTTTTCCCGAAGGATATGCGCAACGACTGTACGGTGGTTGCCACGGTCATGTCGGTCGATCCGGATTGCTCGCCGGAAGTGACAGCGGCGATCGGCGTTTCGGCGGCTATCGCCATTTCGGATATTCCGTGGGCAGGGCCGATCTCCAGCGTAAACGTCGGTTTGGTGGACGGAGAAATCATCATCAACCCCACCTTGGAACAACGCGCGGCTTCTGATTTGAATCTGACTGTTTCTTCCACCGCGGATCTGGTGGCGATGATCGAGGCGGGCGCGAATGAGATTTCCGACGACCTGATGTTTGATTGCATTATGGCGGGTCATGAAGCCAACAAAGAAATGGTGAAGTTTATAGAGGGTATTGTGACCGAAATCGGCAAACCCAAATTTGCCTTTGAATCCAACAATCCCGATCCGGAAGTTTTTGCCGAGGTCGAGGCATTTTGTATCGAAGACATCAAAAAGGCGTTGGATACGGATGACAAGAACGTCCGTGACGCGGCGCTCTTCCCGATTTACCAGGCGGTTCACGCCAAATTCGACAGCCGTTTTGAAGGCTCGGAAAGCAAACTGGACGAAATTTTGTATCTTGTGCAGAAGCATGTGGTGCGGGATTGGCTGAAGAATGAGAAAAAACGTGTGGACGGACGCGGCATTGATGAGATCCGTCCGCTCAACGCGCAAGTCGATCTGCTTCCCCGCGCGCACGGTTCGGGAATGTTTACCCGCGGGCAGACGCAGGTGCTTTCGGTGGCAACACTGGCGCCCGTCAGCGACGCACAAAAGTTGGACGGTTTGGATGAGGAAGTTTCCAAACGGTATATCCATCACTACAATTTCCCCTCTTATTCGGTGGGTGAAACCAAACCCGCCCGCGGTCCCGGCCGTCGGGAGATCGGTCACGGCGCGTTGGCGGAAAAAGCCCTTGTGCCGGTGATCCCGAGTGTGGAAGAGTTTCCCTACGCCATCCGTGTGGTGTCGGAAGTGCTTTCTTCCAACGGTTCGACTTCGCAGGGTTCAATCTGCGGTTCGACCTTGGCGTTGATGGCGGCGGGCGTGCCGATCAAAGCGCCGGTAGCCGGCATTTCGTGCGGTTTGATCACCGGGGATGAAGGTGTTTACGGTGATTTCATGACCATGGTGGATATTCAGGGCTTAGAAGATTTTTACGGCGATATGGACTTTAAAGTGGCCGGTACGCACAAAGGTATCACCGCCATTCAGATGGACTTAAAGGTTCATGGTCTGACGCCCGAAATCATTCGGGAGGCATTTGCCAAGACGCACAAAGCGCGTGATTATATCTTAGATGAAATCATGTTGAAATGTATCCCCGAACCGCGTGCCGAACTTTCCAAGTATGCGCCAAAAATGCTGACGACGACCATCAGCCCGGATAAGATCGGCGATGTCATTGGAAAACAAGGGAAGGTTATTCAGGCCATTCAAGAACAATGTGAATGTACCATCAACATCGAGGAAGACGGTCATGTTTATGTCGCCGGTTTGGATGTTGAAAAGGCGCAACAGGCCATTTCCATTGTGGAATTGATTGCCAACGATCCTGAAATCGGTGCGATTTACAGCGGAAGAGTCACGCGCTTGATGACGTTCGGCGCGTTTGTGGAAATCGCGCCCGGTAAGGAAGGCCTGGTCCATATTTCAAAGTTGGACGTCAACCGTGTTGCCAAAGTGGAAGACGTTGTCAACGTGGGCGATCAGGTATTGGTCAAGGTGATCGAAATCGACGATCAGGGCCGGATCAACCTTTCGCGCAGGGATGCGTTGGTAGAGGTCAACGGTGCGGTCGTCGCGCCCGATGCGGACGATGTACCGCAACCGAGAACCCGCCGTGACGGCCGTCCAGGCAACCGCAGAGGAGCAAGACGCGAACATTGATGATTGGTTCGGGCGGCAGTATCCGTTGGTATGCTGCCGCCTGTTTTGATTTGATAATAAGGGAAGAGGATCCCTTCAAGCAGATTGGAACAGAAGCCAAAAATCGATATCAAGATTTCATGCGGAGGAAGTCATGTTAGAACTGCAAAATGTTTCCTTTCGCGCCGAAACAGAAGACGGCGGAGAAAAAGAAATTTTAAAAAACATCAGTTTGAAGATCGGGGACGGTTTTATCGCTGTGACCGGTCCGAACGGCGGCGGAAAATCGACACTGGCAAAAGTGATCGCCGGCATCATTCAGCCGACCGAAGGAAAGATCCTCTTAAACGGGACGGATATTACCGGGCTTTCGGTTACCGAGCGAGCGAGAAGAGGGATCAGTTTTGCGTTTCAGCAACCGGTTCGTTTTAAAGGATTGACGGTTTATGACCTGATCGGGTTAGCCGCCGGAAAGACGATCGGGGTCAACGACGCGTGCGATTATTTGTCGCGAGTCGGACTTTGTGCGCGGGATTATATCAACCGGGAAGTCAATGCTTCGCTTTCGGGCGGGGAATTAAAGCGGATCGAGATCGCCACGGTGCTGGCACGATCTACCGAACTTTCCATTTTCGACGAACCGGAGGCGGGGATCGATCTGTGGAGTTTCGGCAATTTGATCCATGTTTTTGAGAATATGCGCCAAACGAACGGCGGTTCTATTTTGATCATTTCTCATCAGGAACGGATCCTCAATATTGCCGACCGTATTCTTGTGTTAAGCGGCGGCGAAGTGACCGGCGAAGGCAGTAAAGAAGAAATCCTGCCCGGACTTTTGGGAACGGTCAATACCGGCTGTCATGTCTTAGAGCAAAACAAGAAGAACAGGGAGGATGCGTCTTGATGAACGACACGGAACTGGCTCTCTTGAAAATCATTGCCGATATGGGCGAAACCCCTGACGGTGCGTATAACATACGCGCCAACGGCGGGCTTCACAGCCGCCACGTCACGGAAAATATTGACATCCGTACCAAAACCGACCGGCCGGGGATCGATATCATCATCAAACCCGGCACGACCGGGGAAACGGTGCATATCCCGGTACTCATCAGCGAAACAGGACTCAGTGATTTGGTCTATAACGATTTTCTCATCGGGGACAATGCCGATGTCACCATCATCGCGGGTTGCGGGATTCATAACTGCGGTGAGGAGGAATCCCGGCATGACGGCATCCATACCTTTTTCGTCGGGAAGAACGCCCGTGTGAAATATATCGAAAAGCATTACGGAAGCGGCAAAGGCACCGGCGAAAAGAATATGAATCCCACCACCGTGGTGCATGTGGCTGAGGACGGATACATGGAAATGGAAACGACTCAGATCGAAGGGATCAACTCGACCAAACGAGTGACCAGGGCACGTCTTGCCGATCGCGCCACGCTTGTGATCAAGGAAAAAATCATGACGCATGACAAACAGGTTGCCGAAACGGATTTCACCGTGGATTTGGACGGAAAAGACTCCGCCGCCAACGTGATTTCCCGTTCGGTCGCCAAGGATCGTTCATTCCAGCGGTTTTTGTCAAGGATCAACGGGAACAACGCCTGTAACGGTCATACCGAGTGTGACGCCATCATTATGGATGAAGCGCAGGTCAGCGCGATCCCTGAAATCACGGCCAACGATCTGAATGCTTCGCTGATCCATGAAGCCGCCATTGGAAAAATCGCCGGGGAACAGATCATCAAGTTAATGACGTTGGGACTTACCGAACAACAGGCGGAAGAACAAATCGTCAACGGTTTTCTGAAATAAAAGGAGGGAAAAGAGCATGACATCGAATAACTTAAGAACGAAAAACCTCAATTTTTTCAAAGATCTTTTATCGTTTACCGTCGGGAAATGGTATTGGCTGGTGCTTTTGCTGATCGCAAGCATGGGACTTTCCCTGATTTATTCCGTTTTTGTGGTCACTCCGCTCTATGTTTCCACCGGAAAGATTTACATTCAAAATCAAGAACGTGAGGATCAGTCTTTGAATACGGCCGAGTTGGCGATTTCCAGTTCCTTAATGAAGGATTTTCAAAACTGGATCGTGGATCGGGCGATCCTCAATATCGTGGAAGAAGAAATGGAAAACCGTTATTCCTACAATACTTTAACGCGGGCGATCACGCTGGAAAATCCGGAAGGGACAAGGTTTATTGAAATTTCGGTCAAAACGCCCAGCGCTGCGGATTCCAAACAAATTGTCGATTCCTTGCTGGAGGTTTCGCAGGATAAAATCAAGGACTGGTTAGGGACCAACTGTATCAAGGTCATCCGCACGGGAAGCCTTGCCTCCAAACCGTCTGTTCCGAACGTTACCGCCAATGTGGTGCGCGGCGGTGCGATCGGGGTACTGGCGTTCTTTTTCCTCGCATTTATTCTGTATTTCTTTGATGACAGTATCCAAAACGCTGACGATGTGGAAAAGTATTTGGGGCTTACGGTATTGGCTAATATCCCGTTTAATCAAAACAAACTTCGTTCCAAATAACGACCGTTTTACGATAGAAAAGGAGAGGTGTTCTCTTTGATGGAAAAGCAATATGCCGGAAAGGTTAATTTTAACCCTCATTCCAATAATGATTATATCACGAATGAAGCCTATAAAACGCTTCGCACCAATCTTCTGTTCTGCGGAACGGATATCACCACGCTTTTGATCACCTCGTTTAAGGAAAACGAGGGGAAAAGTACGATCACTTCCGAACTTGCCAAAAGTCTTGCGGACGTCGGCAAGCACACGCTGATGATCGACGCGGATATGCGCAAATCGGTTTTTTTGAGTAAATCGGTTCGTGCTTCTGATTTTAAAGGTCTTTCAGAGTATTTATCGGGGCAGGCGGAACTTACCGATGTTTTGTATTGTACACAAAACCCCTGTTTTGATGTGATTTTCAGCGGACATTTCCCGCCGAATCCTGTGGAACTGTTAAGTTCCAAGCGGTTTTCCTCCTTGCTTGAATCGATGAAACCGTTCTATGATTATATTCTTCTTGATACGCCGCCTCTCGGAACCGTGATCGACGCGGCTGTGGCCGCCGCCGTTTGCGACGCCGCTTTATTGGTGATCACGACCGATAAGACCGGTTCTGGCGACGCGATTTCGGTAAAGGAACAAATCGAAAAGAGCGGTTGCAAAATTTTAGGCGTCGTTTTGAACGATACCGATTCCAAACATGCCGGGCACTATAAAAAAGCCTATAAGCATTATTACAGTTCTTATTTGAATCCTGAAAAGTAGTGAAAAATATTGCGCGGTCTCCCAAACGGGAGGCCGCGCAGTCTTTTGATAGAATACTAAATCTTTCGCAATTTCACAGTTTCCAACGGGTGCAATCCCAAATCTTCCATAAAATGTGCAACTCGTTGGAAAGCATCTTTATCCAAAAACACCGCGGGGTCGTGAGCGTCGCATCCGATCACAATGTCATTGCCGCACTGCTTTGCAATTTTGAAAAAGCGTTTGGAGGAATAATGGCGGTCGGTTTTCAGCCCCAGCATATTGACCTCTAAGGGGATTCCGGCTTGTTTGGCAGCGGTGCATAACCGGGTCATTTCTTTTTCGTACCAACCCTCATCGCCTAAAAAGTTACAAATATCCGGATGTGCAAGATAGGTGAAACTGCCTGTTTTGATGCCTTCGATCACTTCGTCCACATAAGACGACAGCAACCCCATATCCGAATGGGGAACGCCCACATAAGTTCCTTGCCGCTCGTCGTGAAGGTGATGCTGCCCCATGATCAGGAAATCCACCTCATGTGCGCGACAAAAATGCTGCAAAGAAGAGAATAATTGCGGGTAATACTCGGCTTCAAATCCTACGAGGATTTGAATATCCCGTTCATATTCCCGGGCTAAATCGCGCAGGGTGGCGATATAACCGGGAGCGTCCGCCGGAGACATGCGCATACAGGAGACAAAATCATCATCAAAAAACTGAGGCGCGTGATCGGCAAAACCTAAAATTTTGAACCCGGCGCGAATGGCGTTTTCAATGTATTCCCGCTCGGTGCCGCAGGCATGGCGACAAAGGGCGGTATGGGTATGGTAGTTGGCAATCATAGTTTTTCCCTCACTGTCGATCAGGGGACATCTGTTTACGGTGTGTGAGACAGGTGTCCGTGTATTTTTATAAGTTGTTATAAAGGCCGTCCGCTGTCATTTTAGCGATCGCGGCGACAACGCCTGCCTTATCTTCTTTGTAGGTAACGCCGTACCACTTTTCCTCCGCGATGAGCACGCGGACTTTTTTCTGCCCCGACGCGATCAGGGAGGAAACCACACTCGGCAGGTAATACTCGGCTTTCGGAGCGTGGAGATTTTCCTTTAGGAAGGCGCTGAAACCGGTTTCGATCACCTCGAAGAGATCCGGCGTAAAGCCCCATAAATTCATGGAAACCACCGTGTCGGGCGGTAAAGCGATCCAGTGTTCGTCGTCTTCCGTGTAGCGGCAGTCGATGATCTTTGTACGTTCGGTGACCGATTTCAAAAATCCGTTTTCCATTTCACAAACGCCGCGGGACACCGAACCGTTTTCTGTTAAGGTGTTGCAAAGGCGAAAACCGACCATGCCGTAATCGTCTGTACCGGACTTTAAAAAGTCGGCCATTTGCGTATAGGCGGATTTGCCGTAATAATCATCAGCGTTGATGACCGCAAACGGTTCGCGCACAACATCCCGGCAACATAGCACCGCGTGTGCCGTTCCCCACGGTTTTTGCCGTTCGGGCGGACAGGTAAAACCGTCCGGCAAAGCGGTCGTTTCCTGAAAAACATATTCGGTTTTGACCATTTTTTCGATCCGTTTTCCGATCACGGCTTTAAAATCTTCTTCAATGGCGTGCTTGATGACAAAAACCACTTTATCAAAGCCTGCCTGTACGGCGTCATAGACGGAATAATCCAGTAAAATTTCTCCGTTCGCACCAATGGGTTCAATTTGTTTGAGCCCTCCGAAACGGCTTCCCATCCCGGCCGCCATCACGACTAAAGTGATATGTTTTTCCATTTTCAATTCCTCGCTTTTTCTTGTTACTTTTTATTATAAACGATTATGCTCCTGTTTTCAATGCTTTCATCTCGGAATTTTCCAAAAAACGAAAAATATCCCGTGTCTCAAATGAAACACGGGATGGGTGCCCCTCAACGAAAAACACGAGGGCAGGTTTTTTTATTTGAAAAGAGAGGCGGGATCGGCGGCCTTTCCGTTTTTCAACAAAGCGAGATGCACATGTGTAGGATCTCCACATTCTGAGGGAACGGTGGCGGCGGTCCCTAATACATCCCCTGCCGCGACGCTTTGTCCTTCCTGAACCGTAACGTCTTTGAGGGAGGCGTACTGGGTGGAAATTTCCCCTCCGTGGTCGATGGTTACGACCGTTCCGTAGGTCGCACTTTCTTCCACCGCGGTCACATTTCCCGCTGCGGCGGCGCTGACAGCCGCACCTTCTTCACAGGCAATATCCACCCCTAAATGCAAACGCATATCGCCGTAGGTCGCGGAGTACTGCAGTTCACGGTCACTGTAACCTTTGATGATTTCACCTTCCACAGGCATGCAGAAGACCGGTATTTTTGTTTTGGCTTCGGCCGGCGCGCTGTCTTCCGGAACAGAAGAGGGCGCCGGCGATTCCGCGGGGACTTCTACGGAGTTTTCCGGAAAACTTTGGGAAGGCGTCTCGGTAGAATCGGGTTGTGTCGGCATGGCAGAGGAAGGCGGATTGCTTTCCTGCGTGATCGGCTGGTTTTTGCGGATACTGCGGGCGGCAAACCACGCGGCGACGCCCACCGCTAACAGACAGCAGGCTAAAACGGTATAAAAAACGGTATTGCCCGTTCTCCTCGAACGGCTGTGATATTCAGAATAGTTCATGGTTTCATTTCCTTTCTTGAGGGTTCTCTTATATTATGAACAACTGTACATAATCTATTCCGTAAAAATTTAAAAACCGTTCATAGAAAAGAAAAGAATTTCAGGTATCATGGACATGTACCGAAAAGGGAGCCGCACCCGTTTCGGTACGGTTTCCCCGAAAAGGGGAAACTTCTCCTCAAACCCCTTAAAAGGAAAAAGAGCCGTTTCGACGGCTCTTTTTTCACTTTACCGTTATGGTGACCGCATGAAAAACGTCGGGATCAATGAAAAATGGTCTGTACGCCGTCCACAAATTCACCGACGGCTTTCACCAGTTTGGTCGAGCCTTTGGCAACGTTTTTGTGATCCTGCATCACGACTTTTCCCACTGCGACAACTGCCGCACCGGCGAGCATGCCGGCACCCAAGCCTTTCATAAAAGTCATGGAACTGTTTTGCATCATACCATCGTCCTTTCCAAAGTTGTACAGCAAAACGCGGCTGCACAACGTTAGTATGCCGCCGACACGGCACATTATGGCAGGTAAAACTTATAAAACGATCAAGTTTTTAGGACTTTTGGTAAAATTTTCATAACCGTTATCGGTTATGACCGCCATATCTTCGATCCGAACGCCAAACCTTCCGGGAAGATAGATGCCCGGCTCGACCGTCATGACGACGCCGCTTTCCAAAATCTCTTCACAGGCGGTGTTGCAGGCGGGATTTTCATGGATCTCCAATCCCACGCTGTGACCGAGTCCGTGACCGAAGTTCCCTTCGTATCCGGCTTGCGCGATATAGTCGCGCGCGGCTTTGTCCACTTCACGGCAAACAGCGCCCGGACGCAGGCGGGAAAAGGCTTCGTTTTGTGCCGATAAAACCGTTTCGTAGACCCGGCGTTCTTCTTTTTCGATCTTCCCGACCGCAACGGTTCGGGTCATATCCGAACGGTAACCGCCGCAAACCGCACCGAAATCCATGGTGACAAGATCGCCTTGGCAAACCGGCCGGTCGCCCGGAACGCCATGCGGCAAAGACGTGTTGGAACCGGACAGGACAATGAAATCAAACGCCACCCCTTCACTGCCGTTTTTTCGCATAAAGAATTCCATGTCCAGTTGGATCTCCCGCTCGGTTCTGCCGGGTTCGATGCGGGGAAGGATATAGGCGAAGGTTTCGTCGGTCAAGGATTGCGCCATCCGCATGCAGGCGAGTTCTTCCTTATTCTTGATCCGCCGCTGCCTAAGAATGGCTTTTTGCAGGGCATCGTCCTCTGAAAAAGAAAACTCCGGCAGCCGTTTCCGGTAAGATTCTAAACGGGCAACGCTGACGGTTTCGGTTTCCAAATAAACGGTTTTGATCCGTCCGTCGCATAAAGCGCGTATCTGTTCGGCAAAATCGGTCAGCAGCATGACTTCGCAACCGGTCACGGCGGCGGAGGCCTTTTCATAATAGCGGAAGTCAATGAGAAACCAAGCCCGGTCTTTGGTAACGATCAAAATTCCCGCGGAAGAAGGAAACCCGGTATAATACCGGCGGTTGGCTTCGTATGTCAGAAAGACGGCTTCCTGCTCCCGTAAAAAGGATTGCAGAACGGCAATTCGATGTTTCATATGGTCTTCTCCTTTTTCATTTCGGACAACGGAAATTTTCGGAGCAGCAGGATCGCCGTCAGATTGGTACAAAGCATGACGCCGTTAGAGAAGGCTGAGAGCCGCCATACGGTTCCGACCGAAAGCAACGATCCGGCCAGACAAAAGAGCGGATAGATTCTCACAAACCACCGTTTTCCTTTTGCACCGAAAAGATACGTCGCACAGACGTTTGTGTAAAACCCCCAGCCGATGACGCTCGACAATCCGAACAGTGTGATCATCCCTCCCAAAAGGGGCGGGGCGGCCTTTCCGAAAACTGTGGAAAGAGCGGCGCATACCAATTCGGAAGAGGCGGGTTTTCCGTACTCTATCTTACCATCCGCGCAGAGAATTGTCAATGCGGTCAGCGTGCAAATGACGAAACTGTCAACAAACACTTCAAAAATACCGAACAGAGAACGGTCTTTTCCGTTTCCTTCTGCTGCCGCGTGGGCGATCGCGGAGGTGCCCAAACCCGCCTCATTGGAAAAGACGCCGCGCGAAGCGCCGGTAAACATGGCGGTTGCCGCGGAGCCGACGGCACCGCCCGTCACAGCGGCGGGGGAGAACGCGCCGATCAAAATATCGTGAAGGGCATGAGGAATGGCTTGCAGGCGACTGAGAATAACGGTCAACGTCAACAGAAGATACCCCACCGCCATCACCGGCACTAAGATTTCATTAAAACAAACAATTTTTCGGGCGCCGCCGATCGTGACCGCCGCGCAAATGCCGGCAAAGAGAAGTCCGATGAGCAGAGAAACCTTCCTTCCGCCAAAGGCGGCGGATACCGCGCTGACCTGCGCCGCGGCACCGCTGAAAAAAGCGGCCGGAAGCGCCGCCCATGCAAACAGTTTCGCCAGCGGAACAAAGCGGCGGCCAAGTCCTTTTTCGATCGCCAGCATCGGTCCGCCGAAGGAGCGCCCGTTTCGGCTTTGGCGAAAACGGACAGCCAGCAGGATCTCTGCGGATTTGACGCACATTCCGGTAAACGCGCTGACCCAAAGCCAAAAAACCGCGCCTGCTCCGCCCAGGGCGATCGCCGCCGCCACACCCGCGATATTCCCGGTACCTACCGTGGCTGAAAGAGATGTGCAAGCCGCTCCGAAAGGGCTGACGCCGTTTTCATCTTTTTGAAAAGATTGTTTGGAAAAAACGTTCCGAAAGGCTTTCGGGAAACAACGAAATTGAAAAAAGCCGCTTTTGACGGTCAAGAAACTTCCTCCCGCCAGCAACAGAACAAAAGGGAGCGCGCCGGAAATCAAATTTTCCAAAAATATGAGCATGAATACCACCTGTTTTTAATATATGAGAAATTTTTATAAGATAACGGTTGTGTAATCAAAAAAAATATTGTATAATGAAACCGTATAATGGAGGAAGTATGATGTTGGAGTCCGTGGTTTATCTTGATAACAGCGCCACCACCAAACCGTGCGAAAAAGCCACGGCTTGTATGATGCGTGCTTTAAAGGAAGAATGGGGGAACCCCTCCTCCCTGCACGGACTGGGGATGCAGGCGGAAAATACGGTTTCACAGGCACGCGAAAGGATCGCAGATCTGATCGGGGCTTCCCCGCGGGAAATCGTTTTCACCTCCGGTGGCACCGAATCAAATAACACGGCGCTTTTGTCGGTTTTATCCGCCGGCAAACGCGGCGGGCGGGTCATCACCACTTCCATTGAACATCCTTCGGTATTGGAAACGGCCAAACGGTTGCGGGAAGCGGGTCTGGAAGTGGTTACTCTTTCTCCCGAACCGAACGGAACGGTGCCGCTTTCAGCCTTGGAAAAAGCCTTGACGCCCAACACGGTTTTGGTTAGCATGATGCTGGTCAATAACGAAACCGGCGCGATCCAACCGGTGGCGCAGGCGGCCGCGCTGGTCAAAAGAAAAGTTCCGACTGCCCGGTTTCATTGCGACGCGGTGCAGGCGTTTGGGAAAATGCCTCTTCGAATGGGAAGTTTCGGAGTGGATTTGTTGTCCGCCAGCGCCCATAAGATCCACGGGCCCAAAGGCGTGGGGCTCCTCTATATTCGAAAAGGCGTTCATATTCCTCCCTTACTCACCGGTGGCGGGCAGGAAAACGGTCTGCGTTCGGGAACGGAAGCGGTTCCGCTGATCGCCGGATTTGGGGGCGCGGTGGAAGCCTTGCCCGACCCCGGAGAACAAAACAAAAAAATGACGGCGCTCTGCCGGTATGCACGTGAGCAACTGTCAAAAATCAAACCGGTGGTGCTTCATTCTCCCGAAAGCGCGCTCTCCTATCTTTTGAATCTTTCGGTCGTGGGGTACCGTTCGGAAATTTTGCTTCATTTTTTGGAAAAACAGGGCGTTTATGTTTCCAGCGGAAGCGCCTGCTCAAAAGGAAAAGGCAGTCATGTTTTGCGGGAAATGGGACTTCCACGCGAACAGGTCGACAGCGCGCTCCGCATCAGTTTTTGCAGAGACAATACACGCGAGGATGTCGACCGTCTTTGCGAGGCGCTTCGCATGGCGATCAAAACAGTGAGAAGGACAAACGGATGAAAGAAGTCATTTTAATCAAAAACGGGGAACTCGCTTTAAAGGGAATGAACCGTTCTACCTTTGAGGATATCCTGATCAGGAATTTGAAACGCCGTTTAAAAGAACTCGGCGAAATCAAGATCCGCAAATCGCAGTCTACCATTTATATAGAACCGCAAACTGAAGAATACGATTTCGAAGAAGCATTGAACCGTGTCAAAAAAGTTTTCGGGATCGCCGGATTTTCCCGCGCGCTTGTTTGCGAAAAAAATGTCGAAAGCATTTTGAAACAGGCGGTGACCTATTTTGAAAGAGATGTGCAGTCCATTCGCACCTTTAAGGTGGAAGCCAAACGCGCTGATAAACAGTTTCCGCTGAAATCTCCCGAAATCTGTCGGGAAGTCGGGGCTTCGCTTTTGCGGGCGTATCCCTGTCTTTCGGTGGATGTTCACCGTCCTGATCGGGTTTTTTATGTGGAGATCCGCGAAACGGCGGCGTATCTGCGCGCCGAGCAAACACGGGGCGCCGGCGGCCTGCCGGTCGGTTCGGCGGGGTCTGCCACGATACTTATTTCCGGCGGGATCGACAGTCCGGTCGCCGCGTGGACCATGGCCAAGCGTGGCTTGCGGTTAAACGCGGTACACTTTGCCAGTCCGCCGTATACCAGCCCACGTGCTGAGAAAAAGGTGCGAACTCTTCTGCAAAAAGTGGCGGCGTACAGCGGCGGTATCGATCTGGCGGTCGTCCCGTTCACCGAAATTCAGGACGCTATCGCCGAGCATTGTCCGGAAGAGTATTTTACCTTGATCATGCGCCGCATGATGATGCGCATTGCGGAAAAACTGGCAATTCGCGCGTCAAGTCCGGCACTGATCACCGGGGAAAGTTTAGGGCAAGTCGCCAGTCAAACGCTGTTAGCGCTTGTGACCACCGATCATGTGGTGGATGTGCCGGTTTTGCGGCCTCTGATCGGGATGGATAAAGAGGAGATCATACGGATCGCCCGTGATATCGATACTTTTGAAACTTCTATTTTGCCGTATGAAGATTGTTGTACGGTTTTTACTCCCAAACATCCGAAAACGCGACCGACCCTGGCGGCTTGTGAACAGGCGGAACGGGCGCTTCCGGTGGACAGGCTGGTGGAAAAGGCCGTTGAGGAAACCGTCTTTTCCTATATCACATAAAAAGAGGCGATCACATGAGCCGTCAAAAAAAAAACGTATTTGTTATGCGCCTCAGAGGCTTTGCCGAGGCTTATCTGCCGAACCGGCGGGATAACGGCAAGCAAATTCTTATCAAAATCTTTTTTATCCTGGCTTTACTGACCCTTTGCATTTCCGTAGGAATATTGACCGGCTATTTTTTAAGTGCCAGGCATCAGGATGCCATTGTCGAGCGAAGTCGGGATCTTTGGCACCGTACACATACGGTTTCCGACGGTTCCAAAACCGCTGACGATCAAGAACTGTTGCGTGTTATGCGGGAAGAAAACAGCGATTTCAGAGGTTGGCTCACCATTTCCGGGACGAATATCGATCATCCTGTTTTTCAAGCGCGCGATAATTCGTTTTATCTGTCGCATAATCAGCAAAAGAAAACCGCTTCCTGCGGCGCCTTGTTTTTTGACGCCAGACATATCATCACCGAGGAAAAAACCGATCAAAATCTGGTGATTTACGGGCATAATATGCGTAACGGTTCGATGTTCGGAACGCTATCGAGACTGCGCTCTTTGTCGTTTTATCAACAAAATCCAACCATCACGTTTTCGGCTCTTTCGCACACGGCCAATTATCGCATTTATGCGGTCTTTCTTTTAAACGCGGCAAAAGAGGATGACGGCGGCTATATTTACAACATTTATCGCAACCGTTTTATCGATCAAGACGATTTTGATGCATGGGTTTCAGAAGCGAAAGAACGTAGTTTTATCCATACGGGCGTTGACGTGATGCCGACCGATCGGATCATCACACTGGTGACATGTGCGTATGATTTCGAAGACGCTCGTCTGGTGGCCATGGCGCGGGAATCCAGAGAAGAAGACCCGGAAGATTATGTGGCCGCCACAGTCAATCCATCGCCGCGCTATCCAAAACGTTGGTATGAGGATCGCTCTTTAGCGTTTCCTTTTGAAAACAAATAGGAGGATATACAGTATGCTTCAAAATATGAAGGTGGATATGGTTTACTACAGAACCAACACCGATTTCGAACTGGAATTCAACTTGTGCGGTTGCTGTCGGATGAGACTGCTTAACGGCAAAGCCAACGATCGGAAAAGCCTGATCGCGTTGCTTTCCCGCGCGGTTTCCCGCAGTACGGTCATTTTTACTGTCGGACCGCTTTTCGGTCCGGAAGGTCTGATCGCTTGCGTGTCGAAGATCATCGGGAAAAAGGTGGAACCCATTGATAACCATGTTTACGGCATACGAAGTGAAGAACCTTTCTTCGTGATCGAATCTTCGGTACCGTTGGTGACGTCTGACGGTCGATTCGGCGGCTGTATCATCGAAAGCGGACCGCAAACCATGATCCTGCTCAGTGATCATAAAGTAGTCAGAAAATCCATTATGAGTAATTTGATCCATCCGTATATCGAAGAATTGTCTACCATGCGAGGGAATGTGGAGTCCGTGGTTATGACCAAAGAAACGGAAAACGAAGAACCGCAGAAAGAATATTCCGAATCACCGGAATCCGAAGAAACCGATTCTTTGCCGGAGCCCGAGCAGGAAAAAACGTCGCCGCAACAAGACGTCGAATCGGAAAACCTTTCGACAGAACCGATCAAACCTGAGAGCATAAAGGCTTTTAATTCTGCACAAATAGAAATCCAAGGAGATGAAGGCATGATTTTTGAACCTGAAGAGGAAACGAAACAAGAAGACTATACGATGCCGGAGGAAGAAGATTTCTTTGTAGAATCGGAAAGTGTTAAGAAAAGCCGTGAAAAATCGCGGCAAAGTGCCTATAACTTTGGTGAAACGGAGGAAGAGGGGGATTTCCATACCGACAGTAATCCTGCCGATTTTCCCAAACCGGCGTCTTTGTTTTCCGGGCATTTTATGTTCCTGGTGATCATCGCGGCATTGTTTATCGGCGTGGTCATTTTAGCGTATTCACTGATCTATGTCCCGCTTCATTATGAAATTTCACCTTTTGTGTATTTAAGGGAGATTTTTCAACGTCTGTTCGGCTGACAAAAACGTCAAAAAGCCGTGCTTTTCCGGTTTGGAAAGCACGGCTTTCTTGCGTTTCGGATTTATAAAGAACCCCGATAAAGCAAGCCCCGGGTGTAGTGTTCTGTGGATGCAGAACCGTTTTGATAGGCAGTCAGGACTTCAAAGACCTGTTCGGGGGATTCGTCGGTAAAATAGAATACGGCAAAATCCAGGGTTTTCCAATCATTCCTGCGATCAGCCGACCAAATGGGGAGCGGGTTGAACAATTCGCTGTATCCGCTCCGGCAGCGAACGGGGAAAGAAACTCCTTTGCGGTCGGTCAAGATGCCGTTTTGTCGGCAGTCTTTGCAGGAATTGCCGTTTTGGATCGGACAGTTTCGAAAGAGCATCAAAGGGATCTTTCCATAGACGATCACACCCTTTGGAATGGGGGAAGAAAGGTCTTGCGCGCCGCGCAGGGTCACTTCGCCAGAAAGCACGGCTTCACAGGCGCCGAATGTGGCTATTGTGTACAGACTTTCGCTGTTCAAGAGGTTCATACCGCTGTCGGCAGAAACGGTGAAACCTTCCGAGCGCGCCAGTTGTAAGGCAGCCAATGTACCGCAAAAAGCGGACCGAACGCCTGCTTGTTTCCAAAGACTCAATTGTTTTCGCACGGTTTCTTCGCCTGCGGCGGCGCGGGGGAGTTCCACAGCCGTTCGTACTTTAGGCAGGGAAACGGGCGGAGTTAATTCCAACGGCAGGATCAGCGTGTCGATCCCGTCCAAAGAACCGGGAATTTGCTCAAGACGTGCGCAACGAAGATAAAAAGCGGGAGATTGTCCGGTGGCAAAAGCGGCAGTCCGCGGCTGATAGGAGATATGCGCGGAGAGTCGTGGTTTGGCTCGTTCTTCATCCAAGAGGGAAACCGCCTTGCGGCGCAAGGTGTTGAGTTCGGCGTTCGGGAAAAAAAGTCCGTCGTCCACTTTTGCGGAAACGGTCGCGAGATAGGGCGTTCCGCCAAATTTATCCACGCTTGCCGCCAACGTCTCTGCCGTTGCGGCCTTGGTTTTGGCCGGTTGCGGCAAAGAACCTTTCACTGTCACGCTGTGAACGCCGTCGCTTAGCGTTAAACAAAGGGGTTCTTCTTTTTTGACAGTCAAATCCACCGTGACCGGCACAGACTGCCGTTCGGCGCGTACCAATTCATGGAGAGCGGGAAACACTCGATTCGCCGCGGTGACATCTTCTTTGGTGCGGACGCCAAACATTGATCGGCCGCGTTGTTCTTGAAAATAGCCGTCCGTAAAGCCGGAACGGGAAAACACCTGACGTAGAGCGGCGTCGATCGCCGGCGGCACGGATCCGGTATCGACAGCACTGCGGACGGCGGTCGTGGCGGCGGTCACATATTCCGGGCGTTTGAGTCGCCCTTCGATTTTCAAGGAGGACACGCCCATTTCGGTCAATTCCCCGATATGCGGCAGTAAGGAAAGGTCTTTTAAACTTAAATCATAGCCGGTTCCGTTTTGGGCGGAAAAGGGAAGTCGGCAGGGGCCGGCGCATAAACCGCGGTTGCCGCTGCGCGACCCCAAAAATGCTGAGAGCAGGCATTGCCCCGAAACCGACATACACAGTGCGCCGTGTACAAAAACTTCCACTTCCACTTCCAATTCAGCCGCTCGGCGACAAAATTCGGACAGTTCTTTTTTCGAGAGTTCCCGCCCGGCTACAACACGGCAAAAGCCCGCCGCTTTGGCCAATGGCAAGGCGGCGGGGGAAAGAATAGAACATTGTGTAGAGGCGTGCAACGGCAAATCCGGCAGGAGACGATGAAGGACTGCCGCCAGCCCGAGATCTGCGATGATGGCACCGTCGATCCCGGCGGAAAAAGCGTCATTCGCCAGTTGTACCGCGCGGGGAAATTCGGCTTCTTTGATGAGGGTATTTAAAGCCAAATAGCATTTTACGCCCCGGATATGGCAATACGCTACCGCTTCCCGCAGGGCGGGAAGATCAAAGTTTTCTGCGTTTCGCCGTGCGGAAAACTCACGCGCACCGAAATATACCGCGTCGGCGCCGGCGCGAACCGCCGCTTCCAGCATGGCGCGGTTGCCGACAGGCGAAAGGACTTCCGGTTTGTTCATGATTCCTCAATCGGCAGTTGGAAGGGATCTTTCAGCGCATAGGAAAGTTCCTTGCGCAGGGAATCCGCTTCCAGTTTGGCTTTTTTGGCGTCGTCACAGAATTCCAACGCCGCTAAAATAGCGATCATGGTGGTGGAAAGGCTGGGATTTTGTTTGGCGATGCGAGCAATTGTTCGTTCAAGGTCGCCTCCCAATTCGTTCAAGTATTCTTGATTTCCTTCGCCTTTGACGGTATAAGCAATACCGCCCACCGTTAGTTTAATAATCCCGTTCATGCGGTTTGTTCCGGTTGGTTACAGCAAATGGGTAGGCATATTGCCGCCGATTTGAACGGGTTTTTCAATTTTTCCTTCGGGATGGCCGATTGTTTTTTCCACCACTTCGGGAGAAATGTTGGAAATCACGGCAGTTTTGGGCGCGGTTTTTTTCGCCGGCGCTTTTTTGGCTGTTTTGGCAGGCGCTTTTTTCGCGGCTGTCTTTTTTGCCGATTTCTTTGCCGTTTCCTTTTTGGCGGCGGGTTTAGACTCCGCTTTTTTGGGTTCCGCTTTGACTTCCGTTTCTTTTTGAGCGGCTTCGGCTTTGGGGGCGGATTTCGCCACCCGTTTTTGAATACTGTCTTTACCGATTGACATAGTTGATGACCTCCTTGGCGAGTTGTAGATATTCTCCGGCGGCACGGCTATTCTTTTTATAAGCCATGACCGGTTTGCTGTTGTCTTGCGACCATTCGATGGTGCTGTCGGTGTGGATATAGGTGGAGAAGAGGGTGACATCCTCTAAGGCGTTTAAAGTTTCCATGGTTTGCTTGACATAGTTTTTCCGTTCGTTTACCTTGGTAACGGCGATGCCCAGCAACTTCAAATCCGGGGCAATGCGCTGTACCTGCTCGTAAAACTCGAACATATTGGCGATCCCGAACAAGCCCCAGGGCGACGCCTCGACCGGGATGATCAGATAATCGGAAGCGCACATGATATTCATGACCCAGCACCCTAACGTCGGCGGCGCATCGATCAGGATGTAATCGTACCGACCGGACTGACGGATCTTTTTCAACCCTTGCCGCAAAATCAGTTCCCGTTGCCATTTGGGAAACAGTTCAAATTCGATACTGCTCATCAGGGTGGAAGAGGGGATTAATTCCAAACCTTCATATTCCGTCGGCAGAATAAAAGGCGTTAAATCCCGTTCTTCTTTGATGGCGGTATATAAATTCTTCCCGCTTTTGGCGAGTTCCAATGATTTTTCGTCATCAAAAAACGAAAGGGTCAGGTTCATTTGCATATCTCCGTCGATCAGCAACACGCGGTTGCCTTCTGCGGCAAGACTGTACCCCACATTACAGCAGGTGGTAGATTTTCCGCTTCCGCCCTTGTTGTTGGCAAAGCAGATCACGGTCGTTTGGCTCATGGTGTTCCTCCTTGTTCCCGGTTTTGGTCGTCGGCATCATCCGGCTCACGCAGATAATCGAGCAATTCGGTCAATCCTTCGCCGGTATAGGCGCTGACATAAAAAATCTTTTCACACCCGCAAAGGCGAAGCCAGCGGGTGACTTGCGCAATGTCACCGTCGGGCTTATCGGTTCCCGATACAATGCCGATCACCTCGCGGTTGACAAGGCAGGTGCAGTTCGGCGGAAACACGCAGAAAGGTTCATCGGTACTGATGACCAGACCCACGATATCCGCTTCATACGCATAAAGCGCCAACGCCGCGCTCAGGCGCGCGGCTTCGGTGTATTCTCCGGGAGTATCAATGATCGTATCGGTATAAGCGATGGTTTGGGTCTTACAGTAATGCAGTTGCTCCCCTTTGAGCGCCTGCGTCAACGTCGTCTTTCCTGCGGCGACCCTGCCAATCAGCATCAGTTTTTTCATGTTTTGGTCTTTTCACAGACAGTAAAGTGCAACGTGTCCCCAAAGTATTGGCTGATTGCGGTGAAAGCCGAATCAACTTCCGCGACCCGACCGGTGATGATCAGCGTACCGGAAAAGCGATCCACAAAGCCGAGTTCCACATTCGCGGCTTTCATGGCAATATCCGCTGTGATCACAGCGGTTTCGGCAGGGCTGACGGTCAACACGCCAATAGCGGCGTGGGAATAGTCGAGTTTCGGATCAAGCCCCAGTTTTTGGTAAAGAACCGGATCGGGATTCGCGATCACATGAAGCAGGGTGATCTGCCGGCCGGGAACCAGTTCCTGTACGATACGCATTTTATCCTGCCATTCGAATTCGCTCATGTCAATCACGACCTTTCAAGTGAAAAATGGTTAGCCGCCGATTTGCACCCGCAACGGGCAGTGAAGTTCGGCGGTGGCTTTCAGTTTTGCCATCTGTTCGGCGGTCGGCGGGGTCAGATGAGCGAGGGTATATTCCCGCCCGATGCCCGCGTATTTATCCTGCCCCAAACGGTGGTAGGGCAACAAATGCAGTTCTTTAACATTCGGCAAACTGCCGGCAAAAGTGGCGATCGCGGCGATTTCCGCTTCGGTATCATTAAAAGTGGGGATGACCGGAACCCGGATCACCAAATGTTTGGCGTTTTCGGCAATATAGCGGGCGTTTTCCAAAATTCGCTCGTTCGGTTGCCGTGTAAATTCTTTGTGTTTGGCGGAATCCATATGTTTGATGTCCATCAAGACATGATCCAGATGGGGGATCAGCCGCGCCACCACTTCCCGCGAAGCACAGGCGGTGGTTTCCACCGCAGTATCAAATCCAACTTCCTGACAGGCGCGCAAAAGCGCTTCGGTAAATTCCGGTTGTGCCATGGCTTCGCCCCCCGAAAGGGTCACACCGCCGCCGGAACGCTCGTAATAGATGCGGTCTTTTTCCAGTTCGTCGATGAGTTGACGCACGGTGACGTCACGCCCTACGGTCTTGACTTTGCCGTTTAAAGACATTTGCTGGATCTTGTATTCCTGGGATTCCGGATTACAACACCATCGACAGCGCAGGAAACAGCCTTTGAGAAAGACAATGGTACGAATCCCCGGCCCGTCATGGATGGAGAACCGTTGGATATCGAAAATGCGGCCGGTACGGTCGTAAATGTTTTCCATAGTGGTTCCTTTCTGCAAGGTTCCGCCAAGAGTCGCCGACGGGCGGCGACCCGGATATGGGAAGATGCGAATTATTGAGCCGAGTTTTGCTCGGTACGGTTGATGATATCATCCTGCAACGAGCGGGAGAGGGTGGTAAAGAGAGCGCTGTACCCGGCGACGCGCACCACCAGTGTTTTGTAGTTTTCGGGATGCGCCTGTGCGTCCAACAGGGTTTCGCGCGAAACCACATTGTACTGCACGTGCATGCCCTTTTGATCGAAGAATCCACGCAGATAAGCGACAAATTTCTCCAATCCTTCCTCGCCCGCCAAAGCGGAGGGATGGAACTTCTGATTTAAGAGGGTGCCGTTGGAGGCGTCACCCAAATCGAGCCGTGAAACCGAGTTGGCGGTAGCGGTCGGGCCGTGGGTATCCCGCCCGGACATCGGGCCGACACCGTCGGCAACCGGCGTGTTGGCCAAGCGGCCGTCCGGCGTAGCGCCGGCGTCATATCCCAGCGGAACATTGGCCGACACCGGATAAAGACCGGCCTGGAAGATACCGCCGCGCGGATTGGTATGCCGGAGAAGCGGCTTGGTGTAGGTTTGACCGATTTCCCGGGCGAACAAGTCGACTTCTTCGATATCGTTGCCGTATTTCGGAACCTCGTCGATCATGGCGAGGATTTCCTCATACCGCTTTTTCTGTTCGGCGGAAATGGTGGAATTTGTTAAGAAACTTTCATAAAACGCGCGAATGGTCGCTTCGGTCACCGTCGCACCCTGCGCCTCTGCCGCTTTTGCGGCGGCGATGGTCAATTCCAGGGCTTTCTTGGGAATGAAGCCCTTTCCAAAGTTGTCGGACAAAGCCTGTTTCAGTTCCGCCATGGTGATGGATTTCTTTTCAAACACCAGTTCCCGGATCACGGCGAGAGAATCGGCCACATTGGCGATTCCGAAACCTTGCGGACCGGTAAAGTTATAATGTGCGCCGCCTTCCTGAACGCTCTTACCACGCGCCAGGCAATCGTCTACCATGCAGGATTCGAAGGGCAGGGGAGCACGCTCGCGATGCGCAGCGTCGACCGCGTTATCGGCTTGCACCATCATTTCGATCATAAATTCCTGCTGGGTTTTATAGGCGTTGTAAAATTCTTCAAACGAGGTCATTTGCAAAACATCGGGCGTTTTCGGACCGATTTGTTCGCCCTTATCCACACCCGAGGTAAAGACCAGTTCCAAAGGACGCACCATGTTGAAGAAAGCGGCGTCATGCCAACCGTCGGTTTTGCCGGGAGCCTGCGGTTCCACGCATCCGATGATGGAATAACCGCGCGCGTCTTCGAGCGTATGTCCGCGGGACATCATCGAGGGGATAATGACTTCGTCGTTATAGAAAGCGGGAACACCGAGACCTTCGCGCGTGACCGACGCCGCTTTGATGAGCAACGCGTGCGGGGTGCGGTTCCAAACGCGAATGGAGAGGGAAGGCTGAGGCAACCGCACATGCAGTTGCGCTTCCATGCACATATAAGAAAGATCGTTGGTAATATCCTGACCGGAAATATCCTGTCCGCCGACGATCAGGTTTTGGAACAAACCGTAACCCGCGAACCCTTCGGCGGAAGCCGCGTCACGCACTTTATTCAGATCGTTTAACTTGACCCAAATGCAGTCAAGAAGTTCCTGCGCCTGTTCGTAGGTGATTTTACCCGCGTCCAGATCGGCTTTCAGATACGGATACATATAAACGTCAAATCGGCCGGGCGAAATGGAGTGTCCGCTCGATTCCATTTGCATCAACTGTTGAATAAACCAGAAAGACTGACACGCTTCCCAGAACGAGCGCGCGCCTTTGGCGGGAACATGCTCGCAGTTGGAGGCGATGGCTTCCAGTTCGGCTTTACGGGTCGGATCAGTACAACCGGCGGCTTCTTGTTTGGCTAATTCCGCATAACGGTGCGCATAACCGATTACCGCTTCGCAACTCTCGATGACCGCTTCTAAGAAGTTGCGGCGATCCGCATAATCTCCTTGTCCGCGGCGGAGTTTGGAAAGCTCTTCTTTGGCTTCGGCAATGATCCCTTCATACCCTTTTTGGATCACCTTGTCATATTGAACAGTTAAATGCCCAACGCCGTTATAGAAGTAGTTACCAACGGTGAATATACCGTGGTGCATGAAGACATCCAACACTTCGGGATCCATGTTGGCGGCGGCGAGATCACTGACGGTCTTGCCTTTCCAGTAAGGATGCACCGCTTCTAAACGACGGATGGTATCGGGAGAAATATAAAATGGATCGGCTTCCCGCGTGGCAACGGTTTCATATTCAAGCGGAAGCCATTCATAAGAGTATTCGGGGTAAGTCTGACAGCCGCGCGGGGCTACCGAGTTGGATCCGACGATCAACTCGCCCGGACGGATCAGAACCGGAAGATTTTCCAAGATATGACGAAAAGCCGCGGAACGGCGCTTGATAATCGGCAATCCTTCCGTTTGACGGTAACTTTCGGTCACCAGTTCGGCACGATAAGGCTCGATTTCCGGCATCTTTGCAAATAGATCGGCAATCAACCTGTCAATGCGAGGAGTTTTTGGAATCACAAATTTGATTTCGGACATAAGTACCTCCTAACGACAATATCCGGAAACTACCGGAAAGAGAGTAATTGATTGAAGGGATGGCAAGACAATTTTACAGTTGTTCCCAAAGTTCTTGATGGGGAGCGGCGATCACAGTGGCGTTACAGAATAACCCTTGATCTTTTGCGTGCCGGGAACCGGCTTCGACCGCGGCGGTCACATCGCCGACGTCGCCGGTAATCAAGACAACGCCTTTGCCGCCCATACCGCGGGAAAGACGCAATTCATAAATAGAAACCTTGGCGGTTTTTACGGCAATATCCGCCGCTTTGATGGTGGAGGCCGCCGAATAGGCTTCCATAATGCCGAGACTTCCTTTTCGTTCTCCCGGCTGTGTACCGAAGAGGGCGGTAATGACCTTTTCATCGATCCGACCAATGATGGAGGAATCGATCAGGCGGTCGTCAAACCGGCTTTTCACATGTTCCACGGCGGCGGTCACATCGGCGATCGCGCCGGTGAGGATGATTTCGTATTTGCCGGGGCAGGCCGGATGAGCCGAAACCAACCGAATCCCCGCGCTTTTCAGAGCGTCGTCGGTCGCTTCGATTCCTTTGGCAATACTTTTCAGTTCGATGATCCCAACAGATTGATACATACGGATCTCCTATCTTTTGATATGGTCAGGTTTATGCTTCAATAACAATGCGCTTTTCGTCTGCAAAGATGACTTTTCCGGCAATGGAGGCGTGTTGTGCCACTGAAAGTCCTTTCCCCGGGTGAGCGATACACTGGTTTTCCGTCACCGTGTCGCCCGCCTTCACCAAAGGAACCGAAGGCGCGCCGATATGCTGTGACATCCGGATCTCCGCCTTGTTGGCGGAAATCTTTTCAGCCCGGTAATCAGGCAAACGGTCAAATTTTGAAACGCCCAGCATTTCCGCCCATTTTTCTGCATGGAGGAGGCGGTATTCACGATCAGCCAGGGGCGTGAAGGTTTCGTTTTCCCCGGCGGTAAAACGAAGTTTATTCTTTGCTAAGATCTTCTTATATTCCTTAATGACCTGCATGGGGGAAATGTCCTGACAGCAGGCGAAATGAGCACAAACGCCGCAGGAACAGCAAAGGCTGGCGTTTTGAATGAGGGCGGGAATTTCCTGTGCGGCGGAAAGGGTAGCGCGCACCATTTTGTGCGGTTCTAACGGATAACCAAGAAGGTGCCTCGGACACAAATCGGTACAACGGGTGCATTGACAGCAAACCGAAGCCGCCATGCGTAGATTCTCCTGCACGGTGCGTTGCTTGCCAATGACGGCCGGAACTGTTTTGGGTAACACCAGTAACGCTTTGGTTGTTTTGGTGACCACTTCACCGATATTTTTAAGAGTACCCATAGACGGACCGCCGTCGATCAATACATGAGTATCAGGAACGGTGATATGGAATTCTTTAAAAAGGTCGGCGATTGGCATTCCCACGGGAACGCGCACCACGACAGGTTGTTCGATGTCCCCCGCGATGGTCAGCCATTTTTCGGTGACCGGCAGGTTTTGGGAAACGGTTCGACCAATGTTATAGACCGTTTCGGCGTTATAGACAATGACACCTTCGGTAATAGGAAGTTTTCCGGGTTTTACCAAACGGCCGGTGATGGTATAAATGAGGTTGATTTCGTCCCCAACGGGGTAGACGTTGGGTGCGAGTTTGACGAAGATTCCTTCCGCTAACGACTGCCCGTCGGTCAGCCCTAACAGTTCCGCCCGGTGCTCCTTTATCGCCAAAATGCCGGTAGGAATACCGGTTTGAGCCATAACGGCTTGTATTCCCGCAACCACTTCGTAAAGTTTTTCCCGCAATAAAATGAAATCGGTATAACTGAGCGGTTCGCATTCAATGGCGTTGATCAGCAGGACGGAAGCACCGTCCGCTAATTTCCCATAAGACGGGAATCCGGCGCCGCCGGCGCCTACCACACCGTTTTGTTGTAAGATGGATTGCAAGTCGGCCATAGCCTATCTCCTGTGATGATTCATATGAAAACGAGCCGATGGCTCAACTTTGATTTTTATCAATAATGCCAACGACGACCGCGTCGATCGGGGCGTTTAAGTCACCCACTGCAACGCGTGCGCCGGATCCGGTGACGACCAGCACCTCTTCGCCGATTCCGGCGCTGATGCTGCGGTCAACCGCAACCAAATAACGATCGGTCAGTTGATCGCTTTCGATCAGTTGGATCTCCAAAAACTTGAAGCCCTTCAAATCATTGAATTTATTGGTGGAAACAATGTTTCCCACGACTTTCCCTTTCAGCATGGCGTTCTCCTTAAATTACGGCTTAACGACAGTGACAACGCTTCCGTTTTTCAAACCGGCGGCGTTGGCGTCATCGGTATCCACATGCATTTCCAAATGGAATTTATCGCTGACACGGATCTGAACGTCAAACCAGCGGGTCTTCTTGGAGCCGGAAAAAGCGTCCACATCAATATAGTCGCCGTCTTTCACGCCGAAAGTTGCCGCGTCGGCAGGTGTCATATGAATATGCCGATTGGCGATGATACAGCCTTCCCGCAGTGTCACGATCCCTTTCGGACCGATGATGGTGATGGGAGCCGATCCCTCTAATGAGCCGGATTCCCGCACGGGCGGTTTCACTTTCAGGGTGAAAGAATCGGTCACCGAGATCTCCACTTGACTTTGCCGGCGTAACGGCCCTAAAATACGCACGCCTTCGATCGCGCGCATAGAAGGACCTACCAGGGTGCATTGCTCTTTACAAGCATACTGACCGGGTTGGGAAAGATCCTTCAAAGGAGTCAATTCATAGCCTTTGCCGAACAGGGTATCCAAATCCTCGCGGGATAAATGGATGTGACGGTTGGAAATTCCAATCGGAATGGTGCCGGCGGTTTGGGCGGTGCTGTCCATTTGGGCGACAACCCGACGGACAATGGCTTCTACGGACTGTGCGTTCAGTTCCATAGCAGGTACCTCTTTTCTTTAAAATCACAAATAAAAGAATGAAATTTCTTTTCACAAAAGGCTTTGGAAAAGCACTTTCATTGTTCCATTTTGGTGTAAACAGGTATAAAAGCCAAGCCGATCCTGCCCTAAGGGCGTTTCGATGCAATCAACGAAGAAAAAACTTCTGAAGTCACACAAGCCCGAAGGGGATCTCTTGAAAAGGATCCCCTTGATGGCTCTGTGCGGTCGCTTTAGTCGATAGCGGGCAGAAGTTTGTTGACGTCGGCATGGGGTCTCGGGATCACGTGGGTAGCGATCACTTCGCCCAGTCTGCCGGCAGCGGCGCCGCCGGCTTCAACGGCCGCTTTGACCGCACCGACATCACCGCGGACCATTACGCTGACCAAACCGGAACCGATCTTTTCGGAACCGATCAGAACAACATTGGCCGCTTTGACCATGGCATCGGCAGCCTCGATTGCTGCTACCAAGCCGCGGGTTTCTACCATTCCAAGTGCTTCGTACATATGTTTGTCCTCCTAAAAAAATTGCAATTTTTTGTTTGATAAATATGGTTACTCAGCGCCTTACGGTTTACACCGGATCGGTTTTGAGAAACTTCATGATTTGTGGATGCGGGCGAGCGATCACTTCACACAATTTCACATTGCCCACCTGTGCGGCGGCGGTTTTTCCGGCTTGTGCGGCGGCTTCGACCGCCGAAACAGAACCTTCCACCACCACAGTGACCAAACGACCGCCCAAACGCTTTTCTACATGGATCAATTTGACATTGGCGGCTTTCGTCATGGCGTCAAGCCCGACAATCGCCGTTACCATTGCCTGTACTTCCAGCAGTGCGATCGCTTTTTCCATGTCGTTGACCGTTCCTTTCGGGGAGGGCAATTCGCACAAACGCGTGTGCGAATTGCCGTCTTTTCAAAAACTGATTATTCGATGGTGGGCAGAAGTTTGTTGACGTCGTTGTGGGGTCTCGGGATCACGTGTGTGGCAACGACTTCGCCTAAACGGGCCGCAGCGGCGCCGCCGGCTTCCACAGAGGCTTTGACCGCGCCGACATCGCCGCGGACCATCACGCTGACCAAACCGGAACCGATTTTTTCAGAACCGATGAGAACGACATTCGCTGCCTTTACCATGGCATCAGCGGCTTCGATTGCGGCAACCAGGCCGCGGGTTTCTACCATTCCAAGTGCTTCATACATAGTGTTTTCCTCCTACAAGAAAATAGATTTAAAGTTTTCAATAATTTATTCTTTTTGTTCCGTCTGTCCCGGCGGGGTAAGATTGCGGAGTTTATCACGTCCGTGGGCGGATAAGTGGGCGAACCACTCCACCTCTGACGAGAGACCCGCGTTGATTTTGGAGGTGATATAAAGTCCGCGTTCTTTGGCGACGGCGACGCCGGCGTCATGGGCGGCCTGCACGGCAGCAGGATCACCTTCGAATTTTACGACCATGACCAAAGGAACTTCGCATTGATCGGCGTTAGCGGGTTTGTTGCGGTCGATCGCGACCACTTCAACGTCCGCCGCCTTGGCGACCGTATCCGCGACAATGACCGAGGTGGTAAAGCCGTATACTTCAATCATTCCAAGTGCTGCCATAGCGGAAACTCCTTACTTGGCGATGTAGCAGATCTTGATACCCTTTTGCGCCACATTGGTTTCCATGGCTTCGTTCATCTGATCCAGCGGGAAGGAATGAGTGATCAGTTCTTCGATCGGGATCTTCATTTCTTCGCACTGTTTCAAGAATGCCATGGTTTTCGGGTAATCTTCCGCGCTGTAATCCCAGGAACCGACGATGTTGATTTCCTTGTTGCACATGGCAAAGTGCGGATTGACGGAATACTCGCCGTTATTGACGAAAAATCCCATTTCGCACATACCGCCGCCGCGACGGATATAAGCGTAAATATCAGCCGCCGCGATGGGAGCGCCGGTGCATTGGTAAGCAAAGTCCGCTCCAACGCCGTTGGCGATGGCTTTGACTTTGGCAACCCGCTTATCAAGCGTGTCTTCGTCCGGACGCTTAAAGCAAATGGTGGTTTTGGCGCCCATGCGTTCGGCAACTTTCAAACGGTCTTCGTTTCCGTCCACCGCGATGATGTGGTTGATACCGGCGGCGCGCAAAACGGTGATCATCACAAGACCGACCGGACCGCAGCCCTGAACCAGCACTTTGGAGTTGAAGTTCAAAAGGCCGGTGGATTGACCGCGTTCGAGCGCGTGTACGCACACGCAGGCCAGTTCTAAAATCATGCGCTGTTTCAAATTAAGATCGTTGACCTGGAAATAGGTGGTGCCGTTGCCGCGGATCAGCATGTAATCGGCGAACCAACCGTTTGCACGGTTGCCTTCCTCGGTGCCGCGTTTGTCACCGATCAGCCCGAAAACGCCTTGCTTGTCGCACAAATTGGTGCGGCCGGGAGTCATCCGGCAGGCGTAACATTCCCCGCAGGAAATGACCGAAGTGACCAGTTTGTCACCCACTTTCAAGGGCTTCCCGGCGGTATCGGTTTTGATGTTGGAGCCAAGATAGACCACTTCGCCGGTACCTTCATGACCCAACACAACGGGCATCAGGCCGAAGGGATCCTGCCGCCATTCATGCACGTCGGTGCCGCAAATACCGGCGCCTTCCACGCGGACCAAAATGTCGTCAGGACCTAATTCCGGCAGGGGGACTTCCCGAACTTCAATTTTTTTGCTGTCCACCAACATGGCAACTTTGGCTGTTTTCGGCAAAGGACCCGCCGATGCCGCGGGAGCCGCGTTCATGCTGCCAAGCACCTGGCGGACGATCGCTTCAATTTGATTTGAAGAAATATCCATGGTTTTTCCTCCCCGCTTAAATAATTCTGAAATGATCCGCCATTACACAACGGCGCAAACGTGTGAAACTTTTGGCGGAGGTGATCCCTTCTCCGGTGGGTCCGGCGATGGTAAAGGTCGTGTGACCTTCGCCGCCGAAACCGATCCCGGCATAAGAGGGGGCGTTTTTCACAAAAATGGTGGTTTCTACCGCTTTGGCAAAGCGAGAAAGATTGTCAATGTTCTTAGAATGCATATGCGCGGTGTGACGATTGCCGTGTTCGGCTTTGCAAGCCAAATCAATGGCTTCGTCGATGTTCTTGACCCGCACGATGCCCAAAATCGGCATCATCAATTCCTGCTGAACAAAAAGATGTTCAAACGGGACTTCCGCAATAGCACAGCGAATTTCGGGGCCGACGTGAACGCCGATCTTTTCCAAGAGGACACGCGCGTCACGTCCGACGCAGTCACGGCTGACCGCATAGGAAACCTTACCGGTTTGCGGATTGGTCTTTTTGACCAGAACGATCTCAGCCAAAGCGTCAGCCTGCTGACGGGTAAGAAGAATACAGCCGTTTTTCTGCATACCCGCGATCAGGCGATCCGCAACATTGTCAAAAACAAAAACTTCTTTTTCGGCAATGCAGGGCAGATTGTTATCAAAGGTGCAACCGTCGATAATGTCTTTTGCAGCCTTATCGATATCGGCGGTATCATCCACGATGACCGGCGGGTTACCCGCGCCGGCGCCGATNNCCGCCGGTACAGACCAGCAGGCGGATCGCCGGATGCTTATACATCACGTTGGCGCTTTCCAAAGTCGGTTTGATCATCGAAGCCACCAGGACTTCGGGGCCTCCGGCGGCATGAACCGCACGGTTGACCAGATCAACAGCATAGTTGGAAGTGGCGATGGCGCCGGGGTGGGGATTGAAAACCACACCGTTGCCGGCAGCAATCATACCGATGCTGTTGCAGATGATGGTTTCGGAGGGGTTGGTAGAGGGGGTGATCGCGCCCACGACGCCGAACGGCGCGCGTTCGGTTAGGGTCAGACCGTGGTCGCCTGTGCGGGCTTCCGCCACGATATCTTCTGTGCCGGGCGTTTTATCCGCCACCAGCATATGTTTAGCGGTTTTATGTTCTACACGACCCATTTTTGTTTCTGTCACACCGAGGGTCGCCAGGGTGGCGGCTTCGGCGCGGCAATACTGACGAATGGAGGTGATGAGTTTTTCACGATCGGCCACACTCATGGAACGAATGGCTTGATAGCCTGCCTGAGCGGCGGCGATGGCTTCCTCCATCGTGGCGTAAATCCCCTTGAATTTACGGCCGTTATACTGAGTGGAATCCCAGTTTTTTTGAGGCGCGGGTTCATTGGAACGAATCTCTTTAACAACTTTCGAGACCAGTTCGGCAACCTGTGCTTCCGTCCAATTGATAGACATGTTTGCTCACTCTTTCCCAAATATTTTGACTTGTCCGCGCGGCATTACTTTAATGCGGCGAGAACTTTTCTGGTGATTTCAGCCACCAGTTTGTCATCGGGAGAAGAGCCGCAGGAACAGGCGTTATCTTTGCATTTGCACTTATCGGTTCCCTTATTCGGGCAGGAAGCACAACCCGGATGTTTGCCCGGAAGACCCATCTTTTTGCGCAGTTCCATCAATCTTTCCAACTCATGGCAGGAGATTTCATCGATGCGGCTGTTGGCGCCGGCGCCGATCTGACGCGCATACAGATTGATCTTGGCGTTGAATTCCACTTCTTCCATGGTGAAGCAGGCGCGCAACAGGGTGTTACCAACGGTCAAAGCACCGTGATTCTTCAAAAGGAAAGCGTCATGCTGTTGAATGTGCGGCATCAGGGATTCCGGGATCTCCATGGTGGAGGGCATCCCGTAGTCGCAGGTGGGAACGTTACCAATGGTCAAAATGGCTTCGGGCAGGATGTACTGATCCAATTCCACGCCGGCTACGGTAAAGGCGGTTGCTACCGGAGGATGGGCATGCACCACCGCGTTGACGTCAGGACGTTCCTGATAAACACGCATGTGCATTTTGATTTCCGAAGACGGGTTGAGTCTGCCTTCGAGTTTGTTTCCGTTGGCGTCGATCTTGATGATCATGTCAGGCGTCATGTAGCCTTTGGAAACGCCGGTCGGGGTGCAGTAGAACTCATTCGGGCCGACTTTCACGGAAATGTTTCCGTCGTTTGCCGCGACAAAGCCGTGATCATAGATCCGTTTGCCGATGTCGCAAATTTCCTTCTTGATTTCGTAAGGAGATTGTGCCATAATACTTAATTCCTTTCATATTGAAATTCAAATAAATTGTGTCTTAAAGAGCCTCCGCCAGTTTTTCGGTATCGCAGGCGATCATAAATTCCTCGTCGGTCGGGATGACCAGGACCTTGACCGGAGAATCCGGTGTGGAAATTTCCAAAATACCGCCGTGCGGCGCGGTGGCGTTCTTTTCGGCGTCGAACTTCACGCCGAGGTAAGTGAGATTTCCGGCGATGATCTTGCGCGACTCACGATCGTTTTCACCGACGCCGGCGGTAAAGACCAGCACATCCAAACCGTTCATTTCAGCCACATAGGAGCCGATGAGTTTGATGGCGCCTTGACACATCAGGTCGATCGCCAGTTTGGCACGTTCGTTGCCGTTATCGGCCGCTTCCCATACGTCGCGACCGTCGTTGGAAACGCCCGAAACGCCAAGAAGACCGGATTTTTTGGTCATGGCTTCGTCCATTTCGTCGGGAGTCATGCCGGTCTGCTTCATGATGTAGGTGACTAAGGACGGATCGATCGCGCCGCACCGGGTCCCCATGGGAAGACCGTCTTGCGGGGTGAAGCCCATGGAAGTGTCGATGGCTTTGCCGCCGTCGACCGCCGTGACGGAAGAACCACTGCCGATGTGGCAGGTGACGATTTTCAAGTCTTCGATCGGCTTGCCGACATATTTCGCGGCTTCACCCGAAACGTAGCGGTGGGAAGTTCCGTGAAAACCGTAACGGCGGATGCCGTATTTCTCATACCATTCATAGGGCAGAGCGTATATGTAGGCTTTGGGTTCGAGCGTGGCGTAGAAGGAGGTGTCGAATACGCCGATTTGCGGTTTGGAAGGCATAAGCGCCCGGCAGGCGTTGACGCCCTTAATAGCCGGTGGCCCGTGCAGCGGGTTGATCGGAACGATGGATTCCAAATATTGCATGGTTTCCTCGTCCAGAATGCGGGAACTTTGGAATTTGCCGCCATGTGCGAAGCGATGCCCGACAGCGCCGATTTCTTCTACATCGGCGATAACGCCCAACTCCGGATCGGTCAGGAGTTTGAGGACAAGAGCAATGGCCTCGTTATGGGTCGGCATGGGAACGTCTTCGGAATAGTTGGGCTTGCCGGGGCGCTTATGGGTGATGGCGCCTGAAAGCCCGATTTTTTCACAAAGACCTTTCGCCAAGACCGTATGTGCGTCCATATCAAAAAGTTGATATTTGAGGGACGAACTTCCGGCGTTGACAACCAGAATTTTCATGCGATGATCTCCTTCTTGCAAGAATTTACCGTGGACCGGCCTTACAAAAAAGCAGGGGCAGTCCTATACACTTTGTATTATAGCAAAAACGCTTTTTTTTTGCAAGGGGTAAAGCAAAAAAACTTCCCGAGAAACCCTTTCTTTTTTTGTGCAAAGAAACTAAACTTTTTTGTCGAAAATATCGAAAGGGACGTGGCTTTTGCTAAAAAACGACCTTATTTTATAAGGGACGGTAGGCGTTGAGTAACAGGTGGTCTATGGCAAACAGGGAAGAAAAAGGGACGTTATTTTTGGCAAATAAAGAATGCGTTCAGCGTCTGCGCAAATCGCAAGTTGAGAACATATATAAATAAGGTAAGGGAGTTGTTTGAGGCTTTAACGGAAGCCGTCTTTTTCAGAAAAAGATTTCGGAAAAGACGCCTTTCTTCTTGACAAAAGAGGAAAAGTGCGTTATCATAAGAGGCAAGATCGAAAATGTTTGTGGAGGGGAAAACATGGCGGTTCTGGTGACCGGCGGCGCGGGATATATCGGTAGTCACACCTGTTTGGAAATGCTAAATGCCGGTTACGACGTTGTGGTGATGGATAATCTCAACAACAGCAGTGAAGAATCTCTTCGAAGGGTTCAGAAAATCACCGGCAAATCGCTTTCTTTTTATCAGCAGGACGTTCGAGATCGGGATGCGTTGCGCGCTGTTTTTCAAAGGCATAAGATCGAGGCGGTCATCCACTTTGCGGGCTTAAAAGCCGTGGGGGAATCGGTCAGAGAACCGGTGGCGTATTACGATAACAATTTGATCAGCACCTTATCGCTGATCGAAGTGATGAACGAGTTTGATGTCAAACGGATCGTGTTTTCTTCTTCGGCTACCGTTTACGGTGTGGCAACGGAAATGCCCCTCAAAGAAGGAATGCCGCTCGGTGCGATCAATCCTTACGGACGTACCAAGTATTTTATCGAGGAGATCCTGCGAGATGTCTATGCGTCCGATCCCGAATGGAGTATTGCGCTTTTGCGTTATTTCAATCCCATCGGCGCGCATAAAAGCGGCTTGATCGGGGAAGACCCTAAAGGGATTCCGAATAATCTAATGCCCTATATTTCGCAGGTCGCGGTCGGGAAACTGGAACGACTGCACGTTTTCGGCAACGATTATCAAACGGTGGACGGTACCGGCGTGAGGGATTATATCCATGTGGTCGATTTGGCGATCGGGCATGTGAAAGCCATTCGCTGGGCGATGGAAAATACCGGTTGCGAACCGTTTAATTTGGGGACCGGCAACGGCACAAGTGTTTTACAGTTGCGGGATGCGTTTGTCAAAGCGTCAGGGGTCGAGATCCCGTATGTCATCGATCCGCGCAGACCCGGCGATCCTGACGAGGTTTATGCCAATGCCGAAAAAGCAGAGCGCGTGCTTGGCTGGAAAGCACAGTACGGCATTGCGGATATGTGTGAAGACACATGGCGTTGGCAAAAAAACAATCCGCAAGGTTATGAAAAATAGAACAGGGTGAATATTCACCCTTTAATATCCGCCCGTGGCGCAGCTGGATAACGCAGCAGATTCCGATTCTGAAGAACGGGGGTTCGAATCCCTTCGGGCGGGCCAAGATTGACAAGCCCATTCCAGACATAAAATGGAGTGGGTTTGTTGCTTTTTCCGGGCGATTTTTGACCAAAAAGACGCGTTTTGGCCTCAAAACAGGCTCAAAAACACATATTTACCGCTTGCAAACCTAAAAAACTGTAGGTTTGCTTTTTTACAAAACCTAAACATAAAAATAAGTGGAATAGAAAGGATGGTTTTACGATGAGAATTATTTATGGTTATCAAGTTGTCGGTGACAGAATTTGCATTAAAGAAGATGAGGCAAAGGCAATCAAATTGATTTACGATATGTATCTTGGCGGTTGCAGTTTGAGAAAAATAGCCGATGAACTTTTCAGCAGAGGGATTAAGTCTCCTTCCGGTAAAGATCGGTGGTCGGCGCAGTATATTGATAATGTGTTATCCAGTAAAAACTATATTGACATCGTTTCGTTTGATATGTTTTACAAGATGTGCATCGAAAAGGATCGTAGATCCAAAAAGGCGTGTTAACAAATACCCCCTGTTATTTTTTGAAAAAATGTGATATTATTTAAAATAACAGGGGGAAGTAGATATGGATTTTGATTTTTACGGTGACGCTGTTCAAGAGTATTTGACTGAATATTCAGAAAACATTCGTCGCGTTCTAAAAAAGATAAAAATACCTCAAGCAGAAATAGAATTGCAAATTCAAGATGAAAAAGAAAAGATTGAAAAACTCATAGCGACGAATAAAGAATACGCCAAGCTTTTGTTTGATTTGCAAATATATCGAAAGAACAACGAGCGCCGTATGGTTTCGCTCACTCAATTCGCCAAACGCAAAAATGAAACAAACCCCGGATATGTGATTCAATCGTGGCTGCGGGATCGGAATACTTTGGAATTCCTGCGACTTTGGGAAAAGGAGTATAACCCTCATTATTTTAACGATGAGGCGGCGAAGAATCTGATTGAGAAAACGCATGAGCCGTCCTTTACGTTGACTGCAAAAGTTTGGACAACTGAAACAAACGCTTGGGGTATTGAATCTAAACAGGGCTCCGGCGGAGGCACCCTCGCCGTCGAACAGATCGCCGTTGATTTTATTACATGGCTTTGCCCTGAACGGCGCTATGAATTGATCAAGTTAATTTCAAAAAGAGCACTACTGCACTGTAGCAACTGTAAATAATAAACTCTTGTGCGTGTAAGTTTTATAAATGTCCTTGCTTGTCGCCAATTGTATTGTTACTATATATCTACAAATAATTAGTTGGAAGTATGTTTAATCCCTAAGCAAAAAATCTGATTTTAAGGATTATTTCAAAAAAACACTTGAAAATATTACTCATAAGTTATATAATNNGGATACAATAAGTTTAAAAGAGTTGCTTGAAAAAACATTCAAAGACACCTTTGAGTTTCATCCAAAGTTTTATGAAGAGTTTTGCGAATTGGTAAAGAACTCAGGAGAAGAGAAAAGAATAATTAAGTTATTAATTGAAAAACTTTTTGCTATAATAGAATTGAAAGACATAGATTTTGGAACAAAATGGCTAGAGCAACTTAAGGGTTACGATAATATGTACTCTTTGCATATTAATACTAATAGTACGAATTATAGACTACTGTTTTCAAAAAGA